>Ga0210247_100032_pt1 | contig 102909 bp, 71 predicted proteins | sample ChrtobMetP3_16mM_FD_155449 | JGI IMG/M metagenome (GOLD analysis project Ga0210247, IMG submission 155449) | Chrysochromulina tobin associated microbial communities from unialgal haptophyte culture, Seattle, Washington, United States - P3_16mM | ecosystem: Host-associated > Algae > Haptophytes >... | reverse complement strand
TTCTCAGCCGCCGCCTTCTCGGCCGCCGCCTTCTCCGCCGCCGCCGCCTCGGCCGCCGCCTCGGCCGCCGCCGCCTCAGCCGCTGCCTTCTCGGCCGCCGCCGCCTCGGCCGCCGCCTTCTCAGCCGCCGCCGCCTCGGCCGCCGCCGCCTCGGCCGCCGCCTTCTCAGCAGCCGCCTTCTCGGCCGCCGCCTTTGCCGCCGCCTCGGCCGCCTCGCCAGCAGCCGCCTCTGCCGCCGCCTTCTCGGCCGCCGCCGCCTCAGCTGCTGCTTTTTCAGTCGCTGCCGCCTCGGCCGCTGCCTCCTCAGCCGCCGCCCTCTCTGCCTCCGCCTTCTCCGCCTCCGCCTTCTCCGCCTCCGCCTTCTCGGCTGCCGCCTTCTCTGCAGCCTCCGCAGCCACCTTCTCCGCCGCTGCCTGCTCTGCGGCCGCCTCGTCTGCTGCCGCCTTTTCAGCTGCAGCGGCCTCCGCGGCTGCCTTCTCTGACGCTGCCTTCGCTTCGTTTGCAGCACTGTCCGATGCACTCGCAGGAGCACTCTCAGCACTCTCGGGTGCCGCCGCCGCCGCATCGGGGTTGCTGCCGGAGTTCAACGCGTGCAACGCGGCCTTGATGTCGCAGTCGTGATTGTTGAGCGCCTCCTTGCAGTCTTTCAGGTTGCGCCCCGACAGCGCCTGCAGCTCCTGGATTTGCTTGAAAGTAGCCGGCATGTCTGTGTCGATTGATACTGTCAAATGTGCGCGGACTCCCACGGCGCGCCGCTGCGCGGGGGCGGGCGGCGCGAGTGCGAGCGAACGCTACTCCGTTCTGTGAATTGGCTGTTAATAGGCTAAATTAGTCCGAACTTCTGGCTTGTCAAGCATCAGGATAATGTGTCAATTTTTGTCGAACTTGGTTTTGACGAAATTGGCACTTTGCCTTCACGAGAAGAACGAGAAGCGTGTGCCACAATCGGATTCCTGTGCCTGTTTATCGTCGCGCTCCGTCGCTCCTCGTGCTCAACGTGCGTCAAGCGCTCGCTGCATCGCTGCATCGCTGCACGCGCACCGCGCACCGCCTTCGCGCACGGAATCGATCGAGTCCGCTCAGGAGCTTTCTTCCATGGTGCCCCGCGGGCACTCCTGCATCTCCGGAGGGAGCACACATGCGTCTCCCTCTTTCTCTCTCACGACTGTGGTTTTTTTCCGCGTGCCTTTCCGCTGTCAAGAGAGTCTCATATCTCCATGCTGCCGAATGCACGCATGCAGTCTAAGACTCTCTTCTTCTCTCTTGTTCGCAGGATGATCGCGACGCTCATCAACCGTGTAGCTGAGAAGGCCAGCGCCCACAGCGGCTCGGTCCTGTCGGTGGCGTTTTCCCCGGACGGGACCAAGATCGTGTCGGGATCGGAAGACGGGACGTTCAAAGTCTGGGATTCGGGTGTGCCGGAGCCCTCAAAATCGCCCCTCCTTGGCCAAAACTGACGCCTGTGCTGGCTTGTCCGGCAGATGCGCTGGGACTGTTGAGCGAGAAGCCGAACGCGCACAGCTTCAACATCCCCTCGGTGGCGTTTTCCCCGGATGGCACCAAGATCGTGTCCGGATCGGGCGACCAGACGATCAAAGTTTGGGATTCGGGTGTGCCGCGAGCCCACGAATCGCCCCTCCTTGGCCAAAACTGACGCCTGTTGGCTTGCCTGGCAGACAAACTGGAGCTGTTGAGCGAGAAGACGAACGCCCACAGCGGCACAGTTTACTCGGTCGCGTTTTCACCCGACGGGACCAAGATTGTGTCGGGATCGTGGGACAAGACGATCAAAGTCTGGGATATGGTCAAGTGGTCTCGCAAAGATCATCTGATGTTCAACGCCACCACCCAGCGATTTGTCGTGCAGCTGCTGTGGCTGAACAAATACAGCATGAAGTTTCCTGATGATGTGCTTGATCTGCTCATTGAAGCTTGCTTGCAAAGCAGGTGAGGCCGGGTGACGGCAACCGGGTGTCGCCATCTGATTTCAGCAGTCCCTCGTCCTGTGCTGCATGCCAAGGCGCAGGATTAGACAGGGCACGTTGGTTGCGAAGGCAGAGAGCCACTCAGCACAGTTTCGAGTTTGTGTCCGTATAGTGGTTGTCGCTTTCTGTGTGCGAGGCCGGGGGCGACCGGACGCGCGCGCCTTGCTGTGACCTGTGTGATGTTCAGACTTCACGGTGTCGGTGGACGGTGCGTGTTGCCACTGCGCGTTCTGTCTTGACGTTTTCGACACACGGATCACCAGACTCTCTCACGCGTCCACGGAGTTTATTCAGTGGTGTGTCACACTGAATCACTGTGTCAATGGCCGTTACCGGATACTTGTCGCATCCAAATTTGGTCGCATCCTCGCTACCTCGCATTGTTTTGAGAGTCGTCGACGAGGACTTGAGGTAGGTTCGATCTTGGGTTTGATAACTTCGATGTGGGTAAGCAAGCAAACAAGCTAATTAGTCGAAACAACACAAGTAGTGATGCTTGTGCTTGCTGTGTGTGGGTTCGAAGTACTTGAAGTTCTGCCACGTCATCTCTTTACGCTTGTGTGTCCCATCGGCACTCCGATTTTCCGACTCGCGCGTCACCCGTACATGTTGCCGTGCCTCCTCCAAGGGTACCGGCTGCTCACGTGCGACGCGCTGCCACCTCCCAGGTGGCTGCGCGCCATGGTCACCAACGCCGGCGGTGGCAGTACCTCCGCTGAGGCCGCCAACACTCCGGAGGTGTGGCGCGATATGGAGCGAAGGCTCGAGCGCGCCGGCCAGCTGCACGTGTTGATGCCAACGCCACCGCCCGAGCGCCGCGCGGCCTTCCTGACCCAGCTGAGCTCGCTCGACCTCGAGGGCCTGCCGAAGCTGCTCGCGACCTCCCTCGAGAATGCCCAGACGGTGGCCGACAAACAGGTGGAGCCCTTCAAGGCGGAGCGGCTCGCCGACCTGCCCGAGGCGGAGGCGGTGGCGCTGCGCGAGCGTGGGCTGAGCATGATCGCGCGCAGCGAAGTTGCCGCGCTGCTGCTCGCCGGCGGGCAGGGCACGCGCCTCGGCATCAAAATACCCAAGGGCTGCTACGACATCGGGCTGCCATCGGGGAAGAGCCTCTTCCAGTACCATGCGGAGCGCATCCGCAAGGTGAAGCAGCTCGCGGCCGCGCACGCCGGTAAGAGGGAGGCGGACGTGCGCCTGCCCTTTTTGATCATGACCTCGGACGCGACCGACAGCGATACGCGCGCCTTCTTCCGCCAGCATGCCTTCTTCGGGCTGCCCGAGGATCAAGTGCACTTCTTCGCTCAGGGCGCGCTGCCATGCCTGACACCAGAAGGCAAGCTGATCTTGGACGCGCCGGGGCTGCTCGCGATGGCGCCCAACGGCAATGGCGGCTGCTACGTCTCGCTGCGCGACTCCGGGCTCCTTGAGCAGGTGTGGATTGCATGCTGATGAGCTCTGATTGCACCCCGTCCCTGACCCTGATCCCAATGCATGCTCGCATGCTGATGAGCTCTGATTGCACCCCGTCCCTGACCCTGATCCCAATGCATGCTCGCATGCTGATGAGCTCTGATTGCACCCCGTCCCTGACCCTGATCCCAATGCATGCTCGCATGCTAATGACCTCTGATTGCACCCTGTCCCTGACCCTGATCCCAATGCATGCTCGGCTCCTCGAGCAGCTCGACGCGAGCGGCGTCACCTCGATCTTCCAATTCGGCGTCGACAACGTCCTATGCCACGTGGCGGACCCAACCTTTGTGGGCTTCTGCTCTGCGCGCCACGCGGACTGTGCCTCGAAGACGGTGCCCAAGCGCGACGCGCACGAGCCTGTAGGTGTCGTCGCGCTCGCGGGCGGCCGGCCCGCCGTCGTCGAGTACAGCGAGATCTCCAGGGAGATGGCCGAGGCGAAGGACGCGCACGGCCGGCTGCTCTTCGGCGACGCGCACATCTGCGTCAACTTCTTCTCGGTGCCCTTCCTCAAGTCGTTCTGCGCGCGTCTGGGCCCGTTTGGGATCCAGCTGCCGTTGCACGTCGCGCACAAGAAGATCCCGTACACGGACGCGAGCGGCACGCGGCGCACGCCCACGAGCAACAACGGCATCAAGCTCGAGCTCTTCATCTTCGACACGTTCCCCTTTGCCAAGCAGATGGCCGCGCTGCAGGTGGCGCGTGACGAAGAGTTCGCGCCCGTCAAAAACGAGCCCGGCGCCAAGAGCGACTCGCCCGACACGGCGCGCGCGCTCGTCTCGGCGCTGAGCAAGCGCCGGATCCTCGCGGCGGGCGGCGCGATCCGCGGCGATGCAATCGTGGAGCTCTCCCCCATGGCGAGCTACCAGGGCGAGGGCCTCGCCGATCGCGTCGCCGGCCGCACGTTCAGCACGCCTGTTCACCTCGAGTGAGGGGGCTCGCCAGAGGCGGTCACGAGTGGCGCGCCCAGGCGCGCCTTGCACAGAGTGCAGTGACGACACTCGAGAAAGTGCTCGGTGGACGCGCGCATCTGTATACTGAGCATGCTTCGGATAATTATGCTGGTCTGTGTCCAGTGAGCGCATATTCTCTATCGTATCAAATCAGTCACTTACATGTGTCATGTCTCTAACAATGGTCAATTGCCCAACGCCCATGGTTCATACATGAAATGGCGTGTGATGGCGAACTTATGGAGAGGTGCCCCGTGCAAGGGCCAAGGTGGTCCGTACTTTTGGGGCGAATGCATGCACCCGTAGGCACCCGGAACAGGAAAAGCAGTTCACGACAAGTACCAACGAAGGCCCACTGCACAACGCACCAGCTGATCTCAGCTGGAGCCTGGCGCCTCGCCCTCTTTCGATGTCAGAATCTTTTGGCGCGTCGCTCGGAGCATCCTTTGACGCCTTCTGTAATGCGCTGACTGTCGCAACAACCGACGAGGCGGCCTTGGAGGCCCTGATCCAACTCGCACAAGTGGTTGATTCGACGGAGGAACGCTCTGAGCTCATTTCACTTTGCAGTACCATGCGTAATAGTGGTGCCATGGAACGAATTTGCCAGCTAGCCGCGCACTCCACACCAGTCATTTATCAGGTATCGCTCATGCTCCTGGCGACGGTGACCAGCTCAGACGACGATCGCGAGCACGCAGCGGCCACGACCGAGATCATCAAGGCGAGCGGCGCGATATCGACAATTATGATTCATCTCTGCTCCTCCACGGCGCTGAACGTCGCGTATGCCTGTGCCTGCGTCCAAAACCTCTCCTCGGATGCCGCGGTTGTGGAGTTGCTGCACGAGGGCGGCGGAGTCGGTCGTCTGCGAGAGCTGGTCACATGTGACGCGCCGGCCATCGTAGCGTCCGCGAGCGCCGCGCTGCATAACGTCGAGGCGTTCCGAGAGGCCGAGGCGGCGCTAGCATTGATGGCAGCGACCGAGGCGGCTGCAGTAGCCGCACCCGTGGCTGGGGGCAGCGTGGGAGCAGCAGCAGCAGCAGCAGCAGCAGCAGCAGCAGCAGCAGCAGCAGCAGCATCAGCAGGCGTGACCTCGAATAATCAGCAGGCACTCGAGGCTCGCGAGCGCTTACGCGGAAGCCGAGAGCGCCGACGGGCGGCCGAGCGAGCCGCGGAGGCGGCGAGAGCAGCGGAGGAGACACTTCGTCTCACAGAGGAGGCGAAGGCGGCCGAGAAGGTGAAGAGGGTGGCGGCGATGGCGGCGGCGGCGAGGAAGATGCAGGCACATGCGCGCGGTCGGGCTACGCGTCGTCGAGCGGCGGTGCCACAACAAGCTACTACCGTAGGGATGTGGGCACAGCTTCAAGCGACAGCAGAGAGCCAAGCGATGACTCGAGCCGATGAGCTTGAACGAGCATCGGACGCCACAGTCGACGCTGCGCTGATGGCCGCTGCCTCCACCTCCCTAGCTGCTGCGGTGATGGCTGCGGCTCAGGAGGTGGAGGCAGCCCGTGCGGACGCGCAGAAGACGGCAGCGCTCCGAAAGGATGCCAATGCCAAGGGCGCAGAGGCAGCCGCGGCCCTCAACTTGACGACCCAGCGCCGTCTTGAGCGCTCTCCGAGCAAGACTGAGCTGATGACCATCAAGAGGGAGACGGCCATGGAGGCCAGGAATGCGCAGATTCTTCGGCGTGCAGAGAAGAAGACGGAGCAGGCGAAGGCAGGAGCGGCCAAGGCAGCAGGGAATCGGGTTGCAAAGAGGGCGGCCGACACGGCCATCGCGATTGCGAAGGCGTTAGCGGCGGAGGTGAGGGCCGCAGCGGAGGCGGAGGAGAAAGTAACAAAGGCTGCAACAGAAGAGTCCAGGCAGAGAAGGCAGAAGTCAGCGGAGATCCAGAGAGCAGCGCCGGTGAATGCGGCTAGGGAGGAGGCGGTGCTGCCGCTCTCCACGCCAGCAGTACCGGTAGCGACGCAGCGGAAGCCATCGCCGCCGCGTCTGCGAGTGCTGCTGGTACCGTACGCATTCTCGGCAGACTCTCTGGACCAAGCGCGCGAAGCTCGGCGAGCACGTCACTGGGCGCACGAGGCTCTGTTGGCGCCCCCCCATTCCCAGCTCAACACTGATGGATCATGCAAGGAAGAAGTCGGGGCTAGTGCCGGATCCAGCATCAGTGCCGGATCCAGCAGCCCTGTCGGCAAGAGCAGCATAAAGAGCAGCACGCGCAAGGCAAGCTTTACGATTCGTTCAAGTGAGGAGGGCTCCGTGCCTGAGCGGAGTCGCAAGTTTTCGCTGCCGGGAGGCCAGCCGGCCTTCGCGCCTGGTTGGGATGATCAGCCGGTCATTGAGGACGACGAGGCTGAGCTCAGGGCCGAGATCGAGGCCGAGCTCAGGGCCGAGATCGAGGCGGATCAGCGGGGGGAGCTGAGCTCAGGACCGAGATCTACCGAGATCGAGGCGGATCAGCGGGGGGAGCTGAGCGCTGGGGCTCGAAGGCCCGTTGAGAACGATCTGCTTGTGAACCAAGTGCTCCAGATGGCCGCAAAAGCTAGCGAGGCTGATCCGGTCCACTTACCGGTCCACGAGCCCAACTACGATCCCCTCGTGGGCTGCATGAACGAGCAGGATCCCTCGGCCAAGAGAACAGTGGAAGAGGCTTTGCATGCAACAGTGGAAGCCAAGACTTTGCATGCAACAGTGGAAGCCAAGACTTTGCATGCTCGGCTGCAGCATGCTCGGCTGCAGCAGGGTAAGAAGCATGTGAGATCCGCACCCATACTCACCTACTTCCCAGTGGGTGAGATGGAGGGCGACGCAGAAGGCGAGTACCAGGCGTGGCGAGAGGCGCGACGTACTGCCGAGGGCAAGATGAACGAATTGCTGCGGCGCGAACGGCACAGCCACACCCTCGCCCTTAGTCAGAAGCGTGCGATCGCTCAGCACAATCTCGACCGATCTCGTATACGATTTGCTGGCCGACAACAGGGCCTGCACCATTCGCTGGCTGAGCTGAGGCGTGCAAAGGCACGACCCTCCGGTCCGACGCTCGCCACGGCGGCTCATAAGCCAGCCATCCTGGGAGCACCCGGAGGCGACTTGTTCACAAGTGTGCGTGGTTGGTTGATGCCATCGTACACGCCATCGTACACAATATCGAACACGACATCGAACACGCCATCGCCAGTGCCGGAGCCCGATTTGACGAGGGCGCACTCCGAAGGCGCTCACGAGGGCGCTCACGACGGCGCTCACGACGGCGCTCAGGAGGGCGCTCACGTGGGCGCTAACGAGGGCAGACTCAGTGGGAGCTCACAGACACTCTCTTTGATAGCTGATTCTGTGGATGCTTCCGTAGCCCAGACGAGCACGCAAGCCTCCACCCGACCGACGCGCCCGCACAGTGCCGGAGGCAAGGCTACCAGCGCCACAGGTCATTCCTCGTCAACGAGCTCACTCCTCGCAAACAGGCCCCAGAGCGCCGGCATCTTGCCTTCGCAACGGTCCACACCCCTGCTTCGACCGCAGAGTGCGCTCAGTTTGGGCCTGGTCACCGTCTCGAGCGCCCAGCATGCCGCCCAGCCGCGCTACTCAGCGGGAGTTCGAGCCATGATCACGGCTGTGCAGCCATCTGCGGGCATGAGGGCCGCTCCAAGCGCCCTGCCGGCGTCGCGGATGCTACGCTCGAACACTTACGAACCCGCTGCCGCACAAACACGCCCGCACCGCACGACCATGGCTCGCCTTTCATGGGGTCGATTATATGGAGATGGGCGGTAAAGCCGTGTAGCTGGCGTGGTCCAGTGGTGCACCGCACGGCAGACGGCACCGCCACCGGGAACGGCACGGGAAGGTTTGTGTGAGTTCACGAGGTTCGAGCTCCCATCAGCCGCGCGGGCTGGCGCGGCGAGCTGCCGCTCAGTGCTCACCGCTCACGTTTTCTCGTTTTGTCGCGGCCTCGCGGCCTCGCGCCGACGGGACCGCCAGGGCGTATTCAATAAAGTAACGGCGAGGACCTCAACTCACAACTTCGACTCATAACTGATAAATCATCGCATGCATTCCCGCGCGTCAAGTGCCACTCCTTCGAGTGATGGGAGCATGTACAAGCGCGCCCGTGGTAGGCGCCGCGGACAGCTGTCAATGGGTTCATCTCAAATCTGCTGTGTGCCGCTGCCCGCTGCTGCGCGCTCCCGCCGCGCCGACACGATCGCGGCGAGCATTGTCGCACATGACTCGTTGTGCATGCTTCGCGCCGGGAGCCGATCAACCCCTGCTGTCCACGATGCACTGTCGACTGGCATGAGCGCCTCGAAGAGCAAACAGAGCTCGCTGTCGGTGCCGCGGTGGAGCGTTGGGTGCCACGTGTACCGGCCCTCGGCGGCGTGCGCGTCGCGCAGCGCCTCCACCACGCGCCGTCGCCTCACAGCGCCTTCCTCCGAAAGCCATAGCCGTTCCTCCGAGGCCACGAAGGCCACGTCAGCTGCAGAACACGTTTGCCGTGGCGACGCGCCGCTCACTGCGGCGGCCCGCAAGTCATCGTCGTTGCCGCCGCCGGTGCTGCCGCCTGGTGCAAGCAAGCGCCTTCGGTTCTCCTCGTGCTTTTCGCACGCGTGCGCGATCAGAGCTGGCAGCTCCCTCGGCACATCAGTGCGATCGTGGAACAGGCCGCTGCCAAAGCCACTCACCGACTTAATGCACGAGGCGAGTCGAAAGTCACTCGGCCCGCAGACAAGCTGCCGGCCGCAGCGCCGGAACTCGCCCGGATCTAGAGCACGCAGCATGCTGGCGCTCACAAAGACGCCGTAGCCGCCGTACGGGAACGTGTCCATCGGAGCGACGCTCGAAGTGCCATTCTCCTCATCCAATCGGAAGACAGGCCCCTCGCCGCCACTGCCAGGTACAAGGCTCACGGGGCAAAAGCACGTGTCCGCGCACGCATTGGCTGGCCGGCCGTCGTGCCCGGGCTTGCCCTGCACGCGGCAACTCTGTGGCACTTCGGACGCGTTGAGCCGTCTGCCGCCACGACTCTGGGTGCACGCCGGCAGATTCGGCACGCGGCATGGCTTGGTCCAGGCGCGCCCCCGTGTGCACGAGTCGACAAAGCGAGTGCCCCGGTCGATGACGGCGGTGCCTAGGAGCAACGGCTGCGTGTGATCGACCCGGCTGAGCACTTTGAGCAGCCTGGGCAGACGGATCGTGGTGTCGTCATCGATGATGGCAATCCACTTGAAGGAGCCAGCGCGGGTCGAGTTCGCATCCAAGAGCGCATGCAATGGTTTGTAGTCTCCGGCTGTGCGCCCCATCCAGCCGTCTCCACTCAATCCATGTTGGAAGTTTGGCACAAAACGCGTGTTTGGCGGCGCGCGAGAGCCCTTCGACTTGACGTGCTGTGGCGACGCAGCGGCATCAGAATAGAAGATGTGCGGCACATCCCGAAGCCACGTTGCGCGCAACAGATGAAGACGCTCATGCCGTGCCGGAGTGCCAATGACGAGGACGAGGAGCTCGGTTGGCTTGAGATTCTTCTTCTTCTTCTTCTTGCGCTTCCGCACTTCATCGAGGTCCAGCATCTTTTTAGGACGGTTTTTCGATGCGTGTGAACGTGACTGTGAATTGTCATTTACATTCGAGCGATAAGTCTCTCACGCCGCCGCAAGGCTGACGAGTCTCGTGCCCGGCGCGCTCATCGGGGCGTCGGGTGAGACGAGCTGCGCCTTCATAAAGGTGGCGTAGTGCGAGCGCTCATCAGCCACCAGCTGGGTGTGGGTGCCGCGCTCGACGACGACGCCCCGGCTGAGCACGAGGATCTGGGTGGCGCGTACGACTGTGGAGAGGCGGTGCGCGATGACAACGGTGGTGCGCTCCAGCATGAGTTGATCGAGTGCGAGCGTCACGGCCGCCTCATTCGCCGAGTCGAGTGCTGACGTCGCCTCGTCGAGCAACAGCAATGCGGGCTGCTTGAGAACTGCGCGTGCGATCGCGATGCGCTGCTTCTGGCCGCCAGAGAGGCGCACACCCCTCTCGCCCGGATTCGTCTCTAACCCCTCCGGCAGCTCGCTGATGAACTCGGCCGCGTTTGCGAGCTCGATGGCCCGCTGCACCTGCGCGTCGTCTGCCTCCGGCGCCCCGTAGCGCACATTCTCAGCGATGCTCCTGTCAAAGAGCGTGGGCTCTTGTTCGACGAAGCCAATCTGACGGCGGAGCCATCTGAGCTCGAGCTCGCGGAAGTCAACCCCGTCGAGCAGCAGCGCTCCGCTCGTTGGGTCGTAGAAGCGTTCGATCAGGCGCGCGATGGTCGACTTACCCGCTCCGCTGGCGCCCACGAGCGCCACGATGCTCCCCGGAGGCGCTTCGAGGCTCACACTGTCGAGCACGAGTGCCTCGCGTGAGGCAGGGTAGTGGAAGCTCACGTTCTGCAGCGCAAGGTGCCCCCTACAGCGCGCGAAGGGCTGGCGCCCCTCGTCTGGGCGCACATGGGGCCGCCGTTCGAGCAGCTGCACGAAGCGGCCGGCGGATACGAGCGTTTGGCGCACCGAGAGCCAGATACTCGCCCCGGAGGAGAAGCCCTGCTCGAAGAGGCCGACGTACTGGGTGAAGGCGGTGAAGTTGCCGATGGTGATCTCGCCCGCAATCACCTGATGCATGCCCACGCCGAGTACGAGCACGTCGCGCAGCTGGGAGAGCAGTAGCTGTGTGAAGATGACCACCGTCTGAGAATGGACGGTCACCAGTACCACGCGCAAGAAGCGCCGAATGTGCGACGCGAACCGTCGAGCCTCTCGCAGCTCGCCCGTGTTGGCATGGACCGTGCGCATGCAGCCGAGCGCCTCAATGGCAGCCGAGTTCGCCTTGGCAATCGACGCGTTCTGGACGGCGCCGTAGAGGCCCTGCACGGTGCCCGCCTTGCGGATGATGAGCCAGTTAATTGGCGTGATGGCGGTGGCGAGCAGTCCGAGGAGCGGGTGTGTCAGATACATGGCGAGCACACCGCCTATGATGCGTACGGCCGCTTTGAGCACGTCCTGGGTGACGAACTGCACGAGCGTCTGCAGCTGGACTGAGTCGTTGATGAGCCGCGACGAGAGCTCACCGGAGACGTGTGCGTCATAGAAGGCGACATCCTGCTGCACGAGGTTAGCAAACATCGCGCAGCGCAGGCGCGTGAGGGCGGTGTGCGCGGCGACCGCGAAGAGGATGCCCACGAAGATCTCCATCACCCAGCTCAGGCCGTACAGCCCGCCAAGGATCGCGAGGAGCGGCGCCACGTCCTGTGCGAACGCCTCGTCCACACGCTTCTTCGCATGATACGCATCCACCGCTGCGTCGAAGAGCTTGCCTTGCACATAGGGCGCAGCAAACGAGGTTGAGGTGAGGACGACGGAGCAGACCATCCCACAGCTGAGCGGCGCCTTGGGGCAGAGCTTCCACAGGTGCCGGCGCAGGACCGACATCGGGCTCGGCTCCGCTGGCTCCGCTGGCTCTGCTGGCTTTGCTGGATTCGGTGGCTCACCAGCCGCGCCGCTGCCGCCCTCGCCGTTGCCAGTGCTGCCGTTGCTGGCGCTGCCGCCGTAGCCATCTGCGTGCGGCTTGCGCGGCGTCGGCTTCTTGGGCGGGTAGGGCTCGCCTTTCTGGATCGCAGAGGCCTCCTCCATCATCTGCTTGTGTGAAGCATAGAAGGCCCGTATCGCCTCCAGGCAGCCTACACCCGCGGGCACCACCCGCTCGGATGCAGCGTCGTCGGCGTCGGCGTCGACGACGCGCGTTGTGCGTGTGCCGCCTGCGTTTATGTGCACGCGAAGCTGCTCGGCTGAGAGCGCATTGAGATGATGCAGCGGCTGCAGCCCATCCGTAAGCAACTGCGGCTCACGCCGCGCCTGCAGGCAGCAGCACACGGCGATGGCAGCAGCTACGACGGCGGTGGCGAGCGCCAGAGGCTCTGCGAGTAAAAAGGACGTGTCGGAGCGCACTTCCGCATCGCCCAGGCCAACAATGAGAGGTGCCAGGCGCAAGACGCATGCAAGTAGGAGCGAGTATGCGCCCACACGCGCACGGCCCGTTTGTAGCTCAGCACGTGCGACCCACGGCACGAGGAGGGCATAGCAAACCCACAGGCCCGCCGCAAACATGCCATGCCGTGGCGGCGGCCAGCTACCAATCTGATCGGCATCGGCGAGCCACGGCTCCACCAATAATGCGGCCGCACCAAGTCCGCCGCACATCATAATTGACAGGAAGAAAAGCAGCAGAGGGTGCCACGGCGGCCGAGCAGAGAGGAGCACGTTGTCGTGCTCAAAGAGCGACCAGAGTACGCAACGGAGGAGTAGAGTTGCACAAAGGATGAGAGGTGGTGCGACCGTGGTGAGACATGAAAGCTGAGACGATGCGCCGCACAGAGGCGATTGCACCATCGGTCCCGACCGGGCCGTCTGCTCCACAAATTTAGTGAAGTTGCTTGTGAATAGGAACGTTCGCCGAGAAAGAATTAACAGCCAGCACACAGGTTGTCGCGCCTGTCGTGTTAACGTTCACACGCCGGTTTCGACGCGAGTTTTGCGGAGCGACGCCTAATGAAGTGCGACGCCAGGAAGCCGGAAAGCCGCGCAGCGCGACGTGTGCCCATAGCTCATGACCGCACTCGTGCTGTACGAGCCGCCGGCGGTCACACCGCTGACCGCAAAACTGCGCGTCTTTGGCTTCCCGTATTCTGGCACCGTGACCATTAGCCAGCATTGGGGTGAGGACGGCAGCAGGACTGGCGGAGCCGTCTGGGACGCATCCCTGGTCCTCGCACACTACCTCGATCGAAATCACGAACGGTGGTTGAGTGGCTCGTCGATCCTGGAGCTTGGATCGGGCCTGGGCCTCGCATCGATTGTTGCCAGCCGCGTTGGCTTCTCCGACGTGATCGCCACGGACGGCGACCCTGCAGTTGTGAAGATGGCGCGCGAGAACGTGGCCGACAACCTTGCCTCGTCGTCCACTGAAGTGGCGCTTCTCGACTGGGCGGATGACGCGGCCCTTCTGCGCCTGCATCCGCCCGGTCGCGCCTTGCCCGACGTCGTGATGGCTGCCGATGTCATCTATCTCGGGTCGATGAAGTCATGGGGCGACCTGCTTAGTCTGCTCACGAGCCTTTGCAGACGGCGCCGCGCCGCTCAGGACTCGTCGCCGCGCAGGTCGCTCGCCCGCCACGACGGCACGGCCTCTGCGCCGGGAGATCCGCTCATCCTGCTCTCACACACGCGACGCTACGCACGCGAGGAGTTCCACTTTTTCAAGGCGGCACGGCGGCGCAGGTTCACTGTGGTCGCGCTGCCAGACAGCGCGCTGCACGTGCACTATGCAGGCAACGGCCGCAACGTCCTGTACGAGCTACGCTGGCAGGGCGACGAGCCTCCAGAGGAACCTGATGCGGAGCCGCATGAAGCTGAACTCGACCGTTGCGCGGATTCGACATGATCCCGCGAACTGCTGATGCCCAACTCGGCGCGAATTTGGAATTGCTGACGCCCCCAGGACACAGGCACAACTTACTGGATTTGAAAGTTGCCTACCAAGGACCCTCTGAGGGCTGAGTTGGCCGCGTCACTGGAATGAAAGATCAGGCGTTCCGTAGAGGGGAGGCTGTGTGTGCGAACCGAACGTTGTCCACATTCCAGAAAAAGTAACAGCGTCCCAGCAGCGCCGAGGCGCCCCCGCGCGCTGAAAGTCGGGGCCCATTCAATTTAACCTATAACCAGAATCACTAGCATAATCATGGAGCGACCCGAGAGAGCGAGTACTCAGCCGACTTGTGCGTTGTACCGACCGGACGGGGTGCGGAGCCGTCTTTAGAGACCGTGTGGTGAGTGCGGGGGGGGGCGCGACGAACTTGACTGAACATGAAAAATAGAAGACCAAACTCCCCTTTGGCGTTTGGGTCTAGGGCCGCGTGCGTCACACACTCACACACAAATAGGGGAATTAAATGTTCCATATAGGACGATTTGCAATGACGATTTGAAACAAATAAGGTGACGCAGGGATACATCCCATCCATAGCTCCGAGAGATGTGTGTGTTTTGGACCCTCCGGTTTCGGTCCGGTCCTTTCCGCGGATGCATGTAAAAGTTAAAGTTGTCAAAATTCCCCACAGGCGCCCTTGATCTATTATTGGGGGGGCAGACAGCCGACTCTATGGACGCACGCCAGGGCGTTCCTGTGCAAGCAGGGGGGCGCTGCTACTTTCTCGACTCGCACGATCGGCAAGCATGTCATTCCGCCGTAGACCGAAGCTCGATACGAATCCCGAGCAGTCGCACTCGTTCAAGAAAAGCTCGGGCTTCTTCTCGACGATGCGCATCTCGAGCAAGAGCAAGCTGAACACAGACATGAGCGCCGACAAGGCCTTTGCGACTCTCGACACGGACGGGATCGGCACGATCTCCGCTCGGGCGCTACAGCTCGCGTTGGTCAAGGATGATAGGGCCAATCGAAACAGAGCTGTCACAATCGAGCTGTCCGACGACGATATGGAACGTGTGTTTGATGTGGCTCGAGGTGGCGTCGACGCGAATAAAGACGGCAAGCTCCAGCGCGACGAGTTTGCAAAGCTCTGGCGCCACTTCACTCGCGCAGCCGAAGAGTCCTCGAAGGCCGCAAGGGAGAAAGGACGATCCATCTTCTCCCGCTTGTTCGCCAAGCGAGCCACACCTTTGCAAGCGAGTATGTCTGCGCAAGATGCCTTTGCCATTTTCGACTCCGACGGCGATGGAAAAATCAGCATCGACGAGCTCAAGGAGCTGCTCAACATGGGGACGGGCAGTGTGCTCTCGGACGAGGAAGTCGAGGCCATCATCGCCGAGGTGGACGTGAACGGCAATGGCACACTCGAGTTCGACGAGTTTGAACAGATGTGGAAGCTCTTTGGGGCTGGAGCTGGTCCCTCAGGGGGCACGGGGGGCACCGGCCAGCGGGCACCGGCAAGGAGGAGTAAGCCGAGTGGCAAACCGGAGCCCAGGGCTACTGGGGCTGGGGCTTTGCCCAGCCCGCGCCGTCAGGATCCAAGTCCCCCCAGCGCTCGTGACAGCGCTCGTCAGGTGAGCAGTGAGGAACTCAAACACCATCGTCGGCCTGGGGATCGGTCGGCGGCTCGGGCTCCGCAGCAGAGCGCCACGGGCGCGAGCGTGCTCAGCCGAGCAGGCGCGAGCGTGCTCACAGCAGGCGCGGGTGAGCGACCAAGCGAGCGCGTGGACGAACGGGGGGTCGCGTCAGGTCCTGATCGGTTGGGGTCGTCGAATGGGAATCGCCGCGTACCGGTACGCATCGCCGAGCCATCGTCCGCGCCCGAGTCAGCGTCGGTGCCTTCTGGCGAGCCTGAGGTCGAGGCGGAGGGGGAGTGGTCGACAGCGAAATGGCTCGCAAGCCTCGGAGTATCGAAGCTCATCAGCCGCGCGCTCCAGGTGCCTCCGCGCCGGGACATGATGACCATCTGATGACCCTCTGATGACCCTCTGATAACCCTCTGATGACCCTCTGATGACCCTCTGATGACCTCTGATGACCCTCTGGTGACCTCTGATGACGCAGGTGCCTCCACGGGACGTGATGCCTGCGTTCGAGTTTGTGCGCCGTCTCGGGCGCTCCGAGATCGAGCGGCTGCTGAACGATGCGAATCTTGGCGGGCTAGTTGAGATGCTATGGGACGGTGTCGAGGCGCTCGGAAAGCAAAAGGTGGCCTCGTCCGCCGCGCTCAACGACAAGTTCCAGGCGAGCGGCAAGTTCCAGATGAGCTATGGCTCGCTCAGCCTCTTCTACGGCGGCCTCGAGTCGCTCATCGGACCTCCCCAGGTGAGTGCTCTCAAATGCCTCCGATTGCCTTCGGATTGCCCTTGATCACCACTTGATGGCCTCGAGTCGCTCCTCGGGCCGCCCCAGATGCACAAGGACCCGGAGCGCGAGGGCGCTCCAGCTACCCTCCTGAAAGCCATGGAGAATGAGCACTGCGCAGGGCCGGACGCAATCGACGAGTTCACCTCGACCAACGGTGTGACCACACAGTCGTGGCTCGAGTGGGAGATTGTCGTGTGCCCGAAGAAGAAGCCCGAGACGCCCGAGGGCGTCTACCCAGAGCGTAAGGGCCTCCGTGAGCACCAGCCGGAGTGCTGCCGCGTGCCCCGCACCCTCGACTACATGTGCCGCGAGATGGAGTCGAACGCCAATGTGCACCTTCGGAAGGCCAACCATGCCGAGATGATTGTCGAAGAGTTGATCGCGGGCCGTTTGTACACGGGGCCGATGTACATGAAGTACAACGCGGTCCTGCGTGCTAAGAGCGGCAACCCGTACTTGCAGCAGCAGTGCCGCATCCTGTGCAAGGAAAACGACTACCCGACCTCGATCCACGCGACCAACAGCTGCGTGCTCAAGCTCTCGAAGCTCACCAAGGCGGGCAAGGTGTGGCGCGGCATCAAGGATGGCACGCTGCCAAAGGAGTTTTGGGTGCCCAATGAGATGGGCGTGCGCGGCGGCATCGAGTACGGCTTCAGCTCGACAACGACCGACAAGAAGCAAGCTCTTCAGTACGCCTCACACGGGTGCAAGGACGGCGACGCGATGACCATCTTCGAGATGCAGATGGGCATGGTCGACCGCGGCGCCGATCTGACGTGGCTCTCGCAGTACCCGCACGAGCGCGAGGTGCTGCTCCCGCCCCTCACGGGCATCGAGGCACTCACCTCCGACGTCGAGGGATCGATGCTCTTGATCTCTGCGCGCCTCTCGCTCAACTTGTCGGCACAGACGCTCGAGCAGGTGCTCCCCTCTGATGACCTCTGATGACCTCTGATGACCTCTGATGACGCTCGAGCAGGTGCTCCCCTCTGATGACCTCTGATGACCTCTTGATGACCTCTGATGACGCTCGAGCAGGTGCTCTCGCGCCGGCGCAAGATGCTCATGGACATGGCGGCAGGCATCGAGCTCGAGCTGCGCGACTCTCTCGGCGAGGCAAACTACCCACTGGCGCGTAAGATCCTGCGCAAGGCTCTCGAGTTCGGCGCGTACATGTACCCACCCGAGTGGTTCAATAACGACGACAACTTTTCGAAGGTGATGCAGGAGACGCTCTATTTACAGCGGACCCTCACCAACGAGATCAGCCAGCTCAGGAACGCGTTCGATAGGGCGGAGCTCAACCTGCGCGGCTGGAAGGCCCGTGGGCCAGCGCGGGTGATGCTGCTCAGTGGCTGGATGCATGCTCGCAGCTCGCTCGAAAACGTCTTCATCGACCTGCGAGATGCCGAGCTCACGCCGGATGATGCCGTGCAGCTAGCCCACCTTATGACGACGAGCCCCAAACTGACCTCGATCGACGTGCGCGGGAACGACAGCATGGGCGAACGTGGCGCGAATGCGTTTGTCGACTTTATGGCGCAAGGCAAGGTGCGCACTTGCAACTCCGTGCCCCGCTCGATCAACGGCGTGACGCACTCGCGTTCACAGCTGCAGATCCCTAAACAGCTCTCCCTCGTCGAGTGCCGACTGCTGTGCGCGGAGCTTGAGGCGAACGTGTTTTCCGAGGGCGTCAGCGCTGGCATGGGGGAGAGCTCTAAAAAAGGCACCGCCACCCTCAATCGGCGTGGCGGCTCCGCAAGTGACAGCTGGCAGCCGCTCCTTTGGGCGGCAAAGGATAACAACTTGATCGTCGCGGAGATGCTCATCGCAAAGGGCCATAGCGTCAACACGCGCGAGCCCATTCAGGATAAGGGCAACTCGGGCTACACGCCGCTCCACTGGGCAGCGCACAAGGGGCACCTGCACATGGTCGAGCTGCTCCTCAGCCACGGCGCCAACGCGGCGGCGCTCGACAAGCATAACAACACCCCCAAGATGCTCGCGGAGAAGAAGGGAGAAAAGGAGCTCGTGGCCTTGCTGGAGGGGGCTGCGAGCCGCTCGGTCATCGCCATCAAACGCCGGCCGACGAAGTCAAGCAGCGAGGCCGAGCAAGCGACGAGGCCGAGCTTAGACGAGACCGAGCCCAGCTTGTTTGCATCTGGATGGGCAGTTCCGATTCGAGACGATGTTCTTAGGAGTGCTTTGCCTTCTGTGGAGGCATTGCAGAGCATGATTGCGCCCGCGCCGCTCTATGAGTCGTAGTAAGTCGCCAACGCCGAGCACAAAACACAGCAAGCAGGTCACAAATACACTCAGGGGTGCCCAGGTGCGAGGTGGGTACACAGTCGTGAATCGTAGGGTTTTTACAAAAATACCAGCGCGTGACAGTCAAGACTCAAGTGTGTACATCGATACGCTCCGCTCTGTATCGGGACCGGACCATGGACCGGACGTAGCATATGATCGGATATGCGATGGCGCGAATTGGCGAATAAAACAGGCGGCTAGATGAGCCCGCGCTTTTACGGTCGTGGCGCGTGAGCGGATATGAACGCTAGTACCGCGCCGACCACCCAGAACCATGCCAAGAACACGCACACGCGCTACTCGAAGGCGCGCACGTCGCTCTCGAGACTCGTCTCCCTCGAACGACGATCCCCGCTTGTCGGCCACACATTGTTCGCACATGATTTTGATATGATGTGGCTCGCATCATTCGACCCCGCCTGCCCGTGGCGTGTTCTCTCTCTGCTTCTGTGGCCGTGCATCTGTGAACGCGTGGCCGCGCATCTGTGAATACGTGGCCGTGCATCTGTGAACACGTGACCGTGCGCTCGCCCGCGGCTGTCCACCAGCAGCGATGACAGCGCACCGTCCACGCGACCCAGTACTCCCCCCATCCTCAGTCAATGCGATGGAGAACAGGGATCATCGTGGGTGCCGCTGCCAGCGGCACGTGAGCGAACTGACCTTCCTCCCCCGGCTCGATGGGCATCGCGTGTGCGACGGCGACGTTCGCAGCACCCTGCAAGGGTACTGCTGTCATCTTCGGCATGGCAGCCGCCTGTGCCGGCGTGGGAGTAGGCGGCTCTACCGCTGAGAGGGAGGTCGCCGCCAAGGCCGCCGTCACCGCCGTCACCTCCGTCGCTACCAAATCGATCTTTGCAGCCGCGAGCTTGCTCCGCGTCCGGCGACTCGGCGTCTCGCACACAGAGCCCACAGCCGCAGGGGGACCTGCCCCCCCCTCAGAGGGCCCCACGCCTTCCATATTGGGAACAGGGGCCTCCGGCGGCGATGGCATCATGCTGGGGGCGACATCGGCAGATGCGGCAGGCTCTGCCTCCGTCTTGAGACTCAGCCGCGACAGGTCCGGCAGCTCGAGCTCGGTCGCTCCTACAGTCGACACGGCCTGCGGCGGCGGTGTGAACACCTTCATGCAACGCCAGTAGGAGGAGTGCACCGCCTTCGTCTCCTCGAGCGCCTTGCGAGCGCCCTTGTCACAAGGCGACACGGGCGGCGCATTCTCCTTGCTGTCCGCCGCCGTCGGCGCGTCGCAAACGCCTCCGGCTCCTTCTCTCGCAAGTCGATCGGCGTTGACGCGCGAGAGGGCCGCCTGAGCGAGTTTGAATCGCGCCGGCATCTTGGACTTGCCATACGCGTCCTTCTTGGGTGTGGGTGGCGCGAGCGCGGCCGCTGCAGCCGAGCGCTCGGGCGGCACGCCCAGCAGCGACTCCATGCATGCAGCCGCCGAGACGGCTGTCGCTGAGAGTGAGTAGCCGCCCTCTAGCGCGAGCACGATCTTGCCGTTGGCGAGCGACATCAGCTGGCGCGTGAGCTGTGCGTAGCCGGCAGGCGACACGTGGCACATACCGAGAGGGTCGCCCTCGGCCGCGTCGAATCCCGCCGCCACGAGCACCAGGTCGGGCTCGAACTCGCGCGCGATCGGCATGAGAACCTCCGACCAGCAGGCAAGGTACTCAGCGTCGCCTGGCCGCGCGTGGCCCTTCGTGTTCCACCCGACGTTGACGGAGGTGCCGCGCCCCGCGCCCACGCCGGCGGCCTGCGGCGCCGCGTCCGCCACCGAGCTCGGGAAGTAGGCGCCGCGCTCGTACCGATGCACCGAGAAGTAGAGCACACTCGGGTCGCTCTCGAAGATGCGCTGGATGCCGTTGCCGTGATGAATGTCCCAATCGACCACGAGCACGCGACGGCAGCCGAGGTGCTCGCGCGCGTGCGCGGCCGCGATGGCCACCGTATTTAAGACGCAGAAGCCCATAGCCATGTGCGCCTCCGCGTGGTGGCCCGGCGGCCGCACGAGCGCCATGCCGTTGCGCGCGCGCCCAGAAACGATTGCCTTGGTCACCTCGATGACAGCGCCTGCCGCGCAGCGCGCTGCGTCCATCGAGTGCGAGTTGATGTAGAGCGACTCGTGCTGGCCGATGAATGCGTCACGCGCCGCGAGCTCCGCGCCGATGGCCCACTCGATTTTGTCCCAGTGGTGCCGCTCGTGCACCAACTCCACCTCCGCACGCGTCACCAGCCGTGCAGGCACCGACTGGCAGTGCACAGCGAGGCCCGTGCGCAGGAGCTCGTCGCGCACTGCAGAGATGCGTTCGGGCCGCTCCGGATGCTCACCATAGGGACAGCAGTGCGCCAGCATCCGGTCGTCGTAGAGCAGAGCTGTGACGTTCGAGCATAGATCATTTCCATGGATGATCTCTCGAGGGCGGATGGTGAGCCGCGCCTTGCCGTCTGCAGCCTCTTCGATGGTGAGGAGTACAGCACCGGCCGGGACCGGCGGCGTTGGCGCATCCGGGTCCCGCACCTCGACCTTGAGCAGAGACGAGGCGATCATCGCCGTGGGGTTCGGGGTCCAAACCGTCGGACTTCGTCTCTTCACGCACGCTTGAATGATGCACTCCAAGTTCTGTGCTTTGATCTAAGGGGCGGTAGGAAGACTGAGTGTCGACCGTTCAAATGTTTGTCAAAGTCTTGCAACTTCGTGTTGATGAAAGAGAGCGCATGAAAATGCAGATTGTGCTGGCTCTCGCACTGTTGCCCGTGTCGAGTCGCGCGCTGAGGCGTCCGCTGCTGATGTCGCGACGCGGGCTGCTGCTCCATGGTCCGCCGGCTGGCGGGCGGCGTCGAATTCTCGGCGCACTGCGCATGTGCAGCGCCTCTCCTGTGAGCGCCGAGGATGATCTCGATGGCATGCCTTTCGCACGGCTGGCGTCCACAATCGAGGCCATAGAGGCCGAGCCTGCTCGGCTCAAGGGCGTTGCGCTCATGACCGACCTGCTTTCGTTTGCGCTCCTCGAGGCTCCCGACGAGTTACTACCCTGCCTGGCCATTGCGACGATGCAGCTGACGCCTTCAACGCGGCCACTCAAGCTGGGCGTGGGGGAGAGTCTCGTGGTGCAAGCGCTGGCGCAGGCGTGCAATCGGCCCATTGATGAGCTGAAGGCGGAGCTGCGCAGGAGCGGCGACCTTGGCGCGCTGGCTGCGCGCGTGGTCGCTCGCGACTCTGCTGCGTGGCCTGCGACCGACTCCTGCCCAAACAAGGCCGTTGCGGCTGCTGCGGCAGCTGCGGCTCCTGCTGCGCGGCTGCGCGTGCAGGAGGTGCACGCGTGCCTTCTCGAGATGGGCACCACCTCGGGCAAAGGCGCCAATGGGCGCAAGGCTGAGCTGCTCGCGGCGCTCCTCGGCCGCGCGTCGCCCAAGGAGGCTTTGTTGCTCGTGCGCGCCGTGCGCAGTCAGCTCCGCTCGGGCATCGGCGACAAGGGCATTCGTGACGCGCTCGCGGCTGCGGTGAGCGCGGTGGCGCGGCCGCCGCCCGAGGTGGCGGCGGCGGAGGCGCTCGCGGCCGAGGCGGACGCGGAGGTGGCGCGGGCCGCGGCGCTCGAGCTGGAGGCGGTCCGCACGGAGCTGGGCGAGGCGGCCGCAGCGGCCGGAGATATGTCGGGAGATATGTCGGGAGATATGTCGGGAGATATGTCGGATGCGAAGGCGAGCATCGCTCAGATCGACAAGCTGCGCGGAGACTGGTCCAGTCTCGCGAAGGCGAGCCTCGCTCCAAAGGAGCGCAAGAGGCTCGAGGAGCGAGCGAAGGCGACGCGCGCGGCGCAGCGTGCCGCCGCCCGGGCACACAAGAGTGTCGACAAGCTGCGTGCAGCGAGCCGGCGGCGTGCGGCCGCGCTCGTGAGCGAGGCCTTCAGCGTGGCGCCGTGCTATCACACCCTCGTGAGCGCGCTGCTCGAGCGCGGTGTGTGGCGGCTACTCGAAGCGACGGGTGTGCGCGCGGGCGTACCCGTGCAGCCCATGGCCGCCTCCGCGTCCCCTTCGATCGAGGCTGCCCTCGCGCGTCTCGTCGGGCGTCCGTTCCTGTGCGAGTGGAAGTACGATGGGGAGCGCTGCCAAGCGCACCTGTTGCCGCCCTCGGAGGCAGAGGTGGCGGAGCGCTCGCGCGTGCGCCTGTACAGCCGCTCACTCGATGAGGTCTCGGCGAGATTCCCGGAGATCGTCGACGCGCTGCCGGCGGCACTCGGCGCCGTAATGGGCGCGGACGGCACCCACGTGCCCACGAGCTCTGCCGTGGTCGACGCGGAGTTGTGCGCCATCGACGAGGCGACGGGCGAGGTGCTCCCATTCCAGAGCCTGGCCGCCCGCCCGCGCAAGGCGCCGACGGACGCGCAGCTCGCGGCCGGACCGCGCGTGTGCGTCTTCGCGTTCGATCTGCTCGAGCTCAATGGCGTGTCACTGCTGAACGAGCCGTTGCGCGAGCGCCGTCAAAAGCTGCGCGCGCTGCTGCGTCCGATCCCCCATCGCGTGCAGCTCGCGCAAGGCGTCGAGGTCTCCAACGAGCAAGAGCTACGCGACGAGCTCGAGCGCGCCTTTGAGGCGCAGGCCGAGGGGCTGATGCTCAAGTGCCTCGTCCCGGGCGGCGCGGCGCTACCGCAGGCTGCCGAGGGCGCGGCGGAGCAGGGCGTCGCGGCGGGCGCGGGCTACGAGGCGGGCAAGCGCTCCCTCCAGTGGCTCAAGCTCAAGCGCGACTATCTGGACGGCATGGGCGACAGCTTCGACCTGGTGCCCATCGGCGCCTACATGGGGCGCGGCAAGCGTGCGGGAGCGTACGGCGCGTATTTGCTCGCCGTGTACTCGCCCGAGACGAAACTCTACCAGCCCATTTGCAAGCTGGGCTCCGGCCTGAGTGACGTGGAGTTGGCGCGCTGGTCTGAGCAGGCGGAGGCGCACGCGTGCACGGAGGAGGAGGCGCGCGAGCTGTACGACCTGCCCGGCACGCTGCCGCCCTTGATGGCGCCGCACGTGTGGCTGCGCCCGCGGGTCGTATGGGAGGTGAGTGCCGCGGAGGTATCGATCTCGCCAATGTACCGGGCCGCCTTTGGGCTCGTCGCGGAGGACAAGGGACTCGCCCTGCGCTTCCCGCGCTTTGTGCGCGAGCGCCCGGACAAAGGCCCTGTGCAGGCGACCACGGACGGGCAGCTTGCGAGCGTCTTCAACACGCAGCCCACGGCATCGGCGCGGGAGGGCGTGGGGGGCGTTGGCCCGGGCGAAGTGGAAGGTGTATAGGCTAGACACGTGTCGGCTCATGCTCTTGGGGTCTGTATTGCATTGCAATTTACAGCTGCTAGCTAGTATGTGACCAAATTCCAGAGTGTTCGTGTTGTCAGTCGATAAAAAAGGAAACAAATCATTCGTTTACTCTGAGAGTTGCTTCCGGGTCTCGCACGTCATTCGTTGGCGCAATAGACACGTGTCGGCTCATGCTCTTGGGGTCTGTATTGCATTGCAATTTTCAAACGCCTGGTACAGCGCGCGGTTGGATGCTGGTTTTGTGTCGCTCCGGATTGAGTTTCGGCCCCTACAATGCTGTCCTCGCTGGCGCACGCCTTCGATGGAGGCGACAATCGCCCGAGTACCCTCAAGGATGTGTCGTTCTTTGAGCGTCGGCTCGGTTCCGCGACCGCCGACACTGGGACCATCATGGACGCCGGCACGAGCTCAATCCACATGCCGTGGTCATCGTCGTCGCCTTCGTCGTCGTCGGGTGCGGGGAATGTGAGCCTGCAGGCCGGCTCCATGTTCGTGCACGAGCAGCGTGTGGAGGTTCCGCTTCCGAGGTTTCAGCCGCTGCCTCTGACCGGGGTGTCGATTGTCGATGCCGAATTCCGCCGGCGCAGCGAGATGTTCGTGCAGGAGATGCACCGAGAGTTCTCCGCGTTCTCACTGACCGGGCTCACGTGGCTGGAGCAGCGAGCAAAAGAGGACGCACAGGTGGCGACCGAGCGTGCGGCTGAGGACGCCGCGATCGCGCGGAGGCGTGCCGAGGAGGACGGAGCGCTTGCCGCCCGCCGCCAACGCGCTGACTTGGAACGACGGAAGGCAGGGACCTTTGAAAAGGAACGCGAGGCGCAAGAGACGCAGCTCATCTCTCGCTGGAAGAGCAAGTCCGGCGAGCTGCAGGCCTCACTCAAGGAGGCGGTCGCCTCATACGAGGCGCACAAGGCGCTCGAGGCGCAGCGCCTCAAGGAGGACGTGGCACGTGCGAGCGCCGAGGCCGCCCGCAACGCAGATCTGGAGGTGGAGCGAGCTATTCGGACAGCAGAGCAGGCTGAGGAGGCGCGACTCAAGGCGGAGCTCGACAAGCTGCGCATGTCCACGACGCCCTCCGTGCGCTCACTGACGCTCGTCGGCGCGCAGCAGGTCGCGCCGGCCTTGCGCTACGCAGTGGGCGTCGTCGGTGGGCCGCTGCGCTTGAAGGATCGTTCTTGGTGGAAGCTGCTACATACTCTGGAATGTGAAGGACTTACGCCGCGTACGGAGCCGCGTCTCGACCTCGACCTCACGCCCTGCGCACGAAGCCTGCCTTGACCCGTCTTGACCCGTCTCCGACGTGCTGCCTGTTCACCTACTCACCTCCACGACCTGCCTGTGATCGATCCTCTCATCTCCTTCGCAGCTCTCAAACAGACCGACCTCGCGACGAAACTCTTCGAAGCCTTCGACGGGGACGCTGACGGTGATGTGAGCACGGCGGACGCTGGCTACCTGCTTGGCCTCCTCACCGCAGGCACGTTGCGTGACCGTGTCGATGCTGCGTGCGACGCGCCGGGCGCGCCGGGCGCGGGCTCGCACCTGACCCGCTCAGCAGCCCTGATGCAGCTACAGCTGTGCGCGCGCGTGCGCAAGCTCGCCGCGCCGAAGACGACGGCACTCTTGCAGCACGCGAATACCATGCAAGTGCCAACGCCCGAGGCCATCGATCGTGCCGTCGCGGACCACTTTGGAGGGGGCACGCAACAGCCTGCCGAGAACTTTCGCCACTGGGCGTCAAGCTCAGCCGTCGTTGCGCCGCTCTTCCTGCCATTGTAACGATGGGAGGCTACGCCCCGAGACGCACAATGCATTTCTTGAGGCGACCTCTCATCAGCCTGGATACCGATGAGTCCTCTCATCAGCCTGGATACCGATGAGTCCTCTCATCAACTTGGATACCGATGAGCCCTTGCGGTGGAGCACGGGGCTCGAGCGAATCTCTGCTGCGAAATCAGTGATTGCAGAATGGGGTAGGACCGGTAGGTGTGGGGGGGGCAGGGAGGGTTGCAGAGAGCTGGCAGCACTGCGTTGAGATCTGGGTCGAGCGTGACGCTGGATGTTCGGGTCTGCGTGGTCCGTCGTGTCGCGCAGTATCGCACGTCGCGTGCGCGCCGGCCGTGGCGCCGAGCGTGGCCACCTGCGGGGGTGTATGGTACACGGTCGCGGACGCGCACCCACGCAGCGCCCCGGTGCGGCTGCGGGACGGAAGGGGGAGAGGGATTGCACCCTCCTGGTGTGGTGCCGATGCGAGCAGCGAGGCCCGGGACCCGGTCCCTGGCGGTCACGAATGTTACGTTCCGCGTTTTGAACTCGCACACTTCACGCTCGGCTCCTGCGTCCTGCTCCTGCGTCCTGTGGCCATGCTCCTGGCTGAGTGGCTGGGTGTGTCCGCGGAACACGGAAGTGACACGAGACACGTACCGGAAGTGTGAAAACGACTCGACGAGTCGCTCGACTAGAGAGTGACCGTGAGCGTCTCCTCCTTTCATAAAAGTTACGCGTACGATAGGTCGTAAATTGTACCTCGAAAGAACCCGAACTGATGTATGTTTTGCACCGACTACCGGGTGCGCTGACCTGCGGTGGACAGCGCCTTATTTAGCTTCTTACGTGTTTTCATGCGTTTTTAATAAAAGATCAGATCCTAGTTGTGAAGGACGCATCGCTGGTTCGCTGCTCTCTGCATTGCATGCATGCACGGAAACAGAAAAAGAAAAAACTGCACAAGTGAGCACAAACAGAAGCGCGGTTCGGTGGCAAACTCGCGCGCGGGCGGCAGAACGCGCGAGACCCACTCAAGTCCCTCCTCTTCCCGCTCGCTCGAGCACGCTGCGTCGTTGACGCTTGACGGTGCGCTCGCCCCACAACATCATGCCGAGAAGATCGCCCCGATTCGCCACGGTTGACGCCGTCGGCGACATGGTGGCTATTCCCGACGGCCCGTTCGCTGGAGAGAGTCTCACACTGCACGAGAATGGTCACTGGCACTTCACGTTCCCAGATGAGGTCGTGGGGCGAGTGCCGTGGGCGATTCCCCATGGTGCACGTACGAAGCAGGGCATCCTCGTCGGCTTCTACCATTCTCGGCGAGGGCTAGTCCTAGATGAGACGTTACATGCCAAGGAGCTCATGGGCCCGGAGCTGCAGTGCGTAGGTTTCGACAATCATGGAGAGCAGACTGATCCCTCTTCACCGCCTTCATTCGCAAACGGGTGTTATCGATACGGCCATGGATGCCGTGATGATCCTGCTCGTCCTGGTGATCCCCGCATGCACACTCAGACGGGTGAAATTCTCTATCGCATCAACGCCCTCTGGTTCACAGCCACACAGTTCGGTAACCTTTGCTGCCACTGCGCGGCGTACTACAAGGACATGCTGAACAATGAGGCTGCGTTGCTGCGCTACTCCTTGGTCTCCTCCTCTTCGGTCCTCAATGCTGCGCTAGAACGAGGTGACTACGACGGCGACTCCGATGTGGCAGACGATAATGATGAGGAGGACTTAGGGGAGGAAGAGGAGGACAGCGTGCCCACGGATGTGATCGAGGCGCTCCCACGGCGCACATTCGTGCGTTTCTTCCGGCAGGCTGCGCCATGCGCCATCTGCCTTGACGAGCCTACGACGGGCCTCACCCTTGTCCGCCTGCCTTGCCGCCACGAGTTCTGTGAGCCATGTGTCACTGAATGGCTGAACCGGAAGAATGCGTGCCCCCAGTGCCGCGCACCGATCCCAAAGTAAGTGGAAGATGGGATACTCGGTTCGACGGCGCCAGATACTAAGGACCGCTCTCACGCGGGACGCGGCACCTTGGGGCAGCCGCAGGGAGTGCAACGTGTGCCGAGCTCGTGCCTGGAGCACATGTGAGGGCGTGAGAGTAAAGATGCTTGAGAGCGGGCGCGCGAACAAGGCCGAAACCCGTAAGAAGCCCGTGGGACCAATTGCGTCGCAGCGTGGGACAGGAAGTGGGAGAGTAGAGAGCTGGGACGGAGCGCGGTGAGGGCATTCGCCGAGAGCACTTTACCAGCGAATCGCAGCCAAACACATGCGTGTACGCGCAGGCAGTCGCAGTGTAGACCCGTGTGTACCCCGTCACAGTGACAGTCAGTCAGTCAGTGTCACAGTCAGAGCGGTCAGGTTTGAGGTTTCGTCGCGGTCGGCCCCCGCCTTGACCCAAGGGGGAGTGGTCTACTATTTTTCATGTTTATAAGGCCCTAACCCCACACCTGTTTGGGAACTGAATGGTTGACCCAAGGGGGAGTGGTCTACTATTTTTCATGTTTATAAGGCCCTAACCCCACACCTGTTTGGGAACTGAATGCGCGCTTCCCCGCGCGCGCTCACCAGCACACCAGCGCGTCTCCACCAGGGACGGTTCCGCTCGCCTCGGTCAGTTACCGGACTCGACGAGTCCTACTTGAGTGAACGTCTAACAAAGTTCTAACACTACGCTAACTCTTAACTTGTAACGAACGCATCTCGTCTACATATTCTCTCTAAGGCGAGGCCTGAGCCGCCGCCGCTCCCGCCGCTTCGGCCTCTTGCCTGCGCCTGCGCACCTCCTCGCGCTTCATCTCCTTCTTGCGCCTCGCAGCCTCCTCGCGCTGCCGCTCCTTCTTGGACGAGTAACCCTTACTGGCGCCGCCCGCCGCCTTCGCCTTCTCGTCTCGCTTGCGCTTCTCCTCGGCGTCGAACTCGTCGTTGACGCGCCGGATGGCGCGCGTCATCACGTCGTCGAGCACCATCTTCGAGAGACGGCGATGCTGGACCGCAAGCAGCTGGCGCTTGGAGAGCAGCTGTGGCGCATCGAGCAGCGCGTCATCCTCCTCAATCTCGTGGTCATACGCCGTGCGCAGGCCCTGGAGCGAGCGCAGCAGGCTGCTCGCCACGTCATTCTCGGACTTTTCGGAGAGCGTGAGCTTCGCCAACTCGTCCGCCGAGCCGCGCGCGCGCTCGATCTCGTCGTCGGAGCACAGGGTGATGCGAGACCATTCGAAGAGCTTGGGGGACAACGAGCCATGCTTGAGCGAAAAGTCCTGCGTCGCGTTGAGCTTCGCCTGCTTGAGGAGCTTGATGCGTGGGGCAGCGGTGCCCTCGTCCTGGAGCGTCTCCGGCAGCGAGAGGCGCATCGCCACCGACGCCGCCTTGACGTCGTTCCAAATATAGCCCGCCTCGAGGAGCAGCTCCGCATTGTGGCGCCGATCGTTTCGTAGCGTGAGCTCCTCGCCGCGCTTCGGAAGGCGCCCACCCGAGCCCACGAGGTGCAGCAGCGTGAGCGAGCGCGTCGCACCGCTCGGCGACATGCGCTCCTGCTCCACCTCCTCCAGGCTCACCGTGCCGGACGGATGCTGTCGCAGCGGCAGCGGCACAATCGCCGTCTCGTTCTCGTCGAGGCCGTCGATGCGCACCTGGGTTGCGCTCGCGATGGCGAGAGCGCGCAGGAACTCGCGCTCGCCGATGCTCGCGCGTGGAAAGAAGCGCGGGAAAGCGTCCATGATCGGGCGCATCAGCTTTTCGTAGTGCTGGCCCACCTGCTCGCGGAACTCTTTGGCAGCGTCGACCATGCGCTTCTCTTCGATCACCTCAAGCTCGCCGGGGCTCCAAAAGAAGAGGGAGTGCTCGCCGGTGCGCGCGGCGACGTGGTAGTCAAGCCACGCCTGCCATACGGGCTCTGCGTGCGGCTGGCTCCCCGCGTACTGCTGGTACAGGAAGAAGAGCGTGAAGATGAAAGTGGAAGGCACGAACAGCTTCTGTTTTGTCAGGTGCTTGCGGAAGGCGGGCGAGTCGACAAAGTGCGCGAGCCGGCCCGTCCGCAGCTCCTCGGCCGTGAGCGCTGCGGAACGCGGCAGTGCAAGCACGACGTGCGTGTTTGCGTGGTACGCATCAGACACGTCGCCTGGAAACAAGTCGCCGGCGCCACCGTTGCCGCCGCCGCCATCGGCCACGAGGCGGCCTTCTTCGTTCACGCTCAAGCCGTCGAGCTTTGCACCGTCGAGCTCTCCGAGTGCCGCGATCAGGCGCGTGTATGCAGATGACGTAGGGTTCGAAGTTTGGAACGCGTTCCCGCACGCGGGCGCGAGGGCCGCGAGCATCGCAAGAACTGGAAGCATGCCACGTATTACAAATTTCGTCACATACGAAAAGTTCTCAGCTATTGTTTGAAGTGCAGAGTTTTTACGAGACGTTCGAGACGTGAAAGAAGCGCCGGCGTGAGCGCCGCGCGCCGCGCGCGGGTTACACGCGAACTCCCGCGTCTCGGAAAGTGCGACCAGTGCTGGCTCTACTCTCGACCAGTGCAGGCGTCCAAGATGCCGGTCGAGAAGGAGCATCCAGCCGTAGTGCCGGCAATCCAGGACGGGGAGCTTTCACCGTCGGGCGCGCCCGAGCCGGCGGCCGATGTTGCTGATGATTATGGCGACGTTATGCAAGCGCTCGGCGTCCCTGAGCAACTCGCCGGCGCGACGGCAGCGCTGCAGGAGCAGCTGCTGATGATCACGCGCGAGATGCAAAATCTGAAGAAGGAGATGTACTCGGAGCAGAGCGGTCTCACTGCGCAGCTCGCTTCGATCTCCCAAAGGGCGGCTCAGCTGGATGGTGGCGGTGTTGCCACCAGAAATGGAGGCAGCGACCAAGGGCATTTCGGCCAAGGACGTGACGAAGAAACGCGCGCGCGAGCACGAGCACCACCTGGCCGTTCTCCGCAACCCGGCGCCGCAGCAGATGCTCGAAGCAGCAGTGGCGCCTGTGCGCCGTCTCGCGTCGTAAACGGGGTGACTCGCGACAGTTGTGGAAGCAGCAGCAGCGGCTTACGCGAGCGTCTTCCGACGAGGCATCGAGAGGAGGAGGACGACGACGACGAGCTGCCGACGTCGGCGCACCGCCCCGGGGGTGGAGGCCAGTCCGCCGGCGCTGCACGAGGGCGGCGCGTCGAGTTCACTCCTGACACGCACGACCCGATCCCGATGCGCCAGCGGGGCGGCCTCACACGCTCGCGCCAGCCGCCACCCGAGGCTGGATGGACTCCATACATCATCGGCTTCTTCATCCTCTGCTTCGGTCCGCTGCGGCCACTCGTATTGGAACTCGTCACCACGGTGCCCAGCCTCCTGAGAGGCTCGAGCGAGGACCAGGGCGAGGACGCCCAGGACAGCTCCTGGTCGCCGTGGAATTGGTTTCAGGCGCAGGAGGAGCCCGCATGGTACGAGCAGTGAGCACAGACGCGTACTAGCAGTGTGGCAGCGGCACGAGCGTCAGGAGCGTACCGTAGCGCGCCGCCTCGTGGCTCGTCGTCACCGTCTCTGGTTTTTAAGCTCGTTTACTGTCGTGCTCAGTTACGCGACTCGGGACGCCTTCTGAGCACATGGGACGCGCGCGCGCGCGCACGCGCCTTCAACACTCATATACTTCCCTGTTCGTGAAAGAAGTGGGTCCATTTCACGCGAACCTATTTAGGGTCGCCGCGAGACGTGCATACTGCCCCCGCAGAAGCGCAAGCAGATTCTCCGCGCAAAAGCCGGCGCGCGCAGCAAAATGAAGGCAACCATAGGTCCCGGGGTCGCGATTGTCCTCGCGGCTGCGGGGCAGGGTGCCAGCGCACTCGCTCAGAGCGCTACCTTTGATCCCGTGCATATATCTTTGATGCTGGTTTCAGGCATCGAGCGGCTCTACGAGGATAAGAAGATGAACAACAAAAAGTGCAGGCTTATGAAGGATACGGTAAAGGAGCTCTCGGCGATCCTTACAGCCATCACTCCCGAGGTCCAAGAGGTGTTGCGTGGGCAGCTCCACAATGTGTACGTCGCTCTCACCGGCGCCTCAAACTGGTTCGGGGCGTACTCGAAAAAGGGCGCGTTCATGAAGACGCTGACCTCAAAGGAGGAGGCGGACAAGTACTCCCTCGCCAAGGAGGCCCTCGACAGCGCCGTGAGCGCACTTCAACTCGCCATTCAGGTGCGGCGGCTCAAGAAAACGCGTGCCCCCATGCTCCCGCCCAGTCCTCCCCGAGGCACCTGAGACCCGTTCGATTTGCGTGCTCGCAGTTGAAGTCGCTTACGCTCCAGTTGAAGCAGGCGGAGGTGCCCATGGGCGAGATGGTGCTGATGGCGACGCCGATGGCGACGCCGATGGCGACGCCGATGGCGACGCCGATACCCATGGCAACGCCGGTACCCATGGCAACGCCGGTACCCATGGCGACGCCGGTACCCACCGAGGCGGAGCAGCACGCCCTCCTCGACCACGCCAAGTACCGCCGCTTCGCCGAGGTGCGCACGATGGTGGAGGCGACGCCGCTGCTGATCGACGCGCGGCCATGCGGCCGCTGGTCGGTCCTCATGCATGCGGCGCACAAGGGCGACGTCGACATGGTGAGGTGGCTCCTTGGGCGCGGCGCGTCCGGCGCAGCGGACGCCCTCCCCCTCGCGTCGGGTACGCCCGCCGCAAAGCAGCAAATCATCCAGCTGCTCACGCGGCGCCAGTGGAGCATCGGCGCCTTGGGGATGGTTGGTGTGCGGCGCGTCAGTGGCGGAGCGGACGGCGTAACGCTCAGCGTACCCAATCGGGCCCCCGGTGAGAACCGGCGCATGAGATGCGGCCCACCGGGCGAGGCGGGGAGCATATACGTGCTGAGCGGCCCGCCCTCCGCCCTGGCGTTGCTCGATCGCCTGAGAGTGGGGCGGCACGGCTTCTTGTCACCCACGTCGGTGGTCACCCTCCCCGTCGCCGCGCGCGCCGCCGCGCGCATTCCCGAAACGGCGAAGTACTTTGGCTTTGCGTACCCTCTCGCCGACATAGGCGGCGGCAAGCTGGACGAGGCGGCGGTCGACACGCTCATGGCCGGGGGCGACGCGTGGGCCAGCTTCATCCTCCTGGGCGGCTTCGCCTACTTCGACGCTGAACGGCGCATCGTTGGGGTGAACGCGCTCGAGCCGCCGCGGGAGGAGGCAGGCGGCAGGGAGGGGGCGGCGGGGAGCGGCGGCGTCGAGGCGCCGCAGCTGCGCCTCGAGGGCCCGTGCGCCGTGACGGCAGCCGCCGCGGCGGAGCTCGAGCGGCAGGGCCGCATGCACGAGGTGATCCTCCCCGCGTTCCGTGAGGAGTCCGTGACGCACTTTGCTTGGGTGGGACCGGCGGAGTGGCCTGGGGGGCAGCCGCTGCTTGATGACGGCTCCAAGTGGGAGCACGGCGCTCTCGTCTACAGAGGCGGTGGCGACGAGCCCGACACCTTCGTCGAGCAGCGCACGCTCTGCTTCAGGGTCGTCCCACAATCAAACCGAGTGATACAAGTGATACAAATGATAGAAGCGGATCCCTGGCGATGCGTGGTCTCGTGAATGATCGGCGGGGCCCGCCCCCGTTCGACACACTCCTTCATTGGAATCTCGCTGGCGTTGCGTGGGCTTTCCACAGGGAAAATGGTCAGCTGCGGAGGTGGAATTATTGGCACGGCAGTCATTGGTTCATGCATTGCTGCATTGGTTCATGAAGGGATCATTTCCAAAACTTTCAGCGGCCGCGGGGAGGGGGGTCGGGGGATACCGGAGTGTTGGCACTAGCGCATACGTTCAGCCTGTCTCGTGTCCATCTGTCATCATTTCATGTGTGGTTATAATCCTGGGACTTATCTGGAAAATTACCCTAATGAGTGCGCGACGGCGGCGGCGTCTAGCGACGGTATTGTAACGTACCGAAACTTTGGCCGCAACCTTTTCGTTATTTGAACATCCTGAAGATATCTTAAGGCGGTCCACTCATTGATTTATGTCCTTAAGATCCTGAAACGATCAGCCCTACATAATCAAAATCAATGAGTGCCAAAGCCCCCGCGGGGGAGGTTGGGGGAAGGAATGGGGGGCGGGGGAGGGTGGGGAAGGAATGGACAACGGTGGAGCCAGACAGTGATATTACATGTAAGCTGGTTCGAGTCTCAGGGGGCACTTCCCGCGCTTCCTTTTTAATGCGAAATTAGGGTTTTGGGCTGGTTTGTGATCTAGAGTATGGGATTTCCACGTTCGTTTCTGAAAGGTTAGAGCTAGAACTCAATGGGAGAGCATGTGGGACACCTCTGGCTCGAGTTTCGTACTTAGAGTTTCGTCCAAATCCCTTCGGTGGTTTTGAGATCAGGTTTCGCCCCCATGTACACCACATGAGCGGACTACGAACCTTAAACGGTTCGAAAACTCGATAGTTACTCATAGGAAGGTGGGCGGACCCCTCTCCGCTACCCTCCCCGCTAGCTAGCGGTTCCGCTGAACACCCTTGTGGCCCTTCCTAATGGTTCACCTACTGAGTACGATGAACGTACCCCCAACAATCATCGAAATGATGCTCAATTCGACCACTCTACATGTCATGGCAGTCGGCTCTACATTTACTCGTTTACTCGTTAGTCAATAGGCAGTGTACGGCGCTTCGTACAGTGTATAATCAACCTGACGCAGCATCAGCTCAATTGCAAAGGCCTTGTCCGCACACGCGGTTCCCATTCAAGTCCAAGACAGGCGTGATGCCTGTATTGTTGTAGCCGGGCGCGTCGTTGATGCCGAAGGCGAATCTTCTATAGTTGTCGAGCCCCAGGCATTTCTGCCCGCTCGCCGCGCAGGTCCTGAAGTCCGCAGTGAGCATGTCGTCGAACGCCGTCTCGCCTAACGCGTTCAAGAAGTAAGCCTCCCACATCCGATCCTGCAGGCTGAGCAGCATGTGGTGTGACTCCGCGTAGTTGTACGCGCAGTCCACGCATGAGATGGCGGTCTTATCACGCGTGCATGCAAGGGCACAGTTGAAGTAGAGCTCAAACTGCCTCACCAGGCAGTCGAAGCAGCTGTACTTGAGGCAGATGGGCTCGAAGCCGCTGCGAGCGCCGAATGGGCGCTGCGCCCTCGCAAAGGACGCGACGGTCCGCGAGGCGCACGTCTTGCCTTCGACGGAGGATAGGCAGCGCAGCCTCGCGTCGGCGGAGCGGTTACCTGACAAAAGGGAGGCATGGACGCACCCAAGGAAGGCGGGGCAGACCACTGTGCAGTTGCTCTCGACCTCCCCGAGCAGGCGGTTCAAGTCATCGCGGGATTGACTGAGAAGGCCACCAAGGGGCGTGACGACCAAGCGTGACTCCACGACTGCCGCGGCATTCAAGATGTTCGAGCAAGGATCCGCCTGCGGAGGCGTCAGGCACACCGAGAGCTCGGACTCGGCCGTTTCTTGCATGATCTTCTCCGAGATGGTGTAGGGTCGATCCCGCGTCGTCTGCTTGCCCTGCGCGGCCACCGGCTGGCAACGCGAATCGCGCATCGGAAAGGGGACGCCGCGGAAGTTCTTGTCATGGCCCGCGGCGAGCTCGGGCGGGAAAGCCTGCTCGCCGTACGGCAAGATCGACGAGCAATCGGCCTCGACGGTGAAGTTGACCAGCCAGCGCGAGCCCACAGCGCCTGGATCGAAGTGGTAGGGCTCGGTGATCTCCTCAATGGTGAATGTCTGATTTTCCGCCCTCGCCACGGGGCCAACGCTCCCTAGCCCTCTTGGGGGGCCCTGGAACGACTGCGCCGCGAGCAGCTCCACACCCGTTAGCGAGGCGCCTGGCGGTGTAACGTCTGGCTCGCCAAGCCGATGAGGTGCGGGGTACTTGCGTGGGCTGTGTCGGTCGGCAAAGTAGCTCCACGTGCTCGTCGCGTCGTACGTGCTGCGCGCTAGGTACCGTCGCTGCTCCTGAGCGAGGGTGGTGATGGCCTCGTCAACGAGCGCCGCGAAGCCGCTGCGCTGCAACTGGGTCTCGGCCGTACTGCGATGGTCGAGAGCAGCCGGTCGCTCGTTGAGACCCTGCGCATCATACGCCCAGTCCGCGGGCAAGAACGCGTCCGCTCCCGAGTACTGCAGCAGAGCGCTTGTCGTGCCCGAGGGCGCGTAGCCCAGCCGGTCGACGCGTGCACGCCCGCGAGGGAAGAGTCGCGCGTGCAGCGACGGCGTCTGCGCCGCAGCGCGCTTGGCGAGCGCATACAGCACGCGGCGCACGTCTTGACCAAGGAAGCCGCGCAGCCGCGCAGCGCGCGCCCCCTCAAAGAGCCGCACCGCCTTCTCGAGGTCCACTTGGTCCACCGCGGCCCGCACCGCCGCCCACACCTCTGCCGCCCGTTGTGGTGGTGTGCACCTGTACACGACGAGCACCTCAGCCACGAGTGAGCTCAAGGGGGGAGGCGGGTCGGCGCCGGCATGCTTGCCGCCCTCGTACCGAGCGAGCATGTGCAGAGTAGGCGGCTCGCGGCTGCTGTCAGTAGGCGGCTCGCGGCTGCTGTCACTGCCGCCACTTGTGCCGCCGCCGCCACTCGCGCCGCCGTTGCCATTGCCGTTGCCATCGCCGCTGCCATCGCCGCTCTGGCCGCTTCTGCTTTCAAGGACGACGCCCGTTTGGCGATCCACCTGGTTGGCGACCTTGGCATTTGATGTCTCGGCGTCTGCCCTCGCTTGAGCGGCGACGGTGGCGAGCGCCTCGGTCAGGGGGCTACCTGGCGCGACTTCCTCCGCAGTGGCGGCAGTGACGCCGACCGCAACGGAGCGGCGCTCGCGCTGAAAGGCATCAAGCTGCTGCATGTTGTCGGTGTAGCTGATTTCTCCAGGTGCCCAGATCTCGATGACTTCGTTGGGTGACAGGCTGAGCTCCAGAAAGCTCAGAGTGAGCGGGGCGGCCATGTCACGAAAGTAGCCGCCTTCCAAGAACATGCTCGGGCGGATGCGCCACGAGCACTCAAGCGGTTGCACGAACTCGAGCCCTTTGAAGGCAATCTGACCGAAAGAGTCGGTGACGAGCAGCTCGTTCGGGCAATCGCCGACGCTGCTCCATCGCCGGCGCTGCGCAAGGCCATCGCCCTCATGCGGCGACTCTACAAACTCCTTGAAGCGCACGTCCGTGATGCGGACAAGGCCGAGGGTCGCTGCTAGTGCCGCAGCCGCTTCTTCGTTCTTTGCACTCTCGGAGAACATGGATGAGCCGCTTTCGGAGAAGACGCTGGAGCCGGCCGCGCAGCCCAGGGTGGCACACAGCACGCTCTGAAGCAGACGAGGCACCATCTCCTCCTTCTGCTGCTTCCTGCTTGCTGCCCTGGAGTGGAGAGACAGTGGAGAGGTACAAAAGTTGAAGTTGAAAAATGCATTGCATGCCGAGTGCATACATTCGTGTTGTTACGGTAGGATACGCAAATCGGTTAAGAAGTGCGATCTGTCATGCAGGCCAGCTCAGACGGGCCAAATGTGCTCCAAACTTGTGAAAACAAATTGGGGCTCTCGCGATTCTCCCGCGATCGAGGTGGAAACACAGCACAATCCGGACGGACTTGTGATGCCGCCGCCCGGTTGGAAAACGTGTCCCCACTGCAACGCCGCATTCTCGCCATCATCCATTGACAGACATGAACGGCGCTGCAAGGACCGAGCCGACGTGAAAGCCGAGCACGCGGCGCTTCAGGAGCTGCGAAAGATTGAGGGACCACGGCCGAAGGCGCTGCCAGACTGGCCGAAGTGTCCAAATTGCGGCGAGCCCTACGGCCCGCATGCTATCGGCCCGCACACGAAGCGGTGCGTCAAGCTGCTGCCACACGGTGCGAACGGCTACGGGCCGCAGGACCATCACAACGATCCTCGCTTCAAGCATCTCTACAAGGCCGCCCAGATCAACCTCAAGGACGAGGCACCCTCGCTCGTAGAGAGCGTGGGCGACGCGCTGAGTGCGCTCGGCAAAAGTGTGAGTAGCGTGCTCGCGGCGCTCGGGCCGCAGATTAGCGAGGCCGAGATGAGCCGCTTGCGCAAGCTCTTCCGCCGTTTTGATGCCAATGGCGACGAGCTGCTAGATCGGGAGGAGTTTGGCGTGCTGATGCGCAACTGCTTTCCGTCGCGCGTGGCTGACGCGGACTCGCTCTGTAGCTCGATGTTCGATGATGCGGACGTGGATGACTCGGGCGCGATCTCCTTTGAGGAGTTTGTGAAGCACTATCTCGCGATGAAGCAGCCGGACGTCGACCCTCGCTTCGAGGAGGCGTGCACCATGTTTGAGTTCTTTGACGCGGACTGGAGCGGCAGCTTGGACCCGGATGAGCTCATGTGCCTGCTCAATCAAATCTTCCCCGAGCGCTGCGACGAGAATGAGGAGCGCGCTCGGGAGCTCTTCCGCTCCATGGACACCGACGGCTCGGGCGCCATCTCGTTTCCCGAATTTGTGGCCTACTTCGATACGCTCAAGAACCTGTATGACGGCTCCCCCCCGCCCGAGGCGGCCGCGTCGGCGCCCACGGCTGAGGAGCTCGCTGCGGCCGCGGCGCGCGAGCAAGCCGAGCTCGAGGCGGCGCTCGTCACGTGCCGATGTGGCCTGCGCTTCTTACCCACGGTGATGGCTGATTGCATCTGATTGCATCTGATTGCATCTGATTGCATCTGATTGCCTCCCTCATTGCTTTCACGTGGTCTGTGCCTCTTGCCCGCGGTGATGGCGGAGCATCAGCGCTCCTGTGGAACGGATGGCTGGTTGCATCTGATTGCCTCCCTGATTGCATCTGATTGCCTCCTTCATTGCATGCAGGTGATGGCGGAGCATCAGCGCTCCTGTGGAACGGATGGCTGGTTGCATCTGATTGCCTCCCTGATTGCATCTGATTGCCTCCTTCATTGCATGCAGGTGATGGCGGAGCATCAGCGCTCATGTGAGGCCGTGGCGCCGACCAAGAAGGAGGTGCACTTCGTCGAGGAGGATGCGACGCAGGATATGCTCTCGTCCGACCTGGCCACCCCCGCCGAGGGCATCCGCGCCTCCATCGAGTTTGCCGAGAACGATGCCAACACTTTCGTGCCATGCGAGTGGTGTGGCCGAACCTTCTTTCCCGATCGATTGCCCATTCACCTGCGCGTCTGCAAGCAACGCAAGGCGCAGGAGCCGATTACCGGCATCCGACCGACGATCGTCGACGGGCGCACTGAGATCATGGGCCGCTATCGCTCGATGAAATCGGGCAAGTGGACGCAGTCTGGGCGCATCCCCGTCGCGGCGCTTCCGGCCGGCGCCACGAAAGAGTACTCACCGCAGAAGGCGGCCGCCGTGCGTACAAAGGACGCAGAGGGGGAGCGTAAGGTACGCGAAGCGAACGAGAAGCAGGCTGCCATGGAGCGTGCGTATGAGGAGGAGAAGGCGCGCAAGGCAGCCGAGGAGGTGAAGGCCAAGGAGGAGGAGGAGAAGAAGAAGTTCTTCATCGCGTTCGACGCGTGAGAAGAGAGCACATGACCCATGCGACGAGCTGAGCTTGGTGCTGAGCTTGAGTATGCTTGAGTAGACTTCACATCACGGGCCCACGTGGCCATCCTGCTGTCCGCGAGGGGCCAGCGGATGCGTGACGAGGGCACTCCCTGCCGCAAGCTGGGCCGCTTGGCACGGCCCCTGCTCTTGCGCTCGAGGAACGGGGTTGCTTCTCGAGGCTGGCCCCCTCAACATGTCAACATTCAACGGCGCGCATTAGGAAGCGAAGCGTGAGCCTCGAGAGTCGCAGAGTGACATGCACACGCGTGTGTGTGTCGCCTCGCTCCTATAAGTACGGTGCCGTGAAAGCCGAGACGAAAACAACGCGCTTCGTTTACGACACATTCACCGCAAAACGTAACGACCCGACCGGGCCGAGCCCGGCACGCACCCTGCCTCCCGGGGTGTGGCCCTGGTCGGGTGTGGTGTGTGCAGACTTGCATGCGATAGACATGTGACATCTCGCGGAAAGGAACTGACTCCACTGGCTGGCTGATTGGCTGACTGAACATGATGCATAGCTTTGTCAAGTCGAGGTTGACCTGTCAAGCGTAGTTGGGGCTGTTGTCTGAAGTCGAGGCCTGCCGGGACAGTGTCGGCGACTTGGGCCCGCGAGGTGTAGAAGGGGACAGCGAGGATGGCGGTGGCAGCGGAGCCAAACCCATCGCAGCGTCTGACTGCGGATCGATCACAGCGTCGGCCGCTGCAGATGCCGCAATCAGCGCGTCGAGCCGCTTGTCATCCAACAGATCCTGATTCATGGCGCGATCGGACAACACACTGCCCTCCCCTCCGATCAGGCGCACCAGGTCGCCGTGAACGTACTGGCCGGTGGTCACGGCCCCATTGGCAAGCTGCGTCCTGCCAATCCCATGCCTCAATCCGCCTTCGACGTCCCCGGTGTACGTCGTGCCGTCTGCAAAGATGACCGTGCCTTTGCCCGTCTCGACTGTCGCCTCGCCCTCTTCGACAAGCGCCACGATGACGCCTTCGATGTACACGAACAGGCGTCCCTTCGGCACGAACTGCATCTCCAGCTTGCCCTCTTCGCTCGTCGCCCACGCCTGGAACTTGGCCACGTCGCCAGCGAGCACCAGCACCCCGAATCGCGTGATAGTGGCAAAGTGTTCCCAACATTTGAGCCACTCGTTCTGCTTGTCATGATGCAATTTCAGCTTCTCATCGGTCACGATCCCACCAAACATGGGCACGCAGCGCACAAGTGGCACGTCCTCCTTGAAGCCTTCTTGCAACAGGTTTGTCGACACACCACTGCCAAGCTTGGCGCCCTTCTGCTCGACCTCCTCTGCGAGGGCTTCGTCGTAGCCCTTGGAATATACCGAAGATAGAAACAAGGCGGTCTTCGCCCTCGATTCGTACGGACTGCCGCGTGCCGAGTTGCCGCCGAACGACGCCGTCACAGGCATTTCGCAGCGCAGCTGAGTGGTCCGCGGCGCGGTGTTCCCGACGATCGTTGCGCTGTGAAACAGTTGTGAAACACAAAGGCACGGCGAGCGGGATGGGACACTCAGCGCGCAGTAGTCAGTCAGTCAGAATGTCAGTTATGTCGCGGTCACCCACGGTCACCACACACTCCGACGATCAAGGGCGACGATCAAATGACTTTATTCCGCTGCCGACCCGGCTGCCGACTCTGTCAACTGCCCCCAGGCGCCACCGGGGTAAAAAGCACCAGGGGTGCCGTGGTGCCCCTCCGGTGCGCGAACTCGGAAATAATCGTTCAGCCAGTCTCGTGTTATCATTTCATGTGTGGTACTGTGGTTATAATCCTCTATCCTCTGCGGGGCAGCGCGGCCTCTCGTGGGACTTCGATATGAAAATTATTCATGTCAAATGTCAAATCGTTCCACAGTAATTGCCAGCTGCCGGCATGCTGGAAAATTATGACGCGGTCATCTGTCAAAAATACGTGTGAGGACGTGCGACGTGTGCGTCGTTCGTGAACGGATCCCGAGATCGTGATCGCCAGCTGACACCATCGTCGCAGTGGCGCGTAACTGACTGACTGGCTGGCTGGCTGCGCACGAGACTCTTTCGATTTTGAACGAACCACCACCAGCGTCGCTGCGCTCTCTCCAGTCCACTCTCGACGAGACGACGACTGGATGCATGCGTGCGCGGCACCATCGCCTCCACGGCGCTGGGCGCGGAACACACGATCCCCGGCATGGGAAGCTCGTGCCATCCGCCGCCACGGCACTCTACTCTGGAGGCGAGTGCACGTGTGTGCGCCGTCGGCGAGCGCCGCTGCCGTTCCTCGGCGTTTTTCTCGGTGCCTCCCCTAATTGTGAAACAGGTGCGCGAGTGTCGGATCCAGCCGGTCTTTGAGATCTTTGACCTGTGGCAGCATTCGGCCGCTGCTGAGTACGAGGCCGCTTGAGCTGTCGCTGATCTTCTTCGCGGCCTTCTTCTGGATATTCACGAAGGTCGAGAAGGAGACCGACTTCTGGTCGGGAGCCACGCCCGCAAAGACCTCAGTCACGATCTCGTCGATGACGGCCTTGCCGTAGCGCCCGTAGAGCAGCGTGCAGCACTCGTCGAGATCCATGCTGCCGCTCAAGTTTTTGTCGTTCATAAGGAACTCGATGACGTAGAAGAGCTTGCGCGGCTCGCAGCCACCAGCCTGGCAGTCATCTCGGATGCGGAAGAATATCTGGCGGAACTCATCCCAGTTGATGACGCCATCCGCGTCGTCGTCCACCTCCCAGATGGTAAGCGCGGCCTCGCTCGGCTTGAGCGAGTGCCCCAAGAACTCCAGCTCCGCCAGCAGCTCATCCACATCAATGGCCTTGTCGCCATTCTTGTCTAACCTCTTGAAGGCCCTCCGCAGCGTCTCGAGCTCCTGCGCCGCCATGAACTCTTGGCGCTCCTTCTCCCGCCGTGCCTTCTCCTCCTGGGCCGCAAGCTTGGCCGCCCGATCAGCCATGGCTGATGTGGGGAGAGGGCCGACAGACCGTCCCGACAGAAGCCGTTCGAGCGCGCTCGGAGGCCGTTCGCGCAAGCAAGGCTTCAGCGCTATGTCGGGCGTTGAGTCTCCGTTTACCTCGAAAACAGACTCCCAACCTCACAATATACGTGACTCATTGTCCCACCTTCACTTCCATCTCCACCACAGAGGAGCCACATCCTACAACCCCCGCTTAAGCGCACATCATTCTCCAGTGCATCATCGGACATCGCGGCCATCACGACTTCACGAGCATGTCATACCCCCACTTGAGCATCAGCCCGTAGAGCGCCAGCTGCGCGAGGCTGAGCGGCGCGTGCACTCGCATCGGCGCTTGCGCCTCGAGTAGCGCCGTGGGCAGCGCCAGGCGCTCGCTCGAGTACGAGAACCAGGTGAGAGGGAACGCCACGAGGCGAATGGCAACGAACAGCGGCTTGTTGACATCACGGCAAAACGAGGCGAGTCGCTCGGAGCGGAGTCGGCGCGTGGCAATGTGGTTCCACGAGTGCACTTCGACGATCCATGTTCGCAGCATGTGGCGCATGAGCACCGGCCGGCCAGCGGCCATCGGGATGGCAAAGCAAATGGTGCAGTGGTGCATGAGAAGCGTGGGTCGAGCACGCGCGGGGACGCAGTCCGGAAAAAAGAGGAGCCACATCGTGTCGGCGATGAGGTAGAGGGCGTCGGCCACAAAGAGGGCGTTCAGTGCCGCAGGTCCACTCACAAGTCCGCACCACCAGGAAAGCTGCGCAACGTTGAGAGCGCCGAGCGCAACCAGGTTCCAGTCGTCGTGCCAATCGAGGAGGCTCTTGCGCGGCAAGAAAGGCGAACGCCAGTTCGAGATCAGGCGGCGCAGTCGGCTGTCCGGGCGGGCTGTCATGTTCTTCGATCCACAGCACACTCTGTCACTCTCCTTCAAGTAGAGGCGACTGCGTGAATGTGAACAGCAAAGGGAATCGACAGTCACGCTGAGTCTAAACTAAGTCGCGCGGCCGGTGGCACCGCAACATGTAACTGCGCGCTAACCCGGTGCGGAGGAGCCGGTGTTGTTCTGGTTCACCGCCCCGGGCGGCGGTGCCTCTTCGAACCCGTCTCAACCCGTCTCATCACTGTATACGTACGAGTTGCATGTCGTTTTGCACTCTGTGAGCACTCTCTGGAGTGAATGGGCGATGTCGTACTCGAGAGTCCCTACGCTGTACATGGTGATCTCACCATCGATTTATCCACCATAGCAACGATGCTCGGTACATCGCCACGACGAGCAACAGGCCTGCTCCATCCATCGACGCTGTGTGTGCATCCACGATGGTTGGCAAATTGGTCCAAGACGCAAATTGGAGCGCAGCCGCAGCTTTTAGTGCGACACCCAAAGGCCAACCAAGCAGCCAGGCCGGAAGAACTCTGCTCAGGCCGATCGGAGAGGCACTGTGGTCTTGGCTTATCCAGTCGTTCGAGGCAGCACCCACTGCAGCGCTCGCGATCATCCATCCAATTGACAGCGCTGCTGCGACATCAAATGCATAGGCGATGTCGATGACATCCTGGAAGCTGACAATGGGTGGTTCGAGGTATGCTCCACTTGTGAACAAGCCGACAAGGCTGCACGACACTGAGTAGCCCGCGACGACGGCACCGTCCGCAGCAAGCAGGGCAGGAGAGAGCGGCGGCGGTGGCGGTGGTGGAGGCCGCATGGTCATGGCAATGACGCCGCTGCGGCCAAGAATTGTCGGATGCGGCAGTAAGCTGCCCAGCGACGCCAGCGGCAGCCTTGCGGCCACCAACAAGGCCAACATAGGCGTGCGTGCAGACCTCCTTGTCTTGTGGCAGAACCCTGGTCAATCGAAGCCAAAAAGGCGGAAGAAGGCTCGCCGACACATCTATCAGGAGGACGGCTGTAGCTCACGAAGGGAAGAACCCGCGAGATTCATGCGGCACCCCGGATCCTAGAGCTAATTAATTAAGCTCGACATGTACCGGTACCGGTGACACAAGTGTCACTGTGAACGTGACAGGACCTCCTCTCCGCTGACAATAATCCATCTGAGCGCGGCGGCCATGCGCTGGTACTTGCGCCGTGTCCCCGGCGCTGTGTGGCCGGCGGTGCCCGTCGGCTCTGCGACCATCTTTTCCGCCTGCTGGAGCTGCACGCGCAGGGAGGAGAGCGTCCGCTCCCTACGCGCGAGCTGCTGCAACGTGCGCGTGAGAAATGTCGTATCTACATCGTCCGGCAGTGGTTGGCTGGGCAGCGTCATCACTCCCACAGAGCGGCCTTTACTCGCGTGGCTGCCGTGGCCATTACTGCTGCTGTGGCCATTACTGCTGCCGTGGCCCTTGCGGGTACAACCGACACTGCCTTTGAAACTCGCCGGCCCCAGACTCGCCGGCTCCAAGGCGCTTGTGGGCGCTGCCTGCAGCATCGCAGTCCAGGTACCGCTGCCCGTCCAGTTGAACCTGGCTGGCATCGCCACCGAGGCGTCCGACACGACTGTGATCCGCGGCTGAGGCGGCAGTTGGAACTCTGCGGGCATCTCATCCACCTCGTCCACCTCGCCAACTTCGTCAACTTCGTCAACATGCTGGAGCGCCACCTCCTCCGATCTCGCCTCCTCCTCCGATCTCGCCGCCTGCTCCGATCTCGCCGCCTGCTCCGATCTCGCCTCCTCCTCCAATCTCGCCTCCTCCAATCTCGCCGCCTCCTCCAATCTCGCCGCCACCTCCAACCTCTCCGTCTTCGCCTCCGACTCTGCCTGCGCTGCCCCCTCATCCCCGGGCGGCTTTGTGTCCCACGCATGGCTCATCGCATGGCTATTGGTAACCGGGAGGCTATCAGCCGACGCCGTGGCGAACACGAGCGCGTGCAGCGGCAGCTCCCAAGTCGTGTCGCCGGTCGCCGGGTTCCAGTAATACTTGTCCGAAGGCGCCTGCGGGTCGGGCACCGCGTACCAAACCTCCGACGGCTTGGGCATGGCCACCAGTGGCGGCGTCGCTCCGAGAACACTCCGATGGTGCGCGGCTTCCAATTCGGAAAACTCTGGGGGCATCGCGTCACCGGCCTCGTTTTCTGAAGGGTCACCACTGGCGGCGCCAGGCCAGGGCTCTTCGGCACCAAGGTGGCCGTCAGCGCGGACTAACCTGTTGCCGCCGCCGCCGCCGCTGCCGTGGTTGCCCTCGCCGCTTGCCTCATCGTGCATCCCACCTCGGGCACGGAGCAACGCCTCAAGCCGCGACCTATCTGCCTCGGACTGCCAACGTGCCTGCTCTGACGCGGCGAGCTGCCGTGCGAGCACGGCCATCTGGTCCTCGATGGCACCCACACGCTCCTCTGCGAGCGCGGCCGCACGACGCAGCTTCATCTCCCACGTCTCCGTCGCCTCCGCCATTAGCTTCTCACTCACACCGAGCTCCTCGCGTACCGCGGCCATGGCCGCCGCATCGGCGGGTCCTCCGCCCTTGCCGCTCCCCCTCCGAAGGGCAGCGCGCAGCTCGTCGATCTCATCCCGGAGCTGAAGCACGAGGGTCTGCGTCGGGTCCAAATTAGGGCGTGCCTCATTCACAATCCGCTTCGCGCTGTCAGCATACCGGAGCGTCGACCACGTCTCTTGGAAGTCGACGGCCGCTGGCGAGACGGTTGCCAACATGAGCGTGCGTGCGTTGCCGCCAAGCCCATCGCGCAGCAAGAACGTGAGCACGCTCTCGCGGTACGGCACGTGCGTCGTGCCGCGCCTGCCAGCCGCCGCGAGCGCGCTGATCACCGCGCCGAGCGTTGCGAGCGAGCTGTTGATCGCACCGGCCTCGCTCAGCTGAACGCGGCCGACCGCTGCTGCGCCAGTTCGCTTGGCTCGTTCGGATCCGGCCAGGTCTACAAGGTGGACCTTGCTCACGCGCTCGATCATGCTCGCCCGCGACGGCGTGCCCGCGGTCGGCGCCGCGTCCTCGTCAGCGTCGGCGTCGATGGGCTGGCGCTGCGTCAGCCGGATCGAGAAGATGGCATGCGATCGTGATGAGGCCGCATTCATGTTCGTCCCGCGCACGGCTCGCACCGAGTTGCCATGCTCCAGCAGGGTGCTCACTTGCGCGGCTGTGCTGCACGCGATCTTGGAGAGGTCCTCAACGTACGGCCCCGTGCGGGGATGCTCGCGCACTCGCAGGCTTGCGCCCGCACCTTTGCCACCCTTGCCAGAGCGTATCGGGAGGAGCAAGTCGCGGATGGTCTCATTGTAGATCTCGAGGTAGCTCGCCTCGATGGCGTACTCCGATCGTGGGTTCGCTTGACGAGCCGCCTCGCAGTTGGCGCAAAGCGCCGACACGAAGCGAGGAGTGAAGCCTGGAGCCGCGGAGGATCCAGTCATCGTGTAAGACTTGCCACTACCCGTCTGCCCGTAGGCAAAGACGGTCACATTGTAGCCATCTGCCGCGGAGGTGAGCAGCCGACCGGCGAGCGTGTCGAAGATGATCTCTTGGTCTGCCTGCGCGTCCAGTGTGGCGAGTGAATCGAAGCAGTGATCAAAGCAGAACTGCGCGCGGCGCCCGCCATTCTGCGGATCGAGCAGCTCGGCTGCGTTGCCATCCACGGCGATGCTGCAGCGCCGCGCGCCGCGGTCGGTCCCAAGCCACGGCCGCACACGCACGGCGACTGTGACGCGGTCCGAGGGCATATGCACGGTTGATGAAGCTGGCGATAGTGCACGGCGAGTTGGTCGAGCAGCGCGCCGAGGAGCTAGGCGACGAGGAAGATGAGGTCGACCCGCACTTCCTCTCGCGTCGTCCTTTCAAACCGCGTTCCAAATTTGGAATTTGTAAATGAGCCTCGTGGGTGAGCTTGGGGTATATCGTGTTTCGTCCCATGATCCTGCACGTGCCCTTGGGACCATCTGCTGCTGAGCAGATGGCACGTCTTCCGGACCGTTCCGGTGCGGAGCTGCGGACTGCGGAGGGATGTGCGCTCTAGGGACAGCCAATTGGGCGGCAGCAGCAGCAGCAGCAGGACACCCTTACTTGTCAACCCTAACTTGTGTACGATCGTTCTGAGGAAGGTGCGATAAATGTTTATCGATCTCAACGGACGACGCTTTTCCCGGTATTCTCAATTTCTCAGCAGCTGTCGCATCGCTGTGACTTTGGGGCTCAGACCATCTTAAAATCGTCCTCCTCAAACGACGAGCGTCGCGCCTGTGAGCGTTGTGTCGGCCGCAGCGGCGCCACCGCCACCGATGCATCGGGCCGCCTCCACCAGTGCACCTGATCGCTGTCAAAGTCGCCCGCGTGGATGCGCTCGGGGCCGACGCACAGCCCGAGTAGCCGCGCGCCAGATGGTGCAGCGATCAGGTACAAGGGCACGCCGCCGAGCGTGAGCGCCTGCAGCCGTCGCCCTGTGAATTCGGACACGAAGAGGGTCCGCTCGTGCACCGCCACGCCGACAGGGTTCACAAACTCTCCGGGCGCCGTGCCACGTCGCCCAATACAACGGCAGCCGCGACCGCTCCCGTCCCACAGCAGACCGTACGCCGGCAGGGACGCATCCTCGATGCCGGCATGCGGCAAGGTGAGCGCCATGGTGAGCACCGTCACACAGTGAGCGTCGTACTCCGCGATGTAGAGCTCATCACCGGCCGCGACCATGGCGTGCGGGCTAGCGAGTGCGGTCGGCGTGCCAAGAGGGTCCTCGCCGTCGGACGCTGCACGCGAGTCGCCCTGCTGCGCCCACTGCTCCTCCTGCTGCTCCTGCTCCTGCTCCTGCTCCTGCTCCTGCTCCTGCTGCTGCTGCTGCTGCTGCTGCTGCTGCTCGTGAGAGACTGAGCTCTCGTTTGAGATTGAGCTCTCGTGAGATTGAGATTGAGATTGAGATTGAGATTGCTCGAGCGAGATGGAGCTCTCGTGCGGTGGCCGCGGCACCGCCGGCTGCCTGCATGCATTCGAGGGCGTGCTGCCAGCATGCAACCCTATGGGCTGCCAGCAGGCGAGCGGCCGTAGCGTGAGAGCGTCGAGTGCCATGAGCCGCCCTCGCATGTCAGTCACGTATACGCGCCCGTTGTGCAGCGCCACACCCCAAGGGTAGTTGAGGAGCTCTTCGCCCGCCGCCTCGACGGCGCCGTCGCCGCTGCTCGCAAGCGACTGGCCATCGGACAGCCGCAGTAGCTGCACGCGGCAGTTGCCTCGATCGGCCACATAGACGGACGTGCCGTCGGCAGCGAGGCACAGGCCAGCCGGGTAGTTGAGCTCGTGGCCACGCCCGCAGCGCAGCACGCGGCGTAGCTCGCCATTGGCCGAGCAGACCTGCAGCCGGCAGCCACCGGCGTCGGCGACGAGCACGTCACCGTCGGGCAGCCTGAGCACGTTGCACGGCATGGAGAAGTTGGCGGGGGTGACACCATAGCCACCAAAGGAACCGCCGAGCAACGGTGCGTCGGAGTTAACGTCCGCCTGGGCGCTGGCGGCGGCCGATTCGGCGAGCGCCGCGATCGCAGGCCGGTGCACGCGCATGACGAGCGGCTCGTCGGCCGACTCGGCATCGAGGAGGTCGGGCGGCCATTCACTAGCGACGACGCGGACCCCGTTGATGGAGAGGACGACGTCGCCGCTTGCGAGGTGTGCTGCGGCAGCATCGGACGGGTCGCACGCGGCCACGACGGTCGCGCCGGCGCGCTGCACGAGCGCGATCGACGCGCGCGAGCTCGCTGAGAGCGTGACGTCATACGACGCCATTAATACGGAAAACTACATGTAGCTGTGAAGAGTTCATAAAATACCTGCATCTACTTTTTCTTACGCACTTTGAGCTTGGGTTTTTTTCGGGTTACCTTTGTGTGTGTGTTTGTTTATATGTGTGAATTTGTGGCGCCGTTCCGGCACGCTTTCTTTTCCGCTCGCTTCAAACCGGCTGAAAGAGGCAGCCAGAGGCTGACCTCTTCGTCCTCTCGGACTCGACCTCTGTGCTCGCGGCGAGATGGGCCGCCACAGGAGCACGCTGCGCGATCTCGGCTGGGGCACCTCCAACTCGCCCAACCCTTGGAAGCAGGGGAGCGCCAAGCGTGTGGTGCGCACGCTGGACTACAGCCAGGCTGAGGTGGACGACGCACTGCCTGTGCCTGAGGAGGTGCTCGTCCCCGCGGAGGCCCCGCGCCCCGCGGCCGGACTCACCGCCGCGTTTGAGCAAACCGCCAACTTCGACGAGCGGCTCAACCAGCTGCAGCAGGACGGACGGCAGCAGCTCGACCGCATCCGCGAGCAGTTCGAGGCGCAGGATGCAGAGAACAAGCGTAAGCTCGAGCGCCTGAACGGGCGCATCGCCGGGCTCGCCGAGGGAAAGCATGCCATGTGGTCCGCGCTCAGCCAGACGCACAAGCCAAAGCCTGGGGAGACGCACAAGCCTGCCGCTGCTGCCACCGTTGCGGCCACCACCACAGCTGCGGCGCCGACTGCGCCGGAAGCGGCCGCCGCGCCGAGCAAGCCGGCGGATGTTCCGAAGGTGGCCTCGATCAGGGAAGAGGCGGAGAGTGCCTCGGAGGCAGCCCGGCGTGCGGCGCTCGAGCGGCGCGAGCGCGAAGTCTGCGAGCGCGAGGCGGCGCTCGTGAAGGAGGAGGCCGCCCTCGCGGACGCGCGCAACAAGCTGGCAACTCGCGAGGCCGAGGTAACGGCTCGCGAGGCCGAGGCCGCGCGCAAGCTGGAGGGTCTGGCCGCGCGCGAACGGGCGCTCGCTGCGGCGCAGAGCAGCCTCGACGACACCGTCCAGCTCGCGGGCACCGGCGCCGCAGCGGGCGGCGTCCCGTTGACCTCGTCCTCTGCGCGGGTCGCTCCTGTTGCCGCGGTGCCGCCGTCGTATGCCGGCGCGCCGATCTCCACCGCTGCGAGCTCGCGCGTGGAGGGGCCGTCGGCGACGACGACGACGCACTCGGCGGCGAGTGAGCCGACGGGCGCCAGCGCGCAGCCTAATATGATCGACGCAAAGGCGAAGGTGCGCTTCGAGGGCGCGCTAAAGCCGATCGTAGGGGCGTCACGGGCACCGACGGCTGCAGCACCGTCGGCGCCGACGACTGCAGCGCCACCGGCGCCGACGGCTGCAGCGCCACCGGCGCCGACGACCGCAGCGGCGCCGACGACTGCAGCGCCACCGGCGCTGACGGCTGCGGCGAGTGCGGCGGCGGCGGCCAAGGGTGGCAAGGAAGCGGACGCGCGCGACATCGTGTGCGACAACACCGCCGAGTGGACGCGCGCCGAGAACCTGACTGCCTCGCTACTGCGCCAGCGCGACCATGCCAACCCCGATGAGGTCTTCCACCCGCTGCCCAACCAGCGCACGTGCGAGCTCAAGGACATCTTCTCCGCACCCCGCCGGCGTGATCGAGCCCAGGGCAGCGGTGATTGGACACCCGCCGCCGAGGAGGCCGTGCAGCCCGCGCAGCAGGCGGCCAAAGCCGGGGGCGCAGACAAGAGCGAGCCGCAGCTGCAGCTGCTCGGCACCGACGGGGAGTACCACGGCGAGATCATCGCGCTACCGGGCGCGACGCGCGTGCCGGGCTGTGCGCCCAAGACCCTGCTGATCGGCCGCTCATCGTCGTGCGACGTCACTCTCTCTCGCGACGACCAGATCTCCCGGCGCCACCTGCAGCTTGAGGTGCGCGACGGGCGTCTCTTCCTGCGTGACCTGGGCTCGACGTACGGCACGCGCCTCAACGGCCGCGTGCTCGGATCCGAAGCGGCCGAAGTGACGGCCGGTGACGCGGTCGTCATCGGCGCCTCCTCCTTCGTGCTCCAGGCCATCGGCGGCGCGTAGCTCGGCGGCGTTGAGCCCCCCGGGCGTGCGAGCCAGAGAGCAGCAGCCAGGGAGAGGGCGGCAGCGGGGATCGTCGCCCTCTGCGAGCGGACGGTGGGCGGCGAGGTGCCGCGATGGCCCTGACAACGCCCATGACAACGCTTCGAGCACGATGGATCGGAGGAGAGACAGCAGAGCGACAACTCAGCAGCGGGACGCGGGGAGAGGACGACAGTCGAGAGAGGAGACCGCCCACGGCGCACAAAGACGCTTTCGTACGGGCAAGAGGTGGCTCACATGGGGATGGGCATGGCGTGTGACTTGAGTTGTGAGAGCGAGGGGGATGTGTGAGGTCCAGGTCGTGCGTGAGGTCGGAGCTCAACACTCTATGTGCATGTGATGACTAAACGGCGCAGCCAGCGGCGATCCCCAGCGGCTTGCCCCAGTGGCCGATCCCTCCGTGCCCGCGGCGGCGCGTTATCTTTTCGCGCATGCTCATGAGCAATGCGGCAGCAGCCGCCGCGTACGGCTCCGCCCCCGAAACACGAGCTCCGACCACGGAATATGTGGAGCGTGCGCGCAAATCGGCCGCCTCATTGCCGCCGCTCACTCTGCTGGAAGATGGCCTCTACGTGGAGGATCATGACCTCCACACACCCACAGCAGCAGCTTCCACGCGGGGATTGCCACCTAGGCATCGCCCCGTGCGGCTAGTTCATGCCTGGACGGTCTGGCCCGCGAAAAACGTCTTCTGCTGTTTTGGTTCCTGCATGACCGGCCCGGAGGAGGATGTCGGGCCGAACACGTGTGCGTGGCTGACGATGATTACGCCGATGGTGCTCTTCTTCTACGTCTGGGGCACCGAGCTCACCGAGACGCTTCCACCGCTGTTTACTGGAGTTGCGGCCGCGTGTTTCGGCTCGAGCATCATCTTCTTGCTCATCACATCGTTCACCGACCCGGGCATCTTACCACGCAACCCGGATCCGCAAGTGCTCAAGCAGCCGCAGCCGCCCATGTACCGTAACCGTACAGACGAGTACGGCAACGTGCAGACCGATACATGGTGCACCACGTGCCACATCTACCGGCCGCCGCGCGCGACGCACTGCCAGGACTGCGACAACTGCGTGCGGGACTTTGACCACCACTGCCCGTTTACGCGAAACTGCATCGGCGCGCGCAACTACGGGTTCTTCATCTGCTTCCTCAGCTCGCTCTCGCTCTCGCTCGCTGTGCTGCTGTGCGGGTGCATGCTGCTGGGGACCGTCGCCGATAATCACGGCACCGTCCTCGGCAAACCGCTCAAAGAACCCCTCGATGGTAATCGGCGCCTGATCAACTTTTCGTTGGTCGCCTTCTCGATGATGATGGGGATGATGATGTGGGGATTCACGGCGTACCACCTCGCCCTGGTCATCGGTGGGATGACGACCAAGGAGCACATCAAGGGGCGCAAGCACGGGGCCAAGCGGCTCACCGTCATGGACCGCTGCTGCGCCATCCAGCCCTCGGAGCTCGAGCCCTACAAGCTCGTGCCCGACCCGTATGACCGCCCGCCGCCCAGGGTCGTCCCCGTCGTCGGCTACGAGCAGCTCTAAGGTGTGATGTGTTTACCGGTAGCTTTGTGTTCGAAGGCGCGTGCGAGTGGATCGCGGGGTCAAGTCTGAAGTCTACTACAATCTACTTCGACAATCTACATAAACAACAGACATCTTTAAGGAAGCCTATCGAATGTGCTCACGAGGCTCGCAGTGGACTTGAAGTGGCTTGACTTGGATCGGGGGTTTGAAACATAACTGACGATTAAGGGGAAAAAAGTTTCCGCGAAGTCTCCTGGGAACCTCCGAGACCACGAAGTCGAGGGCGAAAGAATCGGAAGGGGCACAAGGGGCGGATGCCACGGTTGCTGTCAGTCCTGCCGCTGCTTCTGAGCAGTAGCGCCGGCTTTCACACGCCCTCACCGGCAGCGGCCGTGCGACCTTCCAACAGCAGACAGCTAGCCATCCAGGTCTCGCCTTTCGTCCTCCGGCGCGAGCCACCAGGGCGATGCCCTGTGCTGCGCATGATGGCGCTTCGACGGCGTGAGGTGATCGGCCTCGGCGCCGCGGCTCTGACTGCATGCACGAGCGCGGCCTTGGCCGAGCAGGACTTGCCTGAGGAGGACTTGCCCACCTATGCTCCGTACGGCGTGCTCGAATGGGAGCCGCGCTCGTCGATCCCGCGACTCACAGAGAAGACGTCTTACCAGCCGCGGTTCATCACGTACCTCGCGCGGTTCCTGCTCAACTTTGACCGCGGCTCGGCCGCGTGGTGGGCCGAGCAGTCACGTCAGCTGCCCGTGGGCCTCAACCGCGAGGCGTTGCGAGCGGTGCGCGAGCGGCAGTTTGGCCAGTTCTCGGAGTCCGTAGAGGTCGGGTTGGTGCGCTACCAGGGTCAGCAGGGCGTGCGCGTGCTCTTTTCGCTCATGCGCTCGCGCTATGGTAAGACGCCGCTCGCGAAGGTGCAGCTCGCACTCCTCTTTAGCCTCATCTCGGCCGCCAATCAGCCGTCGGACTTGATCGAGAACGCGCTGGGAGAGGCCGAGAACGGCCATGTGAACCAAGTGTTCCTGACGAGCGGCGGGCGCGGCTACACGTCGGCCGAGCCGCCCAAGGTGACGCTCACGCCGCCCGACGGCGGTCTGGGCAAGATGAAGACCCCGGCGCAGATCCGCGCGGTCCTCGAGGTCAGTGGCAATGTTCGGGGCGTGACGCTCACCAACAGCGGCGGAGGGTACTCGAGCGCACCTGCAGTGAGCTTCTCGCCTCCGCGGGACGGTGGGCGGCCGGCGGAGGCGATCGCGATCGTCGAGGGCGGGCGCGTGGTCGCCGTGGAGATGATGTACGCAGGCGATGGCTACACGGAGCGCGACGCGAATAGCGTCGTCGTGACGATCGAGCCGCCGCGCGACGAGCAAGGCGTACCCCTCGCCGACGGTATCTCCGCCCAGGGAGTGGTGCGACTCGAGCGCTCCGTGGCGCAGCTCGTGCTCGACTCTCCGGGCGCGGGCTACTCGGCCGGCCAGCCACTCGTGCTCAGGATCGAGCCACCGCAGGCGTGCGGCGGCGAGCCGGACGGCGCGGCCGCCACGGGTAACGTCGTCTTGGGCGGGCTTGCGGACTTCTCGATGGTGGTCGGCATGGGGCCCTACGCGACAACCTACCGCCCTGGATCGGTCTCGGGCTCGCTGCTGCAGCTCCTGCCCGCGACGACGCGACCTGAGCGCGTGTTCGACTTCGCCACTGGGCGCTCAGTCTTCTCTCTGCCTCTGAGCGCCGCCGAAGAGCTCCAGGCGGCTGCAGACGAGGCCGCCGTCGCAGCTGAAATCGTGGACGACAACGACGCCGCCGTCAGCGCCGCCGCTGCCGGCGACGCGAGCTCCGCCGCCAAGTTCCGCGCCGCGGCGACGGCGACTTCAACGGCTCCCGCAAGGCCGAGGTCTCGTCTCGACCCGTCGTTTGGTCCGTTGGGCACCTCGCCAGTGGAGCGTGAGGTGATGCTCAGCGCGCGTCAGTACTTGGCGTTCGCGGCCTCGGGGGCCGCATGCACCTCCCTCGTACGCACGACCCTCGTGCCGCTCGACGTCGCCAAGACGCTCATGCAGTCGGACCAGCAGCGCTACCCCTCTCTCCCCGCCGCGCTGCAGACCCTGTACAGCGAGAGTGGGCTGCGTGGCCTGTACGCCTCCTTCGACGTCACGGCCCTCTCAGGGCTGCTCCTCGGCGGTTGCGGCTTCGGCGTCAACGAGTTCCTCCGCCGCTACATCTCGGCCCTCGTGGGCCCGCAGGCGCAGACCCTCTATCCGCTCCAGGTCTCCATCGCGGCCGCGCTCGGCTCCGTCATCGTAGCCTGCCTCGCCACCTGCCCGTTCGAAGTTCTACGGATCCGTGCCATCAAGGCGGCGACCACGCCGCCGCCGCCGCCGCCGCCGCCGCCCCCGCCGCTTACTCTGCTGGAAGAGCTCCAGCGGCGCGTCGCGCTCGTCGCAGTCAAGCGCGACGCGCCGACCATCTTCTTCGAGGGCTTGGGCAACTTGGCACGGAGACGCAGCGACGCGCCGCCCACCTTCGCCCGTCGCGCCGTCCCGAGCGACGCCCGGAACGACGCGTCGAGGAGCACGGCTACCGGTACAAGCTTGGCTACCGCGGGCACGTCGTACGCCGCTCGGGACGGCGCTCGGGACGCCGCCGTGCGCTTCTCGTCGCTCTCGTCACTCTTTGCGCCGGCGCCGCTCGGGACGGCGCCGCGACGTGAGGCGCTGGACGAGGCCGAGCCGAACGGTGAGGGCGGCAGCGGCCGTGGCGACGACGACAGCGACGGCCAGCGCGCCGCCGCGGGCGCGAATCAGGCGGTGGTGGCGTTGACGCCCGACGCCTACTCGGCATGGCGCGGGCTGGGCACGCTCTGGGACGAAGGAGGCATCGCGCTGCTGTACTCGGCGCTGCCGACGCTGCTGCTGCGAGAGATGCCCTTTTCGATCACCAAGTATGTAGTCTTCGACGCGACTACGCAGGCGCTCGCGGCCATGATGCCCGCGAGCCAGGAGACGCCCCTCGCGTCTGCGCTGCTCTCGCTCACAGGTGGTCTCGTCGCGGGCGTGTCGGCCGCCGCCATCTCGACTCCCGCCGACACGCTCCTCACGCAAACTCAGGCAGGACGCAAGAGCAGCAGCAGCGGTGGCGGCGGCGACGTGGCGGGTGCGAGCGATGCTCGGGGCACGCCCGATCCGCTCTCGCTCGGCGAGGCGCTCAGCACGCAGCTGGCCACCGACCCGCTTGGCCTGTTCCGCGGGCTCTTGCCGCGCTGTGTCTTCTTCGGGGCCTTGATCGCAGGCCAGTTCCTGCTGTACGATCAATGCAAGCAGCTCTTCAAGGTCGCGCCCGACGATCTCGTGTTCGTGCTCGATGTCTTCGCCGACCGACTCTCCTTTTACGAGGAGTGACGAGGCGAGGCGTCGGTAGCCACGGGCGCGCCAGATCAGAGGTCAGCGGAGCTGAGAGGACGGGCACAGGGCCACAGCGGCGCCGGCGCGCCGCAGGCCACAGCCCTTCCGCGTTCTCTGAGCTCAGGCCGTACCGTACCGTATGCATCGTTCAATCAACCTGTCACTGGGAGATTCCATTCACAATTGTACAGACTCCAACGATCGACATCCTGTAAAAACTGCCAAATTTTCACGTTGTGTCTCCACGGGTCGGGACCTGTGGCTGTGCGTCTTGCCGAGATGGCAATTTAACGTGAACGTGAACTAGCCAAAAACCGGATGAAAAAAACCAGTCCCAAATGCGCCCGCCCACCACGGCGCGGCGACACCGCCTTTTACGAAAAAGGCGGTGCCGCTTTTTGTTCGTCCGGCTTGAAGGCCTCGATTGGCTCGATGGCTTCGACCATCGGTGAGGTTACGAGCACAATGTCAGGCCTCAAGGTCACCTCCGAAGCGGCAGCGAACGCGCAGCAGTCTTCGGTATGTGCCGCCTCGTCGGCCTGCCTTCCTCGGCCGCCTCGCCCGCCTGCCTGCCGCTCTGAAACCGGCGCGCGCCGCCGACAACTGCTTTGGGAGCGCGCGCTGGGTGGCCTGCAAGCCTCCCGCCGCTTGCCGCGCAACTGCGGCGCGGTACGACCGGAGACACTGCTTGCACTCACCTTACGCCGCCCCCGCATCATTATTCCCCGAACGCGCACTTACCTGTGTGCTCTTCTTCGTGTGTTGACGCTCGCAGAGCAACGCCGGCAGCGCAAAGCCAGAGGTGCGCAAGTGGTCGTTGAGCGACTTCGACATCGGCAAGCCGCTGGGCAGCGGCAAGTTTGGCAAGGTGTACCTTGCGCGCGAGAAGAAGTCGCACTTCATTGTCGCCCTCAAGGTGCTCTACAAGAGCCAGCTGAGCAAGGCAGGCGTCGAGCACCAGCTGCGCCGTGAGATCGAGATCCAGGCGCACCTGCGACACCCGAACATCCTGCGGCTGTACGGGTACTTCTACGACCAGACGCGCATCTACCTGATCCTCGAGTTCGCCGCCAAGGGGGAGCTTTACAAGGAGCTGCAGAAGAGCCAGCGCTTCGACGAGAAGCGCGCAGCCAAGTACATCAAATCGCTCGCGCACGCGCTCAACTACTGCCACATCAAGCACGTCATCCACCGCGACATCAAGCCGGAGAATCTGCTGCTCGACCTCAAGGGCGACCTCAAGATTGCTGACTTTGGCTGGTCGGTGCACGCGCCCAACTCGCGCCGGAAGACGCTGTGCGGCACCCTCGACTACTTGCCGCCCGAGATGGTCGAGGGCAAGGAGCATGACTCGAAGGTGGACGTCTGGAGCCTGGGCGTGCTCATGTACGAGTTCCTGACGGGCAGCCCGCCCTTCGAGCATCCGACGCCCTCCGAGACGTACAAGAAGATCGCCCAGATCGACATCAAGTGGCCAGCCTACGTGACCGAAGACGCCCGGGACCTGATCAGCAAGTTTTTGGTGAAGGACCCGAAGGGGCGCATCCATCTCAACGACGTGGAGCACCATCCGTGGATCATCCGCAACACGGCCGAATGAGCGCACTCGGGCCGGAGGGCTGCAGTTGGCAAGGGATCCCCGGAGATCGCCGCGACTACGCGCGCCTGGGGGCCTGTAACGAACGTGTATCTGTATGGGCATGAGCGGGGGTGGGTGGCGCCAGGGACCTCAGGATGGGGACGCACCGTGTCAGAGAACACTGTGATGGGGAGAACACCGACGCGACAAGATGGCTCATACACCCGTGGAAGTATGATCGTTGTACAGATGAATATACTAAGATTATGCGCGGGCTCGGAGACAGCTCCCGGCGGCCGTCGACGAGACCGCCCGCGTCAGCCGTCACGCGTCAGCCGACGTCAGCGCACAAGAATGCGCATCATCCACATGATCATCCATCAAACGATCGCGAAAACGTCCGCTCTCGAACAAACTGAAACTCTCGACTGAGGTCTGAGCTTTGACGCCGGTGAGCAGGACTCGACTGTACTCTATGTCGAGGCGATTCGACCTTCGACGTTCTCGTCACTCGTCTTACTTCTTTCCTTGACGGATTCTCCGGGCATGGAGCCATAACGTTCTCGGCACAATCATCACGCGCGGTGCCCGCGCGCCACTGGATCTGGACGCGCACAAACTGGGAAGCCACTCACCTGTCACCAGCACCCCGACATGATCGAGCGTACAGCGATGCACCGCACCGCGGAAAGACGCTCGGTGAGGGCTCACGAGACGGTGACGCAACCCTAATTACCCTAAGTTGATGCGCGTGTCACGAGCGTGCCGCTGGCCGTTGGAGGGCAAGGCAAGGCAAGTCGAGGCAAGTCAAGTCAAGTCAAGCGTGCCGCTTGCCGTTGGAGGGCTCTCATCTGCTCGAGGGCGTCCATGCTCTCGTGGATCGAGTCTGTAAATCCCGCAGCATCCGCGCCCGTGCCGCCGCCAAAGTTGACTGGTGCGTTGATGAGGCCGGCGACCCAGGCGCTGGTTTCGCCGGGCGGCACCTCGGAGTAATCTCGCGGCATCATCTCGGCGTCATCACGTCGCATCTCGGCGTCATCTCGTTGCATCTCACCCGAGGACCCTTCCGAGTCGTACGCGTCGTCGTGGGCGAGCCCCCACGAGGCCGACGGCACGTCGGCGGCGGGCACCGGCGGCCGCAAAAAGGGGGCGGTGTTGGCGAGGTCCCAGGAGTCTGCCGAATCGCTCCTTTGGGCCAGGTTGGGCGGTGCAAACAGGGGGCGGTTGGGTAGGGGGCGGTTGGGTACCGGTAGGAGCCGCTCGGACGGTCTATCCGCCGACACGGCGCGTGCCGTCGAGAGTTGGATCCCGCGCAGCGTGTGCTCGACCGACTGCAGATCGACGCCATCGAGACCCGGGGAGAGGGCCGCCCGTGACGGCGCGTCGGCGTCGAGGAGCGCTGTCGCATGCTTCGCGGCGGCCGCTTCGAGCGCGCTCGCCCACGTGGGCGATCCCGTGCCTCCAACCGAGGGTGGCGAGGGAGCGCGGGAGGCGACGCGTGAGCCCATCTGGGACGCCGGGCGCGAGCAGGCCCGGCTGCCGACGAGGGACGCGCCGGCGGATAAGATCGAATTGGGCGGCGGCGGCGGCATGGCCGCGAGCGACGCCAGCTCAGTCCGCAGCTCACCCTGCAGCGCCTGCAGCCGCGCGCGCCATTGCTTCTTGCCGTCGGCACGCTCCTGCTGCAGCGCCGCCGCGTGCGATTCGCGCGTCGCGAGCAACTTTTCGCGCCACGCGAGGGCGCCTTCGTCGGCACGTTGCTCAGCTGCGAGGGTGCGCGCTTCGGCGTCCCGAAGTGACGCCTCGAGTGCTGCGACGCGCTCGCTCAGCACCTCCTCCTCCCGCCGCGCCGTGAGCGCGAGCGTCTGCAACGGCGCGAGCTGCGCCTCGATGGATCTCAACTCCATCCCTAACAGCATGCTGATTGCACGGCCTTCGAGCGCCACGCTCGCCACCTTATTCGCCTCCTGCGCCGCGCGCTGCTCAGCCTCGTGCGCCGCACGCTGTGCCGCGTCGCACTGCGCCTCGAGGCTCGCGAGCACGCCTCGCTCGTCCTCCAGCTTCCTCAGCTCCAGCTCCAGCTTCGCAGCCTCGGCGGCGCACTCGTCCGCGCGCGCCGTCGCGAGAGCCGCCGCCGCCTCGGCCGCGGCCGCGCGCTCCTCAGCACGCAACGCGCGCATCGAGGCGGCATCTGCCACGTGGCAGAGGGTCATCAGCGGTCATCAGGGGCAATCAGTGGTCATCAGAAGCAATCAGCGCACCTGCAACGTGGCGGGCCTCGACCTCCGCCAGCTCCTTGTCCGCTGCGGACATCGACGCCTCTTCAGCCTCGAGCCGTGCTGCCTGGCGCGCTTCCTCGGCCTCCTCGCACGCGCGCTGCAGCCGCTCGCGCTCCGCGCGCTCCGCCTCAGCCATTTGAGTGCTCTCCCTCGCACGCTCCGCCTCGCGCGCCTGCATGCAATGAGGGTTACAATCAGTGGTAATCAGTGGCAATCCTCAGGTTCGGAGCGCCGCCTCGCGCACCGCCGCCTTGCGCGCCGTCTCGGCCTCCTTGAAGGCGCTCGTCAACTGACGCTTCGCTTCGGACAGCTGCACCTTGAGCCGCGCCGCCTCGGCGGTAGAGCGCTCCGCCACAAGCTTCGCCTCTTCCAGTTGCTCGGCTAGACGTGCCGCACTCGTCTCGACGGCAGCGCGCTGGGCGGCGGCGCGCTCGATCTGGGCGCCCGGAGATCTCGCAGCTCGCTCGATCTGGGCGGCGGCGCGCTCGGAGATCGAGCGCTCGGTGGCCGCACGCTCAGCGGCCGCACGTTGCGTGGCCATTCTATCGGCCAGCTCCCTCGACGCCGTCGTCCTGTCGATGGCCGCCCGCTCGATGGCCGCCCTCTCCATGGCCATCCTCTCCGCGGCTAGCTCCGTCACCGCCCTCTCCGTGGCCGCCCGCTCCGCGGCCACCGCCCTCTCCGCCACCGTCCTCTCCGCCACCGCCCTCTCCGTGGAGACCGCCCTCGCCGCCGCAGCCCTCTCCGCCGCAGCCTTCTCTGCGGCCACCAACCTCTCCACCGCCACCCTCTCAGCAGCCACCGCCCTCTCCGCGGCCAGCTCGGCCGCCGCCACCCTCTCCGCCGCCATCGCCCTCTCCGCGGCGGCCCGCTCCGCCGCAATCCGCTCCGCCGCCGCCCTGTCGGCCTCTGCCGCAAAATCCGCAGACGGATCGATGGCTGACGCAGATCGATCCATCGCCATGGCCGCCGCCTCGGCCGCCACCTCCGCTGCTGCGACTCTCAACCGCTGCACCTCCGCGGTGGCCGCTGTGGCCGCGGCGGCCGCCTCGTTCGCGGCGGCTAAGGCGGCCGCTGTGGCCGCCTCCATCGCTGCATTCGATTCGGAAGGGGCGACTGGCGGCGGCGGCGGAGGAGCAGCCAGCCGCGCCTCGAGGGTCGCCAACCCGGAGGACACAGGAGAGGCGATGGCCATGCTCTCTTGCGCGCCAAGCAGCGCCTCGTTCTTCGCCTCCGCGGCGGCGAGCTGCGCGCGCAGCGCCTGCACGTCCGGCTCGACCACGCCCAACACGGCGCTCGCCGCGCGCAGCTCTGCGTCAGCACGCAGCTCCGCCGCGGCCGCCAAGGCGGCGCGCAGCTCGGCATCGGCACCGTACGACAGTGGGGAATGTCCTCCGCCCAAGGCGGCGCGCAGCTCGGCATCGGCACCGTACGACAGTGGGGAATGTCCTCCGCCACTGTACACCGCTGCCAGGGTCGGCGAGCGCACGGCCGGGTGGTACGCCGCCACGACCGCTGCCACGGTCCCGGAAGCCGGGATGCGCATGGCCGGGGTCGTCGTCGCCGTCGCCGTCGCCGTCGCCGTCGTCGTCGCCGTCGTCGTGGGCGGCTGCCGCCTGCGCCCTGGCTGCGTGGTCGCGCGCGAGCCTGAGGTATTGCATGCGAGGGTGCGCACGCGCTCCGCGTATGCCCGTGCCGCCTGCCGCCGTACCGCCTGCTCACTGCTCTGCCGTTGGCACTCCTCCGCCTTCCGCTGAGCTGCGAGCTTCTCGTGCATCTCCACTCGCCGGTAGATCGCGCTCTCTGGGCGCGCTTTCCCAAAGTCGGACCCAACGGCACTCACAACGGCGCTCAGCCGGCGCGCACCCTGCGTGGCCGGCGTGCCGCCCCCCGCCAGCTGCGCGCCGCCGCCGCCGCCGCCGCCCTCGCCGAGCGTACCGGCGCTCGCCTCGAGAAGCATCTGATCATTCTCCTCGTCGCCGCCATAGCCGTACGCCTTGAGCGCACCCTTGGCATGGCGTTGCGCCGCCTGTGCCTCGCGCGCCGCGCGCACGCGCTGCTGCGCCCGCACGCGCGCGGTGCGTGGGCTGTGCTCGTGCAGCACCCCCGCCATGTGCTGCTCCGCAACGTCCTCGAGCTCCGCTTGGGCTGTGAACAGGTCGGCCTCGGTGGCGGCGAGCTCCCGTTGCAGGAGTAAGCAGTGCCATCCTTCCGCCATCGCCTCCAGCTGCGCCTCCTCCGCCACCGCCTCGGCCACCTCGGCGTCGCCCTCCTCGCCGTGCTCGGTGAACGACGCCCCCTCGCCGTGCTCAGACGCGCCGCGCCGGCCGAGAAGCCACTGCCGGCGCGCGCTGCTTGCCTCTGCGGCCGCCTTGAGCTCGCCGATCTCGCTGGATTGCTGCGCGAGCCGCTCCTGCAACCGATGAGCCTCCGCGCGCGTTGCGTGCAGCTCGGACTGGGCACGCTCGCGGGCTGCCTCGGCGCTGCGCGCCGCCTGCGCGCTCTGCTCGGCACTCCCTTTGAGCTCGTCCTGATGCGTCGACAGCTGCGTCACTCGCGCGTTCGCCGCCTTGAGCTTGCGCTGCGCCTGCTGCAACTGCTCCGCGGCGGTGCGCAGGCCGTCACGCAACGAGTGCCGCTGCTCCAAGAGCATTCGGATCGCCTCGCGCGCCTTGGCCACGCCACCGCTGCCGCCACCTCCACTGCCGCCGCTGCCGCTCGCGCCGCTCGCGCTGGTCGCGCCGCCGCCAGGCGCGCTCTTGCCCTTAGCAGCCGCTGCGGGTGCGGCCGCTGTCTCGTCCTCGGCGGCAGCGGCGGCGGCGGCCTCGCGCAGCTCGGCGCACAGCGCCTGCAGCTGCGCCTGGGCCTCCACCGCGTGCTTCCGGTGCTTCTCAGCCGCATCGTGCGCATTCGCCGCCTCCTCCTTGGCCGCCGCGAGCACCGACGCCACCTGCCGGCCCGCGCTCGTCTGTGCGGCGTCCTTGTGCTCCTGTGTGGCGGCGCTCACGGCGGCGCTCGTGTCCTCGAGGACGCGCACGCGCTCACGCGCCGTGCTGAGCTCGGCCTGGAGCCGCTGCACCTCCTCGACGAGCACCGCATTGTCCTCCTTGTACTGGGCCAGTGCTGATGACGTGTCCTGCTTGAGGGTGCTCAGCTCAGCCTTCGTTCCCTCCACGGCCGCGTGCTTGGCGCGCAGCGCGTCGCGCTCGGCGCGCGCGGCGCGCAGCTCGCGCTCCACCTCGAGGCGGCGCGTGCTCTCCTCTTCGAGCGCCACGCGCCCCGCCTTCGCGCGCTCCTCCGCCGCTGCGAGCACCGTGCGCAGCTGCGTGAGCTCCGTCGAGCTCGAGCGCTGCGCTGCATAGAGCGCGTCGTCCTGCCTCTTGAGCTGGGCGAGCTTCTCGCGCAGCTGGGTCGCCTCGGTCTCGGACTGCTCGAGGCGTAGCAGCGCCGCGCCGCGCTCCTCCTGGCACCGCGCAAGCTTGGCCGCCGCAGCCGCGCGCTCCGCCTCCGCCGTGCGCTGTGCAGCTGTGAGCGCCGCCTCGAGCGCCTCCTCGTGCCGTGCCGCCTCGGCGCGCTGCGCCGCCGCGCTGTATCGCAACACCTGCTCGAATCCCTGGCGCATGTCGCCCTGCAGCCGCTGCTGCGTCTGCAGCAGCCACGCCAGTGCCGCGCGCTCCTGCTGGAGCGTGACACGCTGCCGCTGCAAGATGGTGATGGCCTGCCGGGCAGCGTTGGGCGGCGGCGGCGCGAGCGGCGGAGGCGGCGCGAGGGCGTTCGGCATCGGTGTGGACGCGTGCCCAGGCGCAGGCGGTGGGGCGGCGGCCGCAGGCGCGGGCGCGGCCCGTGGGACCGGCCGTGCGGCGTTGCTCACCGCGGTCGCCGCGCCGCGCTTGGCGCTCGAAGGGGCAGCGGCGGCGCTGACGCCGCCACGGGTGGCTGGCGTACGTGGCGCGGGGATTGCGGCCGACTTGAGGCGCGCTTCCAGTGCATTGAGCTTCGCCGTGAGCTCTTCGGCGACGCTCTGCGCCATCCCGACAGGTAGGACGCCGGTGGGCGTTAGTGTTCACGGCTGGTTCACGGAAGTCAAGTCCAGTCACCGGCCGCCGTTAAAGTCAAGTCCGGTCAAGTCAAGTCTATACACCGCTGTGGAGAAAAACGTGACAAGTTTTGGTGAGCTCGCGGCCGCGCCGGGCACGATCACAAAATGACCGAAGGCCAGGAGCGCGTACGCTTGCGGGCGCGCGAGGGCGAGGCTGTCGAGTGGACGCGCCGGGTGGCCCAGCGATCAGGCACGCTCAAAGACATGATGGACGACGCTCCAACCGAAGATGGCGTCTACCCGGTGCCGATGATTGCGGCGGCAGAGCTGGCAGTGCTCCGGGAGATGTGCGAGGCCGAATCCATGCCGGCGAGACTCGAGCAGTGCTCGATCTCGGAGCTCTTCAGGCTCGTCGAGGGCGCCAGCTTCCTCGACGCCCCCGGGGCGCTCAATCACGCGCAGCGCGCCCTCGCCTCGCGCCTCAACGGCAAACGCGCCGATGAGCTGAGAGAGCTGCTCGGCGAAATGGATGGCTTTGGCAGTGTGGAGGAACGTGTGGCGGCACTCGCCGAGCCGGCGTTCTCGCCGGAGGGACAGCTGTCAGTAGCCACGGTGGGCTCTGCGGCGGGGCCACCCGCGCTGCAGCCGCAGCCCTCGCTGTCGGGGATGGCAGTCACAGACGATGCCAAGGAGGTGGCGCTGGGCATGGTCGACGTGGTCACGCTGGCCGAGCTCAAGGGCGTGAACCGATCGTGGTTGGCGCTCGCGCGGCGCGTGCTCTGCTCCCGCCTCAGCCGCTGCAAGGGTCAGCCCGCGCCGACTCAGCTGGCTGAGATCACCGATCTCAACATCAAGGTCCTCGTCGACGCGGGCCGGCCATGGGAGGCGGCGGCAGCGGGGAGGATGCTGCCCAGCCTGGCCCGACTGGTCTGGGAGGGCTTCGAGGTGAGTGTGGCCGCGGTCCGCGGGGTGGATCTGGACCAGAGGGATGAGGACGACGACGGTGACGAGGACGAGAGGCCAGTCCTTGGAAGCCCTGCCAAAACCGCTCTCCTCAGCTGCATCGAGGGAGAGGGCGAGCCGCCGCTCAAGCTACTGCTTGCAGCTGTCGCCTGCGCTGGCTCTGGCGAGATTAGCGGCATACCGGTGCAGATGATGCGCGACGACTCCGTCTCTGAGCTCGACCTGCAAGAGAGAAATATCGGCGTCGAGGGTGGCATGCTTCTTGCGTACCTCGTGCCTGCCATGGGCGGGCTGACGAGCATCAACATGTCCAGAAATAATCTCACCAACTTCGGCAGGGACATGACGGGCATCAAAGAGCTCGCCGCAGCTCTAGGCGTCAACGGCTCGCTGACGGTGACCAACCTCCTGGGCAATCAACTTGATGCGGAGTCCGCCAAGATGCTCGCTGAGGTTGCCAAGCAGAAGGGTATCTCACTCTGCGGCATCCGGCGCGACCAGACCACCGCTGACTTCTCCAACCAGAACCTTCAGCTGCCCGATGCGATCCTGCTGGCGTCGGACCTGTCACAGGCCATTGTCACAGGCGCATTGACACACCTCTCGCTTGTTGGTAACGAAAAGCTGGGTGACAAAGGTGTGGAGGCGCTCTCAGTTGCTATCGAGCAGAGTAAGAGCCTCAGAACGCTTGACCTGAGCAGCGACTCGTCGACCATGTTCGGCCCAAAGGGAACGACCGCATTGGCTAAGGCACTTACCATCAATAGCTCGCTGACCCAAATCGAGTACATTTCACCCGACTCGAACTTACCGAATGTGGACAACTCGTTGCCAGCACCTGAGCTCTTTTGGCACCTGCTCGTAACGTGTGCTTTCTGGTTTTTGTGCCTGCAGGTTGCAGGGCAACTACCTTGGAGCGAAGGGTGCCACAGCGTTCGCGGACGCCTTGCACGTCAACAGCTCGCTCAGGAAGGTATGTTTCCTTATCAGCCCACACCCGCTTGACCCCTCTCTCCTGACCCGTCTGTTTCTTTGCCTCTGCAGTTAAATCTCTCAAACACCCGCCTCTGTGGTGTCTGGTTTTATGGAAGCGTGTCCGCAGGCACTTACAACGCCGAGGGCGTCACAGCGATTGCTGACGCTCTGCGCGTCAACGGCGCGCTGACGTCTATCAACCTCTCCAACAACGTGCTGTGCGGTGTGGACAATAGGGGCCAGGGCACTTACACTGCAGAGGGCATCACTGCAATCGCTGACGCCCTGCGAGTTAATGGCACGCTGACAGAGTTGTCTATTTATGGCAACCACATTGGTGATGAGGGAGTTGGTGCGATCTGCGAGGCAATCCAGAGCAACAAGGAGACCAAGCTCGCGTCGCTCAACATGGGCTTCAACAGCATCGGTGAAGTGGGAGCAAAGTCTGCGGCGGCCCTGGTCGCCGTCACAGGCACGCTGACGAGCCTGGACCTCTCCAGCAACCAGCTGTGCGGCCTCTCACATTTTGGGAGTGGAACTTACACTGCAGAGGGGATCACAGCAATTGCCGACGCTCTCCGTGTCAATGGCGGGCTGACAGTAGCCAACCTCCTGGGCAATCAACTTGATGCGGAGTCCGCCAAGATGCTCGCTGAAGTCGCCAAGCAGAAGGGGATCTCGCTCTGCGGCATTCAGCGGGACCAGACCACCGCTGACTTCTTCAACCAGAACCTCAAGCCGCCCGATGCTATCCTGCTGGCGTCGGACTTGTCACAGGCCGTTGTCACAGGCGCGCTGACGAGCATCAACCTGTCCGGAAACAATCTCACTCACTACCGACAGGACATGACGGGCATCAAGGAGCTCGCCGCCGCTCTTGGCGTCAACGGCGCATTGACCGAGTGCAACCTCAATTACAACCCTTGCATTCGCGAGGACGGGGAGGCCTTGATTCGGAAGGCAATTCAAGAAAAGGCTGGATTCAAGCTATGTATCTGAGATGAATATTGCGCGTACGCGGCGAACCATGAAAATTGATTGAAGGTGCTCGACATGGCCCGTTTTGGCGCGCGAGAGTGTGCTTCTGTTGGAGCGTGAACAAGAGCATGGGTGATTGGAAATTGCCCGGCGCACCGGGGGCGGGATCGCGATTCCTCACGCGCCCGCCCCCCCGCCCTGCACAACATCAAAGTGACAATTTCAAACACAATTCGAACTCCCCGCCCGGACCCCGGTCCCCGCTCGCTCCGCGCAAGTTGTAGAGACCGCGGACAGCGTTATAGGCTCATGGTAATGGCTATAATACGGCGGTTACGGCGTACCGGCACCGGTACGCAAATAATTGGGTATTGGCATTCACAAAAAAGAGTCAACAGTCATGGCGGTATCACAGCCGCGAGCCAAGGACGGGAAGGTCATTCAGAACAACCACTACGGCGCTTTTTCAACAGTGTTCGAAGATTCCGGGGCCAACCTAGTACTCATACATCCTTGTTTTTCATGCTCTCGCAGTCAGAGAGCCATTCTCTCGGTGGCATCTGTGCAGCGCGGCCGACCCGATCCGGCCCATGGCAAAGAGGTATGGAGCAGCGCACTGAAAAAACGATGAGCGGGCGCATTTCATGGCGCATTTCCTCTCTTGTTTACGATGGCGGCGGCGGCAGCGGCGCTGGCGCGCCCGGCGGTGGAGGCAGCGGCGCCCCTGGGGGCGCCGGCCAGGGCGGCGGCGCGCCCGGCGGCGGCATCATCGGCGGGAAACCGGTAGGAGGCATTCCCGGCGGCGGCATCCCCGGCGGCGGCATCCCCGGCGGCGGCATCCCCGGCGGCGGCATCCCCGGCGGTGGCGGCCCGCGAGGCAGCATCATGCCCGGAGGCATGAAGCCGGGCGGCGGTGGCATGTGCGGCGGGTAGCTCGGTGGCCCCATCGCGTAGGCAGGAGGCATCGCCTGGTACCCTGATGGAAGCATCCCGTACGGTCCCTGAGGTCCCATAGCGCTGCCGTGGGCGCTGCCTCCATAGCTCCCCGGCGGCGGCGGCCGCGGCATCGCATACCCCGGCGGCGGCGGCGGCGGCTCGTCGGGCGGCGGCGGCGGCGGCTCGTCGGGCGGCGGCGGCGGCGGCTCATCGGCATCCATGGCGTCCGCAACCGCCGCGGCGGGCGGCGGCGGCATCGTGGGCGGCGGCGGCATGCCCGGGGGCATGCCCGGCGGCATGCCCGGCGGCGGCGGCATGCCCGGAGGCGGCGGCATCGATGGAGGAAAGCCCGGCGGCGGCGGCATGCCCGGCGGCGGCGGCATCGATGGAGGCCAACCGGGCGGCGGCGGCAGTGCCGCACCAGTCGGTTGACTCCCCCATCCTGGCGGCGGTGGCGGCGGCGGCGGCATGCCCGGCACGACGCCGGCCGCGACCGCCAGAGGCGGCAGTGGTGCGCTCGCCGCTCCACTCGCCGCGAAGAAGAGGTTAGGTCGCAAGCTGGTGCGGTTGGGGTTGTTGGCGGCGAGGAGGCGCTCGGCCGCCGAGCCATGGCGCTCGCCCTTGGAATCCTTTTTGATGGCGTAGGTCACCGAGATGGGCTGGTTGCACAGGAACTGGCCGTTCATCGCCTCAATGGCCGTGTCGGAGGCCTCAAATGTCTCAAACGAGACGAAGCCGAAGCCGCGGCTCGCGCCCGTGTCGGGGTCTCGCATGATCTTGGGCGTCGTGACGATGAGGCCGAACGCCGAGAAGGTGTCGTACAGCAGCTTCTCGTCCACCTCGGGATCGAGGTTGCCCACGAAGATGTTGGCGCCGACATCGACCGTGTCGCGCTCCTTGGCAGCTGCGTTCACTCGGATCGGCTTGCCAAAGAGCTTGATCATGTTGAGTACCTTGATCGCGTACTCGGCATCTACGTCTGCCTTGAATTCGACGAAGCCGAAGCCCATGTGCTGCTGCGTGAGCTTGTCCTTGGGAATGTGCACGCTCACCACTGGGCCGGCCTGCAAACACAGCTCCCACAGCAGCGCCTCGGAAACCTTGGTGTCTAGGTCGCCCACGTAGCACGTGGCCTCCTGATTGCGCTCGTGCTCCATCGCCGCCATGCTGATGTGTGCCGCGTCTTGCGACTGATCGCCAACTCGAGGCCCGCAGCCGTGTGGTCCGTGAGGCCGCGCGCGCACCCTGCAGTGCGGGGAGAGTGCACAAGTGCACGTGTCACCACAGTGGTCACGAGAGAGTTGTCGTGAGCGCCCCGTCGGTTCGCCCACGAGTACCCGTAGTAGTGAGCTCACGGGTGTATGCGTTGCGGGCTCAAAAGGACGCGCTTGCGACGGCGGTCGAACCCCTGCTTCGCAACCCGCTTTCCGTGGAGCAACTCGTGCGTGCGAGCGGTGCGTGTAGGAAATTCCTACACGAGCGCGGGAGGAGAGAACGCGGGCGGAGGCGAGCTCACGTTGAGTCCTCCTCCTCTTGCGTCGCAGCAAGAATGAGCGTGCCAGAGAAAAAATACTTGCTCGGGAATACGGACAGAGAATACACCGAGGCTGAGCGATCGGTGCTCGCGGCGCTACGCCAGCACCAGATCAGCCTGCGCGGCCGGCCAAAGAAGACACGCGACGAGCTCATGGTCGAGCTCGAGGCGAGCCCAGTCTTCCTATCCTTCTGCAAGGTGGTCGAGGACACGCCCAAGCTTCGCCCATCGGTCATCGCCAAGCTCCTCAAGAGTGCGGATGCGCTCATTTCCAAGGAGTACAAGGCAGCGCTGCTCGAGTCCATGCAGCGCCGCGCGCGGCGCAAGGAGGACGTGATCGAAGCAGTGAGGCAAGAGGCGGTGCGCAAGATGTCACAGGATGAGGACATTCACTTTGAGGATGAGAACAGCGGTGGGTTCACCAAGGAGGAGTTGCGGCAGAGGCTCGACGACGCGCAGCGCTCCAGGACAGCGCACGCAGCGTACGCCGATGCCTCCGAGCTTGTTGGTGGCTGGACAATCCCCGAAACCATGCCGCCGCTGCCACCGGGCGTCAAAGGACCCCCGCCAGCCCCCCCAAAGGAAGAAGAGCTCTTCACCGACGCGGAACTGGCCAAGGCGCTCAAGATGCTCGGGAAGCTCGGACCGGCAGCAGCTCCGCCAGGAGAGCTCGACGCCTACAAAGAGGGCGGATCCAATCGAAATGGGCAGCCAGGAGATGGGGAGCCACCCTCCGGCAGTGCTGATGCAGACCTAGTCCGAGCTGTACAGCTCGTTGGCAAATTTGTCGGCAAATGATGAAATGGATTGGCTCCAGGCCTCATCGTGCTCTCCTGATTCCTCTACGCGTTGAATGTCGTTCGAATCAGAATTATGTACAGTACCCAAACGTTCACAGCCAGTTTTCATGTCAATTCCGAGGACTTCCATGGCACATGAGTCGCACCCGACCGCCTGCTGGCCGTCTGCGTCTCCCGCGGTGAATAGGAAGGGCTACAGAGACTGGAGCGTCCCGTGGGCAGGATGAGCAGTCGCACTCTTGTGAGCGTTCCGAAGGCCACCCGCGGCCGCCCCGTGTCGCCCTCGCCCTCGCCAACGCCGCCTCCGATCCCAGCGCACGAGTACCGCCCGGCCAGCCAGCCGAGCAACTTGGAACTCTTCGTTTGCCAGCGCGTCTCCGCGGAGCTGCAGCCGCTGCTTGACGGCTGGCGCGACGCGGTGCGCACCGAGCTGCTCGCGGTGCGTGACGCGTCCGCCGATGCGGCCGAGTGGCGTGAGGCAGTCAGCAGTGAACTCGGCAACCTGCTGCATGAGCAGCAGCGCACCGCCAGCGGCCTCGCGTCTGCCAACGAGACGCTTGCTCAGGCGCCGCCGATCAGGCTGCACAAGCGGATTGAGAAGCAGGAGGAGTCGATCCTCGCGTCGCTCGCCCGGCTGCAGGAGCTCATCAGCGAGACACGCCTGACCTTTGAGCGCGCCGAGGCGGGCCAGCGCTCCGACAAGAAGATGCTGATGAAGGCTGTGCACGAGGAGAAGGCGACGGCGCTCGCGTCTCAACAACGCGCGCTGGACGACGCGAAGGCGATGGCGCGCGATCTGCAGGCGCGGCTGTACGCATCGGAGGAGACCGCGCAGACGCGCGCCGAGATGGCCAGTGAGCTTACGATCGAGGCCAAGGTGCTCTCGGCGCAGCTGCACGCGGCGGGTGATGCGCTCACGGCAGCAACTACGCGGCTTGAGGAGGAGGGCGCGGCGCGGGGTGCCCTCGAGAGCCTCGCGGCGCGCCAGGCGGTGCAATGCTCCCTGCTCAGCGATGCACTCGCTCTCGCCGAACGCGACGAGGCCGCACGTGAGCGTCAGGCGCTCTTCCAGGCTCAGCGCGCGGCGAGCGAGCTGCTCGAGCGGTCGCAAGAGGCGGAGGCGGAGCGCGCGGCAGCTCACGCGGAGTGGCTGGGCGCGACGCGCGAGCTCGTGCCCGCCCTCGCGCAGGCCGCACACGAGCTCGTCGGAAGGCTTGAGGAGGCCGCACGCCGTTCCGAGCACCTCGAGCCCCTCGAGGGGTGGCGAGGGCGCGCCCTTCAGGCTGAGTCGGCGTCCCGGGCTGCCGTCGAGAAGGAGGCGGCGGCCGAGGCAGCGGCCGAGGCAGCACGCGCGGCGCAGGCGGCGGCGGAGGCGACGGCGCGTCGGCTCGCGCTCGATGCACGCCTGCTCGGCACGGCGCTGCACGAAGCGGAGGTCGATGGTCGCGCGCTGCGGGCGCGCGCCGCCGCCGAGGGCGCAGAGTTGCTGCGGACGGCTGCCGAGCTGAGGAGCGTCGGGCTGTCGATGGAGGGAACGTATGCTCTCCTCGCGGCGCTCGCCGGGGAGGTGATCTCTCCGATGCGAGATTTCGAGCTTGCAGTCACCGTGAGTGCCGTGCGTGAGCAAGCCGCCGCCGCTGCCGCCGCTGCCACCGCTGCTGCCAACGCCGCCAACGCCGCCAACGCCGCCGGCAGCGCCTCGCGCGAGCTGCTCGCCGCGTCGATCCAGGGGTGGGATCTGGAGCGGGCGGCGCTCATTGCGGCACGCGAGACGGCGGTGGCTGATGCACGCGAGGCGACCGCACAGGTGAGCGAATTGCGCGCGGCGGCGGCCGCCCAAGCCCTTCACACCGCTCAGGCGAACGAGCACACGGCGCGCTCGGAGGAGCGGGTGGCGTATCTGCAGGAGGAGCTGGCGGCGAGTCGGCAGGAGCTCGCGGCGGCGGTCGATGGACGGAATGGCGTGATTGCCGAGGGGCAGCGCGCGCTGGCGCTCGAGAGAGAGGCTGCGCGCGTCGAGAGAGAGGCTGCGCGCGTCGAGCGCGAGCAGTATGCCAGCGAGCGCGAGCACCATGCTAGTGAGCGCGCAGCTGAGCGTGAGAGTGAGCGCGAGCGGCATGCCAGCGAGCGTGCGAGTGAGCGCGAGCGGCATGCCAGCGAGCGTGAGAGTGAGCGCGAGCGGCATGCCAGCGAGCGCGAGCGGCTTGCCAGCGAGCGCGCGGCTGAGCGTGCGGCTGAGCGCGCGACTGAGCGTGAGCAGCAGGCCGCTGAGCGTGCGGCGCATGCAACCGAGCGCGCGGAGCTCATTGCTCAGATTGAGCGCATCCGTCTCGAGGCGGCGAGGCATGCGGAGGATGCGGCGGCCGTGCACGCGCGCGAGATGGAGCACTGGTCTGCACAGCTCGCGGCGGAGCGAGATGCAAGCCGAGATCGCGAGGCACTCGTGCAGCGTGCGGCCGACGAGGCGCGCTCAGCCCTCGAGCGCACCCGACTCGACGCTCAGGCTGCCCAGAAGGGACTCCTGGAGGCGCACGCGCGAGCGCTCGCCTCGTCGCACGAGCGCGCGGCGGCGCAGGCGGCGGCCTTCGAGGCGGAACTTGCAAAGCAGCGCGAGCGCAACGACGCCCTGTTGGCCGAGGCAAAGGCGAGCGCGAGTGTGCTCCATGAGGCCGCCGAACGCGCTGCTGCCGAGGCATCCGCCGGAGCGGCCGCGCGCCTCGAGGCCGCGCAGCAGGCGGCGCGCACCGCGGCGGAGCATCACCAGGCGGCGATGCGCACGCTCGCCCGGGAGCACGCGGAGACGCTGCGGCGCGAACGGCAGCTCGCGGCGCAGGAGCTCAGCACGGCGCGCGAGCGCGCGGAGGACGCCGAGCGGCGACTGGACCTGATGCGACACGCGGGGCAGTTGGAACGCGAGCTCAGTCCTTCCTCGCCAGAGCTCGCGCTACCGCCGGCGTCGCTGAGGGCTTCCGCGCCCGCCGCCGAGTTCGCCTTGGACGGTACGCCTTGGCAGGCCATGCGCAGGCAGCAGGAGGCCATCAGCGCCGCGCATGCCCAGCGGCTGTCGGAGATGCGCTTCTCAGCCGTCGGCCGCTCGGGCGGCGCCTCCGGCGCGCTGCTGCGCCGTGCGGCGCTCGCGGAGAAGAATAACCTGTAGTTTGATGCACGCAAAAAGACAAATCCTCCAGGCGGAGTATTAACAGCCAATTCACACTTCTGTAAAAAGCTTCCCTTAAAAGCGCGTGTGTGCCTTACGAGAGGTGTTCATGCGCGAGAGGGTGCAGGAAGCGCATGATCCGAATCTCTTTCGACTTTCCTTCATGGAAGGCTGACCTCCAATCAGGCCCTCGTGGTGACGAACCAAACTGCGGACTGCTCAACGATCGCGAGGCGCTCTTGCATGACCTGGATGACCTGGACAGCGAGACGGAAGCACCCACGACAGACAACATGTCGGTGGAAGAGGACGTGCCACGAATCGCAGAGGATGTGCAGGAATATGGCGGCGACTCCACAGGGTCGGAGCACGTGGAGCTCAGCGGCGCGGCTGTGTGGCTCCGTGGCGGCGGCGTGTGGCCCGACGACGTGCTGTACGCCGTCCTCACGCAGTTAGCTGGTTTGACCCGCGAGTTGGTTGTGAGTCGAGCAGTGTCGCACTCTTGGCGCGAGGCCGCGTCAGCCGATGCACACTGGGCGGCCGCGTGGCGTGCGCACCCGCGCTACCCTAAGCGGCCTCCGCGCCTGCCGTGTGGCGCGACGTTAGCACCTCGGCAGCCTCGCTACGCTCGCTTTGCAGAGTGGTGCACGCGCACGAGGGCCGACTACCTCTACTCTTGGTCCTACCTGCAGAAAGGCTGGGATAAGCTCGAGGCGTTGCTGGCACCCGATGCAACCCAGCGCGACCCCACCCAGGCGCGCAAGCTCAGCAGCATTCTGGCCGCGCGCGATTGGCACCTACTCCACAGGTGTGTACTCGTGATCCTCACCGAGTGCTCCGAGCAACACGCATTTGTGGTCCTGGAGGATCTGGCCGCCTCGAATGCGGCATCCGAGGCCATCGCCGTCGCCTCCGCCTCCGCCTCCCCATCCGCCTCCGCCTCCCCATCCGCCTCTGCATACGCTTTGTCATTCGCCACCGCCTCGACATCTTCGCAGGCCACGCTGGAACCCGATCGGGATCCCTCATTCGCAGGCCACGCTGGAACCCGATCGGGATCCCTCATTCGCAGGCCACGCTGGAACCCGATCGGGATCCCCCATGCCTCTGCGCACGACACCTCGGCCGACGAGCGTCTCTTGGTGCGCCTGCTGCACAGCTGGCGCGCCTATTCGCGATGGCTCGCGCACGTGTGTGGCGCGTTCGCGCACCACGCAGCGAGCACGTGCCGCACGCACCTCGTGTGCCTCCTGGCGGCGGAGCGCTGTAGAGAGCGCGTGGACCAGCACACGCCCTCGGTGCTGCATGCGGGGTATGCCGCCTTCCGGCAGGCTGTCGTGTGCCACCCACGCATCGAGTCGGCGCTGCGACGGCACGTGCAGCGCGCGACGGCCAGCGTGCTGGCACAGGGAGGCTTCGATATCGAGTCGGGCCAGCTCATGCAGCAGTTGCTCGACCTGCAGCACGTGCTCTCCACGCTGGACGTGCGCGACGACCACCTGTGCGAAGAGCGCGGCGAGCGCCCAATGCAAGAGACGTTGCGCGAGGCGCTGCTTACGCCCATAAAGCAGCTCTGGCAGGCGCACTCGCGCAGCTGGTTCTGCGGCACTAAGATCTCTGAGGAGGACCTCAACCTGTACTCGAGCAGCCCGCGGCGGAGGCAGCGCATCGCGTGAGCGTTCGCAACGGGGCGGCCGCGGGCATTCCCATTCGCAAATAATCCTCAATCTCAGACGACGCAATAATCAATCGCATGAACCGGTGAAGGTCACGGTGGAGGTTCTTGCGAGCGTTAAGGCGATTTATCACCGTGCACCGACTTGTCATTTGTTTATAACCGTCGATTTACCGGAACAACGCTTAGACGTCGAAAGTGAAACTTGGTCCGAGGAGTTGCCGTATTGGTGCAAGCCGACACGCGAAGTGCGCGCATCGCGGGCGGGCGGAAGCCGCGTGAAGTGCGACGATGGCCCCGTAGCGTCCGCCGTATACTGATTCGCTGACCATCGCGCAATGTCGGGATCCGCGCCCTCGCCTGCTTCTGGCCCCTCCGTGCTGCTGCTCGGCGGCTGTGGCTTTGTGGGTCGCCACCTGGTCGCTTTGCTCGTGCAACAAGGCGTCAGCCGCATCCGTGTGGTCGACAAGCTCGTTCCGGCAATGGCCCTCCTCTCTCCAGACCTCAAGGAGGCTTTCACGGCGCCGGCCGTCGAGCACCGGCAGGCGGATATCTCCCGGCAGTCGGGCGTTGACAAGGCCTTTGAGGGCGGCGGCTTCGACGTTGTCTTCAACCTTACCTACGACAGCATCACGTATGGCCACGAGGACGATGTGTACAAGCAACGGATCGTGGACGTAGCGACCCTCTGCGGCATGGCGGCCGAAAGGCAAGGTGTCAAGCGTTTCGTGGACTTGTCGACGGCGCAAGTGTACGACTCGAGTGAGAAAGCCTCGACCGAGTCGGCCACGCTCAAGCCATGGACAAAGCAGGCCCTTCTCAAGCTGCGAGCAGAGTCGATCCTGCGCGAAATCCCCGGGTTGCCGCTCGTGGTGCTGCGGACGGCGAGCATGTATGGTCCGGGAGACGTGAATGGCCTCTCTCCCCGCATTCTCTGCGCGGCCGTCTACAAGTACCTAGGTGAGAAGATGCGCTTCGCTTGGGACCGCAAGCTCAAGACGAACACTGTGCACGTGCGCGACGTGGCTGCGGCGTGCTGGCACGTGTGCTTGCTCGCATCGCCCGCGCCCGTGTACAACCTCGCTGACGCAACGGACGCGTCGCAGGGTCACCTGGCCGCGGTCCTTGAGGAGATCTTCGGCATCTCGACGAGCTTCGCGGGCAACATGGCCAGCTGCGCAATGACTGTTCTAGGGCTCAGGTTCGTGGCCGAAGAGTTCAACGAGAAGCACATGGTGGCGTGGAAGGACATGTGCAAGGCTGCGGGCGTCGGCGACACTATCCTCACGCCGTACATCGATGCCGAGCTTCTCGCGCACAACCACCTGTGCGTCGATGGCCACGAGATCGAGACAACCGGCTTCGCATACAAGTGCCCCCAGCTGACCGCGGCAACTCTGAGAGAGCAGGTGGCCACGTACATTGCACAGGGCGTGTTTCCGCCGATAGAGGCCAGGAGATGTGTCCGAGGGGACTGAAACAGTGGAAAGCGATTACAAAGTCGAGGGCAGGGGCGCGGTGACCAGGCCCAATGATTGGATTCGATTGGAATCCTCAAGTACATGTAAATCCGCTATCCGCAACTGGCCCAGCTGTCTGTCTCTACCCCTCCTTGACACCCGCCCTCATCCTCTCTTGTGTCCAAGTCGCGGACTGCGCTGCGCCCTCCGCGAAGTGTCTCCGCGGGGACCGCGCGGTCGTGCGTGCGTGCCGGGATCGTAAACCGTGACCAGTGAAAGTGACTGTTAGACCCGTTACTGTATAGTCTGTCACTCTGTCTCCGTGTCTGTCTGTAGAAAGACAACGGACACAAAGTACCGGGCCATCCTAGGCGAAAGGACAAAATGCCATCCTCGGAGTTATTCACAGAACGTTTCAGGCGCGCGCCTTTCCGTTTCGTACGGCGATGGTAAGCGCGCAGCGAGAAGTCAGTTTCAGAACTGGCAGTGCGCGCAGGCATTGCGCACACGCGCAGTGGCGTCGCCGGCCCGCGCTTGAGGAGAGCCAGCCGCCCGTGGGGCGGGGCGAAGGCCTCGGGGGCGGATGCTCCGTCTCTTGGGTAGCAAGAAGCGGGCCAAAGTGGGGGAGATTAGCCCCCCCAAAGTGGACCCAGCACGGGCCCCCACCAGGCCACCATCGACAGGCTCGGTCCGAAGAAAAGGGTCCGAACCTGGCAGCAGCAATGACGCGTCGGAATATTCCTCCGCCATGGATTACGTTCGACGTCGAATAGTCCCTCAGCAGCAAGTGTCCATGAGGGCGCAGGAGTTAGAAGAAGCCCGAGTACGCGCAGAGGAGGTCACGAAGGAGTTCATCCAGGGCACGCGGCAGCAAGCGAAACTGGAGGAGCGCAGGGCAGCGGCAATGGCCCTGGCGAGGTATGTCAACCAAGAGTTTGGCGATGCTGCCGAGCAACTTGGGATCAGTTTGCGCGCGGGGCGCGGCCTTGCGTACGTGCTGCAGCTCATCTTCGAGGGCGACATGCAGCTGCAACGTACCGGACTCATGATCCTCGCCAACCTCGCGTCCGATGCGTTCGATCCTAAGTCGGGCGAGACGAAGCGGCAAGTTTTCAACGCGAACATTTTCCACCGCATAAAGGACTTCGTCTTTGCTGCCGACGTTGTCGCGCAGACATATGCTTGTGCTTGCCTTCAGAACCTCTGCAAGGACGTCGAATTCGCAAAGCTCGTGAAAACCTTTGAACTGATCCCTGAGCTCGAACGAATCGTCCGAGGTGCGAAGGCCGTGCCATAGCCAGTTCACACCCAGTTGCTCGATTTGCTTGATGCGCGCATCGGAGCAAGCGCCCCCACGCTCCTCCCGCCTCTTTCTGACCTTGCGCGCTCCCCTCCTTGGCGTCCTGCTGCCGGCAGCCACAACACATCAGCAGCTCAAGCGCTTCGCGGCAGGCGCGCTCTTCAACACAGTTGAATCCATCAGCCGCGATTCTGCCTTGAAATCCCTCGACGCTCAAATCAAACAACAAGTCGGCGGCGGCGGCGACGGCGACGCATCTCCCTCTCAGAATCGGGTTTCGGGAGTCTTTGGCGCGATGTTCGGGGATCGCGAGGAGGAGGTGGAGCTGAGCAAAGAAACGCTCGTGGAGCTGGCGAAGCGAGAGGCGGATGAGGATGAGAGATTGCGCAAAAGGGAATTCGCGGCGACGCTCGTCCAGAACATCTTCCGGAGGAAGAGGAATTTCAGGAACTACAATGTCCTAAAGAAAATTGCGAAAGCCGTCAAGATCATCAAGAGGGGCGTCCAACAATATAGACGGATCAGGCGACGAAAAGCCGCTCTCATCATCCAGGTCTACGCTCGGGCCTACATCTTGCACAACCTCGGCATCTGTCCACGATCCACAGCCCTTGCCGTCATCAACGGCACGCGCCGTGCGTACAATCGCTGCCTGGTTCGCATGGTGGCTAGGCGCTTCGTGCTGCTCAATATCGAGCAGAAGCGGAGAAAGGCGATGGCACTCGTAGTTAGCGCCAAAAAGGCGCAAGGCAAGGGCCTCATCAAGACTCCAGCTCGTGCGAAGATTGTCGTCTCTGCCAGCGAGCGCTCTGCTGAACAGAAGGCCGATGATGCGCGCTGGAAGTGGCAAGATGCTGGCAAGATGGTGGACAAAGCGAGTTCTGTCCGAAAACAATTGGATTTCCGAGCCGACGAACCCACGAAAGCTCAAGTAAGCCAAGCGCAGGTGGCCGCCTCATCTGACGACAAGTGGAATTCGGAGCCGACGGACCCACGGAAGCTCAAGAAGAGCCCGAGCGGGGGCGCGCTCAGCTCGGGCGCCGCGCTCGTGAGCAGCTTAATGCCACGCTCAGTATCAGGTACCCTGACGAACGCCGTTTCGGGGCGCATTCCAATCATGAGAAAGATTGGATGGGGCACTCCAGGGTCGTCAAAGAAGCAAACACCGGCAATGACGCCGGCAATGACGCCACGCGCTGGTGCGGCAAGCAACGACGTGGAGGACATCGAGACGGGCATCCGGAAGCCTGCACAGTATGCCTCGCCAGAGTCCGGCGCCAGCGCCGCAGCAGCTCGCTCGCCCGCGACGTCTCAAGTGCCGGCGCTCAACATCCCCAAGTCGGGCGCGACGCCCAAAGTGCCGGTGCCGGCGCTCAGCATCCCAAATCCTGGTGCCATCTTAGCAGCAGCAGCAGCTCGAGCAGATGCTGCTCGAGCAGCACAGCAGGCTGACGTGGAATCCGGCTCGCCAGAAATGGATCGCAGGCGTATGACGGCTTCGGCATCAAAGAGTGTGCTCGGAACTGTCATCAGCATTGAGAATGACGATCTGCCCGCGGGCTACAACCCCCCGATTCGCCGGCTCTTCCCTCCCGGAGCTTCGGCCGCCAAGTTCGCTGCGGCAGGCGGTGCGGCTCTGAGCCCTGCTCAGAGCCCTGCGAAATTACAGACCAGCATGAGCTACGCAGCACTGCCCGCGCGGAGTCCGTCCGTGCTGACCACTGCGACTGCCGGCGTTGATTCAGGAGCTGGCATTGGAGCAACGACGCCCGCGCATAGCGTGACCCCGCGAGCCCACGGCGGCGCAGTGCCGCTGCGGCCGAGTGCGAGCGCCGCCGTTCTGCGCACCTCACCACGGGCTACGCCGTCGCAGCCCACGACGTCGCCACGTGCGAGTAGATACGACCCGTCCCAGGCCGCCACGATGTATGGCGGCGACGTGGATCCAGACTCACTTGCGTCACCCGACGACCTGGAGAGCGGCTATCGCGCTCCAGTCCGTAAGCCTTCAGAGCCATGAGATGAAATGCGATGAACCTTGGCTCCCTCGCTATGTTGTACGGAGATATAGTCTCCGTTGAATACCCGATATGCGATCTAGAATTGGCTCGTACGAGTGGATCGTGCGAGCTTCGAGTTGTAGGGTTTGCTCCAGATATGATCTGCGAGATAGTGGGCCGCAGCGATAGTGAGAATGGTACCAGTAGTTGCGCTGGCTACATGGCCGGCTATCGCCGTTCAGCGCAGCATCCATAATACCGAAAACTTGACGATAGGTTCTAGTTTTCCGATAGAACTCGCACGGCATTAGTACGGCCGGCGGGTCATTGCTCATTCGCTCCCGTCCGCGTTCCGGTGTCGCGGGGTTGCCGCTCGGGCTGCGCCCGTGCGGGGCGAACCCCCCAACCCTTACACCCCGCCCTAGGCCAGACAGCATGTTAAGGTGTCGTGTGATCATTGTTTCAATTAATTGTTGTATCGCACCAAAACTCAGGCCAAACCAGCCTAAATCTCGAGTTCCCACACTCGCAGAATGATAATGAAATCATAAGCCGTCATCATCGCCCGAGGTGCTGCGCTTGAACGCGGGCTCGTTGCCCGTTTGCTCCCGCAGCGAGGCTGCGCGCTTGCCGGAGAGACCGCCACGGCGCCCGTCAACCATCGAGTCCACGCCGCTCTCGCCTGGTGTGTCGAGCCCCGAGCCCGGCGCGGCGCCTTGTGAGCCCGAAGCTTGACTCGAAGCTAGGGAGATGCCGCCTAGGCACGCACCAACCCAAGAGGAACAACTGCTAGAGTCACGCTGCACCCAAGGAGGCGTAGCCTCCTTGGCCACGTGGCTTTCGCCCAACTTCTCGGCTGCGTCGCTTCCGCCCGCGCCGCTTCCGCCTGCGCCGGCGCTGGGCACGCCGTTGACCTGTGCCCAGAAGTCCACCTCCCTGAGCAGCATCCCTCGCAACTTGGGCCAGGTGAGGGTTGCATCCTCAATCTCGCTCAGGCTGCGCCGGATGGCACGTGCCGAGGCCCCTTCCATGCTCACAAGCTTATGTAGCGCGATCGGGCCGTTCGTGGCCGTCTCGACTCTCGTGTCGCCAACCGCACCGACGCTCACGGCGCCCATCATGGCGCCCGTCACAGCGCCCGCCATGGGCCGTTCCGCGCAGGGTGGTGGGCCAGCTGGGAGCGCCGTTATGGGCAGGTCAGCTAGGAGCGCCGTGGTGGGCGGGTCAGCTGGGAGCGCCGTGGTGGGCGGGTCAGCTGGGAGCGCCGTTATGGGCGGGTCAGCTGGGAGCGCCGTTATGGGCGGGTAAGCTAGGAGCGCTGTGATGGGCGGGTCAGCTTGGAGCGAGCCGTCCTCGTCCGCAAACTGGTCAAGGTAGCTGTGTCGGAGCGCGCCGTCGGCGGCGATGCGATCCTGCGGCTGAAACTGAAGGAGATGCTCAAGCAAGCTAAGCGCCTCAGCCGAGGCTGCGGGCAGCGCCGTCGCGAGCGGCTGCGCCGGCCGGCCGCTCCACATTCGCACGAAACCTTGGATCCGCGCATCGACCTTGCCGAGGCTGTCCGCAGGAGGACTTCCCACCAAGTCGATGATCAGCTGGAGCTGGTGCTTAAAGTTGTGGCCCGGGAAGAGGGGCTTGCGCACGAGCAGCTCAGCGAGGATGCACCCGACCGACCAGATATCCACTGCGTGAGAGTACTTGTCATACAGCAGCAGGAGCTCGGGCGCGCGGTACCATCGTGTCACCACGTACTGCGTCATCAGCGCGCTCGGCGCGAGCCCGGGCGCCCTTGCCCCCTCGCCCCCACTGCTGCTGCTGCTGCTGTCCACGCTGCCGCTCTCGCCGTAGACCCCTGGCATGAGATCACTCGGCTCAACCACTTTCTCGTCGAGCGAGCGAGCGAGCCCAAAATCGGCGATGCGCAGGTCGCATTCGCGGTTGACCAGGATGTTCGAGGGCTTCAGGTCACGATGCACGACGTTGGCCGAGTGCAGGAATTGAACTCCGCAGAGCAGCTGGTAGAGGAAGTAGCGCACGTGATCCTCCGAGAGCGCCTCTGGAGATGCAATCACGCGCGACAGGTCTGAGTCGAGCAGATCGGAGACAATGTACACGTCGCCGCAGTCGGGGGGCGGGAGCATCACGTGTCGAAGCGTGAGCAGGTTGTCATGCTGCAAGTGGCGGAGCAGGAGCAGCTCACGAAGCGCACGCTTCGCCTCGCCCAAGCTGCCTTTGGTCTCGTCGAAGATGCCGCCCATCTTCTTGATGGCCACGTGCTCCTCCTCGCCGGCCACCGCCGCGGCGCAAACGACCCCATACGCGCCGCATCCGAGCGTCTTCAGCGGCGTATAGCGTGCTTCGACGACGAACGAGAGCCCGTTCACGACTGTGAGCCTATATCCAGGCGGAGGTGTCGGGAAAGCAGTGTGCTTCCGCATTAAATCCGGTCCCGTTCCGTTTCAAGAAGGCCCTCTCGGTCAGAGACGGAGTAGCTCCGAGAGCGCTCGCACGCGGTCCGTCCCCGGCGAGGACGGCGTGAAGAGAAAAGTTCAAATATTTCACTGTTAACAAGAAAGCCCATTAGAAAACACCGGAAAGAGCCGAAGCAACATACATACCCGGTTGGTACATGTGCGTCATGCTTCGTCAGTCAGTTCCCGCGTTCCGAAACCGCCGACCCTCTCTGGTTCACACTCTCGTGCCTCCCCGCCGTCGCCGCGCCGTCGCCGCCCCGCCGTCGCCGCAACGCCCAGCCCCCATTCCCTCGTGTGATTCATGACCGAAACGCTGCTCAATGGCGGCAGCGGCTCGACCTACAAATGGGGACAGACGCTGAGTGATGTGACGGCTCACGTGCCACTAAACGGGCTGCGCGCACGTGACCTGATCGTGGACATTCAGCGACAGCGGATACGTGTGGTGCCCAAACGAGGTGGCAATCCCTTGCTTGAGGGCGCGCTCGCCAAGCCCGTGCGATGCGATGAGAGTACGTGGATGATAGAGGACGGTGTCCTCGTGCTGCAGCTGGCCAAGGACAACTTGCGCGCCGAGAACACAGGACCAAGCACCGAGTGGTGGCACGGGCTGATTGCCGGTGAGGACACGCTGGACACGGCTTCTGTATCGGTCTCCGATTACGTAAGTACGGCCCAACTGACATCAGAGCAGCGCGCAGCCCTCAACAAAACGCGAGCGAGGGAAGACGAGGTCGAGAGTGCGAAGCAGCGCGCAGAGGCGGCACTCGATCCCAGGAAGCGCGATGCACTCGAGAAGCTGCGTTCCCAGTTCCCCAACATACCAATCGAGTGGGGCAACACCGATGACATTGGAGCAGCTCCCGTGTGAGAATGCGTTTCGGACCCATGTTGATGTTCCGTTGGGGCATGGTTCAGGGACCCCGGTCCCCGTCGTCCGTGTGAAAAAGCGGTTATACGTTACGGTCACACCTCCAGCACATACACTAGCTCACGTGCGTCGCTCACGCCACTCGTCACATCATTGGAAAGTGCGTCTGGCAAGCATGCATGCCCATGCCACACCAAGGAAAAGTGTCTGCCTACCCGACCGGCTCCGACGCGGCTAAATGCTCGCGCGCTCTGTCACGCTCGGCGCCGTGACAGAACGTGAGCGCCGCCGGAACCGAGCGTGCCACTTCTGCCCTTCGTGCCCGAGAGCAGGCAGCTCGTACGCCCCCCACCTCGCACGTCACTCTACAGCTGTACGATGGTCGAAGGCGCCTTGCCCTCGTAGGCGATCTCGTAAATACGAGTGAAGAGCGGGAACTCCTTTTCCAGCTTCTTCGTCTTGAGCACCACCATCACGTCCTTAGCACACAGGGTGCCCTGCAGCTTCTGGCCGTTGAGCAGCTTCTTCTCGATCTCGTCCCACGTTCCCTCACCCTTAGCAAAGGCCTCGGCGCACTTGCGGTTGCGACCTCCGAAGCACGTGGTTACCAGGTCGGCGAGGCCGCACGACTCGAAGAACGTGTCGTCCCGTACGCCGGAGAAGAACATTTTGCAGAACTTGATCGTCTCCTTGAGCCCAATGCGGATGATGGCCGCCTTCGTGTTGCCACCGTAGCCAAGGCCATCGCAGTAGCCCGCTCCAATGGCCACCACGTTCTTGAGAGCGCCGCAAAGCTCGACGCCCGCGACGTCCTTGATCGTGCCGATGCGGAACGTAGGGCAATCGAAGAGACGCTGCCAGGTCGCGCCGTTCGCTGAGTTCGAGTAGCCCACCGTCGACTCACAAAAATCGTCCTTGGCCACCTCATTCGCCACGTTGGCACCCATCAGTACGGACACATCCATGCCGCCCATGGCCTCCTGTAGAGAGGGAGGTCGTGCGGCGGACATCCGCCAACGATCAGCGTCCTCGGGGCAGCGCGGGCGGCCGGCGTGCAGAGCGGCGTGCAGAGCGGCGTGCAGAGCCGAAGGCGCGCGCAGCTCTGATGTGGGCGCTGGCGTGTGGCGGCGCGTGGTGGCGTGTGGCGGCGCGCTCTCGCTCGGTCGTACCTTGATCATGTTCGAGATGAGGATGGGGCCCCGATCGTTGAACTCGATGCCCTTGATCAGCGAGATGGCGCGGCAGCCCTTCGCCACGGTGTTCATCTTCGGGCAGATGCGCCTGGTGCACAAAAGAGTCCACCAGCCATGCGGACTCAGTCGACAGAGGGTGACGGCAATCCCACAGAGGGAGGCGGCAATCCCACAGAGGGAGGCGGCAATCCCACAGAGGGAGGCGGCAATCCCACAGAGGGTGACGGCAATCCCACAGAGGGTGACGGCAATCCCACAGAGGGAGGCGGCAATCCCACAGAGGGAGGCGGCAATCCCACAGAGGGTGGCGGCAATCCCAGAGGCCACCAAGATGGGGGCACGGAGCAAGGTGAGAGCGGCGGCGACCGCTACGGCCGCCGCAACGTCGGTCGCAATGGTAGGAGAGTGGCGGCGCGCAGCTGTCGCGTACCCGAGGAACTGGTGCGGAAGCACGAAGATGAGCAGTGTCGAGCCAGTGCATGCATGCGTCAGATCGGGGTCGGCGATGACGTTGGGGGTGAACTTGATGCCCTGCGCAAGCACAAAGTTGGTGCGGCTCAGCGATGGACGCCGAGCTGCGGGATTGTACGCGCTGAGACCAGGTGTCTGCGGGAGACGCACCGGAAGGTACTTGACGTTCTCGTGCTGAGTGTTGATAATATCAGTCAGATTCTTGCCATTGACCTGCTCCTGGAACACCCACATGCGGACCTCGTCTTCGAACTCATCCGACGTGAGCACATTGCGGCCGACGATCTTGGCGATCGCCGAGCCCCAGTTGCCCGAGCCGACAATGGTGACCTTCTCCTTTGCCTTCTGCCGATGCAAAACGCACGCGGGAATTTCACGTAAAGAGGTGAGGGCGGTTCGTCGTTGCCTGCTGCTTGATCCGGGTACGGCATTCAGGTCGCGAGGAGTCGCGGCGCACCCCGCCGCGCAAGCTTAGCAGTGACGTGGCCGAGGCCGAGCCGATGAGTGCGACTAGGAGCGTGTACAGCATCGTTTGCGTCGGCCTCAGCAACCATTCTGCTGTCCCAGTTCTGCTGCGCGGCCGATCTGGCTTGAGCTCACGGCGCGCGAGCGGGCGCGGGCGCGGGCGGCGGCCGCCGCGGCCGCCCAGGAAAGCTCGTTCACGCGTTCACATACGCCACAGACAGGGCGAGTTTGACATTCTGCATATTCTCTATAGAAAAACAAGCCTGTACCTCCTTAGTCCTTTCACTCCACACTCGCGGTCGCGCCTGCTCGTCCCCTCGTAACACGTAAGTCGTATTTCTTGGCCGGTACGCCAGTTGACCATGGTTGACGAGCTAACCTTTATGCAGAATAACCTCTCCATTTCAATTCGGTGGGGTCTCACATTACTCATAGTCAATGAGTTACCCTCCCCGTCCCTGTGTCGTGTCTCTGGGAAGAAGCGCACATATCCCCTGCCCGCCCACATGGGGCGCGAGCGCGGTGTGCCGGTGTGGCGCGTGGTCCCTGACGTTCTCGTACTCCCTCGATCAGGGCCGGGGGCCCCTGCCAGATGGCAGGCCGCAGGTGACGTGAGCTGGTCTCGCCTTTTGCCCTGTCGATGTGTCGGCCAGTCGCGCGTCGCGATCTTCTCGCTTCGTCCCCGACTGCCGCCCCAAACTTGGAAACTCGCTCCGTCCCGATTTGGAACTGTTCGTCTCCACTCGGAGCGACACACTCCTCTGTGTGAGTACACCGCCGTGCTCCCGTCCCCATGCGGTGTCGCTCTCCCTGCCGCGCAATCTGGCGCTCTCTGCCACGCCATCTGGCGCTGCCGTAAAGAAGCGATCTCGACGCCCAAATAAGGAAGCGCTCTCGACGCCCAAATAAGGAAGCGCTCTCGACGCCCAAATAAGGAAGCGCTCTCGACGCCCAAATAAGGAAGCACTCTCGACGCCCAAATAAGGAAGCGCTCTCGACGCCCAAATAAGGAAGCGCTCTCGACGCCCAAATAAGGAAGCGCTCTCGACGCCGCTGATGCCCACGACGACGCCTAAACGCCGACCCTCGGCACGTGCATAGATCCGCCTGGCTCCGGCACCACGCTAGAGGCCAGAGGCTTGCCCATTCCCTCGGCCCGCCCGCAACCCGTGCGTCGGCTGACACCGCCCGAACAGCCCCAAGTCCCGGTGGCCACGTAACGGTGGCCACGTAACGACCCTCCAGGCCCACACGCGAGGCGGCCATCCGGCGGAATCGTCCCCACGGGCGTTCGCGCCGCGGGCACGCCGAAATCCGCGTTAACGGTCGCCACGTAACGGTCGCCGAAATCCGCGTGGCCAACCGTTAGTTCCATCGCGAGGCCGCGAGGATCTTCTTCCCGCACGTCTGCGGGGACGTCTCGAGGTTGCCGTCATCGGCCTCGCCCTCGATGCCGCCCTCGCGCGCGCGCTTGAGCCCGACCACCAGACCATGCTCCAGCACCGGCGGCAGCCGCGAGAAGCTCAACGTCGAGTTATGGGCACGTTGGCTGAGCGGCAGCGGCGGCGGCGGCAGGGTCTGCACGGGCCGCACGGGCGGCGCGAGCCACGTCGCGGACGGCGCGCTCAAGTCCACCTGAGTGCTGGCCTCCCCGGGCATTGGCCCAGTGCCGGTCTCGGCCTCGGTTGCAGCTGCCGCCTCGACTTCGTTGAGCTCCGCCGCAAGGAGGGGGGCTGCGTGGCGGCTTGGGGCGGCGAGCGCCATCGCGGCAACGGGCGCGTGCGGCGCGTGCGGCTCCACGCCCACCGGCCGCAGGAGCTCCGCCACGAGCGGCGAGGCCCGCCAGACGGCCCGGGGCGATGCCCTGGGCGCCGCATCGGCAGAGGCAGGAGCGAGCTGCGCGCTCAGCACGGGAGGCGCGGCGGCTGTATCAGCCTCAGCGCCGCTGCAGCCTGGCTGGGAGCCCTCCCGACGAAACCCGAAGATCATGCCCACGGACGACGGACGCGACGCACTACCCGTCGGCGGAGAGAGCGCGGGCGGGTAGGGCGAAAGCTCCGACGACGACGGGTAGTGCTCCGCAGAGGCTGCGTCGAGCGGCTCTTCGGAGAGCGCCGTGTCGAGCGGTTCTTCGGCGAGCGCGGCGGCGGCGACCATCGCATCGAGCGAGGCGGAGCGCCAGAGCGCGGGTGAGCCGGAGTAACGGCCGCCTATGGCCGACGACGAGCGCGACGAGCCGGTACTCGTCGGCACCGCCGCAGCGACAAGACCTAATGGCGTCGGGAGATGCGCTGTGGGGAGATGCGCAGTGGCGAGATGCGCTGTGGGGAGATGCGCTTGAGGATTCGGCTGCTTGAGGTTTCGTCCCAAATTAGGAACGGAAGGAGGCACCACCGTTGGCGCCGTCGGGCGCACGCATGCACGCCGCTTGCCGCGCCAGACGCTCACCGACGCTGCGGCGGCAGAGGCGGCGGTCAGGCCGGGAGCACACGAGCCAGCGCGCGAGCCCACCCGGTCGTCGTCCTCGTCCTCGTCCTCGAGGTCGCGCTCGTCGGCGACGTCGTCATCGCCGCGAGCACTCGCGACAGACGAGCCACGGCCGACCGATGAGCCAGGCCGGCTGACGCCCGAGCCGGCCGCCGCCCGCGCGGCACTCGCCCGATACGGCGCCGCGCTTGCCCCGCCGGGGCCATCGGCACCGTCGGCGTCCCTGGGGCATGCCCGATACGGCGCCGCGCTCGCCCCGCCGGGGCCATCGGCACCGTCGGCGTCCCTGGGGCATTTGGATACGCCAGGGACGGCAGTGGGGACCAACTCTTGGCGGAGCTGGCGCACACGCTCGCTGACGACGACGGCGACCTCCGAGCTGAAGTCGAGCTTCTCGCCCTTGTGCAGCCGGAAGATCTCCTTTTTCGAGCGCGCGCGTCCGAGGGTGGGGTGCTCGTACACAAAGTGAGGCATTTTGCCTGGCTCGCGCACCTCGATTGATGACCAGCCGAGCATCAGGATGCGCATGTCCTCGTTGCAACGGCGCAGGTGGTTCATGCGCAGCCGCCGCTCCGCCTCCGCCTCGCTCGCGCTCACGCCCGCCGGCACTGGCGCCGGCCCACGGGCAACGCCGCTCCAGTGCCGTCGCACCTCCTTGTGCTCCGGCTGCTGCTGCTGCTCCTGATCGTCCTCGTCCTCGTCCTCGTCCTGAATCATGGCGAGTTTGTGCGCGTGCTCGCGCTTCATCTGGCGCCGGTCCTTTGGCCCGTTGCTCGACAGGCCCTTGGCGGCCAGCATGGCAAGCTGCGCCGGCATGGCGATCGCGGAGACGCCCTCCATGACGTTGCACGTGTCCGTCGTGTCCGTGCTACGAACGCGCGCCAGCCTGGGGTTGGTCTCGGAGTCGGAGTCAACCGCATCGTCCATATCGATGCTCTCTTCGGGCGTGCCGAAGGTGGCAGTGGGCGCCTCGACGCGCGGGGCGCAGAAGAAGGACATGAGGGCGAGCGCCGCGTCTGCAGGGTCCTCGCTCAGGTCGGTCGGCGGCGCAGGCGTATTGGGCAGCGCACTGGGCACGTCGGCGTGCATAATGGATGTCATCGGAGCGCTCGAACGACGCAAGATGGGCGGCAGGCGAGGGCCGCTCTACTTGGCGGGTAAAGGATAGTGCGGGCGCTTCTCGCAGCTCAAAAAGTTGGCGGGACCTGAAACAGTGGGAAATGCTGACGAAACAGACGGGTGCTGACGTGTTGAAAAGCTATCAGGATTGCTGGAGTCAACGACTGTCGGTGACGGGTGAGCGTCCTGTTCGCTTTCTAGTTCCTATCGACAAACTGCGGCGCGCTCGATTTTGCGGCGTAGCGTCCGCGAACGGCGCGGCGCGCGCGGCGCTCCAGTCATGTCAGCCTTCACCTACGCGACCCTCGAGGGCCGTGGCCTCGGCGTCATAGCCGCACGCGACATCGAGCCAGGCGAGCGGCTTCTCGCCGAGGCGCCGCTACTCGTCGCACGCATTGACGGGGCCGGCATCCCACTCTCGGTACTCCAAAGCTCGGTCGACAACCTTGCTGCCGAGGACCGAGCAAAGTTCTTCGAGCTCTCGCAGAACGCCGGCTACGGCGAAGCTAAGACAGCCGATGGCATCGCGCAAACGAACGGAATCCCGTTTCGATGGCGTTCGCAGCTGTACGGCGCCATCTACTACCGGGCGAGCCGATTGAACCACTCTTGCGACGCGTGCGCGTGCTTCCAATGGGCAGCCACACCAGTCACAGCAGCAGCCGCACAGAGCAGCGACGAGCCGCCTCCCGGCCGGCTGACAGTGCACGCGACGCGGCGCATCCGTTCGGGCGACGAGATTACCATCAACTACCTCGGGTTTCTCGCGCGGAGGGAGCAGCGGCGGCAGCGACTACGCGAGTCATTCGGCTTTGAATGCTCGTGCGCAAAGTGTGCGCTGACTGGCGAGGAGCTGAGCGCGAGCGAGGCACGCCTAGCCACGCTAGGCAACGCTGGGGCACTCGCCGAGGCACTCAACGCTCGAGGCACGCCTGCGGCTCTCATGAGCACAGAACCAGCAGAGGTCCTCAGAGAGCAGGCGCGGCTGCTGCAGCTGCTCGCGCTCGAGAGCCCTCCCGACGGCCTGATCGGCGGCACGACGGAGCTCGTGCTGCAAGCGTGCGTCGAGTTCTGCGACCACGCGAGCGCCGCCCTCTCGAGGCTCACATCGCGTGCCCGAGCCAACCAAGTCAGCGGCCAAGCAGAGGGTCGGACGCTGCGCGTGCCTTTAGAGACGCTCGACGAGCGCGCGGCCACGTACCGACGGGCCGCGCGCGCGTGGGCGGAGCGAGCGCGCGAGGCGGCGCGGCTCATGCTGGGTGACGACTCGCCGGCCTTCCGCGTGTACGACACGGCGCTCGCAAGGTGCTGGAACGACCACGAGGTCGAGGTGGACGGTGAAGCAGGTGACTCTGGTGCTGCCCCATCCGTGAGCCTGCGGGAGCTGTGGCTGGAGGCCGGCGCGGCAAGCGATTGGACTTGAGGCTCAGAGTTCTTGTGCGATGAAAACAATATACATCGATAAACCAACACGGCGCCCAAGTGAACTTTTCGTGTTTTGCGCCTGTGCGATGCCGAGTCATCGACTAACGACCGCGGCGGTGCTCGTGAGCAGCTCAGTGCTGCTGTGGCTGCTGGTCGCGCGCGTTGGACTCGCGCCGCAGGACGTGCTCCTCGTCTTCGCCGTCGGCGCCTACGCGACGGCCGAGCGCTGGCGCGATAGCGGCAGCCGCTCACGCGGTATCGACGAGGGCCCTGCACTGATCGGAGAGGACTCGGCCGACGGCGTGCATGTGCAGTGGTGGGACTTTGCGTGCGAGCACCATCAGCTTCTCGGCTGCGTCGTGCGCGGTAAGCGGCACAACCGACGGAGCCGCTCTGAGCGCTTCCTCTCGCTCGCCGTGTCCACGCTCGCAATGCTTTATTGGAAGGCTATCTTTCGGCCGCGCGTGAAGCTGTCGTCGCTGCAGGGGCTGACCTCGTCGCTATGGACGCTGCTCATCTCCAAGGGCGTACAGCAGCTCATGAAGCTCGCCATCCGCTTCTTCTCGGGCAAGGTGCATCACGACCATGCCAACGTGGGCTGGCTCGACGCGCTCAACCTGCAGTGGCAGATCATCCAGTACTGGACGCTGGGCTTCATGATGCTGTGCGTGCTGCTCGCGGTACTCGATGGGCGCAACTGGATCATGCTGCTCTCCAGCTGGTGCGCCCGCTGCCCAGAGAATGCACCAGCGCGCGCGCGGTGGTCATGGCTCTCCTCTGAATGTCCTTCTTCTCACGTATCGATGCGCCATGCTCGCGAGTGCGCAGGTGTACCAGCATGGGATTTTCGCTCATCGTCCTCGACTTCGCCTTCACCTACATCAAGTTCAAGTTGCTCGTCGCGTTCCAGCGCAGGACGACGAAATTCCGTGACATGCAGCTGGTTCGAGGTCGGTAGGCCGATTTGTATTGCCGCGCATCGGCGTGGAGCGAACTCAGACTCAGACGGTTACTTCACGCATGTTTCGCAGCGAGGTTTAAACCTCGTACAAGTACCGATCGGCGCCCGGAACGGCGCCAAACATCGAATTTTCCTGGGGTCGCCCCGGACTGACCATGTGACACGCCCACATTCATGCACAGTGGCCTGATGAAGTACATGGTGTTGGGGCCTGGCTTGAGGATGAGCGGGCCATGCGTGATCCTCCTCACGTTGATTCTTCTGCCGCTTGCCTACTCTGACTTTGTGACGCTTTACGTGCATCGAGAGGAGCCTAAGATCATCAATGAGAACGGACCATGCTCAACCGTGATCGAGGTCGATAGGGACCTAGCAATCGCTGATGTCTTGGACCTTGTCAGCAAACGCCTGGACGCCCCAATCGCCTTGCTGGTCGAAGAAGGTGGGGTGCGCTTGCCATTGTCCAATGTATCCATCGTCGCTGATGGCACAGCGTGGCACGCGTTGGAGGCCGCCCACGTAGAAAACAAGACGAGATGCGAGTTAGCGCCGCTTACCGTCTCTTCCACATGTATGGCCTGGCACCATTCGACGGCGAGTCCATCAACTTCATCGCCGCGCGCATTCCTGGCAGCGACATGTTTTTACAGCTGCTAGCTAGTATGTGACCAAATTCCAGTGCGTCGGAGTTGCTTACTCGATAAAAAAGGAAACAAAACCATTCGTTTACTCTGAGCTGCGCACTTCCGGGTCTCGCACGTCATTCGTTGGCGCAATCGCACGCATTTTGCATGCGCTGCTGCTCCGTCCGCCTGCTCCTCGTCGTGATGTTCGCCACCAAGCACACCGACTTCGAATCCTTCGCCAAAGCGCTCGGTGCACTGCTTGTGATAGCTTATCAGCGCATGGCGCGCATAGCTTATCGGACCATCGACTCCGAGGTCGGTGGCGCGCCGCCCGCCAGGCTGCGGGCAGGGATGTAAACGTTGCACGGCTGTGTCGTGCCGCAACAAAAGCACTCGAAGACCGTAATCTTCACATCGCCATTCCTGGTCGAGGAGCACATGCCGCCGTCCTTCTCAAAGAACATGTAGTCGGAGAGGATGAGCGCGCCCATCATCGACGCTTTCTGCTGTGGCGTCAGCCCGATACCCTCTCGGAAGGTCACAGTGAAATGATCCGAGTCGGAGAATGCCTCGCGCACGCAGTCGCACAACCCTCGCGGTTTCGTCTTCTTGATGATTGCCACATCCCCGAGCTTGAGCGCCTGATCAATCTGGTCAGGCTTCGACATGCCCGAGACCTGGAAGGTGGAGCTGCAACACAGCTCGGAGCACCCGCCGAAGATACACGGCCCCTCGACCTTGAACAGCGGCGCGAACGCCTCAGGCCCACCGCCCGGCTGCGTGCGGCTGAACACGTTGACCGTCGGCGTGAAGTAGCCGCCACACTTTGGCTGTGACGCGTAGGCAAAGGTGGCATCACCGATAGTGCCCTCGGGGAGGTCGAAAGGTTCTCCGGCGTGCATGGTATAGCCGTCCTTGCACCTGTCGTTGCAGATCAGGCAACCGAGGCACGGTTTGTGGGGGCACCCCTCCCGATCAAGGGTAAAGGCCGTCGGCAAGTCATAAATCGAATCCTTGCTCATCCATTGCCGCTCGGCGCTGTTGACGAGCTTGAACTTGATTGATAGCGAGTGGTACGGTGCGCAGCAGAAGCGAAGCAAGTCCTCGCTCTGCTCCTGCGCCACGAAGACATGAGTGCCCGTGGCCACGTCAAAGAAATCGTACGTATTCGACTGCTCGCAGCAGCCGCCAGTGAGAGTCTCCCAAAACTTGACACGCTGCTTTACCTCGAATGAGTTGATGGTCGCCAGGATACTGGCTGTCTGCAGGTCGAGCAGCGGCACCTGATCCTGCGCGCCCACTTGGAAGGCCTGCGTTGCCATTTCCATCGGTATCGCCATGCCCATCGCCACGGGCACGGGAGCCACGGGCACACCCATCGCCACGCCCACCTCCATCTGCATCGGCTGCGGCGCCACTTGCACCATGGGAACGCTGTCCTTCGTTCCGTCTCCTGGCAACTGGGTGCAACTGGAGTGCAACCGACTGAGTGCAACTCTGGGGGACTCTCTGGGGGGAAAGGTGACCGCTTTGCGCGCCCCCACCAAGACAAACTTCACGTCGTGCATCCCTCGTGGTAGGGTAGGGTCATGGTGTGGTATGGTCAATCCCGTTCAGTAGTACTGTATCGGGCACATCCCCTGTACTGTAAGGCGTTTGTATGTGTAAGGCCTGTACTAGAAGCGTTCTATTCTTTTTTGGTCGGGCCATAGTCGTATCATCGTGTCGGCAGTCGGGGTCGGGCACGGGCTCATCGGCGATCGGGTCTACCTTAAACCTTTGTAGACGTAAGCAACCCAATGTGTATGCACTTGGACCGAATTTCTATCTTCGCTCGAGCTTCGTCCTCCAGGCCATTGCTCCAGGCCTCGTCCCGGTCGTCCGTACCGGTACCTGACTACAACCAAGCTGACCTCTTCCTCTATCCTGTGGTGTTTGCGTGTTTGCGACTTCATGGTATCTGTTTGTATAAGTAGTCTGCCGCGATGCAATCGTACGCTTCCAGGTGGCTATGCAGCGAGCTGCCCCTCCACGACCGGCTGTAGAAGCTTTGGGCACCGGCCATCAGTGCCTTGCCTACGGGCGGAAGGTTCTGATTAAGAAGCTTCCTATTTCGCGCATCGGCCATTGTCAGCGGCGACAACTCGTCGCAGCCCGAGAGCCCGAGGTTGTGAAAGGCGGCGTACCGGCGCGGGTCAGCCCCTGCCGACACGAAGAGCACGTCGAGCTCGCACACCCAAGCCGACTTGATCCACCTGGGGAAGATTCCAAATTTGGGTCGGCAGTGAACCGGCGTCGCCGGCTCGAAGCCGAGGGCGCGTGCTCTGCGCATGACCTCTGACGCTCTGAGCACTGCGGCTGCCCCTCGTAGAGAGGCGCGCAGATGTCCGAGACCACTTCGACGCTGAAGGCTCTCACACGGGAGAGGAGCGGCCCTGCGCTCTCGATCACCCCCATGTCCAGCCCCTGCGCATCGACCTTTATGAAGTCAATGGGCCTCGAGGGGCCGACCCAAGTCAGGAGACGCTCGAGCGTGACAAGGGGCACCTCCCTCTGCTCGGTCTGCGCTCTGCACCATGACAGACGTGAAGAGTTCCGTAGCAGCGGCAGCGCTGATGAGCAGCCAGCGTTCCTCCCAACGTAAAAATTAGTGACGCCCACGGGAGTTGAGCTCGGGCCGACAGCAAAGGGTAGAATGATTGCATTTGGGTGCGCACGCCCAAGCGGCTGGAATTGATCACCAGCGTACCCGTTGTCTCGGGCCATGCCACGTGCATATTTGTCGAGGAGAGGCTCTGCGGTCAAGAGGAAGCTGTCATTCCATCTTGGCAGCCACTCATCCAGTGTATCACGATCTGATGCACCAATCTCCAGCACGATTCGCTTGTTGTGAGGTATGTCAAGGTGTCCGCGTACCAGTGGAGCGAGCTGAATGCGGGCGAACAGGCCGGTTTCCGTCGCCTCGACCGGCTTGTTCATCGAGACAAAGGGACGCCCGCGGGATGGATGGTGGGGAGGGGTTTCATGGGAGTTTTGTCTTTGTAGCCTTTCCAGGCGCAATTACATCCCTCATCAAGGGGCGACTCCCAGGCCGCGCCTGCCGCAGCTCGGGGCATGCGCCCCGCGCTGTGGGGAAATGAGTTGTCCTGCATTCACGCAGGCCTTCTCACCAACCGTCGGCCACATGCGCGCCGCCCGAGACCTTCGCACGGGCACCGCGGACGAGCTGGCCCGGCCACGCACGTCGCGGCCGGGCACCGCCACCTCAGGTGGCGTTGCACCCGTCGCGGCCACGGCGCTCCTCGACGCGCTCCGGCTGGCCTCCAGCGTCATCAGCCTCCCGCAGTGCAATGACCCCGCTGCGCGTCCTGCAACAGACGGAGCGGCAGGGGAGAGAACGTCTCCCGCCGCTTCGGTGGCTGACGGGAAGCGTGCGCAGCACGCGGCGAGTGCGCTGGACGCGGACGACACCGGTGCCGGCAATGGTGACGGTGATGACACTGGGTTGGTACCGAGCGACAGCTTTGCCGCAGCGTGGAGCCGAGCCCAGGTGGAGCACGCGACGCCGAGCGACAGCTTTGGCGCCGCATGGAGCCAAGCCCAGGCGGAACACGCGACGCAGATCGGGGCGCTGGTGGACGCGGTGAGCCAGCAGCCATCTGCACATCGCATCAGCAGCAGCAGCGGCGGCGCCACCGAGGGCGGCACTACCTCGGCTGTGGACGGTGCTCTAGACGGCGTGCTCGCGGCCCTCCAGCGGTGCCGCAGCTCGCTCGATGCGCAATTCCACCAGATGAGTGCACCCCTGCGCGCGGACGAGCTGCTCCGCATCGCCGCGCTCGAGCACGCTGCCGCTGCAGCCACCGGCCGCGGCCGTGCCGACGCCGAGGTGGAGGACGACCTCGAGGGGGCGCACGAGGAGCTGCCGCCATCGTACCTCACTCCGACGCCCGAAGCGTGCGAGCAGCAGCTGCAGCAGTGCTTCCCCGCACATCTCGGGGCGCTGTGGGGTTCGGGCAGTAGCGAGCTGCGCGAGATGGCCCTCGATCGACTCAAGGCGCTGCTACAGACCCCGCCCAACACGGCGGCGCTCAGCACGGCGCCCAACGCCGCGTCCAGCGCGCCTGAGGAGGACGAGACCGACGATCTGGGGCCGACGGCGCTGCACGCGGCGGCGGCGGCGCTCGAGGCGGAGGCGGCGGCGCTCGAGCAGGCGGCCGCGGACACGTCAGCGCCGCGCTTTTGGGCGCGCGCGGCCGCTCTCGATGGCGATGAAGACCTCGGGGCTGCGGCGGACGAGGCGGACGAGGCGGCGGCCTTCCTGCGCCTGACGTCGAGCGTCGTAGCGAGCGCGCCTCCGGATGAGCAGCTGCTCGGCTGCATGCTGCTCCTCCACGAGGGCCTGGCAGACCCCGAGTCGCGCGTCGCCCTCGCGGCCCTCACACTCCTCGACATCGACGGCCCGTTGATGAGCTCGCTCCTCCCGCGCTGCAGCCTCGCGCCCGCGCGCGCCGCGCTGCTCGGCCTGCTGGCCCCTCTGCACTACGCCATGGGAGCACGGTCGGTACGCGTGGTGCAGGGCGCCATGGGTGCGTTGCAAGCAGTGCTTGGACACCCGAACGCTGCGCATCATCGTATGCTCCTCGCACTGCTGCAACCGCTCCGTTCCGGTCCACTCGTCGGCACCGAAGGCCATGGCAGCAGACACGGCGGCGGCGGCAGCCGACACGGCGGCGACGGCAGCCGACACGGCGGCGACGGCAGCAGTCGCGGCGGGAGCGGCGGGGTCGACAGTCGGAGCGCCGTACTGAGCGAGGGTCGGCAGGGGTACGCCGAGGCGGCGCGGCTGCAACTGCTGCTGCGGCTGCTGAAGCCACCCGAGCCCGCTGTCGATGGCGTGCCGCCACCGCCCGCCCGTGGCGGTCATCCCCACGGGCTGAGCCCACGGCGCGTCGTGCTGAGCGCACGGCGCGTGCTCCCGCTGTGCGCGGACGGTCTGCGAGATCCGGAGTCGACCGTGCGCCACGCGGCCGTTGAGCTGCTCATGCACTCGCATGCACTCGAGCCTGCCGCCGTCGAGGAGTGGCTGAGGGCGCAGAGCCCGCTGCCCGCGGAGGTGCACGAGGAGCTCGTGGCCCACCTCGAGATCGCTCGGCAGCGGCTGCTGCAGCCGCCGCCCACCGCCCTCTCGCGCCCGACGACGGCGCTCTCGGCACGCCCGGGCAGCGCACTCTCGCGCCCCTCGACGGCCCTCCTCCGCGAGGGCGCAGAAGGGCGCTGGCCCAGCTCCCGCCCCTCCGAAGCGCACAGCGTCCAGATTTTGCGACTCGAGTAGACGAGGAGAGCAGACCCCTTCACGCATGTGCCCCCGAGAAAAAGCCGTCATAGCGTACACGGCTCACCATTACACCCATAGGGCTCATAGCCAAAGCCATCTCTGTCGGCGCGGACACGCCACACACCGCACCTTTGCCGAGCGCAGGTGCAGTACGCGCGGATAATAAAACGTCCGCGGCTCGCCCGCACCCGGCGGTGACGCGACGCCCGTTCCAGCTTGTCTATGTTCCGTCGGCGCGCCCCGCGCCCTCTCCGGCGCAGCTCAAGCTCCGGCGCATTCGCTAGCCGGGCGCCGGCTCCCGCATGCCGAAGATTTTCAACGCCTCGCACCAACGTTCCACGTCCGCGTCGTGCTCCACGGCCTCCTCGTCCTCAGCCTCGCGCCCATCAAGATCGAGGGGAGCCGCATGCCTTGGCGCGCGCGTCGTCCTGAGCGTCGACTGCCCCCGGATGGCCTCCGCCTGAGTGCCGGCTTGAGGGACGTCGTGCGCGCCGTATTGAGCGCCGGCCGATGCCCCTTCGCCCGCTGAGCGCCACGCGCACCTTGCCGCCTCCTTCGCTGGCAACGTGAGCAGTCCAATGCGGGCCGCATGCACAGCATCAATGTCCACGGCCACGTCCACGGCCGTCACATGCTCCTGAGCGCCATCCTGAGCGCGCCCGCGGCCTGTCCGCACAGCGGCGGGCCCGAGTGCGACCTCATGCAGCCGGCGCAGCAGCTCGGGCAGCGGCGCCTCCGCCACGTCATACCCGAGCACCGTGGTCGAGTTCCACAGCCAGCCCTCGTGCACACGCAGCCGCGGAACGCCGTAGCGGGCGGCGAGCGCCTTGGCACGTGCCACGACGGCGCGCGCGAGGGCGTTGCCCGTCCGCTCACTCTTCTCGAGATTGCATGCCTCAACGGCCGCCAGCCGCGCGCTCAGCAGCGCGCTCGCCTCCACGTCGAGTGCGCTCAGCACGGCGCTCAGCTCGGCGGCGCGATCGGTGCTCGAGGGCTGTGAAGAGGGCTGTGAAGAGCCACACCAGAGGCCCGCCTGTGCTGTGAAGACACGCACGCGCGTCTGACGGGGCGTCTGCGGCCCGCCTGGGCTTCGGTACCACAAGGCCGCCTGCACCACCACGCCGCCGCCGCCGCCCCCAGCGTTGCCGCCGACGCCGGCCCCACCGTAGCCGCCGCCAGCGCGGCGGCAGCAAGGGGCGGGCGTGGCGCTGCGTGTGTCGAGACACAGGGTGAGGGTCGTCCGCGCATCGAGGACGCCGACATAGCACACCCCATGCGCACCGTCCTCACCAGTCGGCGCATCCGACGGCTCGAACCCGATCGCGGGCCCAATGATTCGTTCAACGGCCACCCCTGCCGAGCACTGCACCATGAGCACGCCCGACACGGCGCGTGGCGCTCCGGCGCCGAGATGGGCACGCAGAGTGAGCGTTCGGCGCGCCGCGGCGTGGTCGGAACCGGCACGCCGCTCCACCTCGACTGCGCCGCCGCACGGCAGCACGAGCGCCCGGAGCGCCTCGACATCACAGGCTACTTCGGGCGGCGCGCACGCTGTCACGTGGGCGCGCACCTGCATGCAATGAGGGAGGCAATCAGGGATTTCATCAGAGGCCATCAGAGGCCATCAGGGAGGTATGTGGGCGCGCACCCCAGCTCGGCACAAGAGGACACCGGTCGCTTTGAGCGCCTCGAGGGCGGCGTCGCGGGCGGGCGTGCGCGCCGCCATGCGCGCCGCCGCGGGCGGCGGCGGCGGCGGCGGCAGTGGCGGCGACGGCGACGACGACGACGGCGACGACGCAACGAGGAACGAGTCGGGCGGCGGCGGCGGCGGCGGCGGTGGCAGCGGGAGCGCGCCACGCCCAAAATTTGGAGCGCCAGCGAGTGTGATGACCATCTCGCAGCAAGGCACGGCCGCGGCGCCCAAGACGGCGCTTGATCCCTCGGCGCCCACCACGACGCTCGGCACGTGAGTCTTGGACGCCGTCTTGGGCGCCTCCCAGAGCAACGCGTAGGCGATGTCGATGGCGGCGAGAAGGCCGCGCGCGGGCTCCGCGCTCGACACGGCGCTCGTCGTGGACGCGGAGCTGCCGTGGGCAGGGCGGCGCGCGAACGTGGGCGGCGGCGGTGGAGGCTGCAGCGCCTCGAGTGCGCGGAGCAGCCTCGTGTAGCACGCGTGACGTGGCGCGAGCGCGTGGGCGGCACGTGCGTTGAGCGCCTCGAGCTCCCACGGCAGCGGCGCGTCGGACGCGGGCAGCGTGAGCGCCTCGATCGGGGACGACTCAACTGACGACTCGTCCGCAGCACTGGCGGGTTGGGCGAGCAGGTAGACGCTCACGGCGCGCCCGAAGCTGAGCAGGCCGACGAGCGCATCGGGCGGCAGCAGCGGCAAGGCATCGCGTGCCGCGACGAGCAGATCGCGCAGCGCACCCTCGTCGCACGTCTCGTCGACGAGGAAGAAGACAACGACGCTCGCCGCCAACATCGTCGGCTGCCCTGGTCTGGCGTGAAGGACATACTCGACAGCAGGCTCGTGCAGCTCGGCCGCGTCGCCCACGTCGGAAAGGCCCGAAGGCCCTGCGCTCCTCGCATTGCGATTCTCGACGCCGCACAGGCCGCAGCGCCACGTGCCGCGCGTGCGCTCAATGGAACAATGCGGACCGAGGAAGCCCTTGCACGTGGCACACCGCACAGGCTCACGATGGAGCACGGCGCGATCGAACAACGGCGCGAGAGGTGAGAGCGTGAACCCGACTGCGAGCGCCGCCTCGTCCGCAAGATCGCCCGTCGGCAGCAGCGCGCTCGTGAAGGCGAAGTGCGCGTCTTCCGCGTTGCCTTCGAGGTCATCCATTTTGCCCCGAAATCGCGTTCGTGGTTCTTCATTCATTCATACCGGTGTGTCCCGTGTGTGTCCCGGCTCCCCCCGGTGTCTTTTTACCGGTGTGAAACCACACACGACGCCCGGTTTCGGCTGAAACTCTTGAGAGGTTGTGAAGACTGCCACAGCGAGTAGGTTAAGATGACGCATTTGCGCACCGCCCAACGTGCCGAGAAGCTTGGTAAGTTACAAAGTTCTCTCGTGCCGAGAAGCTCAAGTATACCTGCCCATGTGCACCGATTCCTACCCCACGCTCTCGCCCACATTGAGTCCCGTCTCAGCCTGCTCCGACGTAGAACAGCGCTCCGCCTCAGCGCTCTCCCACACGGCGATCGCGCTATCGTACTCGCGGAGCAGCCTCGCTCGCAACGGCTGCGCCCAGCTGGCCAGCCTCGACTGCTCGCGCTGGTACAGCTTGCGCCCCTCAGCAGTCTCAATGCGCACCGGGCTCAGGTCAAAGCTGCCGGCCGCGCCTCCTTGCCACTGCGACAGGTCATACGGAGACGCGCGCATGTCGAGCACCCTCGAAGCGATGGCGAGCTCGAGGGTATCGGCGAGGAGCTCGGCCGGGAGCCACGGCCATAGCTTGAGGCTGTAGCGGAAGAGGTCCATGGACGCGTGCACGCAGCCGGGCTGCTCGAGCTGCGCCTGCGTCGCGCGCGATGGCGTCGGCGAGATTGTGTTCAGTGGCGTGGCAGGCGCTGTGAAGAATCGAAAGGCGTCAAAGTGGGTGCACGCCAGCGGCATGGACTCGACGACCGCGTTGAGCTCCGCCTGTGAGACTCTCAGCGGCAGCTCCTGATACTTGGAGAGGTGGCAGGTGGATCCTGGCGGCTGGTACAGCATGGCCCACTCGTGCAGCCCGTAGCAATTCAGGTGCGGAGCGCGGCCGCTCGTCGCCCGCATGATGCTCGCGGCGGTGACGGCGCCGTTTCGCATGGAAGGCTTGCACAGCATCGGGTCCATGCGAGCGCTGCCGTCTCCGTACGAAACATAGCCGCGGCCCGTCCAGAGGTCTTCCTCCTTGACGCCGACGCCCTTGAGCACGACACCCGCACCAGGCGAATAGCGGAGCAGCAGCTTCTGGTCGAAACTGTAGTACACGAAGATGAAGTTGTAGATGGGATTTGAAAGGTCGACGTTTAGCGAGCCGCCGATGAGCGAGAGCATGCGCGCACGATGCGCCTCGGCAGCATCTCGCCAGATGGGCGCGTCGATGACGCGAGGCGCCGCGGCGGCAATAGTGACGCGAACCATCCCGCCTCTTGAGGGAATCGGAACATGACAAATTTGGCAGGGGGAAGGGGGGGGAAGGGGGAAGGGGGGAAGGGGGGGGTGGAAGGGGGAGCAGAGAGAAAACTGGCCAGTGGCGTACGTGTACGTTTTTGCGTGCGCGCGGCGAGAGATTGAAGAAGGCCGAATGCCTTGCTTAAACGAAGGCCGAATGCCTTGCTTAAACGAACGAAGGCCAAAGGCCTTGCTTAAACGACCACGTGCCTACCAATCCGCTACGTTATGGCCTTGTGCCATCCTTGGGACACCTCCACCTCCACCTCCACCTCCATCTCCACCCCCACCTGCTGCACCAGCACCCGCGTATGCGGCAATGACATGCGGATTGGCTGGCTGCCTTAGGAGCTGTGCCGCTGCTGCGAGCATCTGGGCATTGGGTATATTGTAACGACATGGCCTTGTGCTCATCCTTGGGACATCGGGGGCTCATCATTGAGGGCTCATCCTTGGACTGTGCACCATCGCCATGCCGCCCGCCTTCTCCTTCCATTCCAAGTAGAGTTTGCTCGCCATTTTTGGCGGGTGCAGATTTGGTCAGACAGTGTCAATCTTGGCCGCGCACCTGCTGCCCACGGGTCGCAATGTGCACAGCACCTGCTGCCCACGGGTCGCAATGTGCACAGCCATCTTGGCCGGCGTGTCATCCTCGAGCTCCTCGGGATCCGCAGCAAGGGAGCGTAGCTCCTGCACCGTGCGCGCCTTATGTGGCCGATGGAACACGACGTTGGGCCGGATACGCTCAGCTGGCTTGCTGGCGGCTGTGGGGTCGTCGTCGGTGCTGCCATCCAGATAGACCACGGAGTATGTGTGTCCTGCGATGCGCAACTCACAGTAAACGAATGGATTTGGAAATTTTCCTCACTTTCCGTCAGCTAGACATCCTTGAAGTCAGGCACCCTGCCTGCCCATCGGCAGTGTTGCCATATGCAACAGACAGGATGACCACGAGCAAGCACTTGCACGTGTTCAAGCGCCGACGTTGATTGTTTGCGCACCATTGTGTGCGAATTCATCGCTTTCCAGGCGGCGCGCACGTCCTTGATCTCGTAATTGCTCTTGTACACGTGCCGCACCGTGGACTGCGAACGAGACGTGCTCTTCCCCTTCTCTGCCTGGCACGGTTGAACGCTTGACAACGGAACCGTCGACGTTGCTTGTTTGCGCACCCTTGTGTCCGAATGCATCGCTTAAGTCGTTGTTCATGAAGTCCCGCTTCTGCAGGCGGTCCATCGATTCGTACGCCCCTTCGAACCTGAGAGAAGGCTCGATGGCGTCCCAGAGCGCCGTATTGTACATCTGGTACTCCAGCATTGCCGCTGCGGAATGCACAGTAATCGCTTCTTGCGAAGCGCCCTTGTAGATAGTCGTAACTTGTTGAATCGTTGGCGGGCCATTGAGAATGTACGCCGGGATGCCCGGCGCAGCCGTACGCAAGTTCTCTTGGACCTCCTCGGTCCATCGCTCGCGGTCTTTCGGCGCTGCCCGCGGATGCCACAGCGTTATCGGCCTGCCTGGCTTCCGCAGCTCATAGGTTGCTGCTACTGCAGCAATTTTGGTCGTCTCTTCCTTTGCTTTCTGCTTCAGATCGGACCCCACCGCTACCATCGTGAGTGGCGTTGTAGTCGCCATGGACTCGATAGGTCCAGACGGCTCTCCGGCCTTTATCGGCTCTCACAACCAGCCGGGCGATGAACCCTTGTAAGGTGCAGTGCACGACTGCTGAATTCACTGACGCCGTGAGGACCGCTCCGGGCCACTCATCTCACAGCACAT
>Ga0210247_100029_pt1 | contig 105363 bp, 56 predicted proteins | sample ChrtobMetP3_16mM_FD_155449 | JGI IMG/M metagenome (GOLD analysis project Ga0210247, IMG submission 155449) | Chrysochromulina tobin associated microbial communities from unialgal haptophyte culture, Seattle, Washington, United States - P3_16mM | ecosystem: Host-associated > Algae > Haptophytes >... | reverse complement strand
CGCCCCCGTCGCCGCCGCCCCCGCCCCCGCCGCCCCCCTCGCCCTCGCCGCCGCCGCCGCCGCCATCATCGCCGCCGCCCTCGCCGCCACCGCCACCGCCTCCACCACCGCCCTCGTCACCGCCGCCGCCGCCTCCCTCGCCACCGCCGCCGCCGCCGCCCTCGCCCTCGCCGCCGCCGCCGCCGCCGCCCTCGCCCTCGCCGCCGCCGTCCTTACCGCCCACGCTAGGGGCAGCTCTGGCTGGCGCCCACGACCACGCCGGCATGATGATGGACGCGCTCACGGCAGCGTTCACAGCAGCGGCACGCGCGTTGGGCGGTACCGGCGGCCTCACCGCCCTCGCCGCCCTCGCCCTCGCCTTCGGCTGCCTCACTCTCCTATGCAAAGAGGCCCTCGGCTGCCTCTCATCTTACGTCCTCCGCGCCCAAAGCGCGCACTTGAAGCTCGGCCTGGACGCGCCCAGCTCGGCGCCACGTCCATTCGGGCCTCCGTCGTCAGCCCCCTACGGCGGCGTGCCCGCAGCAGGGCCGAAGCTGCCGCCGCCGCCGCCCAACACGACGCCGCCAGTCGAGGGTGAGCGCGCCCGCCTGCTGCGCGGCTATCTCGACAGCGCGAGTGAGCCGGCGCCTGAGGACACTCAAACGGATCTCCCAAAGGGCGGCGGCGGCGCCCAGCTCGGCGCCCAGCTCGGCGCCCAGCTCGGCGCCAACCCCGGCTCGGCGCCCAGCTCGGCGCGCCGTCACCCCCCGAACCTGCGCGTGACGCCACCGATGCTGCAGCTGCCTCCGCCGGGCGCCTACCAGGACACCTCGTCGTCCTCGCGCCCGCCTCTCCAGCCACGTGGCATCCCACCCAAACTCGAGCTCCCACCGCCCGGCGCGTACCTGGACACGTACAACGCGCCGCCGGTGCCGCGCGGCCGCGCGGTCGCGCCGCTGCCGCTCGCGGCCCGCGGACTCGGCGTACTAGCAGAGGATGCCTTTGCTCAGCCGGCTCTCGCTCCTCGCATGCCCAACTCGGCGCGCAGCGGCTGCCTCACCGCCCGCGACTCGTCGTGCAGCGGGTTCTTGACGGCGCGTGACTCGGCACGCGAGAGCGAGCGCGCCGAGCTGAGCGCGCGCACGCCCTCCGGTCGCGCTGTACCGAGCACTCCCTTGACGCGCGCCGAGTGGGACGAGGAGGACAGTGACGAAACCGGCGCGGAGCACGCGCCCGATCTGCGGAGCGAGGCGCGAGATCTCGAGCGAGATCTCGAGCGAGATCTCGATCTGCCCGAGGACGCGTCACCCGACTTGGCGTCGGGGAAAGCGCCCGGCGCGGCGCCCGCGGAGCCCGATCTCCTCGAGCGAGATCGCCTCAACGACGCTGACGACGGGCTGCTCACTGTGCGCTGCAAGATTGTCAAGAATGGCCAGTTCAGCGCGCCGCTGAGCGCACGCCGACGCCCCGGCCAGAGTGGAGCCCAGGGCGGCGCGAGGCGTGCGCCGCCGCCCAGAGGCCCTGCCGGCAGCAGCAGGGCAGGCGCCGGCGCGGGCGCCGCCGCGGTGCCAGCCTCACGCTGCTCCCACCAAGGGACCCTCTCCTGTGCAGGCTTGCCCATCCTCTCTCACCCTCACGGGGCTCCGGGCAGCGCGCGCACTTCGACCATTGGCAGCGCGCGAGCCTCGACGACGGCGGCGAGGCTGCGCGAGAGAGAGGAGCGCGAGGCCGAGCGGGCGGAGATGCGCGCCCTCCGAGCGGCCCAAGCCCGCCGCCGTCTCGCCGAGGCCGAGGCGGCGCTCGCGGTCGCTGGATGGGCTCCCAAGCCTCCGACCCGCGCGCCGCCGGTGCCTCGTCGCGCGTCGGGGGCGGCTCCAGCGTCGTTCGCGCGCCGCACTCCTGTCGAACGCCCCGAGGAGCTCGAGGAAGCACGTGAGACGATGGCGGCATTGCGCGCCAAGCGGCGGCGGCTGACCAAGGAGCTCGAGGCTCTCGAGGCCGCTACGGGCTCCGTTGCACTCACTTTTGGTCGGCAACGGCATGCGCGCACGCGGCTGGTGACGATCCGTCTCGTCGACGAGCGTCTCGCGGCTGAGGGGCGTTCCTTCGACCATCGCGAGGTGGTCAGGCTCGCGGCGGCCGCTGACCTGAAGCATGCGGAGGTGCTTGTGTGGCCGGGGGGGCTGCGCGTCGTCTTCTCGGAGGAGACGGTCGCCATTCCGCCCGACGCGGCAGCCTCCACTGCCACCTCCGCTGCCGACGGTGGCGACGACCCGTCGGCGAGCGTCGTCACGAGCGTCGCGGCCGCCGTGAGCCGGCTCAAGGCGGAGCTCTCGGAGCTGCACGGCCAGCAGATGGGCTTCTTCCTCGCCCTGCTGGACGCGCGCCTGGGCTTCGATAGTGCCACGGGCGCCTCGGTGCAGCGGCAGGCGGAGCGCGAGCACGTGCACCATCAGGTACCACTGCCCTTGTCGGCGCCGCGCGCCGGGCTGCGCAACGTGACGGCCAGCTTTGCCTACGCCAACGGCTCCACTGCCGCCGAGGATGCCACGTCACCGGATGGCGGCGAGGCGTCGCCCGAGGCATGGAGCGCGTATGCGGCGACGCCGGGCGGCGCCGTGAGCGGCTCCGTGTACTCGGCCCTCGCCCGCATCTTCAGGGAGAGTGTCGAGGAAGGGCAGGTGGTACAGGCCGAGCTCATGGAAGAGCAGCAGGAGCTCGAGGAGCACGCGCTTCTAGACGAGCGCGCGCTTCGAGACGAGCACGCGCTTCTAGACGAGCACGCGCTTGGAGAGGAGCACGAGCAGGAGCTGCCGCTACGTGATCGGCTGCGCAGCGTGTACGCGTGAGCTACGTGTCTCCTACTCGAGCTACGTGTCTCCTACTCGAGCTACGTGTCTCCTACTCGAGCTACGTGTCTCCTACTCGAGCTACGTGTCTCCTACTCGAGCTACGTGTCTCCTACTCGAGCTACGTGTACGCGTGAGCCCCATGCGCACGCGCCGCGAGCGCGGAGGAGTCTCCAGCCTCGGCCCTTAACGGCCCTTGCGCGGCTCGCGTAGGAGAAGGCGCGGCCGCCAAACCCGGGATACTTAGCCCGCGCCCCGGCGAAGCCAGATACAAGAACGTACGTGCGGGTTTAGCCCGAATTCCCGCGAATCGCGCGGTCTCTCCGGCCTCCCGCAGGCGACTCGAGGTCCGACCTACCGGTCTCGCTCGCCCATGTACCCACTAGCGCCACAGCCCGGGACAAGTTCGGCCGTTCTCCATCGAGTGTTGGATATCGTTCGAATCACCACGAATGGTTATGGCTTATGCGACGACCGAAATCCGCGTAAATCGATTGAGATAGGCGCCGTATGGACCGTATTAAGTGTGTCGCTCTGTCGCACCACGCGCACGCGACGGGATCGGGATAACGTCGCACGCGCATATCACCAATCACGCGTGAACCCGAATCCCACATAGCGAAATGTCACATACTGAGTGAAGATACTGAACTGCTCACGCTTAAAACAGAGTGCAACTGACCTTCGTGTTTGCAGTTTACATTCATGCTGCGATTCTCTAGTAATTCTCATAGCTAAACTTGGTACTATAAGCGCTCGAGACGCATCCGGATCAGCATCAGCATCAGAGGGCCCGGCCCGGCGCCGCCCCCGCGCGCTTCCCCGCGGACCACACGGGCAACGGCGGCTCGACCTGCTGCTACCGCGCGAGGCCTTCCGAAAGTCGCCCATCGCCGTGGGATGAGCGAGCCGCTCCCGGCATGGGGACTGGCACGAGGACGCAGACGCGCGGGCCCTTGGGCACGCCCATGCTGTGGGCGGGCCCTTTGCCTGCGCCGACGCGCCCGCCCATGGCCGACTTGGCCATCGCCTTATGCTTCAGCGGGTCGTGTCGGTCACAGCAGACGACCGCATCGTCGGGATGATGCCGCCGGCAGCAGAAGCCGTCAAACTCCTCGCCACAGCATTCGATGCATGCAAACGAGGACGAGGGCCGCCGCTTTGCCTGCGGGGCCGTTGGCGGCCGGTAGGCGATCGCGCCCTTGGCGTCGGCGCCAAATACGGGCAACGGGCGAGCATCGGTGCTCGGGTCCCTGGGCGCTTGACTGGCAGCGCGTGTGGTGACGCTCGCGCCCGCCTGACTGCGCGCCGAAGTCGGCCGCGTCGGTGGCTCCGCGACTGGCGTCCGGCTCGCTGCGCGCGCCGATGTCGGCCGCGGCGGCGCACTCGACGGAGGCACGTGATGCGCCATCGTGCCCGAGGGCGACACGCGCGGCAGGGCGCCAAAGGTGTGGCCAGGGCCGCTCATGCGCGGCGTGAGGCGTGAGGCGTACGTGATCATGGACGCCACTGGAGGTGCCAGTTGCTTCATTGCGGGTGTTGCCCGATCGGTGCTGAGCGACGCGTCGCTGTTGCTCGTCTTGAGCACACCCTTGGACGCTGGCGGAGGCGCCAAGGCAAACGAGCTCGACTTCTTCTTCGGTACGCCGATCGTTCTCGGGCTCGCGAGCGTCGAGGCATCCTTGCTCGCCGCAGGCGGAGTGCGAGGCGTGGAGGCGCCGCGCTTCTGGCTGCTCCTGAGTTTGCTATCTGGCGTCGGACTGCACTCGTGGCACTGCCCCATGCCCATATCGGATGCCTGGACACGTTTGGCGAGCAAATGCGAGCGCGTCTGCTCTGCCAGCTGGGCGAGGCTCAGCCTTGGGTGCTGAGACCCATCAAAGTTTTCGTCGACATCGTCTGCAGCGCAAGCAAGTCCGTGGTCGATGTCCTTCAGCGTGGGCATAGCGTCGTATTCCTCGAGCGCGCGCGTGAAGCGCCCGAGAAACGACTCTGCTGCGAGCGAGGGCGCACGAGCCGCACTCATGACGTCCGACGGTTTGCGACAAAACATTCTTGCTCTCCGTGTGAAGGAAGAAGATCACCGAGATGAAGATGCGCCTTATCAAGGACGCGCTGAAGGCGACCGGGCGGGGCTAAGCGTTCAGCGGCCCGGCCCGGCGGCTGATCGAGTATGGCTGTGATAATAGGGGGTCCAGGGGTCCCCGAGCTAGTGTTAACCGCATCCGTATGTACGCCGGTCCGGTGTCTTGGGTGTCGACTTCTAAACATTGGCTGTGAAGAGTTATAAACATTGGCTGAGAAGAAGTTTGCTCGAGAAGTTTGCCAGCGCCCCCGGACCCGGGGTTTAGAACACAGGCAACACACACTGGCCTTCGGGGTCACGGCTCAAGCGAGCGTTGACTACGAGCTTCTACCAGCACGACGTGCGTGTGGCCGCACTAACAAGCCGCTAACCACCAAGCAATCGGTCGAAGAGTCCCGACGGCTCGGCATCGAGGGAAGCCCTCATCTCTCCGACGCTCGGCCGGGCCTCGGAGCCGGCGCGCACCAGCAAGGAGCGTGGTGGTCCGATGGCTGGCTTGCGAGCAAAGACCCACTCGCCCGGGTAGCTGCGCCAAAGGACGAGCGGGTCGCCCTTGATGACATCCTTGCCTTCTGCCTCCCTTGGGTTGAGCCCGAGCGGTTGCGTGAGAAACGTGTACGCAGTCTGGAAGCCGCCTTCGCCCCCGTGCGCGAAGAAGAGGCGCGACGCACTCGTCTTTTCCATCTCATCCTCGAGACGCGCGTTGAGCAGGACCACGAGCTTGTCCAAGCCCGCCTCGTCGCAAAACTCGCGCACAGCGCGCAGCTGCGCCTCGTACGGAGCAACCACCACCACCACCTCGGCTGCGGCAGGCACGCGCGTGAGCGGCGGCGCCTCGGCGTTGCCTTTCTTAGCCGAATCTTTCCCGCCGCTTCCAAACCCGCCGCCGCCGAAGCCACCACCGCCGCCGCTGCCGCGAGCCCGGGCCGCGCCCACAAGCTTCGCGCTCTCGGCGGACACACCCGAATGTGGCACCAGTGCACGCACGCGCGCCTCCAAGTCTGGTGAGGCCCAGAGTCGGGCAGCAGCTGCTGCTTCGGCCTCCGTTGGGAAGAGTACCAGCGGCGCAAGGCCGGTGCCTTCGAACATGCCGACAAAGAGGCGAGCCAGCTCTCGATTGGCGCGCTCGATGTCGGCTGATGTGAGCACTCGGGCGCTCCCCTTGCGCTTCGCTCGCTCGCCTTCCACGCCCAGCTCGAAGCCTATCGGCATCTCAACAGCGATGCGGCTTTCACGCGCAGAGAGCGCGGCTTGCACGGATTCTCGAAGCTGACTCACCATCTCCTTGATGTTGCGGGGCAGCTCCGCCTGAGTCATGCAAGCACCCTCCCGTGAGGCACGTGCGCGTGGCACTTGTGTGCGTATGCATGCTCCCCGCGCTGCGGGTGGTGTGAGCGACATGGCCGCAACGGCTGCCGTCGTCGCCGAGAGCCACCACATCACGAAAATGAAAATAATCTCGGAGATTTTCGAGACTCGCGACGAATTCACACTTCACCCAAAACGACGACCACCCGCTTAAGTAAAGAGGCCTACTTTATCGATTGGTACCGTTGCATTATGTGCATTATTTGACTGTTTAGGTGCTGTTTAGTTCTTGGTTTAGTTCGTAATCGAGTTTCCCCACATGTGTAGAACTGTACTACCGTAGAGGGAACGCGCCCCCCCGGTGTCTTTTTACCATTACATGTACTACCGGGGTATACTGGCTCCCCGGTGTCTTTTTTTCCCGGGGAATACAGACCTGGCTTACAATGTATCGGGAGCTCCGCACTTGCAGGTATAGAAGTTGGCGGCAAGGCGCGCACAGTTGTTTTCGCATGTCCCCGACGCGTCAAGCCCGACGCCCAAAGTCGCCCGCTCGACAGAGCACGAAGCCCAAAGTCGCGTCGCTGGCCACAATAGGTCAACGAGAATTATCTGCGGCTGAACAGAGCCCAACTGCGACAAGCCCATTAATGGCCACATCCTCGGATGATGAGGTGCATTTCCGCTTTGAGGCTCCGCACGCCGTCGTGGCCGCCGTGGTGCTCCCATTTCTATGGTGCCTCGCGCTCACGCTGATCAGCGTCTTGCCGGCTGCGCACTCTGCGTGGGAGACATACGCAACGATTCTTTGGTACCTGATCATGCTCGGGCTGTGCATCTTCGTGCTCGGCCCACAGACAAGATTTACCGGCTTCAAGAGCGTGCGGCTCTTGAAACTGCTGACGTGGGCCGCGGTGGCCCTTATGCTGGGCATTGTGCTGCTGCCTGTAAACAGGCGAGGGCTCGGCAAGATTTCTGGCACCGCTCAGGCTGCTGCTGTCCTGGCGTACACTGGCAGGGCATGGCAACTCATTCGCGAGATAGAGAGGGCGCGCGCCACCGCGGAGGGCGCCGACTTGCAATGGGGCTTTGGGCGCCGGCTCTATATGATGTGCTCATGGGCGTGGCATGACCTGGAGCAGACCAAGGCCATTCCAAAGGGTCTCGAGCATGCGCATGCAAAGCGGCTGCTGCGCGCGATGGTTGGATGGTTGGCCTTCAGTGCGATCGTCGCCGGCACGCTAAAGGCGCACAGGGAGTGGCTCGCCCCGCTGCCAGGGATCGACTGGCTGCTCCGGGCGAGCGGCGGCGCGGCATTCGTCCTCGCGGGCTTTGAGCTCTTCGACTTAACGGTCCGTACCTTCCATGTCCTCGCCAACGGCCTCGACGTGCCATCCATCATGGGGAAGCGTCTCTTTGCCTCCGACACGCTCGAGGGCTTCTGGCGCGAGTGGAACGTGCCCGTGCAACGGGCACTGGCCATCGGTGTGTACAAGCCGCTCGTGCGCCGAGCGCGCTTCCCGGCGGAGCTCGCCAAGGCTCTCTGCTTCGTCGCCTCCGGACTCGCGCACGTCTGGCCGCTCGCCGCAACAGGTGCGCCCCCCTGGGCTGTTGGCTCCATGTGTGCCTTTTTTGTGCTACAGGCGCCATTACTCGCTCTCGAGAAGTTGCTTCAGCTGCGCGGATGGCCGTGGCTCTACGGGGCTCTGATCCTCGCCTCGCCACTCTTTGTCGAGCCCCTCTCGGCCCTCGAGCTCTAGTGCACTGAGAAGACACCCGCTGTGCTGAGCGGCAGCCACCCAGGGCGTGAGACCTGTCAGTGACCTGTGATCGCGCGGCGAACTTGATAGAAGCGAGCGCAGACCTTGCCAAATAGATTCCAGATAGAGAAGGGATGTGGGGACGCTATGGGGACGCCGTCTGTATTAGAGAGATGACCCGGCCGCCGTGCCGGCCCGGATGTGCGTTGTGCGATCGGGGATGACCCTGGGGGCGCCGTCGGCGTCGGAGCGAGCACCCACACGCGTGCACGGTGCAGCCAGGGCAGCGTAGTCTAGAGTGTCGAACTAGAGTGGGACGTATCGCGCTATCGGGGCGGCGCATGGATGGTAAAAAGGTAGTAGGTAGAACAGAACTACGCCGGTTCTGCGCTGTGTACAAGCTCGACCCGATATGAAGCTCGAAGGAAGCGGCCTACAGCGCTCCGCACACACCGTCCGCTCGGCTCAGCTCCCCGCGCCCGGCGTGCTGCTCGCTGGCCGCCCGGCGGTGTGCCACTGCACATACTCCGTCCACGCGCTCTGCAGCAAGTCGTGGAACTGGCGGGTGTACTCATCGCGACTGTGCTTAGGGTCGACCACACGCAGCCATGCCGTGTACATCTCAGTCATCGTCTTGTGGTCAGGGTGTTTGGCTGTGAGCTCCGTGATATGGAACATCTTGGTGATTGGCGTCGCCGCGTTCCACAGCCTCGCGTCGTCAATATGGGGGCGGCCCGTGAAGAATTGAGTGCAGAAGACGCACAGCTGGCATTCCTCGTACATCTTCTGCAGCCTCGGGATCGGCCGACGATGGCGGCGGTGCCTGTTGTTGGGCCCCGCAGCCTCTTCGTCCGTGGCCTTGGCTTCCAGCTCGTCCTCGCCCCGTCCTTCGCACCAGCGCATCAATGAGGGGTCCCCAAACTCCGCTCGCTTCTCCGCCACGTTCTTGAGGTACACTATGCCCGGGAGCGCCCGGAACGATTGCTTGCAAAGCGCACACTCGAGCACCTTCTCCTCGAGTCCCGTGCTGCCGTTGTGCGCCTTGGGCGGGCGCCGCGGTGATGCCCCTGCGGCCCGCGGCGATGTCCCTGCGGCCGCTCCGCGGGGGCTGGGCGCTCCGCGGGGGCTCGCCGCCCCAGGCGGCAGAGGCGGCGCCGGGCGGTAGGCGGAAGGTTTGGATGCGGGCGAGGAGACTGGCTTCGCCTCAAGGCCGACCGCCTTCAGGATGGCTTGCTTGGCAGCGTCCCGCTTCGCATCGAGCTCCTGTCGCCGATGCTCATTGAGCTGTTCCACCTGCTGGATCTTCTTCTGAACACTCTCCTCCGTCTTGGCGATCCGTTCCACGAGAGCGCGCTCCATTCGAAGCCGAGCCTCAAGGTTTTTGCGCTGGCGCTCTGCGCTCTCGGCAGCACGCCGCTCGGCCTCCCGCCGCTGCTCTTCGGCCTTGCGCCCATGCTGCTGCTGTGCGGACTCCTCCGCTTTCTGCAGCCTCTCTTCGCGCGCTTGCAGCCGCTCACCAAAGCGCATCGCCGCCTCGGCGCGTTCCTTTGCAAGCGCTTCGGCACGCTGCCGCGCCACCACCTCCTGCTCCTGGCGCCACGCCTCTACGCGCTCGGTCTTTCGCTGCAGCTCGCTGAGGGTCTCAGCCTCCCGTCTGGCCGCCGCGTCGCTCACGCGCTTCGTCACCTGCATGCGCTTGCCCGCCCACTTGGCGACGCGCCCCTGTGCTTCCTTGCAAAGGCTCTCGTATGTCGCCTCCACTACCCGCCCGGCCTCCTCTGCGCGCTGCGCGAGCTTGGTGGCGACGGCTGCCTGCTCCTTCTGCTGCTGCGCCCGGATCTCGGCCAGCCGCTGGCGGACCGAATCATCCCTCGACGTGAGCCCCGCCACGTCCAAGTAAGGAGATGGAGCGGCTGCAATTGCCGAGTTCGAGCCCGCGGCCTGGGGAGCGGCCGGCGCGGGCGAGGCGGCGCGTGGCGAGCGCAAGCGGAGCGGCGCTGTCGAGGGCCGCTCCGGCTTCCGCGGCATCAGATTCCCGCCCGGCACGGTGGGCTCCAGCTGCGGCGCTCGTCGGGCTGGCGGCGTCCGCAGCGGCGTCTGGCAGCGATTGGCAGCGATGGACAGCGGTTGTCCATCCCTGTGCTCCGCGGCGGCTGCACCAGCGGCTGACACCAGCGACGAAGGACTGGCGATCGCGGCATCAGAACCTGACGCACGAGGGTGCTCAAACGTGGTAGACGTCCCGCTCTCTTGCGGCTCGCGCGCAGTCTGCTTCAGCTGCACCATTCGCGTGAGCAGTTCCACGTCATCAAGCACCTCAAGAGGCGTACCAAAGCCCCAATGCAGCGAAAAATTGCGTGGCGAGGCCAGACCGCGCAACTTCGGCGCGGAGTAGTTCGGCACGTACTCGCCGAGAGCCTGCTTCAGGTGCTCCAAAATCTTCTTGTTTGTCAACTGCAACTGTTCGCGGTCCTCCTCGCGCTCCATTTCCCGTCGATTGGCGAGTTCCCTGCGCTGCCGGTCAAGGGCCTCGCGCTCGACTTGGCCCGGCGGCCCACCTTTGCGCGGTCGGCCGGTGACAAGGCTGACCAGCTGCTCATCCGACCCTCCGGCGGGCATCTGTGAGCTGGCTGTGGACCTTGCTGTTTAGGAGCCAGTGTGTGGAGAGAGGAGTCAGGAGAGGTCCGTTGATCGGACCGCTTCACACTCACATTCGAATTCACAGCGAGTTCCCTAAACCACGACCTGGTTGATCACCTGGCACTGTACATCACACATTTAACAGGCACAGGACGTGTGTCGTGTCGAACATTTGTCGAACACACATGATGATGAACACACATATTGTCATGCATTCATGGTACATGGATGTTGCTTGGTCCTGCATCAGCCGCATCACATCCACATCTAATCCACATTCAGTGCTCCACGAAGCTCCACCGTTCTCCGTTCGCGGGGGGAATGTCGCGCTTTCTGCTGCACCCTATGGCAAGAGTATGGCAGCATTTTGTAGACCAGCTTCAGATTGATAGATTGAAGCCAGTGAGTTCCTGGTAGCACTCATGAATGAGTGCTGCTGAATTCTTGCCGGTCGCGTCGACGCCCAGATGCATCGCCGCTTCTGTGGCGACAGCCGAGATGGTGCCGCTGAGGCCCATCTCACATTTGATCAGGTCCATCTTGTAGAGCAGAGATCCGGTCTCCGTGCCTGTGACCTCGTGGTGGCATTCATGTATGAGAGTGACTGTGCTCTTGCCTGCAATGTCGACTCCCAGAAACTTCGCCGCTTCTGTGGCGACGGCCAGCATGGTTCCTCTTAAGCCGAGCTCGCTCTTGATCACTTCCGTCTTCCGAAGCAGAGATCCAGCTTCCATGCGTGCGACCTCCTGGTGGCAATCATGAATGAGTGTGGCTGTATTCTTGCCGGTCACACCGACACCCAGAATGATCGCCGCCTCCTGGGCGATGGCCAGCACGGTGCCGCTCAGGCCAAGCTCGCTCTTGATGTTGATGATCTTGCGAAGCAAAGATCCGGGAGCCTCGATGCCAGCCGGCTCAGACGCGAGCTCGCGGTGGCACTCGTTGATCAGCGCTGCCGAATTCTTGCCGTCCATGTCGACTCCAAGATACTTCGCCGCTTCCGTGGCGACGGCCAGCATGGTGCCACTCAGGCACAGCTCGCTCTTGATGAGCTCGGTCTTATGAAGCAGAGATCCCGGCTCCATACGATGGTTCGACATGGACTCCGAAATGGCTCGATGGAGCTGGAAGCTTGGTGCTCTACTAACCGGTGATGGTGATGCCTGCATTTCGGATGCGATTCGCTCCGGGGCGAGGCGCCTGAGGAACGACTCGACGAGCATGCCCAAGGGCGCCGTCGTCGACGCCGTCGTGGGCGCGGATGAGGACGGCTCGATAGGCTCGACGCGGGAAAAAAGTGCGGCCGAAGTTGAGGCCGAAGTGAGGACGGTGGGCGTGGGCGGGGCGGGCGTCGACGGGGCGGTCATGAAGACCTCGTGCCCGGGCGTGGGCGTCGATGGGGCGCTCTTGAAGACCTCGCCAGCACGGGGCGAGGGCGGGGCGCTCGTTATCAAGCCTCCTGCGGCGTGCTCATCGGGCGGCGGCGCTCGGGGGTCGACAGCACAGCGAAAGACCCTCACGCGGATCGCCCCAGTCAGTCGCTCGAGTCGGTAAGTGGTTTCGAGGTGTCCAACGGCATTCCATCCGTTGATCGAGAGCAACTGGTCGCCGACGAAGAGCTTGCCGTGCGCGAGCGCGTCGTGGGCAACCGCCTCGAGAAACGGGTGCCCATCGCCTGAGAGCTGGATGCCGAGGCTCGAGTCCCTTTCACGCTTCTCGATCACAACCTCCGACAAGACACCAGTGAGCAGGTTGGAGTACGCAACCTCCGCCACCGTCGGCACCACCGGGTCCGTGGTTGTTGCCTCAGATGTTGTCGAAGATGTTGCTGCCGCCTCGAAGGCCTCGGCCTCAATCCTGGAGCGAATGGCCGCCCGGTCGTGCTGGCCGCGCACGTGCGCCTGGATCATCGTGGCGGACTCGGCCTGTGCATGGAGCACCACCCGGCCGTGCCTGCCTCGCACATGCGCCTGGATCACAGTGGCCGACTTGCGCTGCCCATTGAGCACTTGCCGGCCATGCCTGCCGCGCACCCGTGCCTGGATCTTCTGCGCCGAATGGCCCTCGTGATCGATCAGCTTGGACCGGGCCACCTCGTTGATGTTCATGGGCAGCGAGAACGAGATGGTGCGCCCGGGCTCGGCGCCTTCGGGCACCGTGATCATCACTGTCTCCTCCGTGCCCGGGATGGAGAACCTGAGCTTCATGCCAGGCTTTGCATTCGGCGGCACCTCGAGCTCAAACAAGTCGCCTTCGTTGTGCTCTTCGTCGGTCTGCTCGGGCAGCTCAGCTTTGGCCACTGTCTCGGCCCATGAGAACGAGATGGTGCGCCCAGGCTCGGCGCCCTCGGGCACAGTAATCTCCACTACGTCCATTGATGTGCCCGGGATGGGAAACTTGAGCGTCATGCCCGGCTTCGCATCAGGCGGGAGCTCAAACTCATATATCTCCGCGGTCGGCTCGGTCGGCTCGGGCGGCTCGGTCGGCTCGGGTGGCGTAGGCGGCTCGGGCATCTTGGAGCTGAGTGGACCGGCACTCTGCGTCGTGATATGCCTACTAGTGATTGCCACCTCTGGCTCCATCGCCGGCTTGGGGCTGGGCAGCGCGCGCTTTCGGAGCGAGAGACGACCAACAGCAGCAGCGAGAAATGATTTCTTCTTGATGGGCGCTCCTAAGTCGCCATGGATCTCAACCTTCTTGCTGGGCGCCTGTGGCATTCCAGTTGTCTGTTCCGTTCCGCGGGTGCGGGCTTGACCATCGTGACTCCTTCACTTTAATTAACTTTGTACAAATTTGACCAATCGTCGCCCGTCTTCTAACCTTGAATGCATGCCACATTTGATTTTTGGGGGGCCTAGCCGTCAGTTGTTTGATTCCAGACCTATCGCAGAAGCAACCCGACCCACTGGGCCAGTCGTGGGGTGGCGCGCGCCACGGCGCCAGACGATGCATGGTACACTTTCCTCCTCTCTCCACCCTCAGCGCGTCCAGCTGCTCGTCTGTCTCGTGGCGGGCTTGCCCCGGGCTCGTCACTGCTGCCCCCAAGGGAAGCCTCACGGCTGCTCCCACGACTTTAGCTCCTTAAACTCACCCTTGTCTACACCCGACGAGGTATCGAAGCTCGGCCCGAGGCGCAGGATGATGCCGTCGGCAGAGGTGCCGTCGAAGAAGAAGGTGTTGTTCACCGGCCGCTCCTTGTTCGAAATGATCTTGATGACCTCGGAGGCGACCATGCCGCCCACGACGGCGCACACGGGGGCGAGCTCGTAGCCGACGTTCTGCGCCACCTCCGCCAAGTAGGAGGGGGTCAACAGCTTGGCGGCCTCACCCTTGCCCTCGCCGTGGAGCAGCTCGGCACGGCGCGTGAGCATCGTCTGCAGCCGCTCCACCGTCGCGTCCGACGAGCCAGCGGGCAGCAGGGACGTCGCGTCGGCGAGCGACGAGGGCACGGGTGAGGGCACGGGGGACCTCGATCCTGCCGTGAGAGAGCTTGCGGCATGCCGCAGCAGCTGCACCGCGTAGTACAGGCGCGGCACGCGGGTGGTGAGTGATGGCCACTCGACGGAGCAGGCCGACTTGATGGTCGGGTAGTAGGCGCGCTCCCACACGCCCACGGGCATTTCGTCGGCGGGCGGCGCCTGCGCCTCCGCCGCCGCCTTCTTGGGCGACAGCATGCAGCGCGCCTCTCCCAGGTCGAAGAAGCAGAAGCCCTCGAGCCCGATGGTGGCCGCGGCGAGAATGCGCGGCATTGGCGACGCGCCGGGCTCGCAAAGCTTGCGCAGCGGAACCACGACGTGGGCGCCGTTGCTGCGCGCGACTGGCGGCCCGCTGTCGCCGTTGGCGCAATGCCGCTTCGCTTGCGGCTCGTCGGGCGGCTCGCCCGTCGTCTCGTCCGCGCCGCCGCGCCCCTCAAGTACCGCGGTGCACACATCGGCCTCGCGGATAGACTCGACGCCGCGCGAGGTCGCGATGATAAAGTGGAAAGTGCGCAGGAACGCTGCGTCGAAGCTCGTCACGTTGGCTTGCTTGCCTTCAACGTTGACGCTCGGGTTCATCTCCTTGAGGTGCTCGGCGAGCAGCTGTGCACGGCTGGCGCCCGCGCGCTCGGGCGGCACCGAGAAGAGCGCACTCTTCTTGAGGTCTTCGGCGCTCAGCACGCCCGCGTCTTGGATGACTAGGCGGCCTATGCCCGAGAGCACGAGGTTCTTGCACACCTCGTTGGACAGGCCATTGGCGCCGAGCACGAGGACCTGCGCGCCCTGAAGGCCGCGCTGCGTGGCCGCACCCCAAAGTCGGATCGAACGGTCATGCCGCTTCACGTCCTTGATGCCATCGAGCCCGACCAGAGCCGCAGACATCACCGCCGCGGGCTCCCGCGCGAGCCTTTTTCACACGAGAATATGAACATACCTATCAACGGTGGAATAATACTTTCCGCAGTGTCTCTTTCGTATGCCGTGCAGAGCCGAGTTCTTCGTGAACTCCAGAGCGGTCTCTGGTTCTCAATGTTTTGTGTGATTATGATGTTGAGCTCCTGCACTCTGGTCTGGTCTCCGCCAAGGTTGGCAGCAGTGAGGTTCGCTGCCGTCCGCCACCCGTCAGTCACCCTTCTCGCGGGCGAGAGGCCACACTTCGATTGGCGGGAGCTCCGTGCCATGCTGATCGACGGTGAGCACTCCTCACGCAATCGCGGTGAGGTGCCGCCCGGACCTGATGACAATTACAACTGGGGCCTCCCGCCGCCTCCGGCACCCTCTGCACCCCCATCACGCTCGCGTTGGTGGGTGCACGAGCTGGCCGTGCCTGAGCGCGGCTGCGTCCTTCTGGCCCAGCCGCATGCCGTCTTCCCCGAGCAGCCACTGCTGCGCCGTGCGGTGGTCCTTGTGCTCGAGCACTCAGAGACGGAGGGCACCGTTGGACTGCTGATGCAACGACCGGCCAATCGGACCATTGCCGACCTCCTCGCGCGGCGGGACGACCTTCTCTTGCGCCCGTTTCGCACGCGCCCGCTGTACATCGGCGGAGATGTGCTCGCAGCTCGGCGTGGATTGCGCGTGCTCACGCGCCGGTGCGACGTGCCCGACGCCAATCAGGTCCTGTTTGGGCTGTGGGAGTGCACGCCAGCCGCCGCGGCACGCATGGTCTCCATCGGCGCGGCCGACGCGTCCGAGTTTGACTTTTACGCCGCTGCGTGCCAATGGTCTCCGGACAAGCTGCGCGAGGAGCTCGACGCGGCCGTCTGGCTGCCCGCGGCGGCGTCGGCCCCCGCGCTATGCGAGCGTACCGGCGCGTCCGCCCTGGACGCGTCCGTTCTGGATGCGAACGCCACGGGCGCGCAGGCCCTCAACCCAGAGGACCTGTACTTCAGTCTCATCGAGGGAGTGGGCGGTGAGTACGCGCGCCAAGCTCGGCTGTCGCGTACCGAGTCGGAGGTGCTCGAGGGGCTGCAACGGGCGGCCACGCGTGCGGCGGACGTGTGGAGACGCCTCGCGCCCCTCCTCGCCCGCGAGAGCCGCTTCCGCATCGCCGACGGCGACGGCAGTGTCGGCAAGGCGCGCGCCGGCGATCGCAGAGGCGTCGGTGGGAGCCGCGGCAGCATGGGCGGTGGCAGAGGCAGTGGAACGCCCAACGGCAGCGGGAGCAGTGGCAGCGGAGGGAGCAGTGAGAGCAGGAGCGGCCCCGAGAGCGGCCCCGAGAGCGGCGGCGAGACCGGCGACGATGGAGTGCTAACCCTTGAGGACGTGGCACTCACCGTACACCGCGTCCTGTACGCTCGCGACAACTTTACGGACGTATGGGAAGGCCTCGACTCACTCGCGGAGCAAGCGGGGTACATCTGGTTCACTCGCGAGCTCGACGCGCAGATGCAGCCGGGGGCCGTCGAGACGCCGCCCAAAGACCCGTCGCCCGTCGCCTCACCGCCTCGGCACGGCGATGCCGTTCGTGCCGCGCGCTCCTCGGTGCGCAATCGCGCTGCGTACCGCCCCAGGGGAAGCGCTCAGGGCAGCGCGGGCGCTCAGGGAAGTGCGGGCGCTCAGGGAAGCGCGGGCCGCACGAGAACCCGAGCGCTGCCGCGTGCCGGCGTGAACGTGAACGGCGTGGGCAGTGCGCCGCTGCGCGTCGTGCCTGCGGCGCAGTTTGGGAGGATGTCGATGGAGAACGGGTTGCTTTCCCTCAACCTGCTCCTCTTCGAGGTCTGTCGGTACACAGCACGCGATCAGGGTGATGCGACAGCCGATCACACAAGCCTAGCGCATCTCGTTCGTCGCTCGGGCGGCCCGGCGGCTGTCTTCATGCTCTGTGTCCTCTACGCAGCACTTGCGCGCCGGCTGGGGCTGCCGCTTCAGCTCGTTGAGCTCGAGCTGCCCCCTGTGCTCCGCAGCGCACGATCGCCACGCTACCTTCTGCGCCTGCCCGCGCAACGTGAGCAGGAGGAACTGTACATAGATGTGCTGGCCGAGGGTCGCCTGCGAGGCCGGCACGACCTGCCCGCCTACGCGAGCGTCGCGATGCCTGCGAGCCAGCTGCACGATGAGTACGTGCGCGAGCTGCGCCCCGAGAGGTTCATTCTCATCTTGCTCGAGGAGTTGAGCTGCGCATGCGAGGCTGCCGAGAACCTCGAGGAGGCCGTCTTCTGGCAGGTGCAGCGCGACGTGCTCGAGGCTCAGATCCGGATCGCCAAGGGCGCGAAGGCCGCTGCAACAAGGAGTGGAGCGGACGCCGGCAGCGACCAATCGCGAGACTCGTAGTGAGTGGATGGCCCCGCTCTCGCCTTCTCGGCGCCTGCGGACCTCCGGCAGCGCCCCCCCTGAGGCACTCCGCCTCTGGCGGGCGGCCCGGCGCGATGATGTGCGCCCCAGGTGAGTCCTGGGTCCCGGTGGGGCCCCCGCGGCACGCCGGTGCACCCGCCCCGCCCCCTCAAGCTCGCTCAACCGCCCTTCAATGACGGCACATCGTGTCATCGTCACCGTGTGGGAAAGCGCACAGTGGCACATGATCTCCAAGCGAAGTCTTCCCGATTTGCAGTGTGTGTGACACAGCGCGGGGAAAATGTGAAGTTCACTTATTTACTCATCGCGCCTAGGCAACCCGCACGTAATGTTAGCCAGCTCCGCCACTGCGCTGCAGAGTGAGTCCCTGCTCACGCTCAAGCCTGCCCGCCAGCTCCTCCACACGAGTGAGTCTTGCCTGTACGGCTACCATAGTGCTGTTTGCATGTGCTACGCGTCGGCGGATATCGGCCAGACGCTGTGCATGTTGCGAAAATGATGGCAGAGCAGATACCGCAAGGAAAGCCTGCAATTCCAACGCGACACGGTCTATCTCTTGCGAGAGCACCGCCTGGCTCTGCAAGGTGCGCTGAATGCTCGAGTCGCACTTGCCAACCATCGGCGCGAGCAGCGATAACAGGCCCTCCGATATGGCGTCCGCAGCTGGAACTGCATCTGCGCCAGTGCTGCTCGCGACTCCGCGCTCCCAGCGGTTTTCCATTTTAGTCTAGACAGCCGTAATTCACAGCCAATCATCCATGAAGAGGCGTGCGCAGTTACGTCTCATAGGGCGAGAACGTTTAAAACTCGTTACTACGCTTCTGCTCCTCTGGCCCTGATATCCTCAGTGACCAATTCGAGCACCTCCTCCCAAGCGACCGTCAGGTTGTCCAGCTCTCTGTCCAGCCCTGGCTGTTCTTGAAGCGCAGCAACTTTGGCAGCGAGCTCCTCGCACACGGCACGCAGGCCGCGAGCCCAGCCGCCGCTCGAGCGCGATGAAGATGCCTGCGAGGACAGAATGAGCTGCAGCGCCCGCAAGAGCGGCCCAGTCGGGCACACCCCGCTCCCCACCTTGTCCAGCCGTTGGAACGCTTTTTGTAGGTGCTGCATGAGGATCTGCCTCTCCGCCGACGGCGCGGGGATGCTGACCACACCGCCGGCGTTGCCAGCGCCGCCACCGACGTTCGTGCTGCTCCGCAGCGAATTCAATTGGATGCCCGAGGCGGCGCAGCTGGCACAGCTGGCGCAGCTGGCGCAGCTGGCGCCAAGAGCTCCGAGAGCTTCACCTGGGAACTCCGGCGATCGCAAAGGCTGCGGCACAGGCTGCGGCCCAAGCGGATCCGCGTCGACGCTCGCGTAGCGACGGCTGCACTCGTCCGGGAGAGTCGTGGCGTGGTGGAGGCCCACGATCGAGGCGGGGCTCAGGATCTGTGAAGGGGCGCGCATGCCACCTCGGCTGGCAGGACCGCTGGAGCCACTCGGGAGCGGCCGACTCGAGCGCGGTGCATCCCGAGGGCCGACGTCGGCGCCGGTGCCGCTGGTGCCGGTGGCACTCCCACCTTCGAAGCTCCGGGCTGAGCCTTGTGCCGCCGTCCGGCTGCGTGCGCCAGAGGTCGCTCCCGCGCCTCGGCCCCGGCCACTGCCGCCTCCGCCTCCGCCTCCGCCGCCTCTGCTGCCACCTTCGCTTGCCGCAATGCCCCTGGGTGCCAAAGCTTTTCTCAGGGCCAAACCGCGCGATTCGAGAGATGACGGCATAGGACCCCCCAGGGGCAGGTGTCCACCAGGGGCGTGCACGGCCGCCGCAGCGCTCGCGAGGCGGGCGAGCATGGAGCTTCGGATCACCTCTGTGGCATACTCGGGCGTGCGCACGTGCTCAAGCTCTCGCAACAGGGCTGCGAGCACGCCGCCCTCGACGCCACCCTCGAGTGCACCGCCCTCAGCGCTCGAGCGAGGGGCCACGCTGCTAGCGAGCCCGCTGAGGACGGGCAGGCTCACGGAATTGCGGGGCGTCGTGCTCGGCGGCGGCGGCGGCGGCGGCGGCGGCGGCGACGGCCGCGGCGGCGCTGCGGCTGCTGGCGAGGGAGGCACGGGTGTGATGTGACTCACGAGAGCTGCCGCAGCGCGCGCCGCTCGGTGCTGAAGCGTAGGCCCAGCGGCTTGAGGTGCATCGCTCGGAAGCACGCGATCATTTGAGGCCTCTGCCTCTGCCTCTGCCTCCTCCGATGACGCGAGCGACGCCGCAGGATTCATCCACCCTGGTGACGCGGCCGCTAAGCTGGTGGCCGTGGCCTGGAGAGCAGTCGCCTCCTCGAGCGGTGGAACGCTCGGGGCTGGCGCACCGGGAGTCTCTCCGCAGTTGTGGAAGAAGAGTGCAGGCGGCTGCTGCAGCGCGTGCGGACCCTCGTACGCAACGGCCGCTGGTGCCGGCGGACGAGCGGCCATCTGAACTGGCGCCGGCTGCCGGGACGGCGGCGGGGGCGCGCGTAGGGCCGCTCGTGCGCCAGGTAGGGCCGCATGGGCGCCAGGTAGGGCCGCATGTGCGCCAGGTAGGGCCGCATGGGCGGCAGGTAGGGCCGCATGGGCGGCAGGTAGGGCCGCATGGGCGGCAGGTAGGGCCGCATGTGCGCCAGGTAGGGCCGCATGTGCGCCAGGTAGGGCCGCATGGGCGGCAGGTTGCAGCGGCGTTGGCGCCGGAGACCCAAGGTCACATGTCGGCTTGGACACCGCGATAGGGAGCTCGGGCGACAGCGGCGCGTGGGCGGAGCCGGTCGCAACGATAGTGGCGTCGTGGTGAGCAGCGTCGTCGTGATCAGCGTCGTCGTGGGCGGAGCCGGTCGCAACGATAGTGGCGTCGTGGTGAGCAGCGTCGTCGTGGGCAGCGTCGTCGTGGGCGGAGCCGGTCGCAACGATAGTGGAGGTGGGGATGGAAGGCAACGCGGCGATAGTGGGCAGCGGCTTCGCAGCCTCACTCGCTTCATTCAGCCTCGAGAGCTCGTGCTGCTGCGCCATGAGCCGCGCGTGTAACGCTTCGTCGGGCCTGGGCTGCCACGTGGCATGCTCCCCTCCTTGATGAGTGGCGCAATTAGTGGCGCCGACGCATGCCACGTGGCATGCACTCGTGCTCACCTTCGGATCCTCGCTGAGGCTTGCACCGATGCCCGTCCGAACGTATAGCTGCGCGTCGAGCATGGCGCGGCAAGCAGCGTCGCCTGACGGCTCTGCCATCGGAGTGGCGAGGGTTGAGGGGCCCGGACCAAGCTGCGGATAGGAGACTGGGACGGCAGAGGCGGGCGCGGCGGCAGGCGCGGCGGCAGGCGCGGCGGCAGGCGCGGCGGCAGGCGCGGCGGCAGGCGCGGCGGCGGGCGCCGTGGCGATGGGAGGAATGGCGATATCTGCAACGGGTGCCGTCGTCGGAGCCCTTGACAGGGTTTGGAGCAAGTGGGGGATCATCGTCGTGCCGAGCGTCTGAAAACGGCAGCGGCCGTGCAGCGTCGCAACAAAATTGCCTACGACGTCATTCATGCGCACTCGCATGCGTGTGAACGCGTCCGGCTTGCGCTGACGCGGGCGTAGGCTATGCACTGCTGCTCCAAGCAAGATGCCAGCGTTTCCGAGTGGTCGACGACTGGGCTCCTCAGTGAGATCGACGAGATAGAACTCGAGCCGCAGGCCGGTAGCAATCGATGACACGGGGCCATCCCAGTGAATCAGGCAGGACTTTCCATGCGAGAAATGGACTCTCTCGCCCATTTCATCGTCAGGGAGATCACTCGGTCGCTGGTGACGCTTCACAAGCACGGACGGGTACCCTGGCACGCGGAAGGCGACCGCGGGTTTTGATGGCGTGGCTGTTGCGCCGAGCTGTAGCTCGTCGATATAGACGGCGACGCTGAGCAGCATCTAGTGGGCTCGGGCTAGTCCACGAAGAGCGCCCCACCACTCGCGCACTGCGCTCGGCCGCGGCGCGAAAATGGTCGCTTCAAGTCAAGTCAAGTCAAGTCAAGTCGAGACCCTTGCCCGGTAAAAGACTCCGGGGGTAGCCGGGACACACGGGACGCGCGGGCGCACAAAGGCACACGGAACCGGTACGGTTTATAGATCACGGGGCGGGAGCCGACCGGTATAAGACACCGGGGGGAGCCCGTTAGCGGCGTGAGGTGGGTCCCTGTTTTTAAACGTTCAGAGGTGCCTCAGGGGGTGTCTCACATGTTGCCTTCACAGCCAACGGTTAGAAACTCTTCACGACTCTGTGCCGGTTACCACTGTTTCCAAACTGTTTCCAAACCCCTCATGTCATGCTAATTCAATGAAGTCTCTCGTTCTCTCCCTTGCTCCCGCAAACGGGGGCGGTCTGAGGAAATCACGTGGTCCTCACCATGCGGAACGTAAAGATACGTGCCTCCCACGTCCGGCGGGGCCTGTGTCGCCATGCAACGTCGCGGAGCACGTCGCGGCCCATGCATCACCCAGCCGTTTCGAAAGCGAAGCCCGCAACGCTGCCCCAGTCCAACAGTGGTGCCTGATTGCTGCCCCAATCCAACAGTGGTGCCTGTCGCAGCCGGCCTGCCTACTCACCCTGGTACTTGTTGTCGGACCCGCGCGCTTTCTGCCCCACCTTTGCACCGCCCGAACTCCACGTCGGCGCAGCCTTCTTCTTATCCTTAGGGCGCGCCGCGGCCTCGGCCGCAGCGACCTCGGCCGCGGTCTTGGGCTTCGCCTTCTTCTTGGCGGCCTCCGCCTTTGCCTTCAAGCGCGCCTTGATCTCTTCGGCCGACAGAGGCGCGCCGCCTTCGCCGCCCGCTGCCTCCTCCTGCGGCGCTTCGTTCTCCTCGGCGGCTGCGCCGTCCTTCTGATCCGCCTCTTTGGGCGCGCTCGTGGTGGTCGACTCTGCTCCCACCGCCTTCTTGCGCGCCTCCTCCTCCGCCTTCTTCTTGGCACGCTTGGCGGCCGCCTTCGACTGACCCCCTTCCTTGGTCTCTTCCTTCACGTCGAGCGCCGCCAGCAGCGCTTCGGCCTCCTCTTCCTCGGCCGTCTTCTTCTTCTCCTTCTTCTTCTCCGCCACAGGAGGTGGTGGCGGTGGGGTTGGCACAGGCCGTGCGTCCGCACTCTCCCCTGCGTTCCCTGGCCCATCCGTGCCTTTCTCGCCGTCCTCGCCCTCCTCGTCCTCCTCGTCCTCCTCGTCCTCTTCGTCCTCGTCGTCCTCGTCGTCCTCGTCCTCGTCGTCCTCGTCCTCATCTGCCGCGGGCGTCTCCGCGTCCGCGTCCTCGTCCTCGTCCTCGTCCGCCCAATTTCCAGAGCCGAGGCCCGCCTTGAGTGCCTCGAAATCTCCGCGCGCCTTCTCCGCGATCGCCGCGTCCTCCGCCGCCTTCTTGGCCGCGCGCTTCTCAAGCTTCTTGCGCTGCTTCTCGAGGATGGCGTCCGCGTCCTCGTCCCCGATGCCGGTGAGCGCAGCGAAGGCACTGCTCTTCTTCGCGGCCTCCTCTTTCTTCTTCTTCTCGTCCTTCTTGCTCGGGGGCAGCTCCGGGCGCGGCGCCGTACGCGTCGGGTTGCCATAGCGTGAGCCGCGCGCCGGCTTCTGCTGCATCATGCCGTCCTCATCCACCTTACGCCACTCGGGAACCTCCTTCTTGACAAAGTCCTCATCCTTGTGCAGGTAGCTGCACCTGCCTTGCTTGAGGTGCTTGCAATTGGAGCCGTTCTTGCACCAGCGGCGCGTGTCAGAGCCGCCCAACTGCTTCTGTAGCACAAGCGATCCCTTGGACGCCGAAAAGAAGGAGGGCGGGATGCCAAACTCATTGTCCTTGTAAATATTGAGTAGGCTCACGCCATCGGGCTTGAACTTGATCGCGTCCTCCACGCCACACGCACGCAGTCCCGCGAGGACGCGCTCCATTTCAGCGGTCTCCCAGAATGGATCGACATACACGCAGATCACGTGCGACTGGGAAGCGTCCGTCAGGGCGCCGCTCACTTTGGCCGAGTGCCCGAGCTTGCCATCCCAGAGCGCCTCGACGATCCTCTCCCACATCTCGTTCACGTCCGTGGCCGGCGCGAAAATCATCCACTTTCCGCTCCCGTACTTGTGCTCCTTGAGGATGCGAGTGAGCGACTCCGTCGACTTGGGCGTGCACTGCTCCCAGGCTTCCGAGAGCTTAGTCTTATCTGGCAACCCTTCCGAGCCAACTGTTTTCACATAGTACTCCTCAATGATCTTCTTGCGCCCAACGTGCTCCGTCGAAATCCACGACTTCTCCGTCGACGACGGCGGGAAGGATGCCAAAAAGGATTCAACGCTCTCGTTTGGCATCGCAAATACCCACGGGTCCTCCTCCTCGTCCTCTTTGCCCTTCTCCCGTTCCCAGCTCTCAATCATCTGGCTGTGTTGCTCCAGTTCGGATACCACTGACGTGAAGAGGCTCTGCGACACCGGCACGTCTGGTGCATCCGTGGGCGGCACGACTTCGCACTCTGCCATCAGACCGATCGAGGGTTGGTCGAGGGAATGACCTGCGCACTCTTTGCAAGATGACGAGAGGGCGCGTGGTCTCAAAGACGCCGTCCTGGGCAGATCGCTCCAAAATTACCCCCCCTCGCTCCAAAACACAATCTGAAAAACGTCAGCACGGTGCAATCATGACTCCGCCATGCAAACAGAGTAGGCGCTCTTGTACACAGCTCTCTCATGGAGGTTATGGAGGGCGCGGGGCTTTGGAAGGTTCGGCTCTCACTCTGCCTCGCTCTGCTCTCCCTCGAGGCCTTTTTTCTGCGCCGCGAGGACATCCGCCACGTCGCCGCGCACACGAGCTCCGAGAAAGCGCCACGCGGCGGTAGAGAGGGCCGCGGCCATCGGCAGCGCCGCGACTGCCACTAGCGGCGCCCGCACGGCGCCTCCGGCCGCCAGCAGATTCGCGGCGGCACGGACGAGAGTGAGGGTCAATCGGGTTGCGAGCACGCCTGCGGTCCCGATCAGGGCCAGCTGGAGTGCTCGGTCGATCCGCTTGCGACGGCGGATGGCGCTGAAGGTGAGCTCCGGCCGCTGGAGCATTGCGAGGGTATTGGGTGCAAACAGGCGCGGCAAGGCACCATGGAAGATGCCGTCGAGGATGAGCGGCAGGATGAAGGTGAAGAAAGCGAGCACGCCGCCGCGGTCGAATGAGCGGGAGATCTGAGTGAGCACTCGCGCCTCTGGAGCACGCTGCCGGCTGAAAGCGGCAAGGGCCGCGCCCATCGAGGGAGCTTCGTCGAGGCACCGATCGAGCGCGGCGACGTCCTCGAAGGCTGCGTTGACCCCCAGACCAAAGTACGGCTTCACCTGGTGGACAGCATCGCCGAGCAGCACCGTCGAGCTTCGCAGATGCAAGCGCGGCCCCACGTATCGAAACTGTGGCAGGCGGCTGGGCGGCTTGGCCACGATCCCAGGCAGCGCGGCATCGGGAATGTACGGCGAGAACTGCGGGAGGGTCGCGTCCAAGTAGGCGCGAGCAGCGGCCGCGTCGCCGAGCCCCTGTGCGACCTCGTCCTCGGGCTTGATGAGCAACACTCCACAGTACTCACCCGTTAGGCACGGAAGCGCGTCGAAGTTGACTGTCTTGGTGCGCGCCGAGTAGTTGATGTCCTTGCGCCAAGAGGGCGGAAAGACCAGCGGGATCGTCTTGTACACGCGCACGGCAGTGTCCTTGTACCGCGTGACGCGTAAGCGACGGCCTGGCCATACCCATCGCTGGCGGTCCTGCGCCACCAACGCGTTGGCCACGGTCCGTCGTGAGCCGTCAGCGCCCACGACGAAGGCGGCATCCAGCTCGAACGCCCCGCCCTCGTCCACCAGAGCACAGGCCTCTGGCACATTCTCGCCATTTGCGTTGGGAGGCTCGGGGTCGTTGGAGGAGCGGTCCGCGTCGGGCATGGCGCACGGGTTGCACTTGAGCACGCAGCGCTCGTACTCCGTACTAAGCTTGCCCTTCCACACCATCTCCCTCACCTCGATGCCGTGGCGCACCTGAATGACTCCGGGGTACGCCCGCTCCGCGTGGCGCAGCAAGCACGCGACCAGCCGCGACCGTGGGATGACGCGAGTCTCATAGGGCCGGTCCGTGAAGATTCGCTCTATGCCTTCCACCGCGCCTGGTGCCCAGTCCTTGCGCCCGACCACTCGGCTGCAGTAGGGTTCGACCACGTCCGCCCAGGCGCCGATGGCAGACAGCGATCTCTGGCCGCGGCCTCCCAAGCCGACGAGATAGTGCCTCGCTGTATCCGACCAGACTGACTCATCATCGGGGGACGCTGGAGGCTCGAGCCGATCGAGGACTGTGATGGACGACCAGCCACGCTTGGCCAGAGCGATGGCCGTTGCAAGGCCAGCCGGACCTCCGCCCACCACGATCGTCGATGCCGGAGCAGGCACCAGGGCCAGAGCGGCGGCTGTCGCGGCCAATACGACACACATTGCAAACGAGAAACGAGGCCTGTGATCACAGCAGTTTGCATGAGTTTGTGGAAGAAATCATATTTCGCGAGAAGGTTCGCAAAACGCACAGATGTCCTAATTTAGTGTGACGCAGCACCAACATCACCTACCTATTTCCTACTATTCGTCGTTGGCGTCGTGGGCATTTTGGGCGTCGACGCCTCGTTCATCCTCACGCCGCGCTGCAGCCGCGCATCTTCGAACTGCTGCACCACGTCGATATTGTCCGTGGTTCCATGATGCAGCTTGTACCATGGCTTGAAGTTGACGTACGAATCGTCGCCGTAGCCGGGCGGCGGGAATTTGGCCAGCGCGATGATGACCCTCTCCTTGCGCCCTTGAACTTTGTAGGTTGACTGTGGGCACACGCAACCGGCGACGCACGCTTCGAGACACACGCCGCAGCGTTGCCGTGGCGTCGAGTTTGAGAGTGCAACAACGCGCGTGCAGCGCACACCTGACTAACGTCCACCTTGTCATACAGCCGATTGAGTGCCATGGTGAACTGGCCATGCTCAGGAGTCATGGCGTGGACCTTGATGCTGTCCTCCTCGATGTAGACCGCCACGCCCTCGCTCGACACACCTGGCACTGGCACGTAGATGCGGATGTAGTTGGTGTCATCCGACCAGGAGTAATTGCGAACCATCGTAATCCGCTTGGACACGTCGTCCTCATCGACCGTTTCCGTTGCCAAAATCTTTGGCGGTGGCGGGACGCCGCAGACCGCCGTGTTGTAGTATGTGCTGGCGATCGGCTTCTCCTCGGGCCAATCCCATTCGCCCTCGCCCATGCTCAACATACGGCCAGCCGGGAGCCGGACGGCGAGCACCTGGTCGGATAGTGGAGAGAGATTGCAGAACTTATTACATAGAAAAGCGGTCTCGATAGAAGTCTGCACAGGCGGTTCGGGATTAATATGTTTCAGATGTGATTCCAATTACACGTTCACAGAAGTGTTGACTTTGCGGACTTGTGTGAGGCTCCGATCGTGTGGCAGATCTGCAAGAAGACGTGCGCCGCGCGCGCGAGTCCTTACGGCAATTCGACGCAGATATGTCGACGCTTGTCGAGAAGATCAAGGACATTGAGAAGGAGATCTCGCGTACGCAGATCAACAAAGCGACGATGAGCCACCTGTGCTCGCTCAGGGCGAAGCTCGCAAAGTACCGCACCGAGCTGCTCGCGGGTCCAAAGACGGGTGGACCACAGGAAGGCACGGGGTTCGATGTCGAGAAGGTCGGCGACGCGCGCGTGGCGCTGATAGGCTTTCCGTCCGTTGGTAAGTCGACCATCCTGAGCACATTCACCGCGACAAAGTCGGAAGCGGCCTCATATGAGTTCACAACACTTACGTGCATCCCGGGAATCATCGACTACAAGAATACGAGGATACAGCTGCTCGACTTGCCGGGGATCATCGAGGGCGCTTCTGAAGGCAAGGGCCGCGGCCGGCAGGTCATCGGCGTCGCCAAGTCGTGCGACCTCATCCTCTTGGTGGTCGACGCGGGCTCTGGGAAGGCGGACCGCCAGCGGCAGCTGCTCGAGCACGAGCTTGACGTCGTCGGCATCCGGCTCAACCAACGGCCGCCGAATGTGTACTTCAAGCGCAAGAAGGACGGCAATGTCTCCATCTCCGCCTCGTGCCAGCTGGTCAACATTACCGAGACGGACGTGAAGCAGCTCCTGCACGAGTACAAGATCCACTCGGCTGAGGTCTTGTTCCGCGAGGACTGCACAATCGACCAGTTTATCGACATCATTGAGGGGAACCGCAAGTATGTCCGCTGCCTGTACGTGTACAACAAGATCGACATGACCTCGATCGAAGAGTGCGAGCGCGTGTGCTCGATGCCCCACACGATGGTGCTCTCATGTCAGATGGGCCTCAACCACGAAGCCTTCAAGGAGAAGCTCTGGGAGTACCTCGGCTTGACACGCGTCTACACGAAGAAGCAAGGCGTGAAGCCCGACTTCGATGACCCGCTCGTGCTCACCCATGGGCGCCACGGCTGCACGGTCGAGGCCGCGTGCAAGCAGGTGCACAAATCGCTGCTCGTCGCTTTCGACTACGCAATGATCTGGGGCTCGAGTGTCAAGCACACTCCGCAGCGCGTCGGACTCAAGCACACGTTACACGATGAAGACGTCATCCAGATCGTCAAGAAGAAGACCAACCTCAAGGAGCTCGACCCGCACAATCAGCTGCAAGCGTGGAAGGATCCGAAGAAGAGCAAGGCGCAGCACAGGAAAGAAAAGGCCAAGCTGAAGACATGACGTTCGGACGGCCGTACGCGCTCGGGACGCTCGGACGTCGAACGTACGGAACCGAACCCCCGTCGCCCCGATCCCCCTCCTTCCTAGAGCTTTACTGAATAGTCAGATAAATTGAGTGAGAGTGTTTTGTTCAGATCCCGACAAATCCGATAACTTCCGCATCCGCCCGGCCGCGCGGGGGAGGCGCGGAGCCGCCAGCGCGCGCCCGCGCGGCGGTGGAGGGCGTGTAATCGAATCGAATCGGTGGCGACCTGGAGCTCCCTTGAACGGAAGATAACGTAAAATGATAAAGCGCCGGGAAGGCCGCCGACGCCGACGGGATGGGGCTGTCGCGGTAGCCGGTTCGCGTGGCCGTGGCGAGAGCGGAGAGGTTGTGCACGACACGCAGTTCCGGGCGGGTCGGCGCGGCACGGGGGCAATGCACAGGAGGAGCATTCTAAGGCTGTGTCGATCCGCCCCCGCCCTGATCCGCTTGAACCCGAGGCCGAGATCAACATCCTCTAAACGAGGCGCGAAATGCGACAGCGCGCGCGCGCTGTGCTATACCCGGCCGTTCTCATCCGGCGGCCATCATCTCTTTTCCCGTGCGTCCCAAGTCCATCGGTGCATGCGACGCTCGGAGATCCTCAAGGGTCTGCTCGAAGAAGGTCCTCGCCGATTGCGCCACCGCAGAGAGCTCGACATTCGCGAGACGATTGCGCAACAGGAACACACGGTCCTGCCAACGCGATACGCCAGCGAGTGTCTCAAGAGCCTTGTCGATGGCGGCTGCCTCGAGCGAAAACAGCTCAGCCGGCCAACGCGTCGCGTCGATCAGACCCTGGCATTTGACCTTGAGCTGTTGCGCAAACCACAGCTCGTATAAAACCCACAGCCTTGAGTAAACGTTGACAGCACTCGAGTGCACCACGAATAGACCGAGGCGTGGTCGTGACTCGATCACGGTTGACGCGGCATCGATCTGCTCGGCATGCATCAAGCTCCCGACTACCGCGTCTTCGGGCAAGTAGAGACTGAAGCAGCTCACCCAGATCCGAGTGCTCAGTGGCACGACTCGAGCCATTTGATGCAAGCTTTCCAAAAAGTCGCTTACAGCGCCGTCCCATGCGAATGACACGAAGGCATCAGCTGGCTTCAAAGGTGGCGGGTCATAGACGTCACCACCGTCTAGCGCTAAGAGCAACAAAGCGATGGAACACCCCGTGCCCTGAGTCCACGGGCGCAAGAAGTGGGTGGCAACGTCTCGCATCGTCACGCCCGTAGCACCCTTCACGTCTGCCAGTGCCCTCCACGTCGTCGTGGTCCGCACACAGTCCATAAGCGCAAGGGCGCACTCGATGGTAATTGTACAACACGGTGGACGTACGCGCGCTTGCGTCAAAGGAACAGAGCCCGCCCCACTTATCCAAGTCATCCGCCCGCGAGTGGGCAGCACAGAGGGAGGCGGTCGCACTGCAAGCGGTGCGTGCTCTAGCACGTGACCATGGCTGTCGCGGATTTCGAGAAACGGTTGGTGCGCCACCACTCGGCCGACGGGTCCGTCGGCTGACTTGTCGTCGCCATCCTTCACCGCTGAATGCGTCACGTGATATCCGGGAAGAAGCCCCCTGATGCGTCGCTGAACGGCGAAGTCTAGCTGCGCCACCTCCCCGATCGCCGAGATCGCGAAGCCGCCGGGCGCCGAGACCACGCCACGCTGCAGCAAAATCTTCTCCTGCAGTTCCTTGTGCTTGACGCCAGAAGCATGTCGCAAAGTGGCCTTGGCCATGTCGAGTTGACGAGGCGAGCATGATGCAACCGATCGAGGCGTTGGCGGTGCAGAGCGCGTCGAGGATGTTGCGGATGTTGCGGATGGTGCAGAGCGTGGCGAGGATGTTGCGGATGGTGCCGAGCGTGGAGTGGATGGCTCAGAGCGTGACGCATCCGTCATGGAGCACGGCGTGGCCAGATGTGAACCACCGGATTCGGCCGAGTGGGTCGATTCGGCGAGACGTGGTGGCAGCCGATGCTGTCGTACTGATGACTTTGACCGAATGGCCTGCTTGTCCGTCGTCGCCCATGCCCAGGTCATGGAATGGACCTGTGTTCCAGTTTCTGGCTGAGGATGCATCTTGAGCTTGACTTGGCTCTTAGAAGGGACGTCCATTTGCAATTGGCGCGTGAGGGCTATTGCCGCGTGTTTTTTCTCCCGAGTCTCTCGAAGATGCGCCTGTTGGGCGATGAACTCAGGCGTCTGAGGGAGACCAACACGAGTCATGAAGATTTCAAATTGCTGTTTGGCTCTTTGCTCAGGCGTCATCTCCACTCTTTGCGGTGCCGCACGGTGCGTTCCGGTTGTTGCTCGACTGGGGAGAGACACGAAGAAACCCATGATTCACTGAAATGCGACGGTCGTGACGGTCTGCCGGTGAACAACATGTAGTACAGTACCGGTACCGGTAACTCTGGGAAGTCGTGCGCTTTCAAGTCTTGATACAATGAAACCACCCTCATCACGAGCCGGCTAGCGCGGCAGACGTGTTTTGCACAGGATCGCGGGCAGGGGGGCACGTAAGTGGCACTTAAGAGTCTCTCTACGAGACCTCGACAGACCACTCTTACTACCGTCTACGCTCAGAAAGAGGCACCTCTACAGACCTCTACAGACCTCTACAGACCTCTACAGACCTCTACAGACCTCTACAGGCCTCAGAAACCGACGACTCTCACGATCTCTTGTATCTCATCTGAGGATATGCGTCTAACGGTATCAAAGAGGCGGTATTCGCACGATGAGTTATGTCGACGCGTGGGTAGCTTGTTCAGTTACAAATCTCTCTCGACGTGGGTACCCGCGGGGTGTGCGTCGCTGCGTCCCCACCCGCCACCGCGCGGCGCCTCCTACCGCGCCGGCCGCCGCGCCAGGGGTACGGCGGCACGCTATCCACGACAACTTGTACACATGCGATCACACGCGATCTTACCCCGCCCCATGCCCAACAGAGCCGAGCACGCCCCGACGAGAGCCCGCACGCATCGCACGGCACACCCTCGGCCTCGCACCACAGACCACACACGGCCACCTAGCGAGATGACTACAGAGAAGCAAAAAACTGTTGTACTGCTTGTCGGTCGCCTTTGTACTCCTATCGGTCGCCTGTAGAGTGCTCATTTGCGTGTTCCTCCAGCACTTGTCGCCATGCGCAGCGCCGCCGGCTTGATTCCGCTCACCAGGGCTGCCGCCGCACCTGCAGCCGACGGTGGTCGCCACCGTGGACTCTGAGCGATCTCCTTGCTGATCGTGCTCGTGATGTCGGTGACGACTGCTGTCACCTCCGCATAGTGTGGATGCTGCAACATACGCCGCGAGGATTGCGGCTGCACAAATTTTTGGTTCACGGCCGCGTAGACCGTTTGCTTTGTCGTTGCGGCATGCTCCTCCTGGGCCGCCCGGAAAGATTGCGCCTGCTCTGCTTTGAGCTTTCGCATCTCGGCCGCTTCGCGTGCTCTTTGCGATTGCAACGTCTTGCGTGACCCGCGCGCAGACGCTTCGATCGATTTTGACTTCGCCTTTAGCAGGGCAACCTTATCCTTGAAGTCGGCACTCGCCTTTTTCCGCGCCTCCTCCCAAGTCTTCTCTTCGCTCTTGATCGTCGACACGCTAGACTTGCGCTTCTCGAAGAAAAAGCGCTTTGCGTCCTCGGTCACCTGGTCTGCCGTTTCCTTCTTCACTTTCTCGACCTGAGCCTTGTTGATCTTGAGGAATTCCTCGCGCTGCGATTTGGCCGCCTCACTGATCTTCGCATCCTCCGCCTTCACCACCTCGCCAAGTTTCTTCTTCATGCTGAGCAACGCGTCCATCTCCTCCTTAGTGCGCACTGCGGAATTCATCTGCTTTTTCAACGCGAGCGCGATCTTTTTGTGCGCCTCGCGTTCCTCGTACGCATCACGATTCCAATCAGCCACCTTCTCACGCACCTGCTTGCCCTGTTCCAAGTTTTTCTGGCGGTGCTCCTCAACCTTTCCTTTAGCAAGCTTCATTTGTTCGATGGACTGAGCCTGTCGCTCCATTCCACGCTCGCGATGGGTCTCGTCCCTCTCTTTGCGCTGCTGCGACCCCTCCTGATAATGCTCGCGCACCTCCTCTGCACTCGTCCAGTTGTCCTCATGAATCAACCACCGATTGAACTCGGAGAGCGTGACACCCTCCTCATCTCCAGTCTCCGCCTCTGCATTCGCAGCAATCACCTGTGCACTGCCACGAGAGCCACCTGCACCTCGGATTGCAGGATGACGAGACTCATCGCCCTGCGCACACAAGTCGGGAACATCGGATCGCTCAACCAGTTGTGCCGTCGTGATCATGCTGTGGCGCGCGTGCGTGCATGGCTGCTCATGCACAGGGCGGAGGGCACTGCGGCGGCACGCTTCTCACCCCGTCCTGTGCGCCATCTTGTGCCGCCGAGCCGCCGGTGGACTGAGCTCCTGAACCTGCGGCCTTCTTTTCTTGAGCAGGAGGCATGCAGCCTTCCGCCACGCCGATGGTCGACTCCTCCAGCGAATTGGCGGACCGCCACTCTTCGCCAAAACAGCGTTTCGTTCTGCGCTCTGTGCGCATACAGTACATCCGTGCTGCTTAATCAGCTGATTACGAGCCGTGTAAGCGCAAGGCCGGGTGCCCTAGTTTCCAAGTTTGAATCAATCACCGGTCCCTCCGCCTGACCCTGAGGACTGTCCGACAGCATCACACTTACATCACACTAAAACCGTGTACTTCTGTAAGTGTAACTCGGGTCTCGGCGGAATCGGCGGTTCGCGTTCGGTGCGGCAGGATCGAGCGACAGGACAAGGGGCGAGGGGCCCACCGCGCACCGGCGGGCACGGCCCACTCGCCAAACTGTGCAGAGACTCTGTGGGCGGCCGCTTGCCGACCGCCACGCAAAAATCCGATCCGGCATCCGCGAACCCGCCCCCCCGGCAGTGCACCGGAATCCCCCGCCATAGTGCGTCCGCATCGCCATCGGCACACATCGGACAACACGTTACGCACGGCACACTGTGCCAGGCCAGGCCACGCGTTTGCGCTTCCGCCTCAACCGCCGCGGGACCACCGACCCCAGCCATGGGAGACACACTGGCACCGAACAGACGCTCTTCAGTTCGACGAGTATCAGCCGGGCCCGCTTTGCGCATTATGATCGATGCGCACCAACCGAGTTTGTGCCGAGGTATGTGCGCCCCAGCCACCAGGCTGGCGACGTATCGGGAAGTGTTAAGCCGCCTCCCCTTGATCACAGCCATTGCCACGACGAAACGACGATCAAAGCATGCCACCCGCTGGGTCCCACCCATCGAAGCCGCCGCCGCCTCCCGGCATGGTTGGGAAGAAGCCACCCCGCCCGCCGCCTCGCCCGCGCCCACGCCCTTTGCCGCCCATACCACCGCCCAGACCGCCGCCCATGCCACTCATGCCATCTGGATCGAGGAGGGGCGAGATCAGATCGTGCCGCGCGCCGGGCGGCACGGCGCCCGGAGGAAGGAATCCCCCGGGGCCGGCGGGTAGACCGCCACCGCCAAATGGCAGACCGCCACCGCCGTATGGCCCGCCGCGGCCGCCAAAGGGGTTCGGACCGAAGGGCGGTGGCAGCCCTCCGCCCGGGATGCGATCAAAGTCGCCACCGAGGATGCCAGGGACCATGCCACCGCCGTATGGCATTCCACCAAGGTACATGCCGTCACCGCCGCCTGGCCATGGCCCCATTGGCATGCCGCCAGGCGGGAAGCGTGCTGCTGCCGCAGCCTCGCGTGCTGCACGGTGGGAGCGCTCTGCCTCTCGTGCAGCGCGCAATTCCTCCTGGTGGCGGCGGCGAAAAGCAGCGGCGGCGCTTGCAGCGGTGGGCGCGGCAGCGGCAGCGGAGCCGGCGGCCGCGTGCGCGTCGCGCGCCCAGGGTGGTGGATCGCCAAAGCGCGCCTCGTAGAGCCGGTGCCAGAGGAGGTCGTCGAGAGCGAGGCGGCGCAGCTCGGCGCATGTGCCACTCGCCTGCACCAGGTGCCGAAAGTCCGCCACGTGCACGAGGATAGCGAACTTGAGCTCCGGGCACAGGTCGAGCAGTCGCGGGCCCGGTGACACGCCGCCCATGCGCGAGCCGCTGGCCGCCGCTGCCGCGGTCCCGATGCGATCCAAGAGGGGCTGCACGAGCGTGGTGGATGCGGTGTGCACCAGTCGCGGGAGCTTGAGGAGTGTGAGACCCCCAGACTCGCCCCCACGGCTGAGCGCGTGGTCGGACGCCCTCACCTCCCAGTGAATCAGCGTCGCCGTGCCGCCTGCAGTGGCGGCGGGCGGAAGAAGCGTCATGGCGTGGACCAGGAGCGATGTGCCCATCGGGACCGCCTTGAGGTCGAGGACTGCGCCGTCCGCCTCCGTCGAAGCGCCGGCCGCGCGTGCGTGAGCATACCGAAGCGAGTAGAGAGCGGGCGCGGTGACGCGCCATGTGGGCGGCAGCGCCGCGCCGCCAGGCTTGCCGCGTGCTGCAGTGTCGCTACCGCCGGCAGGCAGCGGGACGAAGCCACACTGGTGCAACAGCACGTGCAGTGCCACGACGATGGGCTCATGAGGTCCGTCAGCTCCGCTCGCGGCCAGCAGTGACGCTATCGCATCGACAAGGCCCTGCGGCACGAGCGTCGTAGGTGGCCGCGGCGGGGTCGAGGTGACGAGAGAGAGGGCACGCGCATCGTGCATCGTAGAAGACTCCGAACCCGATGGCTCATCGCCAGCCGCCTGAGTTGGGTTGATGGGGTGATGTGTGGCTGGAACTTGGGTCTGAGTCGGCGTGAAGCCATCGTCTGCAGCCGCTGGCGGCGCTGCCGCGATGGTGCGATCCATCAGGTATACGAGGTCGCCATGTGCTAATCCCAGCTGTGCGAGTGAGATGCCAGGAGCGGCGCGGGGAATGGCATTCTCTCTGTTCAGCGATAGTTCGCAGGACTCGGTCGATGCGCCAGCTTCGGCCGCAGCCATGGAGAGGAGCTCGGAGTAGGTGAGTGTGCTCGCGACGCGCAGCTTGAGTGTGCTGCCGCTCGGGATGCGTACTCGAAGGAGTATGCTGCTCGCCATTTCTGAGGCCCTTCTGTGAAAAAGTCTTTTACAAAAGCGCGCATCACGTGAATACAAATCCGGATACTTAAAACCTCTCGACTGAAGTAGATTGACCAAAAACTTCACGTGGTTTTCACAGTGAATTCCTAGGATAGAAATGAGAGCGAACCTGCCCTTCCTGCTCCTTTCCGCTCAGGGATTCCACCCATCAAGTGGTCTCTCAGCGACACCGCTTGCAGCGGAGATGGCCGCTTGCAACCGACGTGGTGAGTACCGCAAGGCACTCGAAATGTTTCGGCGGTGGGAGGAGGCCGCTGCCGCATCATCGCGGCATCAGCCAAGGGTGTATGTCGAAGCGATGACGGCGCACAGTCGCCTTGGCGCTGGTGAGCGCACCCTGGCTGTCTTCCAGCAGATGCAGGCTGCTGGGTGCACGCCCAACGTTCTGGCGTACACGATCGCCATGCGTGCTTGCGCGACGAGCAAGCTGTGGCCAATCGCTCTCTCACTGTACGCCGACATGCGTGAGGCAGACGGCATCGATCCCGACACGGTCGCTTGCAACGCGGTGCTCGTTGCGTGCGAGCGTGGCGGCCAGCTTGAGGAGGCTGAGCTGCTGCTCCGCGACATGCAGCAGAACGGTCCGCCGCCGGACGTGGTCTCGTACAACACCGCGATCGCCACCGCCAGCCGCGTGGGCGCGTGGCAGCGCGCGCTCGCGCTCCTCGATGAGATGGTCGCAGCTGACGTGTCCCCCGACGTCGTCTCCTTCGCCACAACCATCTCTGCTTGCGAGCGCGGCGGCGCCTCATCGAACGCGCTCGCGACGCTGCAGCGCATGAACGCTGCCGGAGTACTCCCGAACACGATCGCGTATAACTCCGCCATCCGCGCGTGCGCCACCCCCGAGCTGTGGCCGGTGGCGTTGTCGCTTCTCGAAGACATGCGGCAGGACGAGGAGCCACGGACGATCGTCACGTACAACGCGGCGCTCGTAGCCTGCGAACGTGGGGGGGCGTGGGAGGAAGTGAGCCACCTGCTGGAGGAGCTGCGCGCAGAGGGGCTCACACCCGACGCCATCACCTACCACACCGCCATAGCATGCACCCGCGATGTGGGCAGCCGGCCGGCGGCGCGGCTGGCGGTGCACCTTGTACGCAGCATGCTCGCCGACGGTCTCACTCCCAGCCTCATCGGGCTCACGGGCGCGATGCGCGCATGCAACGCTGCCCGCAAATGGCGTGCCGCCCTCACGTTGTTCGCGCTGCTCGAGCAGAGAGGCCTGAGCGCCGACGCCGTCGCAATTCGCCAGGGGCTCATTGCCGCTGCGGGCGCCGCTGACTGGCAAGCGGCTCTCCATATGATCGAGGCCCGTGATGCGCTCGAGACGACGCCAAGCGTGTTCGCCGCCTCAGAGCGCGATAACTCACGGACGGCGCGAGCGTCCAGAGGGCAGGCGGCGCCAGGAGGAGGTGCGGGAGGCATGCGTGAGCCGCCGACGCGCAGCTCCGACTATGCCCTAGCCGCAAGGGCTTGTCGCGCTGCCGGGCAAGCGGCACACGCCGCGCGGCTCGACGGCCTGGCGAAGCAGGGCGACGACAAGAGGCCACAGGGACAGGCTCGTGTACAGTACGGGGATTCGGTTCCGCGTTAACGTCCCCGAGCGATAGAAGTTTAAGATAGAATCAGGGATACAGCAGATACAGCAGATACAGCAGAAACAGTAATAACCCCAAAACAGTATGCAGCTGTATACAACCCTTCTCTGTGCTGCTGCTGCAGCGCGAGCAGCGTGAGGTAGTCGTCGGGGCGCGCGTACAGCCAGATCGAGGCGGCCACGGTCAGCACGCCCGCCCAGAAAAGGGCCGTCGGATGGAAGTCAAAGATGAGCATGCTCAGCCCACACGTCATGAGGAGCGCGAGCACGGCGGCGAACGTTTTGAGCACGTTCCCCGCGTGCTTGATCACGATGGCCGTGAGCAGCGCGCCTGTGACCTGGATGGCGACCACGATCCACGTACTCGGGCGGAAGCCTTGCAGCAAGCCGTAGCGTAGCACCTTGTCGAGGTCTAACTGCACGATCGCCAAGAGCTGCAGCGGGATGGCAAAGAGGCCGAGCTGCACGTTGCGCATCCAGAGCGAGATGCCACCAGAGGTGAACATTTTCTCGAGGTACACGCCCGCGAAGCCCGAGAGCGTCGCTGCCACGAGTGCTGCGCAGACGCCAAGAAACGGGTTCGCTTTCGCGGCGGCGGAGGACTTGGCGTCCTCGCTCTGCACCAAGACGACCCCGGCGGTGAGAAGAATGAAGGAGAGCCACTGCGGACCGCGGAACGACTTGCCGAGCAGGAGGATCGTGAAACAGGCGGTCGAGATCGTCTTCAGCTGAAAGAGAACCTGCGCCGCCGTGGCGGAGAGGTTGGAGATGGCGACGAAGATGAGGTTATTCTGAAGCGCGTAGCATGCCGCTGGGACGCCGAGCCGGAGCGTCTCTGAACGGGCTTCCCAGACATGCCGACGCAGCTCGGATGCCATCCCATTGACCGAGCCTGTGCCAAAGAGGATCAGGCCGAGGCAGATGGCCATCTTGAGAAGCTCTACGATCAGAACGACCACGGAAGGTAGATACAGATGCCCACGATGATTACCGGCGCGCGTGTAGCGCGTCACCACGAAAAGGCTGCTGTTCTGCATGACGAGCAGCACGAGACTGCCCCATTTGAGCACCTGGACACTGGCGTTGGCGGTGGACGATGGCGCTCGAGGGTCAAGGTCACTCTGCTCGAATTCAGTCAAGGGCGAGACCTCGCTGGTTGGTTCTCCGTCGCTGACGGACTCCTTCGCTTGCGACGGGCGCGACGCCGACATAAAGAAGTACGAAAAAGGTCAGTTCTACCTAATCTCCTGAGGGCCCGAACTGCGGACAGCTGCACGGGCCCGCTGATCGCGTGCGCCAGCTTTGCCCTTCCTCAGCAACCTTTGAACAACCCAATTTCCTTTCGGGGCCGCCTCGGATTGCCATAAATGGAGGTCCGGATCTTATTCACCATTCGCCCCGCCCCGCGCAGATATGCAACCTATTCGATGTCAAATGCATCCGCGCGCTCGCCCTCAAAATGACGGCGGGCAAGAAAAAGAACAGCGCCGGCAGCATGAAGAAGCACATCGCGAACGCAATTGTCGCACCGGTGCAGATCGTGCTCCACGCGCCGGCAAACGCTGGGCAGCTGTCGAAGATCATCGACCTCTATTTGCTGCGCACGGCCATGGCGGGCCTCACGCTGGATCACAAGACGATCGAGCGCATCGCGAAGGATTTGGCCGCGTACCTCGTCGACATATCGGCACAAGCGCTCACCGACGCTTTCGCCCTGGTCGAGCCTTCTTTCCAGGAGAACTTTGCCGCAGAGGTCGTCGCCCGAGAGGCCTTCGGCTCAGCGCCGGGTAAGGCGGCGGGTAACTCGGCGAGCACCTCGAAGCAGGAGCAACTATTTACCGCGGACAAGATGCGCGCGTCATCGAACGCCGCCTGCAACGAGGGAGCCATCCTCGGCGTGGCGCACGGGCTCGTACCACAGGGCATGCAGCTCGTTGCCCTATCCCAAAGGCCGCGAAGTCGCTCGAGGCCAAGCTGGACGCCAGCGTCGAGACCATCACGGCGACCGTCGAGCAGGGCAGCGCAGCCATCAAGGCGCACGTCTCGGCTGGCAATGCCGGCCTCAGGGTGCACATCACGGCGGGCTTCGCTGGCCAGATCCGCGTGCTCCGCACCACCGAGGACCGTGCGGAGGCCGCGCGCGCCCAGGACCGCGAGGCGGACCTTGCGCGCCAGCGTGCGGCCGAGGATCTCGCAATGGCGACCACGGCCGCGGGGATGGGGCGCACGTCGTGCAACAAACAATTGCATCTCCGGGACGCCAAATCGCACTCAGGCGCCGCCGCCATCATCCCACATCCCTCATGCCCCGCCTTTCTCTCCAGCACCTTAGTTTGACCTTACGCCCAATTCACTCAGGCGCGCCGCCGCCATCACCATACCTCGACACCATACCATCACCATGCCCCCTTTCTCCACCTATTATCCACCCACCTGTCTCGGATGTGGGCCGGCGCGCTCATCCAATGTGGCCCCCCACGCCACTCCACTGGTGCTAGTACCCGGGCCGGTCACCCGTTCCCGGCGCGTGCTCGTGAGCGGTTCTGAGGTCAGGTCGGACCGCTGAGGACATGAAGCTTTTTTTTGCCCAGGAGGTGTCCAGAGGGTGTTTCGAGACTCCCTGGAGTTAGTACGGGGCCCTCGGAGGCGCGGGAGGGTTAGGGGGGGGGTAAATACAAAAATCGTGAAACGAAGGTGATTCACAGGGCACGATCGTGGAACGAAGGTGAGAAACCGATGGAGCACCCTGGCTTCATCGGCGCGGTTGCGTGAGCGGAGCGACTTGTTGAGCTCGCGACCGCCCGGCTCGTGCTCGGAGACGAGGGAGTACTACGAGGTCATCCTGAAGGAGTCAATCGTCTTCCTCAAGACCAACGACAAGCGTGGCACCTCCGTCTTTCTGGTGAAGTCGAGCTTGAAGCCGTGCCAGTCCAACGCCGTACATCACGCCCAAGGTGCAGCGCGGCCTGGGCTCTTTCGGTACGGTTGAAGAGGCTGCTGATGGTGCTTAAGGCACTGGTCGCTGGGCAGTGCCGACGCCGCTCTCGCAACCACCGTGGTGAAGGCTGCCGCCCAGGCGAACGGCGCAAACTGTAGCCCTTGGCTCTGCGAATGCTGATGCTTAAAACGGTCCAGTGTGCGCCATAGGGTCCGGCGATGAGGGTGGCGTACAATGTATGAGCAAAACGTGTTGTAGCGGTCATATAAGTCATTCAAGCACACGTTCAATCACGCGCTATTGGAATCGAAGATAAGTGGCACCATGTCTTTCGCGCAGTGGTGGGTGCTAGACCTGACCTCAGAAACGCTCTCGTCCGTGCTCGCTCCACCGCACGCCTGGCCCTCGCTGGGACTCGCTGGCACGGTCAGGCTCACCCTCGTGTTGCGTACGGTTTTTCGTGAAATCGTGTAACTGTAAGCGGAAAGATCCATCAAACGATCAAGAGCGGGAGAGGTGTGGCTGCTTCTAGCGACATACAGCGCGGCCGCCCGCCGCGTTGCCCCGTCGCCGTCCCGGTGGGACGGGTCCACTCAGCCAATTTATACGATATCCCAGTTCGAGACTGAGTGACAGACCTCAGACCATGCCACAAAACGGCTCTGACCGCTCAGAGAACTCTTGTATAGATGACTCTCTCGCGTCTCTCATACTCTCGACCTCTCTCGCCGCCGCTCCCCCGCGGGTCCGTCGTTTGAATGCGCCAATAATCGCACTCCACACACATGTGCCGGTCTCCGTTCTCGATGTGCCTCGTCAGAAAGTAGTCAGGCCTCTGGCCGCCCGCCAGATCCGACAGTTGCCACACACAGCCTCCGTCACTCGCCTACGGCGCGCCCACGAGCTCGTGGCGGGCGAGAGCATGGCGCAGCTCCTCCGCCTCGGGCAGCACATGCAGCGAAGGACGCCCCTCGTCGAGCGCGCGCAGCTCGGCGACCAGAGTCGCGCCGCCCCCGGGGAGCGACGGCGCCGGCGGATGCAGCAGAGCCCTGCCGCCGCTGGCCGCCGCTGCGGCCGAGCTCGCGCCCTGGACGCCAAGGATGAGGAGCTGGCGCGCTGCCTGCCGCCACATGCACGCGTGCTCAACGGCGCTTGTGAGCGCCTGGACGTCGGCCGCGGGCAGCGGAAGCCAGCTGGCCTGTGCCGCGAGCGAGGCGGCGTCCTCCATATTGTCCCACGCACCGTTGGCACCCGTCAGGTCGATCTCCGGATCGGTCGACTGCACGGGCACGCCGAGCGAGGCAGCCATGTTGCCCCAGTCCTCAAGGCGCGAAAGCGGGAGCAGCAGCAGCGATTCCGCCTCCGGCTCCACCTCGAGCACAGCACTCTCGCGAACGAGTTCTCGCGCCGTCGCCGCCCACTCAAAGGAGGGGGACGTCGCGATGGGCGAGCCATCAAGCAGCGCGTTCGCGCGCGCCTGCCACTCGGTCGCGCGCGCGACGATGGCGCGGATGAGCTCAGCCTCTGGCGTCTCGACGCCGATCTCGTCGGCCTCGGCGAGCAGCGTGGCCACATACTTGAGCTTTGGCCGGCGCGTGAGCCGCGGCAGCGGCAGCGGCGGCCCGAAGGCGTACGGCACACCCGCCGCCTGCGCGCAGTGCGGGCACAGGTAGTCATCGAGCGAGTCGGCCGCCAGCTTGCCCACGCCCACGCACGGGCCGTGGTACCATGATTCGCACTTGTCGCAGCCGATCATGAACTGCGAGGTGGCGGCGGGGTCCTCACCCGTGCAGAAGCCGCACGCGAGCGTGGCGCACCAGCCGCCGTCAGGGCCCGTGAGCTCGTAACGGCCATCGCCCTCCAGGCATGCCATCAGCTTGAGAGAGCACCCGTCCTTGACGAACGCGGCGGTCGCGCGCGCCATCCACCAGCGGGCGAGCTGCGCGCGCTGCTCGAGCGCGGCAAGCTGGCCGGGCGGTACCGGTGCGAGCGTCGCACTCTCGAGAAGCCGCTCGAGCTCGGCGTACGTGATGTGGCGCGCGGCCGCGGCGGCGGCGGCGCGTTCGGCCCACTGGGCGGTGTCGTCGATGCGCTGTGCGACCTTGGTCTGCTCGGGCAGGGTGACGCGCAGCTGCTCGCCCGCCGCGTGCAGCTGGCGCATCTCCTCGACCGCGATGCAACCACGGAGCGCCGTGTTGGCGCGTCGCGCCCACGAGAGCGCGGCCGCAAGGATGGTTTGGGCCTGCTGCACCTCGGGCAGCTCGGCCAGGCCGAGGCGCTTGGCCTCCCCGGCCAGTGCTTCCATCGTCGCGAGGGGCGGCGGCGGCCCTTCGAGGAGTGAGCGTAGCTGCTCACGACGGGACATGAGCCAGCGCTTGCATGCGAGCTTCTGCTCGACGCGGGAGCGCTCCCCCAGCCGCAGCGGCAGCTCCGAGAGCTCCTTGAGCAGAGAGTCAAGCACCGCCTCGTCCACCTCGACCCCCTCGCGCAACGCCTCGCGAGCGGCCACGCGCCACCGGTAGGCGCGCGCGAGTAGCTCACGAAGCGTTGCAAGCTCGGCGCAGCCCGCGCCGATGCCAAGCGCGGCCGCCTCTGCGAGCAGCCGCTGCACGCCCGCGAGCGAATTCGGGGCCACGCCGCCGCCCACGTCGCCCTTGCGCTCCTTGTCTCGCTCGCGCCCGCTGCGCCGGATCTCGCCACCGCCCTCGCCGCCCTCACCCCAATCGCCGACCCCTTTGCCCTTGCCTTCAGCTGTTTCACCCTTGCCCTTCTTTGCGTCCTCCGCACCACTCGCGTCTCGGGCCCGCTTGCTGCCTGCCTTGGCCTCCTTGCCCGCCTCCAGACCTGCCACCGGCGCCGCCGGCGCCGCCGGTGCCGGCGCCGGCGCCGGCGCCCGAGGGACTGTGGGAACGGCCTCGGGCCCCTCCACCTTGATCGGAGCGCCGTCCTGAGCGTCACCCTCCGCCTTGACGGGTGCCTCGGGGGGCTGTGGAAGGTCGGCCTCTGCCCCCGCGCCGCTCGTCGCGCCGGCAGCATCGCTCATCTCCGCGTCGCCATCATCCCCAGCGCCGCCAGCACCACCGTCAGTCCCGCCGCCGCCGACAGCGCCGTTCTCGATGAGATCTCTCACCTGCTCCTGCATGTCGGCCTTGCTCGTCTTGCACGTGATCCCTTCGCGTTTGAGGACGGCGCGGATGTGGTCGCGGCTCATGTGAGGCACATCACTCAGCTGCAGCGCCTCCACCTGCACAAGCCGCTGACGAGCCGCCACCGAGAGCGGCGAGGCTGGCGAGCCCCATGGCGAGTCCGCCCAGTCGGAGCCTCCAGCCTGGCTCGCCGCCTCCGCCTCCAGCGCGCTACCACCACGGCGCGCACTCGCGGGCTGTGGGCTCGTAACGTCCGCCTTCGGTGTAACGTCCGCCTCCGGTGTGACGTCCACCTCTGGTGTAACGTCCGCCCCCGGTCGCGAGTCTGGCGCGCTGCCCGCACCGCCGACCTCAACCTCCAGGAGCAGCGCCGGCGCACTCGGCGCACCCGCCTCGGCCACGTCAGCGCCCGCCACGTCACCCGCCTTGGCCACGTCAGCGCCCGCCACGTCACCCTCCTCGGCCACGTCAGCGCCCGCCACGTCGACGGCTTCGGACTTCGCGGCGACGGGCTGGGTGGGCTCCGTACCGGTAGCCTCCAGGGGGGCGAGGAGGCCAGGGAGGAGGCCGGGGGGTGGATCGAGGGCTTCGACGCGCTGCTCCTCCTCGCCCAACGGAGACTCGACGTCGTGCTCGCCTTTGAGGATGCTCACGACACGCGCGTGCCAGGAGGAGAGACGCACCGCGAACTTGCGCACCGCGCCGAGGGCCTCGGGCTCCACCTCACACGCCTCGCCCTCGAGGAGAAAGGCTTCGGCCTCGGCGGGCTGCAGCGACGGGGGCGCCTCGCGCTCTGAGCTTCGCCCGCCTGCCGCCTTAGCCGCTCCTCCCTCGTCCTCGTCTTCCTCCTCCTCGTCCTCCGAGGCTCCCTCAAGCGCGGCGAGCAGCGCGTTCGCGCGCGCCTGCCACTCGGTCGCGCGCGCGACGATGGCGCGGATGAGCTCAGCCTCTGGCGTCTCGACGCCGATCTCGTCGGCCTCGGCGAGCAGCGTGGCCACATACTTGAGCTTTGGCCGGCGCGTGAGCCGCGGCAGCGGCAGCGGCGGCCCGAAGGCGTACGGCACACCCGCCGCCTGCGTGCAGAGCGGGCACAGGTAGTCATCGAGCGAGTCGGCCGCCTGCTTGCCCACGCCCACGCACGGGCCGTGGTACCAGCGCTCGCACTTGTCGCAGCCGATCATAAAGCGGCTGAGCGTGGCGGTATTGTCATTCCCCGTGCAGAAGAGGCACGCGAGCCCCGACGAGGCGGTGGACGAGGCGCTGCCCGCTGGGGCGGTGAGGTCGTAGATCGCCTCGCGCTGTTCTGGAGGGCCGGCGGCGCGCTCAAGCAGCTCGCGCAGCGCGATCTCGGTGCCGCGCTTGAGGAAGGCATTCGAGGCCCGCTTGAGCCACCACTCGATGGCCTTGGCCCGGGAGGCGATCGGCTCCTCCTCGGGCACGGCCACCTCGAGAGAGAGCGACTCGGCAAGCAGGGCGCGCACCTGTGGGGAAGGGGAGAGGTGCGCCGTGGTGAGCACGTGCATGCTGGGCGCTCGGCGAGGAGGGCGCCACCTCATCGAGCTGCGCAGCACTCAATCGCACCTCAATCGCACCTCAATCGCACTCAATCGCAATCAATCGCACCTCAATCGCACCTCAATCGCACTCAATCGCAATCAATCGCACCTCAATCGCACCTCAGTCGCACTCAATCGCACTCAGTCGCACCTCGTCGAGCTGCGCTGCGCCCATGCTGAGCGCCGCCTTGGCACGCGCCGCCCACGCCGAGGCGCGCTGGATGCGCTCGTCTACCTCGGCGAGCTGCTCCACGCCAACGCTCAGCTCGGCCGCCTCGGCGCGCAGCGCCTCGAGCGCGACGAGCGTCGAGCGGCGGCGTAGCGCGAGGTTGGCGCGCTGCGCCCACTTGGCGGCGGCATTGAAGCGGGAGCGTAGCTCGCTCGCCTCGGCCAAGTGCTCGAGCTGCAGCTCGTGCGCGTCGGTGAGTGCCGAGCTCACGACCTCGAGATCGGGATGCCTGGCGGGCGCGAGCGTACCGGCGCACCGGCTGAGCCAGCCGCGCCGGCGCAGCTCACGCTCGAGCTCAGCGGCTTGGGGAAGCAGCAGCTGTCCCGCCTCGGGCTGCTCGAGCAGCGCTTGGATCGCCGCCTCGCCCGCCGCTGCGCTCGGGTTCCACAGACGCTCCGGTGGCGGCCGAGCGCCCTCAAGGAGCCGATCCGCGGCCACCTGCCAGCGGCGCGCTGCATCGAGCACCGCCTCGAGCGCGGGGCGCGTGGGCAGCGAGGCCGGCAGCGTGTCGGCACGCTCGAGGAGCGAGAGGAGCGCATCGGGCGTGTGCGTGGCGCGCGAGCTCACGTGGAGTCGCGCGCTCACCTCCCACTCCTGCCCGCGCGCGACTACCGAACGTAGCGTACGCGCGGTCGGGTGGTCGAGCTGCAGCGCCTCCGCCCCACACAGGAGCGCCTCGAGCGCCGGCAGCGCCGCCGCCGGCTGCCCGACTGGGCGCTCGAGCGCCTCGGCCGCCTCGCGCAGCCACAGGGTGCGCCGCGCCAGTCGACCGTGGAGCACCGCCCGGAGGGCCACGAGCCTTGCACGCGCGTGCCTCTCGTGCAGACGCGCCCCCGAGCTGCCCGTATCACCTAGGGCGCCCGAGACAGCGCCGGGCTCGAGGGCGTGCTCGAGACAGCGCACGGTGGCCACTACGGCCAAGGTGTCCCTCGCCTCGCTGGGGCGGCACGGGCAGGTGACGAGGGCGAGGGCGCATGGCTGCGCGCACACGCAGCACGCGGGCGCCTCGCCCAGGGCGCTGCTCGTCACCGCCGCCGCCATCGCCGCGGCCCGGACCACCGCAGCCTCGCCCGCTGCCACCACCTCCGCAGCAGATGTGGCCTCGTCGCCGGCCGCGGGTGCCGGCGGCGACGCCGCGTCGACGCCGGCCACGTCGGCCACGTCCGTTGCGTCGGCTGCGTCGGCGAGGCCGAGCTCACGAAGGGCCGCAAGCTTGGCGGCATAGCGAGCGATCAGACGCTCCACTTGAGGCAGTAGCGCTTCGGCGACGCTCACCGACGAGTCGCGCTCAACGGCACGCAGTACGAGAGTCTCAAAGCCGATGAGCGGCGCTGTGCGCGCCGCCGCGTGCAGCGCGGCCGCGGCGGCCCCATATGGCAGCCAGTCCACGCTGCCAAATGGAACGGTCTCGTAGCACGCGAAGCCGTGGGCGATGGTCGCGTGATAGGCGCGCGGCAGGGCGAGCACGAACTCGCCGGGCTGCTGCACCGCGTGTGCCACGTGGAGCTGTGCACCCAGGAGGATCGAGGGCGGCAACAGCGCGGGGAGCACCGCGGAGGTCTCGGTGAGTCGCAGCTCGCCTCCTGGCACCTCGCGCGCGCAGAGGCGCTCGAGGGCCCGTGCGTCCTCGGCCGCCACGCCCAGCCACGAGATGGGCGCGCCCTGGTGCAGATAGGTGAGCTCCGCCCAAAAATGACGCGACGTGCGCCACCCGTCGCTCGCGAAGAGCATGGCGAACCGCAGCAGAGGCTCAGCGAGCGCCTTGGCGGGAGGGGCGTCCTTGCCGAGGAGGTGGGAGGTGAGGCAGCTCGGCAGCCCAGGCAGGTTGCGCAGGTTCCAGGGCGAGGAAGCGTGCGCACCCTCGAGCTCGGCGCCAGGGTCGCTCGCGCACACGAAGCCCGAGGCCGCCGACATGCCCGCCGGACGCTGGACGCCGGCGCCGGCGACGCTCCTCTCCTCGACGAGGTACGCGACCGCCGCGTGGGTAGTGTCGTGATCACGCGCTCGTTCGGAGTGCTCGATTGCGCCTGATGACCGTTGATGGCCTCCCTCATCACGCGCGCGCTCGGGGCGCTCGGGGCGCTCGGTCGTCACGGCCGCCGCGCCGCCGCCGCCGCGGTCGGAGCGACAGACGAGCGACCAAAACTCTGCCTCGACACGGGAGGGCGCGACCGTTATCTCGGCGGCATGGAGCGCCGCCCCCGCTCGAGGCCTCGCCGCACCTCGCGAGGTGACAGCGGCGCCGCCCTTGCCGCCGATAGTCGCGCCCTTTTCGCCCGCGAAGAAGGTCGCCTTGTACGCGACGGCGGCCGCACGGAAGCCATCCAGGGTGCAGAGCGACGAGATGGCACCCTCCTCCTTGGCTGCCTCCTCCGCGCCGTCGCGCTTGCCCGCCTCGCGTTTGCCCGCCTCATCCTCGCCCTCGTCCTCGTCCCCTCCGCCGCCCTCCGCGCCGCCGCCGCTTGCGACGGCGCCGCCCGGCCGGTGGGACAGCGCGCCTCCTCGCGTGCGTCGCGCCGCTGCCCGCTCCGCCATGGCCTCCTCCGCCTCCTCCGCTTCCTCCGCCTTCTCCGCCTCCTCCGCCTCCTCTGCCTCCTTCGCCTCCTTTGCCGCCTCCTTGGCCGCCTCCGCCTCCGCCGCCTCCTTCTGCTCCGCTTCCGTTGGCGGCGGCGGCGCCTCCGCCACTGCCTCCTCCTCCTCGCCCTCGCCGTCCTGGACCATAGGATCGCCGCCCTCCTCCTCGCTGACTGGGGCGCCACCGGCGTTGACGCCACCGGCGTCACCACCAGTGCCGCCCCCACCGCGACCACCTCCATTGGACATGAGGTGGCTGTCCTTGCCCTCACCACCGGTGCCGCCCCCACCGCTGCTCCCTCCCTTGGACGTCAAGTGGCCCTTGCCCTCGCGGCCGCCCATGGACGCTGCACCGACCTTCGGTTTCGAAGCGACGGCGGCGGCAGCGGCGCACTCCGCGGCAGTCAGGTCGTCATCTTCGTCCTCGTCCTCGTCCTCGTCCTCCTCCGCACCCTCGGCCTCCTTGTCACCGTCATCGCCGCCGCCCTTGCGCGGCCGCTTCGCCTGCTTACCGCCCGTCCCGCCGCTGTAGCGACCGCGCTTCGCAGGGCGACCCGGCTTGCGCGCCTCTGAATGCGAGGGCACTCCCTCAACGCCGCGCAGCTCCTCGTACCGGTCGTCGAAGTCAGCCCATCGGATAGACCTCTCGAGCTCAAGCAGGCAGTCGCCGAGGTGCGTGGGGGTCGCCGCAGCCATCAGCCGGCTATGCCAAGCGGCACGAAGGCGGTTCGCCCACCCCTCGACGAGCACCTTATCGCCAAGCACCTCCTCGAGAGTGCACAGGGCCTGCGCCACTGTGCGCACGCGCGGCGGCCCCTCCGTCAGCAGCAGCAGCCACGCTGGGCGCAGCACTTCCCAATCCCACTGCCCCTCCGCGGCTCGCAGCGCTCCCCAAGGGATCCGTTCCTCGATATCCTGCAGCCGCAGCGCGAGCGAGCCGCACGAGGCAGGCATCATGCCAGACGCGCAGCCAGCACTCCCCAGGCTGCTCGCCCCCCCGTTGCCCGGGCCGCCGCCTCCACCATCCTCGCTCCAGGCGGAGTCCGCAGCAGTAGCCGCGCTCATGGCTTCGGCCTCAGTGGCGAGGACGGCCGCGACCTCGGGCAAGGGCAGGCTGCCGCCTGGGCCTCCACCCACGCTGCTGCCGATTGGCGACGCCGCGCCTCCCGTGCCGTCCGCGCCAGCGCGCTGCGCGAGCTCGAACTGCAACAGCAGCTTCTGGTAGTTTTGGCGCAGCGCGTATGCTGCGTGCGACGCCTCCTTCACCTTCAGCACTTGGCCTACATCTGCCCACCTCTTATCCTGAGTCACCGCATGATAGCCGCCCATGCTTTTGACCGCCTCGTACAGCTGATAGAGGTCGATCTCGCGGCCAGCAAGCACGGGCGCCTTGCGCAGCGGCGCTCCAATGCTGTCGAGGTACTCGCGCAGGCTCGTCATGAATCGTGCGTGGCAGACATCGTGCTCAAGCATCTCGCTCAATCGTTGCGTCGTCGGCCGGAGCCGCAGCGCGCTTGCGTTGATGGCAAACGGCACGTTCCAGTCTGGTGGCGGCGCGATGCGCGCTATGCCGTACCTGTGTGAGGCAAGGCGAGCGAGGGGTGAGCGGCATAGTGCCCATCTGACACATGGTGATGAAAAGGGTGCGAAGGCCGCTCACTGTTCAACAATTGGCTGCACGCGCTTCATGTACGTGATCGGATCGGCCCACTCCTCGCTCGAGGGCCGCAGGAGCGGCGCCTCGGCGATTGTGGCGGTAGCCATGAGCACCGCAGTCACTTCGCACACTAGAGGAGTCTCGGTGCCGCGGTCACGAACTCGTTCACAGCTCTCTCGAAAGGTGCATCTCTGGCTATACTTCTCTGCTTCACTGTCTTAATGCTCTGGCTAAGAATCCATACACAGACCGCGCGTCCTGGAGAGTCACAGAGTCACCGACCCTCAGTCCCTGACACATCGGTTGCTTTACAGCGTGGGCAGGAGACTTATCGCTCCTCTCACTTCTGGGCAGCGCCCTTGCCCTGCTCCTTGTTCTCCTTGCCCTCGTCCTTCTTCGCCGCGCCCTCCTTGTCCTTGTTAGCGGCCACCTCGTCGCTCGCGCGCTCCTTCTCCTTGTTGACAATGCGGTTGTCAATCAGGTTGTGCAGTGCGACGACGGCGCGGATGACGGAGGCGAGGTAGATGGCGAGCATCATGTCGTTCGTCTTGACCGCAAAAGCTTGCACGAGCTCCTCAACGTTGAGGTTGGGCAGCAAGTTGAAAATGTCCTGCAGCGCGTAGATGATCTTGTGATTCACGGGCAGCCGGCCCGAGAGCACATTCTGCAGGTAGCCGTCGACCTCTGAGAGGCGTGCGGCGAGTCCCTTGAGCGCGCCGAGCTTTTGGGCCACCTGGTTGGCGAGCGTCGAGATGGTCGTGTCGCGCACGTCACGCAGCAGGTGTTCGACACCCACCTCCTCCGACTCTAGGGCACCGATGGACGAGGGCACGTGCTTGAAGGTCCAACTCTGCTGCTGCCCCTCGCGGATCTCCTCGACTGCGTGGTACGCCTCCGTCGGGATGCCCAAGTCCTTAGGCTTCACGTCGATGATCACCATGACAGGGTTGGACGTATACCGGCGCACCAGTTGGTCGATCTGCAGGTCGCCCGGCTTGATCTTGGGTCCAGTTGAGTACCTAGCCGAGGTGGTGCGCACGAGCGGGTGATGAACGCGGGTCCTGGCGTTGGCGCGTGCGGGGCAGCGCGGGCGTGCGGGTGCGCGGGCGTGCGGGTGCGCGGGCGTGTTGGAGTGCGTGCGCGGCCCCGGGCCCAGGCGAACGGGCTCTTGCACACCAGCCGACCAGTTTCTCGCTCGCGTTGACCTTCTTGAACATGCTAAACATTTGCTCGTGGTACGAATGGTCGAGGTACCAGATGTTGAGGTCCTTGTCGTCCTCCTCAAAGGGCACGGCGTAACAGTTCGTAATGTCGACGACGCCCTTCGACACGGTGCCGAGCAGCATGCCGACAACACGTTTTTTTGTGTCCTTGGCGACGCGGTTGTAGTGATCGACAACTGAGAGGAGCACGATCGGGTGCACGACGCACGAGAGCAGCCCCGTCTGCGCCGTGGTCGAAGCCGCCGAGGCCTCATTTGAGGGATCGCTTGCGGACAGAGACATGGGCAGCGGCCTTCGGCGCGGCGCTGGGATCGCAAGACGCGTCTTGATGAGGAAGGTCATCAGGAGGGCGCCCTAGCGAATCGCCGAGCGCGCGGGCGCTGTCGCGACGCCTGGCCATGTCTCTGTCTGCGCTCACCGATCTGGTTGCGTGCATCCAAGCGACGGAGGCTTCACAGGCTGAGCTCAAAAGCCTGCTCAAGAACCTGCAGACGCACGAGGAGGTGCTCATCCAGCACATGCCACAACTCGACGAAGCGGCGCAGGTGCTCACGCCGCACCTGCACACGCTCGGCCTCGTCTTCATCCTCAATGTCAAGGGTTCAGCTGTGCCACTGAGTAATGTGGCGGCCGTGCAGATCTTCATCGCGCAGTGTCGCAGGCTCCTGCTCGGTTGCGACCCGGTGCAAGTTCAGATGGTGCCGTCACAGTTCGTCGCCGTGTGCACAAAGTTCAGCGCGGCGTGCTTAACGGCTCGTGCGCCGCTCTCGGCCGTGCGGCCATTGCACGCTGCCGCGCTCGCCCTGCAACCGACGACGAGCCACTTCACGCCACTGCATGCGGAGTGCCTCAAGGCGTGCCTTCTCGCAAAGACGTACTCCGCAGCGCTGCCGCTACTCGCGCAGGAGCTGCTGCAGGTGGACCGCGACGCTACGCTTGTGACGCCACGCGACCTGCTCCTCTTCCACTACTACGCTGGCATGATCTACACGGGGCTCAAGCGCTACAAGGCCGCCCTCGAGAGCTTCGCGCTGTGCGTCTCCGCGCCGACGCACGTGTTGAACGCGATCATGCTCGAGGCGTATAAAAAGTGCCTGCTTTGCTCGCTGATCGAGACAGGCGAGCTACCGCGGCTGCCCAAGTACGTATCGCCCGCGATCGCGCGGCCGATCAAGAGCCTCGCGGCGTACAGCGAGTTTGCGGACGCCTTCGCCACGGGCGACGGCGCGAAGCTGCGCGAGAGCTTGCAGAAGCACACGGCGGCTTTTGAGGCCGACCGGAACCTGGGGCTCGCCAGGCAGTGCATGCCCGCGCGGATGCGGCGCTCCATCAAACAACTCACCGAGACGTACCTCACCCTCTCTCTCACCCAAATCGCCTCGATCGCCGGGCTTGAAAGCGAGGCGGCGGCGGCGCGTCAGATCCGCGAGATGATTTTGGCCGATGAGATCCACGCGAGCATCGACGAGGCAAAAGGTATGGTGCACTTTCTCGAACGGCCAGAGCGGTACGTCTCGCACGCGTCGGCAGTGCTCATGGAAAGCGCGTTGCAAGGGGCCATCCGCCTTGCGGGCAAGCTGAACGAGCTGCATGCATCGCTCGCTTCCGACCAGAACTACCTTCTCCGCACCAACCAGGAACGCGCGCCCATGCTTGACGATGAGGGGCTGCTCTCCAAGTAAGAACGGACGATGCCGAGTGTTGAATTGTCGGAGTAGTAGGGAGCGGACGCGGGCCGCTGCAGCGCACAGCTGCCGCCTGCCGTGTGCCCCGCCCCACCGCCCGTGAGATGAACTCCGCGTTCGCCGCTTCGGCCTTCGCCCTCGCCACACGACTGAGGCCGTCGAGAGGGGCGAGCTCCTCGGGACGGTCCACATCCACTGCACGCGCACTGCTTCGAGGGCAACACTAGAGCAAGCGAAGTTTTTGATGTGTAGTAATGTTTCTCAAGTGTCAAGAGTTACCCACCGCGGCCGCGCCGGGTCGACGTACGACCCGGCTTCCCGGCTACGACCGCGTTCTCCGTTCAACTTCAAGCCGCTAGCCGGGGCGCGGGGCCGGGGGGAACGGCCTCAAGAAGGCCTCAAGCGAATGTCGAAAGCGAATGGTATGCCGGCTCGCCCCACCGATGCAGCCCGATCGGGTCAGGGCCCACGGGACGGTCTTAAGAAGGAGAAACGGACGCGGAAAGTCCCGTACCGCGCGCGTACGCGGACCGTCGGGCGTCGCCGACCGTACGCGTACCGTTCGGCGGTGCGGCGCGCGCGCTGTATGGTATCTACTTCTCGTGACTTGTCGGTCTCTAACTAGTCTCGTCTAGTGTCTCTACGTCTTCTTCACCACTTTCTCTCACCTCAGATGGCCTTTCTCTTTTCGCCTGGAGTCCTCCCTGCTCGCCTCCTTCGCCACTCCTTCCAGCTTTCTGTATTGCGGTCGTGATCCAACTGGCCTTTGCGGTCAAGCTCACGAAGCTTGAGCACGGAGCGTTCGAGGTCCAACTCGTCGACGCCTGCGGGCAGTGGCGCATCCCCACGCAGCGCAGCGCGCTCGGATCGCTCCTCGTGGAAGTGCTTCAAGATAGCCTCCCCGAGCACGAGCATCTCGTGCTGCCTCTGAGGGTCGAGAACCTCGCTGCGCTCCTGCGCCGCAGCGAAGTCTCGAAGCATCGCGTCGAAGCGGGGCCGCAGCCGCGCCATCTCGCGCATTCGCACCGCATCGAGCGCCGCAAAGTCGGCTTCGCGGCGCTCCTGCTTCTCGGCACGCGTCGCGTCAGGATGCGAGAAGCGACTCCAGTCGACGCTCTGCTTGGCGTCGTACACGTCCCTCAGGAGTAACCGCCGCCAATGGCCTGGACCCTGCTTGGGCGCCCGGAGCAGCAGTCCCCGGTTCGTGCGCTGTGACTGGCAGCGGGCCGTTTTGATTGGGCGAAAGAGCTCCAGAGTGATCTCAACGCAGTCGGCGCCGCTCTCTCGACTGGCGTGGACTTTCAGTTGCCGTTGGCCACAGTCGACCTTCGGAGCAGCCTCACGCTCGGCTCTACTGAGACTCACGGTGACGAAGACGTGCGTGTGATTCTGCGCCCACACGTATGCGGGTCTGCGACAACCCGCTCGGCGATCGTCGGTCTCGGGCATTGGCTCTCCTTCGTCAATCGAATTCAGCAGGGTCGCCTCCTGATGTTTTCGTGGCGGCGTCAAAGGAAGTGGTGACGGCTGCAGCAGTGACGGCTGTGGTGGCTGTGGTGTCAACGACTGTGGCGACGGCTGTGGCAAGTGCGGCGATGGCTGTGACGGAGGCAACTGGAGCGGTGGTGGCGGCTGCTCCTGCGTCGGCGGCTGAAGTGAAGGTGTAGGCTGTTGTGGAGGCAGAGGCGATGGCTGAGGCGGAGGCGGCAGCGACGGTGGCTGCGGGGATGTCTGCGGCGGCTTCAAAGGTTTTGTAGATGGTTGGGGCGAAGAAGACGGAGGAGATTTGCGATTGCCATAGGAGTCAAAGGTCACTACGGCCGCCGGATTTTGCATCAATTGGTCCAGCGACGTCTCTTTGCCTGCGGAGATGCCACTTCCGTCAAGGATAACTATAGTCTTGTCGGGCCCGGGCTCGTGCATTGGCTCGGGCTTCCTGAGGACGAACACATATGTAGCCTGACATAGGCCGAAAAACAGCACGAATCCGGCCGTGTTCAACTGTTCGGGCGTCAGCCGAGGGGTTGACGGCATCGGGACGATGAAATTTGAGAAACTTGTGGAGGACTGGTCGTGTGAAGGTCACCACGTGGTGAAGGTCAAAAAGTATTTCTCAAGAAAAACGAGCACGTGCCGACGTGTGCTCACGGGAAAGCATGACCACCAAGCTCCTGGTGGCTGGTGACGTCAAGGGCTCGCTCGATCAGCTTTTCCTGCGCGCCGCTGCGGTGCACAGCTCCAAGGGCCCGTTCGATTGCATGCTTTGTGTTGGCGACTTTTTTGGAGAGGCCTCGGCTGCGGAACTGCTCGAGCCTTTCAAGTCGGGTGAGCGCAAGGTGCCCCTGCCTACGTACCTGCTCGGCCCGCCACCCGCCGACGCGCCGACTGCCGATCCAGACGGCAAGCTCGAGCTCTGCCCAGATCTGTACTGCCTCGCTGGCACGGGTATCATCACGTTGCATGGCCTGCGCGTTGGCTTCACCGATGGCCGAGCAGGCGGCACGCAGCTCACTGATGCCGTGGCCGAACTGCGCCGGCGTACAAGTCATGCCACGTACCTGGGCTGCGACGTGCTACTCACCTGCGACTGGCCGCGTGGCTTCTTCCGCAAGTTGCCGGCTGACGGCGTGCCCGCCGACGTGCTCCCAGAGCGCGAGCTACCCGAGGTCGGCTCCGAACAAGTGGCCGAAATGGCCTGCTGTGTGCAGCCGCGCTACCACTTTTGCGGCACGGAGGACACATTCTTCGCACGTGCGCCCTACCGTCAGGGAAGCGGCTCGGTGTGCCGGCTTGTTTGCCTCGCAGCCGTCAACGCCGATCCCAAGAAGAAGAAGTGGCTGCATGCGCTTGCTCTGGCGCCGATGGCGACAATGGCAGCCGAGCAACTGGCCAGCGCCCCCGAAGGTACGACTGATTCGCCATACCCGTACGCTTTGCGCGCATCCACAGGCGAGGATGCCGCGCAGTGCGCGCACCCGGTCCCGCCCAACGCGGCCGCCGTGGCCGGCGGCGGTGGTGGAGTCGGTGGAGGTGGTGGGGGCGCTGGCGACGGTGCGCTGGCGGCAGATGCGGGCGGTGGCACAAAGCGCAAGCGCCCCGAGTTCGCCAAGGAGCAGCGGTCGTGGGTGGCCGACACGTGCTGGTTCTGCATGGCCTCGGCCCAGTTCGAGACCCACCTAGTCGTGTCGGTTGGCGAGGAGGTTTACGCGTCCGTGGCCAAGGGGCCATTGCTACCCATGCACGCACTGCTCCTCCCCATCGCGCACAAGCCCTGCTCGCTGCTGCTGAGCGACAGCGAGGCGGCCGAGCTGCAGCGGTACGTGGCGGCGCTGCGCAAGTGCTTCCTGGCCCGCGGCTTTGCGCTCCTTCTCTTCGAGCGCTACATGGCCAGCGGCACCTTTGAGCACATGCACGTCCAAGCAGTGCCGCTCCCCGCGCAGCTGGCAGGCGGTGTACGCGCCGCTTTCGAGGCGCACGGCCGGCGGCTCGGTTTGCACTTTGAGATGCTCGCACCCAGTGAGACGCTTGTCTCGCGCATGCCAGGTGGGCCCGAGCCCTTCTTCGCAGCCACGCTGCCATCGGGCGAGACGCTCCTGCACCTTCACCGCACCAATCCGCGACGGCACCCGCTCCAGTTTGGTCGTGAGGTCGTCGCCGCACTGCTCGGCAACCCAGATCGCGCCGACTGGAAGAAGTGCATGCCCCAGCCTGCACCTGGCGAGCGGGCGAGCACCGTCGAGCTCGAGGCGCGAGGTGCGTCGGAATTCAAGCGATGCTTCGCGCCCTTCGAGCCCGAGGTCGAGGAGTGACGCGGGGCACTACACTTGCGGCGCATCCCGCGAAGGCAGTAAAGAAGTAATCAAGCACGTACAAAAGGCTTTACGATTACGATGAATATCCAACGTCGGGCTTAAAATCGGGCACAAACGCCGGCCCCGGGCTCATCGCCGGAAACACCGCGGAGCAGGGAGCAGATCCGAGCTTATCTTTGGGCCGAGCTTATCTTTGGGTTCGCGTGTGTTCTAGGTCGAAACGGATCGCCAGCACACCTAAATCGATCGAAACAGCGCTTTTTACCGCTTTAGCGCTTTTGCCTTTTCAAACAGAAACACGCACACGATCGCGGGGTAACGATATCGACGCCGGTCGCCGTGGCTACCGTGGTGGCACGCACACACAAGCTTCTTGATTCTTAGAGAGCAAAGATCCCGAGCGAAACTTCCCCAGAAAACTTATGAACTTACCGCCTCGGGCGCTTACCAGCAAAAATTCTCACTGTGCCGGCCAACGCCGACCCCTTTCTCAGGGGCGCTGCGACGGCGGTGTCCGACTCTGGAAATATCGTCTTCTTTGAGCGTCGCTGGCCGATGGCCCACAGGGCCGTGCAGGCTCGGTGCTGGCGCGCCGTCAGAGACGGCGACGTGGAGTACCTTCGCTTGAGTGCCCCAGAAGACTGGGTCGTGGCCAATGCAGACAGCGCAGTCGAGCTTGCAAGGGCACAAGGCCATCTCGGGTTGGCCGAGTACGTGCGCGGCTCGAAGGCGCGCTCTTTGATGGCAGACACGAGTGCCGCGCAGTTCGATGAGCAGCTGCGTGAGTCTGTCTTGCAAGCGCGCCAGTCCGCTAAAGCATCAGCCAGTGAGATGGTGGGCGCTGGGCTGCAGGGTTCGCTCGTCGGCGACACGGACGGTGGTCGGACCACTATCGATCCACTGCGGCGCATGCTTCGCACCGAGTCAGAGGGTGAGCTAAGCACCTGGCGGAGCAATCTCTCTGGAGCGAGCTCGCTCCGCAGCCACCGGTCGTCGCTCAGGTCACACCGGTCGTCGCTCATGTCACACCGGTCGCACCGGAGCAGCTCGCGCAGGCGAGGTGGTAAGCGAGGAGCCAAGGACGAGGACGCGCGAAGCGAGAGCGACGGCAGCGAGCTGGGAAGGGAGCCATTCACCGAGGATGAGATGCTCTCCGAGCTCGACGAGATGCTAGACGCCTTCGGGTCGGACGTAGCCGGGGACGATGGGGCCGCGGCGCTGTCGCCGCCGCGCCCGCCATCGCCCAGGCAGCTCAAGCAGCTGAGCGACTTGTCGGTTCGCGAGCTCAATGTGCTGATCGCGGCGCTCGGCGGCGCGGTGGATGTGGCGAGATTGGCGGTGGAGAAGGCGGAGCTGCTCGAGCTTGCCAGCGCGGCGCTCGGCGCGGCGCCTCTGCCGCTCATCGACGAGGTGCTGACCACCCTCGGGCTCAACGGGCTCCAGCCGATGGTCGCACCTCCGCGGCGCACCATTGAGCTCCATCAGATGGACGCGACGCAGCTGCGCGCGCTCATCGCCAAGCTGAGTCACGCTCTGCAGAGGCCGCTCGACGAGCTGCCGGACGCCTCGCTCGCAGCTCTCGTGCAGCTGGCACGCCAACGGCTGCGCGAGGCCCCCCTCGCGCTCCTTGATGAGGTGTGCATCCAGCTGCAGCTCCCGACGACGCAGGGCGATGATGCCCACATGCTGAGCGCGCGCTGGTCGGACGTGTCTGATTGGCCGGACGATCTCGACGATCTCGACGCGAATCTCGACGATCTCGGCGCAAGCCTGCCATCGATGAGCGCTCAGCACGCTGCCGCAGGCGCCGGCGCACCGGAGCCCTCGTCGGCGAGCGATGAGTCGCGCCGGCGGCTCGCTCGGCACGCGGCCCGGCTCGAGCGCTTGCGTGCGCGTGCGAGCGGAGCAGCGGCTGCACCTCCTCCGAAGTGGGTGCGCAGAGGCGAGGACGGTGGCGCGCACGAGAGGACGACGATAGAGGGCGCTGCTAGCTTTGATGGCATCGGCGGATCCGAGGGCGTACATCGTATGCATGCAGCCGCAAAGCTGCCAACGATGAGCCGAAGCGATAGCGCCGCTCCCGCCCGCCCGGCGAGGTGCGCCGCCACAACGACGGCAGTGGTGCACGACGCCCGAGGGGCGCGTACGGCGAGTGGGGTGGGGCAGAGAACAGCAGCGCACGCTAGCAACCAGCGGCGCAACGGATGGGGCAGTGGCGCGAGCGGCGCGGGTGCGGTCGACCTCTTTGCCGGCCTCGAGCGCAACGTCGACGGCATGCCAGTGAGTCTCGAGACGGTCGCCGCCGCTCAGCCGAACAATGGCCCCACATTCGAATTGAGCGGCTTGAGCGCTGAGCAGCTCCAAGGGTTACTGACGAAGCTCCGTGGCTCTCATGGGGCCGCGGCGCTGCTGGTGGCGCAGGTGGCACCGGTGGCATCTGTGGCCGCGGACCGCCGCGCTGAGGGACGCCGCGCTGAGGAGCGCCTCGCCCAGCTCGTGCGCGAGGCATTGGCCGAGGCGCCCCTCGCGCTCCTCGACGAGGTGTGTGCCCAAATCGACGCAGCCGCAGCTGCGGCGGCCACGGCCGCATCCAAAGGGCCTCCTCAGCGCCGATCTCATCCGGACCGCCCCTCGCACAGCCAGCCCCGAGCCCACGCCAACGTGTCAGCTACAGGTGCTGTCCCCGGCGCGGGCGCTGCTGATAATCTGCCGCCGCGTGGCCGTAGCGCCCTGCCGAGCACGAGCTCCGCCGAAGCAGCCGAAGGTCCCGTCGGCGAGGGCCTTGCGCGGCGACGTCTGCGCCACGAGCCCCACAGTGGCGGCGGCAACGAGGCCGCCCGAGCGGCGGCGGCGGAGGCGGCGGCGGCGGAGAGGCGCACTGCGCGGCTCGAGCGTAGCGTGAGTCGGCGGCTCGAAGAGACGCTCGATCCAGATCAGGAGGCCGTCGAGGCGCGCCGTGCGGCCCGCCGTCTCGAGCGCTCCATCGCACACCGGCTTGCCAAGCTGCCCGGGGCACGAGTCGAAGTGCTGGGCGCAGGCGCAGAGGATGGCAAAGGGGCTGGAGCGCCCTACGAGGCGGATGCAGGGCGCACCTACACTGACGGACCGCGGCACGAGCGGCGCGCACGCAGCCGCAGGTCGCGCAGCAGCGAGGCTCATGTCAGCAGCGAGGCTCATGTCAGCACCGAGGCTCATGTCAGCACCGAGGCTCATGGCAGCAGCCGGGCTCATGGCAGCAGCCGGGCTCATGGCAGGCACGCCTCCCACAGCTCTGGCAGCCATGGTGTCAGAGATCACCGCGGACATCACCGCGGCCACTCTCGAGTTAGCAGCAGCCGCAGCGACAACATGCAACACCGAACACCCTGAGCAGCTTCGCGCAGCAGGAATCCGTGCGCACGCAGCCGCAGAGAGAGAGCCAACTTCGGCCGCTATGCAGATGCCTGCCCCTGGCCCTTCGTTGCGGGTGCCGGTCGTGGTTGCTTGAACACGCGCCGGGACCGCGCACCCCGGCCGGGTCGGAGCTGCGCCGGCGGCGGGCGGGCGGGTCCCCGGTCGTTATCTCGTTGCGCGGCGCGGGTTACCCGTATATCGTGGACTAAGTTCGGATCACGTCCGCATGGGCCGAGCCCACGCACGAAGCTACCTGGAACTACCTCGACCCAAACCAACATACCGCGACAGCAGTAACTTCCGACTACGAAAACGGAGATCGGCCCCCGTCACAGGCGAACCCAAACCGGCCACACACGGCACAGCACGCTCAGCAGTCAACCATACCCCTCTTTGGTCCCACGCATACGTAAACGCCGGCCCTCTTCGCTGGCGGCGGGGTCCGCGCATAGTCTATTGGGTGTAAGGCAATCCATTTCCATATCTGCCAGCCGCTCCCGTACGTACTCCTGTTAAGGGTGCTTCCTTGTGTGGCTGCTCCGTGGTCGTCGGCCTAGCCAAGTGCGGCTTGCCTCTGCGTTCCTTGCGCACGGCGCCGTGTGGCACACGGCCTGGGCGTGCGGATGCATGAACGACGCGTAGTTGGCTGAGCCCTGCCAGTACCTCAGTGGCCTCTATTCCGCTGAACACGTTGCGGAAGATCCGATCCACGATATCAGCAACGGCTCCCCGATCCCCGTCGCGGGGGCGCTGCTCGCGATGGCGCTCGATCCGCTGAACTGCAGATGGCGAGGGTATAACGCCATCGTCGTCGTCACTGTCCTCGTCTTTGCTATTTGCAACTGCCACTGTTGGCAGCGGCCGCTGCGTCCCATGTTGGCTGCCGCTGCCGCTACGACTCTCGATGGGAAAAGCCTCAGCAAGCCCGCAATCACCCATCGCTTCGGCAAGCTCACAATCCATGCGCAGTTCGTCTTGGCCATCCAGAGCAAATGCTGTTGAAGCCATTTCCGTGGAGAACCGCCTTTTGTCAGCCCTGCCGCCCAGCCCAGCGTGTTGCGAAAGCGCGTTGTTTCATGTCTTGCTGACGAACCTCATGAAAACAAATCCTCAGACTACACGTACATGTACATGTACCGACTCGTGTGTGTCCCGGCTCCCCGCTTCTGAACCGACACTTTGTTGCAGAAACGAAACGAAACGGCTCGTCTCACTGACTTTTCGCGTGTGCAGGAAGTGCGGAGCAGAGGCGCCTCCAAATTGCCTTGGAAGGGTGGCTAGGCCCTCTTCGGCTTCATACAGACAGCGAGGTTCAAGTTGTAACCATGAGCTGGTTTGGACTAGGAGCCCCTCCGCCGATGCCACCGACGGCGCGCACAGCTGCCGTGAAGGAGGAGAATGATAAGCTCAAAGCCGAGGTCGCTGCGCTCAGGGCTAAGCTCGGCCAAGCTCCAGCGATGCCAGCGGCATCCTCGCGGCCAAGGTCGGACTCGCCACCCAAGGACTTAGTCGGCAAGAGCAGCAGCAGCAGCAGCAGCGCGAGCGGCCCGCAAGGGGCGGGAAGCAGCATGAGTTCATCGGGGGCGGCGGCATCAGTTATCGTCGTGGGCGACATTTGCACCGTGATCGGGCTCGAGCAGCGTGGCGACCTTAACGGCAAGAAAGCTCGCGTAGTCGCTCACGACGCGCTCAAGGGAGTCTGGCACGTCTTGATTGACGGCCAGACCAAAAAAGTGGCGCTGCGCTCGGAGAATCTCAAGCCGCCACCGCCGACCGCCGAGCTCGTGCCCGGCGCGGCGAACCGGCGCGCGCAGAAGACGTCGCGGGTCAAGGGTGAAGCGAGCCCGGAGACGGCGAGCGCATCGCCCATGCCGCCGCCGGCGGCACCCAAGCCTAAGGTCGAAATGACCGCTGAGGAACGTGAGGCGGCGATGCAGCGGCTTCTCAAGCCCATCGCCGCTTGCCAGCCAAGGGCCAAGGCGGCGATCACAGCGCGTCCACCCGACGCGAACCCCTTCGATGCATCCCCCGGGAGCGACGAGGGGAAGCCGTTGCCCATCGAGCAGCGCCCGGACTTTGTCGTTCCTCGAGGCAAGCGGCGCCATCGCACTGCGCCGGGGCGCACTGAGCGTACGCCCAAGACCGAGCGAACGAAGCAGTCCACGTACCGCGGCTCACCCACGACCAAGGCGGCGCTCGCGCGTTCGGGCTGGCAAGGGCGCACGACGTCGCCCACAGGCCGCGGCCACCCGGATCGCGACCGGCGCAACGAGCTGCGCGGGGCGGACCTACACGGCGACATCGATTACTTCGCGACGCAACGGATCCCCTTCCAGACCGCCACTACGGGTGATCCGGTGTACACGGCGCCCAACAACGATCAGAAGATGAAGGAGGCGTCGTGGCTCGCCTCACAGGCGTGGTTTGAGTCGCTGCGCCACTACCCCAAGGGCGCGAACGCCATGGACTCCGAGGCCGCGTACTCGGGCTACACGCATGGTTCGAATGTGCCTACAGAGCATCTCGAGACCGATGTGCGGACGCGGCTTGGGATCGCGGCGGGCGATCCCGACTGGAAGCCGTGGCAGCTGCAGGAGGCGTGGGCACCGGAGAACCCCAAGATGGCACAGCGTGTGCTCGAGCTGCGCGCGAAACTTCGCGGCACTTCGAAGGAGGACCCGACCATAGCCCCGGCCGGCGACCCCAACGGGCCGGATCTGTGGGCGTGAGAGGCGTGCGTGGAGCAGCTTGAGAGGAGTTTCAGGGCACACGTAGAAGAGGCGTAGTCACCGAGAGGACAGAGAGGGGACATTGGTCCAGCACTGGTCACGGCGCTGTGCCCCTGTGCTCCTCGTGTGTGTCGCCACTGCACGTCCCGCCGCAGCCATGTGTTGTCGCCCCAGCGCGCGCCGCGCGCAGCGCAGCCACGAGCCGGACGCATGGGACGGGATGCCCCTGGCTCCCGAGCCCCGAGACGATCCAGTGGCGGGATCAGGAGACGGTGCGCGGTTGGTGCGATGGGTGCGCTCACAGCCACCGCAAGACCATGAGCTGCCGCGCCCGTCTGTGTGTTCGCGTCTTCTGATTGTGGCGCGCCGCGCCGGCGGCGCGCGGCAGTGGGCGCTGGGGCCGACTAGAGCGATCCGTCCATCCGTCGAGACAGACTTTGACTTACGTCGAACGACTCTCGACGACTCGACAGCTCCGAGGTCTCGTGACAGCGCTGTGTTTCTCTCTAATTCGAAATTCCACTCTTATGCTATGCGCTCCCCGCTCCGTTCGATCCACCGATGTCCTCAGTCCTGTACGCGCCGCGTGTACTATGTACTTGTATGTACTCCCGGCTATTATTGAAACCCTAATTCTATCAGTTTGTGTACGCTCGGAACCGTGTGGCACATTTTATTCGGAACCGTGTGTCAGCGCTGACAGCTGTGCCACGACACACCAGCGGGATAGGGGTGCAAGCAAAGACGTCACAGGTGAGTTTCATCAGCGTGGCACGGCGTGACCGAAATCTGCATTCGAACGAGATAACACTTCCGTCGCGCACGAGATCTTCTCTTCATATGCTCGCCTCAGTTGCTGTTGTACTGGGCTTCGTCCTGCCGGGGACGCAGCCCCCGCCGCGCTGCTCGCAGCAGCGCTTTGGTGAAATCAGAGCGGTCGTCGCAGCCAAATTCGACCTCGGCGTCTACATGGAGGAGAAGCGTGTGCTTACCGAGCAACTCCTCGACGCCTCGCTCAAGTCCACCGTCCCTCAGACTGACCTGATCATCGAGTCGATGCGCTACTCGCTGCTGGCCGGCGGCAAGCGAGTGCGCCCCATGCTCTGCTTTGCCGCGACCGAGATGTTCGGCGGCTCGCTGGATGCCGCCAAGCCTGCTGCTGTAGCTCTCGAAATGATTCACACCATGTCGCTCATCCACGACGACCTGCCGGCGATGGACAACGACGACCTGCGCCGCGGCAAGCCGACGAACCACGTGCTGTACGGCGATGACGTGGCCATCCTCGCAGGGGATGCGATGCTATCGGAGTCCTTTGCGCACGTGGCGCGCGAGACGCGCGGCGTGCCAGCGGAGCGGGTCGTGCGTGTACTTGGCATCTTGGGCGACTCTGTGGGGGCGCTCGGGCTCGCAGGTGGGCAGGTTTTGGACCTCAAGAGCGAGGGCCAGCCCAACGTCGGCATGGATACCCTCCAGTGGATCCATACGTACAAGACCGCTGCGCTGCTCAAGGCGGCCGTCTGCTGTGGCGCAGTCCTCGCAGGCGCCTCCGAGGAGGACATTGCCCGCTGCGAGACGTACGCTCTTAAGATCGGATTAGCGTTCCAGGTGGCGGACGACATCCTCGACGTGGAGTCTTCGTCCGCGGAGCTCGGCAAGACGGCAGGAAAGGACGAGGCTGTCGACAAGACTACGTATCCTAAGCTCGTTGGCCTGCAGCGCTCCAAAGAGGCGAGTGCCCAGCCCTTACCTCGGCCCCGCTTCGCCCCGAGTGCGCCATGGTCCTCTGGCTCTGCGTGTGCCTTGGCCCTCGCCCGCCGCCTCGCCCCCAGCCCTCTTGCCCCGCGCTTGACCCTCGCCGCATCGCCGCAGCACCCTCCTCACTCCCCCTTGGCCCTCACTCCCCCCTGGCCTTCGCCGTTGGATCCTCCAGATTGCTCGTGAGCTCGTCGACGATGCAAAGGCGGCCCTGGCCCCATATGGCGAGCGCGCGGCGCCCCTGCTCGGCCTCGCGGACTACATCATTGCCCGCAAGAGCTGAGCCAGAAGGTGGCGAGGGTCCCATTAGGGTCCCATCGAGTACAGGTACGCTTTTGGTCCAGCGTGCTTTGCGCGCCTGCAGAGGCCGCTTCGGCAGCCAGGGTGTAACCTACGCCTCAGGCAGCAACACGGACCCGCCCATGCGCCTGGATGTGGCCCGGGCCCGAGGCATGCCGAGCTACGCATGCGCGGTAAACAACCTCGTCGTGCAGTGGAAGCACATGCCCCTTGCTCGTCACCCTGGGTTTCGACTTTCGTGGATCGTGCACACCGCTCCTTACGGTCTTGCGGGTAATCGAGTATCCCGGGGCGTCGAGGAACCACGACCGATTATCCTTAATCGAGGTGACTGAGTGTGCCGCCGGGGGACGTGCTGCGGAAGTATAGGCTTGTGCTGCGGTTTCGGGCGGAGAATCGCCGCTTGGTGTCGCGGTGGTCCGGACACGCGGGCGACGGCGCGTGTGGCGCGCGTGTGGCGGTCCGGGGCTGACGGGCTCGCCCGCCCCCGGGCGACCCGCGTCACCGTGTGGGGATGATCATCCGCATGTGCGATACGGACGTCTCTCTGTTATAGGAGAAAAAATCATACGAAAAAATCATCGCGAAACGCCCAGAAGAAGTCCCACCGCGCGCTAAGGATACGACGCGCAGCATCAACACAGTCACGCACTACGACAACGAGAGGCCGCGTTCTCGGGACGAGCGTGCCTCGCGGGGTGGCAGAGCTTCGTTCAGGGCTTCGTCAGTAGGTCGGAGGACTCCGACTCGCTTAGAGCTCGTCGTGGCCGTCGAGGTCGTCGTCGCCCCCAAAGTCGCCACCGCCCGGGGCGCCACCGGACTCCTTGTAGACCTTGGAGATGATGGGCGAGCACGTGTCCTGCACCTCCTTGAGCTTCTCCTCGAAGTCTTCCTTTTCGGACTCCTGGTTATCGTCGAGCCACTCGTTGGCCTCCTCGAGCGCCTTCTCGATCGTCTCCTTGTCCTCGTCCGAAATCTTGTCGGCCACGCCCTTCTCAGAGTCGGACAGCTGGTTCTTCATCGAGTACACGTAGTTCTCGAGCTGGTTGCGCGCCTCGATCTTCTCGCGCACCTTCTTGTCCTCCTCCTGGAACTCCTCAGCCTCCTGGACCATGCGCTCGATCTCCTCCTGCGTGAGGCGACCCTTGTCGTTGGTGACCGTAATGCGCTCGCTCTTGCCGGTGCCCTTGTCCTCGGCACCGACGTTGAGGATGCCGTTTGCGTCAATCTCGAACGAGACCTCGATCTGGGGTACACCGCGCGGCGCGGGCGGGATGCCGCCAAGCTCGAACTTGCCGAGCAGGTGGCAGTCCTTGGTCATGGTGCGCTCACCCTCGAAGACCTGGATCATCACAGCGGGCTGGTTGTCCTGGTACGTCGAGAAGACCTGCGATTTCTTGGTAGGGATGACGGTGTTACGCGGGATGAGCTTGGTCATCACGCCGCCAACGGTCTCGATGCCGAGGGTGAGGGGGGTCACGTCGAGAAGCAGCAGGTCCTTGGTCTCCTCGCCGCCCTCGCCCGAGAGGATGCCGCCCTGCACGGCCGCGCCGTACGCGACGGCCTCGTCGGGGTTGATGCCCTTGTTGGGCTCCTTGCCGTTGAAAAAGTCTTTGAGCAGAGCCTGGACCTTGGGGATACGGGTGGAGCCGCCAACGAGCACGACCTCGTCAATCTCCGACTTCTTCATCTCCGAGTCGTCCATGACCTTTTGCACGGGCGTGAGCGTCTTCTTGAACAGGTCGATGCACAGCTCCTCGAAGCGAGCGCGCGTGAGCGTCTCCGAAAAGTCGACACCCTCGAAGAGACCCTCGATCTCGAGGCGCACCTGGTGCTGGGTCGAGAGGGAGCGCTTGGCGCGCTCGACCTCGCGGCGGAGCTTCTGGATGGCGCGCTTGTCCTTCGACGGGTCCGAGCCGTGCTTGCGCTTGAAGACCTTGAGCAGGTGCTGGATGACGCGGTTGTCGAAGTCTTCGCCGCCGAGGTGCGTGTCGCCCGAGGTGGCGATCACCTCGAAGACGCCGTTGTCGATGGTCAGGAGCGAGACGTCAAAGGTGCCGCCGCCGAGGTCGAAGACGAGGATGTTCTTCTCGCCGCTCTTCTTGTCGAGGCCGTACGCGATCGCGGCCGCGGTCGGCTCGTTGATGATGCGCATCACGTTGAGGCCCGAGATCGTGCCAGCGTCCTTGGTGGCCTGGCGCTGGGCATCGTTGAAGTAGGCGGGGACGGTGACAACCGCGTTCTTGACCTCGCGGCCGAGGAAGGCCTCGGCGGTCTCCTTCATCTTCACGAGGACCATCGCCGAGATCTCCTCAGGCGCGAAGGTCTTCGTCTCGCCCATCGACTCCACCTGGATGTTGGGTTTGCCGTCAGTGGAGACGACCTTGAAGGGCCAGAGCTTCATGTCGTGCTGGACAACCGCATCGGTAAAACGGCGCCCGATGAGTCGCTTGGCGTCGTACACGGTGTTCTCGGGGTTGAGCGACGCCTGGTTCTTCGCGGCGTCGCCGATCAGACGCTCCGACTCGGTGAAGGCGACGTATGAGGGCGTCACGCGGTTTCCCTGGTCGTTGGCGATGATCTCGACCTTTCCGTTCTTGTACACACCGACGCACGAGTACGTGGTGCCGAGGTCGATGCCGATGACGTCACCAACCTTCTCCTCGCCCTCCTTGGCGAGGGCGCAGCCGAGCGCGAGCGCGAACACAGCGAGCCGGTAGATCTGCGCGCAGAGCACAGAGGCATGGGATGCGGGTGAGCATTGTGGGGCAACAGGAGCGTGCTGGTGAGCCTGGGACGGTGCACGCGCGGGCGGACGACGGTCTGCGCGCCATATGAATTGGGTAGGCGGTGGCGTCCGAAGCTGTGCTCGTGAGCTCACCATGGATCTGTCCAGATGGATGACACGTGTGCTTGCTGTCGTGGCATCAGCTCGCTTTCCGAGAAACCGTTTCGTGCTTTCTCCCGTGTGTACGCACGCTCACGCTCGTGTCAAGTTCAATCAAAGACTTGCCCCGTCACTCAAACTCAATCTCCTTACATGAACGGTTCATTAACACCGGGCACCAAGAGCCGGGCACTTGAACACTTGAAACGGTTTTTAGACCATTTTCACGCCGGTCGCCGTCCTTTCATATCTATGGGTACGCGCTTCCTCGTGCTTTACGCGTCGCAGACGGGCAACGCGCGCGGCCTCGCCAAGGAAGTGGGCGCGCGTGGCACCGACAAGGGGCACGATGTGCGCGTCCTCGGCATGGAACACTTCAAAGAGCTCAACTTCGAGGACGAGGCAATCATCGTTGTGATCGCATCGAGCACCGGCAACGGCGACTGCCCGGACAATGGCGACAAGTTCCTCCGGCACTGCAAGAAGAAGACGACGCCGCAGCTCCTCGCCAACTCGCGCTTCGCCGTCGTCGCACTCGGTGATTCCAACTACGAGGCCTTCTGCGCCGTCGGCAAGGAGTTTGACAAGCAGTTTGAGCGCCTCGGTGGCCAACGGTTCCTCAAGCGGTTGGACATCGATGAGGTCGAGGGAATCGAAACCTTCTTCGAGCCGTGGCTCGAACGGCTGTGGGAATCGCTGGCCACGCGGGAGACAAGCCTCGCGCCCACAGCAGACGGCCTTGCAGACTCGACGCAGGCAGCTCCCAACCTCTCCACACCGCCCGTTGAAGCCTCGCATCGGGGCCTCAGCACAGCAGACGGCCTTGCAGACTCGACGCAGGCAGCTCCCACCTTCTCCGTGCGACCCACCGAAGCCTTGCGTCAGGGCCTCGCGCCCACAGCAGACGGCCTTGCAGACTCAGACTCAGCAGTGGGCCGCTCAGCCGCACGGCCGCTAATGGCGCCCGTCGTGGCCGCTCGATGGCTGACCGCCGCGCCCGCCTCTGCTGCCACTTGCCCCACGATTGGCACCGAAGGCGCACGGCGGGTGCTCCACGTGGAGCTGGATGTGAGCGAGGGTGGCGACGCGATGGCCTTCGAGCCTGGCGACGCTCTCGGCGTCGTTCCACACAACGATCCGGAGGTTGTCGATGCGACTCTCGCGTGCCTCGGCATCGCAAAGCCGGACGCGCCGCTGCCGCCGCTCGCTGAGATGCCTGCTCATCTTCAGGGGGTCGCGAGCGTGCGCGAGGCACTCACATCGCGGCTGGACTTGGGCTCCGTCTCGGTGTGGCCGCCATTGCCGCTGCTGCGCCTGCTACTCGCATCGCGCCCCGCCGGCGCAACGGTTCCCGCCAAAGAGCCTGTACTACTCGCGCTCGTTGCGCAGGCAACGGCCGCCGCGGCTGCTGGTACAGCCAGCCGCACCGCCGCGCAGAAGGCGCACGCGGCGCTGCAGTGTCAGCGTCCGTCGCTCGTTGAGCTCCTCACCGGCCTCGCGCCATGCGCGCCCTCGCTCGCGTCGCTCGTCGACACGCTCCCCCCTCTCGCGCCGCGCTGGTACTCGATTGCCAGCGCGCCGGCCGCTGAGCCCGGCCGGATGCACCTGTGCCTCTCCATCGTAGAGTATTTTGCACTCGCCGCCGACGGATCGCGCCGCCTGCGCCGAGGCCTCGCCACGAACATGATTGCCCGCGTGTGCGCGCCGCTCCTCGACGGGCCCAACGCGGCGACGGGCGCTCGCGACGGTACTCGGCCACGGCTGGCCGTCTTCCGGCGCGATCCTAGTGGGCATGAGCTGCGTCTGCCCAAGACGCCCAGTACGGCGCTCATGCTGATCGGACCTGGCACGGGCGTCGCGCCGTTCCGAGCGTTCCTGCAGCAGCGCCGGTACCGCTGGAAGCCGAAGCAGCTGGGGCCGTGTCATCTCTTCTTCGGCTGCCGCGCGCCGGGTGTCGACTTCTTGTATGAGGAGGAGCTCAGGGCGATGGCAGCGACGGGTGCGCTCACTTTGCATACCGCCTTTTCGCGCCAGGGCGAGCCGAGCGCCGCGGGCACGTGGCGAGGCGCGCGCGTCCAGGTGCCGTACGTGCAGGATCGCATCGAGGAGGCTGCGGCGGAGGTGTGCGAGCTCCTGTTCACAAAGGGCGGCCACGTGTATGTGTGCGGCGACGGCCAGTCGATGGCCTCGGACGTGCATGCGGCGCTTCGGCTGGTGATTTCGCATCAGTTGCGCGTCAGTCCCGAGGAGGCGGAGGCGAAGCTGACGGCGTTGTCCAGCGAGGGGCGCTACTGCCGCGAGATCTGGAACTGAAGTGTGAAGGCGAGGCTCCAGAGCGGTCAGGAGCAGCTCATCATACTTTCGTGCGAGCCGCCACTGTGCGCGGCTAGGCTCGCCTACGTATTGATTGAGAAGTCGAGGCGCAATGTCCTTCGGTATGCGAGGCGCACACCCACGCCAAACGCGGCATGTTCGGCGCACTGGTCGAACGCCAAGCAGGAGCCATATTAGTTTCCTTATAGTATCCTCGGCGCCGCCGCTGCCGGCGCGCGTGCTGTGCGTCTCGCGAGCTGTGCAGATAGAGGCTGCGCTAAGGCTGCGCCCACCACCACCCCCTACCCCCGGCGGGCAGAACGGGGACGAACGCCGTCGGGTCGGACCGAGACCCGGCTCCGCCGTGCCCCGCGGCGGGGCGGAGCGGCGGGAGGTGCTGGTCTGCGCTGCCGCCCGGCTGCGACGCTGGGTGTGCGCGCGCGCGTCGATGCGCGGTGCGGCGGACTGAGATGTATATACTTACGACCTCTCCATACAACTCCATATAAAACTTTTTTACAGGAGCTACGGCGCTTTACGGCGGCTCGGCCTTGCGCGCGCGGCGGCCGGCGACCGGGGCCCCGGGCGAGCGGTGGGAGCTAAAAGAACTTCCAGCCCCCAGCGACTGAGCGTTGTATTTGGCTCACGAGTGCGGCCTCATTCTTGGAGGTCGGGCGCACGAGGCTGATAGCGCGCCCCTCGCGTCCGGCGCGTGCCGTCCGACCCACCCGGTGCATGTACTCGACCAAATTAGGTGCCATTTGGTACTCGATCACAAGGGCGACCTCGGGCAGGTCAATGCCCCGAGCCGCCAGCCCTGAGCACACGAGGACTCCGTGGGGCTCCATGGCGAAGGCCGCGAGCGTCTGCTCCCGAGTGCTCAACGGGACATCTGGATGGAAGAGGCGCGGCTTCAAGCCTGCCACGTCGAGCACTCGCCACGCGTCCTCAGCACGCGCCGCGCTGCTCGCAAACACGAGCGTCTTCGATCCTTGCGCCTCCCGGCACAGCGACAACAGCACGGCTGCACGCTCGTCGCTGCTCTCGCCCACATCCATGAACTCGCAGCGCAACTTCGGTAGGGGGCGGTGGGCACCTACGGTACGCACCCATTTGAGCCCTGGGAAGCGGCCGTCCAGATATGAGCCTAAGCTGCTAGCACCCTGCCCGGGGACCGTCGCGGACACGAAGACGAGGCGTGGTGCCGCCGGCTCCCCACCAGCACCGTCCCTGCCGATGCTGCCACCCATCCCCGCGGGAGCGTCGGGCACCTCAAGCTCGGACAGATCTCGGAGATGCCAATCTGCAGAGGCTGCTTGAGGAGTCACGCCGCCCTCAGACGCCTTGCCGGCCGCACTCGGCACTCGTTTGGCCCCCTTGCGCACGGCGTCCAGGATTGCACCCGCGGGCGACGCGGCCGCTTTACTCCCAGTCGCGCGCACGCCCGCGAGCAAAACGTCGCATTCATCGAACACAATGGTCACCGCGGGACGGCCCGGAATCCGCTTGACGGCGGAAGTGATCATTGCGGCGCATGCATTCGCGGTCCCGATGATCACGTCGGGGCTGCTCCCATCTACCCTCATGCCGACCCTGCCACTGCCACCATCGCCAACCTGATCGGTTGCAGGCCCACCGCGACCGCTGCCTCTCGATCCTTTAGTGCCCAGCGCCTTGCCGCTTTCCGTGCCCTTGGCTTTTGAACCTGAGGCCGCGTCGTCCATCGCTGACTTTGACATGTGCTGCGCGCTCGCAGCGTCAGCGATAGTGAGAGGCGTCAACGCGGCGATACGGCGCGCCACACGGAGCACCTGCGACGCGAGGTCGTGCGTTGGTACCACCACGTATAGCATGCGTGATGGGTTACGCCCAGCTGTGCGCAACTGCAAAAGCTGCTCGAGCAGAGGCACAAGGTATGCAAGAGTCTTTCCAGAGCCCGCCTCGGCCACGAGGGCCACATCGGTCTGTGAATGGCGCAATACGTCAAAGGCCAGGTATTGAGCTTCCATGGGAGCGTGGATGCATTCGGCCTCCAATGCCTCCAAGATTGATGACGAGCAGCCAAGGTCTTGGAAGCTCTCAGGAGGCGGCGGCGGAGGCAACTTCTGTCCCCGAGCTAGAGCGCAGACGGTTGCGCGGGGTATCGACCGTATGGCTACGCGTGCAGGTAGCAATGCGTTGAGTCTCGCTGGCAACACGAACAGCCCGATGATGACCGCTGGACACATGTGTCGTCGGAAGCCCGCTTTGACCATGGCGCAGCACCGCAGCACACCCGGTGCGTGCTCTCGTTCACGCTGACCTTTTTGACAAAGATTATTTTACAAAATTATGTAGGATTTCGGAGGATTGTACACGAACAGACGAACTGCTTAAATGTTTGGACGTGGCGGATCGCTGTACTTGTATACAAGCACTCTGAACTCTCAGATAGGACTCCCCGTTTCGGATGCGACTTTGCTGTCGGAGCGCAATTTGAAGTCATCGTCCTCTTGAGGTGGCTGGGCTGGAGATTCGAGGACAGGATCGCTGATGGGCACAAACGAGGAACCACCACGCCCGATGCGAAGGCCTATCATCGATGGCGTGCTTGACACACATCTGGATCTGCTACTCGTTTCGCTGCCGTATTCGCTTCCGCGTTCGCTGCCAGCATACGAGAAGTGCGGACTCGGTGCGATGATGTCAGACAGTTGATCCGCGCTGCAGTCTGACAAGTGAGCATGTGGGCGCGGCTTGGCGATTGATGCCTGCGTGGAAGAGGAGCTCTTCCTTGGCCACCTCGCTTGCGCTCGAGCGGTCGTGGGCAATTGAAATACGCTCAGCAAGCCTGTCGGCTGCCTCTCGCGCTCTGCCTCCCTGTCGAGCAGCTCACACCGGTCTTCCTGCAGCGCTGCGACATCCTGCAGCGCTGACACCAGGCGTGTCTCACGGCCGCATGCCTCTTGGAGAAGGAGCTGCAGCTTCATTTCGCGGTCATGGCCCTCCAGCTTAGTCTGGCTCGCCTCCGTCTTCAGCTCGACGATTCTTGTTGTCAGCTGGTTGCACTCTATGAGACATCGCTCGCGGTCCATGAAGAGCCATGCCGCGAAAGCAACAGCAAGCAGTGCTATCAGGTACGGCAAGACGCCTGCGGGCGGAGCTGCCGCCGGAGGCGAGTCATTGCACAGGTACTGCAGCGCACCTGCGGGTGGAGCTGCCGTCGGCGTGTCGTTGCGCAGGAGAGCAACGCAGTGTGCCCCGAAACACAACACCTTGGGGATACGCAACATCGTGAACGATGGTGACCACTCGAGGCGGAAGAAGTGTGAAGCCGCGTAAAGATGTGAATAAACTCTGATTCGCTATGGGGGGAGGGGCTGATTAATTCCTACTTTGGGGGTGCAACTTGATTTGTGAGATATGCGTGGTTCTTGCTTCCTCGCGTTGGCCACAGCGCTGCCCCCGCGCACGCGTATCGCTGAGCAGCGCAGGTCAATGATGGCTGTCGCATCACTCGCAGGGCGAAGTCTCTCCGTGAAATGCCCAACACAATCGGACACGCTGGCACTCGGCGCAGCACTCGCTACTGTAGCCAAAGCAGGCGACGTCGTGCTGCTTCGTGGTGACTACGGCGCTGGAAAAACTTGCCTCGCTCGCGGCTTCCTTCGTGCGTGGTTTGATGATCCTGACGAGCTGGTGACTTCTCCCTCCTACCTCATCGATAACGTGTACCCGGACGATGAGGGCCGTGCGCTGCAACCGGGCGTGACCGTGCATCACATGGATTTGTGGCGGCTTCCCGAGGGCAAGGCTGCTCAACTGATCGACCTGGAGCGCGTCTTTGGCGATTGCGTTAGCCTTGTTGAATGGCCCGATCGCCTGGGTGAGGCCCTGCCCGCGGAACACCTTGCTGTGTACCTGGCCATCATGGGCCAAGAGAGCAATGATCGCAGCGCAGTCGATGCGACGGTGGAATTAGAAGAGCTCGAAGATCAGCCACGCGTGGCGACGCTTACAGCGGCAGGGACGAGCTGGGAGTCGCGGCTTCGGAGCAATTTTCTGGTGGGATGGCCGCTCTCAGAGGTGGACAGGTGAGATGTCGACCTCCACCTCATACAAGCCAGCCTCGCTTCGGGGCCTCGACAGTGTGGAACGACACAGGTTACACTGAGACGAGCCGAGCAGACGATGAGCAGACGAGAGGAGATGGCTGGTGTGATTTAAGGTCACTGATACCGCGGTCAGCTGTATACGCTGACACAAGCTGACACGCGACACGGGGGTCGGATGCGCGTACTCGCAAAGGCGCGGTGTGTGCGCGTGTTCATTGACTTGGGCGCTTTCTACTCGAAAAATATTTTCGACGACGCGTTACACGTTGGTCGTTGCTTCGCGGATCGCCCCGGGGTCCAAGCATAAAATAAGCATAAAAGCCACGTGTTGGTGCTCGGCGCGCGTGGCCTGCGCGCTGCGGTATCTGCGGTACGGGTACGCTCGGCTCGGGCTCCGGCGCGTCCATCGCAATGCCATGTATACTGTTCGACCACCGGGGCAGCGGCATGCGCGAGGCTGAACCCACATCGTTCGCCACCGAGCCAGATCAAATCACGCCTGAGCATCTTGAACCAGGCAAACCACATTGCCAACGGCTTGAGGCGGTGTAGTACGACCTCAGAGCAGACGGATGCTCAGTTGCACACGCCCCGAGCCGAAGCAGGAGAGTGAAGCTGCCAGCACGTCGCCACGGGCTGGCTGCATGGACACCGCGGGCGCCAACCCCGGGAGTCGAGCGTGGGGCGCCTTGATCTCCCTCCCGCGTGGGTCCCCGTGTGGGACTACGCCGACCGTTCGCGCCTCCGGCTTTGCGTCGGTCTTGGCGGGACGAGAGGCGCCGAGAGGAGTCTTCAAACGAGGGCCGCGATCCGGCCGCTCGGCCGCCCTCTCCTTCTCTTTGTCACCGCCACCACCGCTGCCGCCAGAGCCAGCAGCGCCGTCGGCGTCAGGCTGCCGCTCCGAGGCCGCGCCCACCCCGACACCCCAAGGTGTGCGCTCCTTCTTGCCACCCTTGCCATCCTGTGGGGGTCTGGCCTCAGCCGCGAGCTTGGGTTCTGCCGCCGGCTTCGGGCGACTGTTGCCAGCTCTGGAGGCGATGCTGCTCGACATGGGATTCGGGGCTATGACGGATGGAGGCTGTGCGGCCACCTGAGGCGTCATTATCGTGCTCGCGGCGAGAGCCTCCAGTTTCAGATGCACCGCCTTGACCGACTTTGCAAGCGTGCTGACCTGTGCACGCGCCTCGGCCGATGCCGTTTCGATGTTTGCCTCTAGCAAGTCGAGGCGCGCGGCGGCCGTGCGTTGTTGCTGTGATTCGAGCGCCGCAACGCGCTTCGCCAAGTCGGTCATTTGGCGCTCCAGCCGCTGCGATTGCGCCATCGAGAGCATCGCCTGCTTCAGTGCCTCTTGGGATTTCTCGAGCACCTCAGCCAGCGCAGGTGATGCTGCTCCGGTGATGGCTGAGCTCGCGGTCGTACCAGCACGAGCCGGCTCGGGCGGGCCCCCTCTGGCCCCTCCGCGGCCCGCTCCTTTTTCACGCCCGCTGCCGCGGGGGGTCGAGAGCGTGCTGGCGCCGTCCTCCAGCGCGGACAAGAACTGCCGCACACCACCGCCTCTTCCCGACATCCGCGCCTTGAGGCTCGGTGCCTCGCCTCGAGACTTGACTCCTCGAAAAAGTACCTTCTCACTTCGCAAGCGTGAACACGCAAAGTTCTCGAACAGACTTGCAGGCGCGACGTACAACCAAGACACACCAACACGTGCACACAACATCATTGAAAATTGAAATGCTCGTGGGGTACGTACTTTTTTACGTACGACGCGCCCGGCGCCATACAATTGGCGGGACCACGAATGCACGAAAACAACCTTCAACTTTCAAGCCGAACGGGGCAAGCCGCCCGGCCCCGAGCTTCCCGCAGCATCCGACACCAGTTACGATCTGCCAGTACAGAGCCGACTGGCACGCGGGCTCCTCCACGGACCTCGCACCTCGGTCGACCGAGCGTTATATAAAAAGCGTTTTAATCACCGGAGTCCGGACGCGGACACGAATTAACACTAAAATATCACGCCGACCAACAGCACGACGCGAACGGGCGACGGCCGCAGCGCGCACAGCCGCGCGCGGCGCCCCACTAAGTGACTGGCCACACTGGGGTCCGTGTGGAAAGTTAGTGGAAAGTCGCCCGCCGGGGCGCGGGGGGCGGCGCGGGCGAGGCCCCGCGGGCGCCGGCCGCCGCCCGGCCGCGCGGCCGCGGGCCGCCGCGGCGCGCGTCGTCGATTGCCGGATCGTCCGAGCGTACCAATCGTACGTACATCGACTCAATTACGAACTGCAGCCGTCAAGGTCAGCGCCCCCAGAGCACCGAATCGACGCATGGACCCACACACTGGACACTTCAACCTCACGTCCCTGACAACACGTCGCGAGACGGACACAATTCCGCGCTCGTCGTGCACAGCGCGGCATGCCTGGCGTTCTCTCTGCTGCCCCCACCGGACCGCGCGCGTGCGCACACACACGCCCACTGACACATGCACGCTTCTCGAGTCAATGTATGCACATCACAGCTAGGCCTCATCATTCCACACAGTCGCTCGTCTCGCGCTCAACGCGGCGCCTGGTGGAGTACGTGGTTAGGTGGAGGTCGCTCACGCGACGAGCGGCCTCTTCCGTGCCGCAGCTGCCGCCGCCGCCGCGCTCGCCCACCCGCCGCCTGACCGCTGCTCAGGCCATATCATTGCCGTACATGCCGCTGGCTTTGTACACGGACGAGGGCGGCGGAGCGTTGTGGTAGTCACCGCCACGATTTTTGAAGTAGTCGGACACGCCCGCATCCTGGTTGTTGCCGCCCGGCGCGGCATAGCCCATCGCCATCAGCTTGAGGTCGTTGGCGGATAAGTCGCCATCGCCCCACTGGTCCGATTCCCAATCCATGTACTCGTACTGCTTCATCGCCGTGTCCTCTGTCTCTGAATTCGAGAAGCCAACGGTGTAGCGCGCGCGGTGTACGTGGCCAGCGTAGCCGGGCATGACGCCCTTGTTGCCCACCGGGTTCTTGGGCTTCTGGAACATCGACTTGTTCTGCGGGTCGTGTGCCTCCGACACGTACAGCGCCGGCTCTTGATACCCCTTGACGCTGAGGGAGCTCTGCTTCAGGCCCTTCGGGTCGATCGGCGACATAGACACCGCCGCCGGCCGGCCGGGCACCGCACCGAGCGGGCAGGCTCCCACCTTGTCGCGCGCGCGGGGCACGTGGCCCTGGTATCCGACCATGATGCCGTTGACTGCGCCCTTGTAGTCCACATCCTTCTTGACCATAGCCATGAATGGCACATGCGTCTTGTCTGCCGCCGATGTTGGTGGCCATACCATGCCATGGTCATGGTCAGCCATGTGCAGGACGTCCACCTTGGATCCGATTGTCACCTTCACGCCCGCGGGCGCGATGTCCATCTCGGGAGGCCGCTTCGTCGACTGCGCCACAACAGGAACGTGGCGCTTTCGGGGCTCGTTCCACTCCTTACGGGGGTCCTCAGGACCGGTGTAGATGCCAGGAATGGACTCGAGCGTCGCGACTTTCCATTTGCCCACCTCGCCGTAGAGCTCACCGCCGCGGCACGGCTGCGGGGGTGACTTATCCTGGCCCCAGCTCGCCTGCATGGCTGCGGTGTCGCTGGATAGCCAGAGAGGGACGACGGCAGGGTTTGGGCCCGTTGTTTGTTTCGCCAAAGTTGTTTCCGAGTTTTGGCAAAGTCTTGATGGTGAGGTGGCGCGCGAAGAACCGGCGACCGCAAGCAAGCAAGCGACTAAAAAGGTGCTTGCTTGCGGCGACCGCGGATCCGCGGTCTTCCCCCTTGGGTTGATCCCCGCGACCCCGGGCCCCTGACAAGGGCCCCTTGGACAAGCACTTCAAGCACAAGGGGCCCCTGTGCCCTGATTGATTCGTGCTGCCCGCCACCCTGGCCCGCCAGGCGCCAGCCCGCGGGGGCGCCTGTGAGTGTGGGGCACCTGTTAACAGGTGGGCTCTGGCTTGTGGGTAGCGAGAGGGCAACTGGCTCGTTGTTCCGTCGTGCGTTATGACGTGGCTTCGTGTGAACTTAGGAATCCTACTTTGATGAATCTTGGTCACTTGCGCGGTGCAACGAAGCACCTCATCGGAACGAAGTTCCCCTTGACTTCCGCTGCTGCGATTGGCCGTCAATCGCGACAGCCATGTTCATGAACTTTTTCCGCATAGCGGGCGACGTGTGCCATCTGCTCTCCTTCCTCGTCATGTTCTGGAAGCTGCACTCCTCGCAGAGCGTCGCGGGCATCTCACTCAAAACCCAGGAGCTCTACGCCATTGTCTTCCTCACGCGCTATCTGGATCTCTTCTGGAACTTCCTTTCTATCTACAACTGGGTGATGAAGGTCGTTTTTATCATTTCATCGCTCTCCATTGTCTATATCATCCGGTTTGGCGTTCCCCACAAGGAAACATATAACAAGGAGGACGATGCGTTCCCCACGCAGTACCTACTGATTCCGACGCTGCTCCTGGGCATCGCGGTCAACCAGGACCACTCGTCGCCGTTCGAGATGGTGTGGGCCTTCTCCATCTACCTCGAAGCGGTCGCCATCCTGCCGCAGCTCTTCATGCTCCAGAAGCAGGGTGGTGCCGAGTCCCTGACCTCGCACTACGTAATGCTCCTTGGGCTCTACCGACTTTTTTACCTGTTCAACTGGATCTACCGGTACATGACCGAGGACAACTACATGCAGCTGATCGTTTGGGTCGCTGGCATCGTGCAGACTGCCCTCTACTTGGACTTTTTCTACAACTACATCAACGCCAAGCAGAAGGGCATCGACGCCCCCATGGAGCTGCCAGCATGAGCACGCCACGAGAGGATGTCCACGAGAGGGGTGCCGGGCAAGGGTGGCTCGCCAGCGCCGTGTGGGCACATGCACGTTTCTTCGTAATGCGGTACGAGCGCTGAGAGGCAGCAACGCATGCCCCGGCGCTCGGCTGCGCGACGACCACAGCGAGCGGGCGCTGCGGAGGCTGATTTGCCCGTCGTCGGCGTACGCAGCGCGCACTTTTGAGGGGAGCGAGGACACACATGTCATCGCGGCTGCGCCTCAGTATACACTTGCTAACACTTGTAAGAGCATGGTGCGTTCACTTCGCTGATCAGTGACGGAGCCGTCCACGCAATCGTGGAGAACATTTTTTTTGAAGAAATTAAGTTCCAGCCTATCTCGTTTTCCAACTCCAAGCGAACCTCTTGCTCAGTGCAGCGCTTCCGTGGCGTCGAGAGGGCGCGCGACAACTCGCACAGGCGTGTAAGCAGGACGAAGACGGCTCAAGAATGAGTCACGCCGTGCAACCCATAGTTGTGCCCCCAAAGCGCGCCGACGAGACGGACGAGGAGAAGCGCGCGCGGCGGCTCGCCAAAAAGGCGGCAAAGCGAGCCAAAGAGAGTGCGGCCATGGGAGGCTATGCGGATGACGACAACCCATGGAATGGTGCATCACTCCATCTCGCTCATCTCCCAGATTGCATGGCTGACTCGTCTGCGTTTCTCCTCGCAGATCCCAACTTGACCGAGCAATTTGTCTGGGGTAAGAAGGTCGAAAGAGAACGGAAAGTGAATGGCAGTGCTGCAGACTCCGCCTCGTCAGCGGAAGTGCTAAAACGTAAGCGCATGGATCAGCTCCGCGAACTTGAGAAGGCCAAGCAGGCACGTGTGCAGCGCGAGCAAGAGCGCGAGGCGTGGGAGGCGGAGAGGGTCATGCTTGAGCGCGAGCGCGAGCAGATGGCCTTCGCGGATAATGAGAAGCGCGAGGAGGAGTTCCAACTGAAGCAAACGTACCTGCGCGCTCGCATCCGTGCTGGCGAAGGGCGAGGCAAGCCCATTGATCTGCTCTCCGAGAGCCTCTCCCTCCTCTTCGACGATGCAGATCCCGACACGGCCCGCGACATCAAGCCGCAGGTGAGCGCCCAGCAAATCGAGGGCCTCTCACGCATAGGCAGAGCTGCTGCAAGCGCACACACGGGTTGGCTCGTTCGCCTCGCTCATGCCCGTTCGCTCACGTCTCACCCCCGCGGTCGGCCCGCTCACGTGTTGGTGCTGCAGGATCCGCTGTCCCTATTCGAAAACCTGACGCGACGCGAGCTACGCGAGCTTCTCGAGGACATATGCCGGTGCGCGCAGCTCGATATGCCGCGTCGGAGCTTTTGGAGCGCCCTGCGCGCGTTGTGCGAGCACCACGTGGCCGAGCTCGAGGAGAGCGGTGGGCACGGCAGCAAGGCCGGATTTGCGAGCGCACTCAACTCCGCCGTGAGCACCGACGTGGCGCAGATGCTTGCGAGCAAGTCCGCAGCAGAGCTCGACGAGCTGCGTGAGCAGATCACCGCCCAGCTCCAGGTGGGTTAGCATGCACGCGTGACGCTCGCCCGCACGCGCCACCAACCTGGAACACACACCTTAGCCGCTTGGACCATTTAGCGATGATCACCATCCGTGTGATCCCACCCACCCCTCAGGATGACGAGGCCGTAGACACCGACTACTGGCGGACAGTGCAGCAACAGCTGGAGTTAGCGCGGGCCCGTTGCATTGTGAAAGAGACTCACCGGACTGTCCTCGCGCGCAAGGCCGAGCTCATGGCTGCCGCAGGCTCAGCCGAGGACCCTCGGGTGGCTTCGGATGTGGCGGCGGCGGCGGCAGGGGTACCCCGCGCGGCGGCCCACAGCTCGAGCGAGCCCGCCTTGGACGGCCGTTACTCTCCCCTGCTCGAGGAGGACGACGAGGGCGCTGGGGACGCTGGGGCATTCGATGGAGCCGATGCCGGGGAGGTGAGCGGGAGTGCTGAGAGTGGCCGTTACAGCCCCGTGCTGCTTCAAGCTTATCAAGTCGCGAGCGAGACGGTCATTAGCACGGAGGATGACTGGCGCACGCTGCAAGAGGAGCGCGCGCGCGTCCGGCAGCACGCCGACGCCAGGCGGCACGCTGCCAAGCCAGGCGCTGCTGGGGCGACAGCGACAACAACAAGGGTCGCGTCAGAAGCCCCTGGCACCAGTATACTCTCCGGTGCTGGCGGCACGGCGGCGGGCGATCCAAACGAGGAGGATGCTCTTGTGGATGCTGAGGCCAAGCGAGGCATGGAGCAGGGGGAGGCGCGCTTCTCTTTCGAAGTGCCTCTCGAGCGCAAGATCACCTGGTGGCATGACAAGTACCGACCACGAAAGCCCAAATACTTCAATCGGGTGCACACCGGCTACGAGTGGAACAAGTACAATCAGACGCACTATGACCATGACAATCCGCCGCCCAAGATGGTGCAGGGCTATAAGTTTGCCATCTTCTATCCTGATCTCATCGATCGCACCCAGACGCCCACGTACTCGCTTCTGCCAGATCCGAGCGGTGCCAAAGACACGTGTCTGCTCCGTTTCCGCGGCGGGCCGCCGTACGAGGATATTGCGTTCAAGATTGTCAACAATGAGTGGGAGCACTCGCACAAGCGGGGGTTCAAATGCCGCTTTGATCGCGGAATCTTGCAACTGCACTTCAACTTCAAGCGGCATCGTTATCGTCGGTGATGAAAACGGTAATTCGTGGTCGCAGGAGCCAGGAGGTAGGGTGGCGATGCCGATGAATGCCGATGAATGCCGGCGGCGGCACCTTTGCCAGGGCCCTTGCGTTGCAGCGCGATCAATCACACGACTTGCGCCCGCCGCGCCGCCGGGCGAGCGTCCGAGCACTGTCGCGTCAGAGCGGAGTGCTGTGTGTCGTGTGGGGCACGCCTGTCGCGTCGGCGCAAACAAAAGCAAACCGGGTGAAAGCCGCGGGTGCTCTTGGCGTGCGTCTACTTGTAGTTCGGCGTATAACACGTCTAATGTCGCGCTTTTAAACGCCCCGCGTCTTCATACTATATACCTCAAGCGCGAAGACGCGGAATCATAACGCGGGGCGTGCATCGGGGGGTCGCCGACCGGACGCGGACCGCCCGGCCGAGCGTCGTCCGGCACCGCCGCCACGACGCGATGCGTCGTCCATCTCGAACGAAGCCTCTGGCGAAGGATGCGCACTCCACAGGCTCGATGCACAGGCCTCCCAGACAGTTCGCCCTGACGGCTCGCGCGGTCGCGGCTGACCCCACAGGCACGTCGCTCCGGCGGGTGCGTCCCCGCTACGTCGCCGCCGGGTCCCGACGGGACGCGGGGGCCGTGCGACCGGGGCCCTCGCCCAGAGCTTGAGCTAGACACCAGAGCCAGCCCCCACGTGCAACAAGAACTCTGCAAAAAGTAGCCGATTGTATCTCGATCTCTGTTCTCATCCACTGCCGCGTGCGTTTGTCAAGCACCCACACAGCCGAAGAAATGGAACCGCCAACCCGCAATCGAATCTGAAGCGTTGTGTGCGCAGGAGCAGTAGCTAGCTAGGTAGTTAAGACGCTGCCTTCTCATTTCCATAGCAGCAATCGTGCACCTGTACAGCACTCTTAGGCATATGCCCTGGCATCCTGAATCTGCAGCCATTGAAGCGCTGCTCGAGCCACAGCCAGAGGGATTCCCAGCTCGGCGTTCCACAAGCGCTCGGGGTTTGTGAAGCGCAATGCGAATTCGAGCTGAGAATGCAATTGTGGCGGCCGGCTCTTACACATGCATAGTGCAAGCAGCTTGACGAAAGCGGGGTCGTGCGGGTCCAACAGCGCGCACAAATGGCTGTGGCAAGCGGAGATGAGGGCCATTTTATCGTCCGGGTATGAGAACGCGCTCATGCGGCGGAGGCATGCTTTCGCTTCTGCGTACTTGCTGCTCTCGGTCAGTGTGTCTGCGACGCCTATATGGGACGCGCGCATGAAGGACAGCGTCCCGAGCTGCGCTTGCAGGACCTTGTCTTCGACATTGTCGGAGCCAGCGCCCAACACCTTGGCATGAAGTAACCCAAGAAGGTAGCGCTCGGCACCTGTCCTAATGGATGCCCCGCCGAATGCACGCGTTGTTACCTTCAGGCGGCGCGCGAGCGCCATGAGGGCGGCCAGAGCAGCCCGAACTGACACCGCGTCAGGGTGCGACGAAGCATCCGCTGAAGCAGGAGGTGGTGTGTGTGAACAAAGGACGAGGCGAAGGTTGCGGCTTTTGTGGCCACGGCGGCTGCGTGCGGAGCGGCGAGCTCCGAGAGGAGCAAGATGTATGACGCGTCTACCTCGCGCGGCGTACGAGTATCTGGCTCCAGACCACCCGAATGACACTGGCGTCTTGGCGGAGGCGGTGCCGCAAGTGCGCGTATACGCTCGCCAGCACGAGATGCAGCGGCCCCGTCGCTGCTCGCCGTTGCTACTGTCAGTGATGCCGTTGATGGCTGGATGTCGGTGGGTGACGCTTCCATAGGCAAGAATGCCGGCAGGCTAGTGACGGCGAAAGCGTTATCCTGCACGTCATCAAATATGGGAGGCGGGAGCAGCGGGCTGAAATGGAGAGAGCCATCTCGACGCTCGCTGTCACGAGCTGGTTGACCATCTGCAACGTCGCACGGCGGTAGCTGCCCGTTGAGCGCGATGCGGCAGGCGCGGAGCTCCACCTCAAGCGTCTTGATGTGTTGGGAGAGATAGCTTGCATGCGCCTGCGCCGCAGCCGCGGCCGACCGGTATTGATCCACCTCTGCCGCTGCTGCAGCTCTCACGGCCGCCACGTGCTGCGTTGCTGCTGCCGCCGCCTGCTGCCCTTCTTGCTGCGCCTTCAGAACCTCTCCGGCATGGAGATCAGCAGCTCGTCGCAATGCAGCTTCGATGGCAGCGTGGTGCGACTCTTCGGCTAATCCGTGCTCGCGATCGGCTACTGCTGCTCGAGCGCTCGCCAGCTCCTGGCGTGCGCGCACGTCGGAGTTGACCATGACTGCCTCCATCTCACGTACCTCGAGGGCAAGGCTCTGAACGAGGTCGGCGTGCGCTGAGAGCAGCTGCTCCTGCTGCTCGAGACGTTGCTGGACGGCGAGAGGCACGGCAAGCCCGCCGTGCGAGTCGAGAGATGTTGAGAACGCCGATGAGAAGAGTGTGGTGTGCGACAGGATACGGTCCGCCCACTCCATTCCTCGCTGGTAGCTACCGCCACCACCAGCGCTGCTGCCACCCGACTCGATGGCAGGCTCTGCAAACGTGCGTTGGTGCCTTATTGGAGCGAGCTATGCGCAGAAGCTGCACGCGTGTGCACTGAAGCATTGAGCTCGCGCGCCTCGCGCTCCGCGGCCTCTGCGCGCTGGAGGAGCCCTGTTAATTCGCCGACCGCTGATACGCGAACGGCACGCTCAGCAGCAAGGGCACGCTCGCTCTCGTCGTAGTCGTGCTTGAGCACTCTAAACGCGCGGCGCAGCAGGATCGAGCTTCGACGATTCATCGGCGTCTTGCATGCCACCACGAGTTTTGCCCAAAGATAGGAATTGCTTGCATGCTTGATTGAGCCTTTTTTCATTGTAACGAAAGAGGTAACGAAAGAGGTCCTCTTAATACACAAGGATTCCTTTTCTTCGTCAATTCGAAAGAAGGAATCCTGCTTTCGAAGCGGCGGCTGCGCACCCCATGTGCACAGCGACCTTCCTGCTGGCTTCACAGGTGTCGGGGCGCCATGCGCCGCAAGCTATCGCATGGTCGAGGACAATTTACCACAAGGACGCACCGCGGTCGTGCCGACCGCTACTGTGCCTCGCAGAGGAGCGACCGGCGTTGCTGAGCAGCACTGAGCCCGAGATAATGCGCGTAATCACGAGCGCGCTTTACCTCGATAGCTACGCGCCGCAGTTGCAGCCCAGAGGCAGTGCCGTGTTGCCACAACGCATCGCTCCTTTGCGCGCAGAGGAGATCGAAGCTCTCGAACAGTTGCCCGAGGCGCAGAACGCCGTCGAGTTTTCGGACAACGAGCACAGCCTGCTGCAGCGCTCGCTAGAGTCGCTCGACTACCTTGGCGACTGGGCTGACCCAGCCGTCGCCCGCGACTCGATCGTGCTGTGCTGCGCCTCGCCCGAGGTGCGAGAGTGCGAGTCAGGTCCCGAGTTCACCTGTAGGTACGACGCGTTTACCAGGGAGCGTCACCTACTTCACGCACACATCATCGAGCGCATGCTCACGCTCTGGGAGCGCATGCCCACGTGGAGAGGTGGCCCAGGCCTTGTCGGCTACGGCAGCAGCGGGAGCAGCAGCAGCAGTCGCTCGGCGGATGCGATCGCAGAACCCTCGACAGCAGCTGGCGACGATCAGCCTGCTGCTGACAGCGAGGAGGAGGAGGGAAAGGAGTACGAGGAAGCCGCCGAGGCGCTGACGACCGCTGCCGTCGCCGCCGCTTCCGCCGCCGCTGCAGCAGCTGCCGACAGTCCCGAAGTGTCCAACGGCTCGCCACCTCCACTGCTGCAGCCCCCGCTGCTGCAGCCCGGTGGCCCGCCAGCGCTGAGGCCGCCTGCACCGGGCGAGCAGCACGTGTACATTGTGGTGGGTGTGCCCGGCTCGGGCAAGGACACCGTGCTTAAGCGATATCTTTCCTCCCTCGGGCTGCCGTTACTAGACGCGTCCGCAGACCTGATTAAGGAGTATCTGGCCGCGTGGGGACAGGACGAGCTCTCCGTGCTCGTGCGTCGAAACAACGAGAGGGCGGGCCCGGGCAAGCACCTACTGCACTCTCAGTATTTGCATCGCGAGTCGATCGCCCTCGTGGACCAGCTCGTCGAGCGCGCACTCGCCCTGCGCCGGACGGTGCTTCTCGAGAAGACACTGTTCAACCTCGAGCCTGTGCTCGCCTCTGTGCGCCAGTGCCGCGCCGCCGGATGCCGGGTGCACCTGCTCGGCACGCACATCCAGCCGCTGCGGAATTGGGCCTTCCTCGAGGCCCGCATGGCCTCGGGCGAATCCTTCGGCCGGTACATTACGCGCGAGCAGGCGATTGGTGGTCTACGCCGCTATCAGCTCAACCTCGAGCGCATCCTGGAGGAACCTGAGCTGCGTGCTAGCTTCGACTCGATCCACGTGTATGACGTGATGGCCGGCGACTGGTGCGTCTCGTTGGAGACGTCGCCAACAGAACGAACGCCCCGGTGACACGACGAGGCGCAATGGCCGCGAGACGCGTCTCACAGTCCGCAATCGTTCAAGATGGTCGATCGGTTTCCGTGGACCCGAACTAGGCGGCTAGGCTCGTGGACCAGTACCCCGCGTCGTGAGGTGGCACAGCTACGTGTTCGATGTTGGTTGTTGCGCGCGGAGCCGGCGAAATATGTGCATACGTATGCATGAGAACGTGATTTGCTACCATGATGAATACAGATGGTGCACCCGCGCCGCCCAAAAACGTGACGACGCGGCAGCTCGGGGCTGTGCCTCGCGCCCCCAGCCCACTCCGCCCTGCCCGCCCCCTGAAACTTGGAGGAATTAAGATGCTACCGTGTGCACACGTGCAGCACCTCATCCAAGGACGCCGCCGCTTCGTCCAGCCACTGTGTGAGACTGTGCTCTTTCATGATGGCGGGCAGCGTTAGAACCGGTGCGTCGAGGTGCTTCCGTAGCGCCACGTGATTTTCCAGACCGCCATCGAGAAGGACCACAGCCTGCACAAATATGCTGCGCCGACGGAGCGTTTCGTACGCGCAGATTGTGGCACTGATGCCGCCAAGCCCTCCATCTCCCACGAGGATCGCTGGAAGTTGCAGAGGTGCGAAGAGGTCGCACTGCAGCGTGCCGCTCGGTGCCGGGCTCGCCACACCGCCAGCCGTCTCCACAAGGACGAACTCGCAGTTGGCTGAAGTCGCCACGCCGAGTTCTGCCTCGATGGTGCGTTGCACCGCCTCGTCCGAAACGGGTCGGCCTTCACGCTCGACGGCAAGGTGTGGACTCACTGCCTGCTGCCAAGCGTACAGCGTGCAGCATTCGATGGAGCTGCCAGCATCAAAGGCCGCCGAGGTCGGCGACCACTTGCGACCACCCGCCATAGCGCTGCCACCAGATATTGCTGCCGCATGGGCACCAAGACGATGGGTGCCGCTTGCCACTCGCGCCACAAGCTCACCATCCGAATCAGCTGGGAACCCTGTCTGCACAGGCTTAAGATAAAGTAGCGGGAGTCGAGACGCGCGACGCGCGGCCACGACCAGCCCAGCACTCACGAGCGTCTTGCCGACAGCCGTGTTAGAGCCCCATACGGCTGCCAGTGTCGCAGTGGATGCTTTGCGTGCAGAGAAGGACATTCATGTACTGTACTGTCCAGGGTAGCCGAGGCACCGACTTTGACCGAGTATTCCTGTATTCACACTTCCAAAGTCGGCAGTCAGCACGGGCGGGCGACTTTGACGACGCTCTCCGCAACAAGAAGGCCCTTGTGATCCCGATGATCCTAGAGGCCTTCGGCGGCATCTCCCGCAATTTTTATACACTACGTCGACCGGCGCCGGCAGGGGCGCCTGATACAAGGTCGAGGGGGAGGGGCGCACGCGGACCACTTGCGTGAGCGTCTTAGTGAGCGTCGCTGCTGCCCCGCCGTCGCGGCCGAGCGCTTTCGGCGAATGGCGCGCGAACGCGTGGTGGATCTATGGTGGATCTTTTGGTGAGTCTACCGATTAGCCGGTATGTATTTCGTATTCCGTGCCGGCCGCGGGCGTCGCGACGTGGGCTGCGCGGACGCTCCATCCGGATGCTGAGATGCTCACCATCACGTGCACCAAACATGAAAAAATTTCTCGTTCGACTTTCCATCGCCGTACAAGCGGCTAGGCGAAGGCACACACTCGCAGCGCAACGGAACCCCCAAGTCACATTTTCCCTCGCCGCGCTGAGGTCGACCGCGCGGGCCTTTTCACACGGGACACGGCACACAGGGGCCACCACACAGCATACATCATCGGTCATCCCCTCGAGTAATCCGGATGGGCGTGGCAAAACGTCCTGTAGTACGTGTACATGGGCCACCCCTCCCCTCCCACCCCTATCCCGCCCCCTGTTGTTGTTCTCCTCCTTCATCACCACCGAGGGCGAGGCAGATGACATTCCACCCGCGGCTTCGCGTCTCTGGGGCCACCCACGCGAGCGGTAGCTTTGATGGGCGCTCCTGCACACACGCCTGGGCCAGCTTAAGCAGCTGGCGAGCCTGGCGCACTTGGGTCTCCGCATCCACACTGCGAGCAGACTCAGGCAATTCACCCTGGAACCAATCCGTGCAGGGCATGCCATGTACTCGGTAGCAATGCAAGCGGCTTTTGCGTAGCGGCTCGGCGTACGGACGGCCGTCCTCGCAGGATACCTGGGCTTCGTCCCGCTCAAGGCGCCTGATGAGGCGTTCAATGCATGCTTCTGCCTGCTGCTCAGCTTCGCGCTCTTTTCTCAATTCTCGCTTCTGACGCTCGCGCCTCTCATTGACGATGTCACGCTCCACCTGCACTATGAGCCTTTCCAGCACCCCTTCGACCTCTTTCCTCACCGCTCGCTCCGCTCGCTCTGCGTCGGTCATGCCGACATGCTGCTGCGACGGCTGATGCACGCTAGTCTTTTGCGCGGGCGGAGCATGGGTTGGTGGCGGGTTGGTGCTCGACTGCGAGACAGGTGATGATGACACCGCAGAAAACTGCCTCGGTCGCGATTCCGAAAAGCGTGGATGCGATGGTGAGGAGACCCGTTGCCGCTGTGGTGACTGCTGGTGCTGGTGCTGGTGCTGGTGCTGGTGCTGGTGCTGGCGCTGGTGCTGGTGCTGGTGCTGGTGCTGGTGCCGCTGCTGCAGCAGCAGCTGCTGCTGCTGCCAGGAAGACGATTGCAAACCTATAGCAAGCGGATTGTGCATGTTGCCAACTATTGGAGAGGTCACCATAACCGACGACATCGAAGCACTTTGTTGACCAGGAAGCGACTGCGGCCACGTGGCTGTGTGCCATGAAGCCATCGATGGTTGATGTGGCGATGGCAGAGGGGTCGCCAGTGCCAATGGCACCGCAGCGGGTGGCTGACCGTTGCCGTTGCTGCCATACTGCTGCAAAGGCAGCTCTTGTTGCTGCTTCTGCTGCTGCTGCATCATGAGCTGCTGTTGCTGATGCAACTGTTGTAGCTGCTGCTGCTGAAGGTGATGCTGTTGGTGCTCGTGCTGCTGCTGCTGCTGCAACAGCCGCCGCCGCTGCTGCATCTGCTGCATCTGCTGCTGCTGCATCTGCTGCTGCTGCTGCTGGATGTGCTTCTGATGCTGGATGTGCTGGTGCTGGGCACGCAGGAGCTGCTGTTGCTGCTGCTGCTGCTGCTCGAGCTGCTGCTTGCGCTGACGCGACTCGTCATCACTCTCTGCGAGAGCGTCAATTAGTCTCTGGAGCACGTCGCGCACCTCGGCCTCCTTGTCGAGGGTGCGCCGGCGCTCTGCCTCGAGCTCGAGTCCATGCTCGAGCACCTTGGCAATCACCTCGACAGGCGCCTTGGCGTCGAGCGCGCACCACGTGATCGAGCGTGGCCACAACGCACGTGGCACTGACACTTGGAGCTTCTGCCCTGCCTTGATGCCACGCGGCACCACGATTTGCACGGTGCGACAGTTGGGCGGCGTGCATGAAAGCTTCTGGCCTGGGCTCACACCGTCAGGAAGCACGATCGAGCATGGCGGTGGCTCCGCTGCACGCTCCACTCTGAACTCGCGATCTGCCCCACCGCCAGTTGTGCCCGTGGTGCACCCCAAGCGCCACCCGAGCACGAAATTAAGGTCGCAGGTCGGCGAAGGCTCCTCACGCCCCGCCATGCGGTGCGCCTTGCGTGCGCGCTGGCCAGCCTGTTGCAGCTCGTCGAGGCGCAGCGCGCCCTCGAAGGTGCCGAGCAGCAGCGCTAGCTCCGCCGCGGACCTGGCACCGCGCACGCGTCGCCGCCAGCGGCGCAGCCCGTCGGGCATGAGCGCGCGTGCGCGCTCAAGCGTACCATGGACAGCACGCTGCTCGTCACACAGCTCACAGTGCCAATCACCCTCGGGAACTTGAGCGAGAGGCACTCGCAGGCAGGTCGTGTGGTAGGCCGCATTGCACCCTTCGGAGTCGCAGAGCAGCAGATGCTCTGAGTCGCCCGCTGAGCCGCACACGGCGCACGCACTATCGTCTTCCTCGTCTACCTCGGCCACACGCGTGCGGAAGCCGGCGCCTTCGTACCGAAGTCGCCTACTGTCGAGCGGCACCCACTCGTCAGCCGCACCGGCATGGGCCGGATAATGCACCAGGACGCCCTCGGGACCCATCGCCTCCATGTAACCCACCTGCCACTTGCCTGCCTTGTCGCGACAGCGCAACTCGCAGCCTGTGCGGATCTGCAAGCGCGCCGCTACCGCTCGCTTGTCAGAGCAATCGGCGCAGTACCAGTCGCCCGAAGGTACCGCGATCATGGGCCGCGGCAGGCAGTAGATGTGGAAGGGGCGGTCGCAGTCGTCGCAAAGCAAGGTGTTGATGTCGTCCTCCGCGCCTCCACACACCTCGCACGGGTTCTCCACCTCCGCCGCATCATCCTCATCGCTCTGCTCGCCCGCCCCTTCGCTGTCGTCCTTAGCTTCCTGTCCACCCTCTTCGCCGAGCTGCGACCGACGTGTCTGCCGTGTCTGCCGCCCTGGCGCCACGTGCGCAGGGGGCGCATAGTTGCCATTGGGCAGCCCCTTGCTGCGGGTGCTGCGGTCAAGGCGTGCCGAGATCGCCGAGATCGCCGGCGGCGGAGCTGGTTCCGAGGCTTTCGAGTTGGGCGTTGTCTTTCGGAGCGGCGGTCGCCCCCGCTTTCTCCTTTGCGCCACTGGGTGGCGCTCCTCCTCGACGTCTTCCTCCTCGTTGCCCTCGTCCTCGTCATCCTCGTCCCCATCCGCCTTCCCGCCCTTGACCTTTCCGTTCGCCGTGGCCTCATGGTTGTCGCTGTCTTCTCCGGTACCCTCTACGTTATCGTCATCTTCATCCATCTCGTCGCCCTTGTAGCTGTTCATCTCCTTGCCCCCCACATCGGGCCCGGCGTCATCGTGTTCCACTACCAGCGCAACCGATGCACCCGCTTCTGCCATCGCATCCGCCGCAGCTTCTGCCTCAACAACGCCGTGTACATCCTCCATTTCTATGTCGGCTTGCACCCGCAGGCCTTCACTGGCCTGCACCGTAGCGGGTGCGCCGGCAGGCGCGGAAGAGGTGTAGGCGACAGCAGAGGATTGCGCGGCGGCGGCACGCCCGGACTTAGCGCCATTCGCCGGTCCCAAGCCGTTCGCAGGCGCTCCCGCAGCTGCGGTCCCTTGCGTCACGTAGAGGTGCATCCACACGCGCGCACCTGCCGCGATGGTACGACGAGGGCCGCTGGCTGCCCGCAAAGGTGCCAGCAATACGCGCACCTCAGCAGGGCGGCTAGCGGCGGCATCTGGGCCCTCGGCCTTCACCTCAGCAGGGCGGCTAGCGGCGGCATCTGGGCCCTCGGCCTTCGAAGCTACCTCCGCAGTCTCTGATGGTTGATCTGGAGATGGTGTGGCGTCGTCCAGGGACAGGTAGCGAATGCCGCATAGCTTGGAGGCAGAGCAGGCCCATCCAGGGCGAAACAGGGCGGTATGGATATTCTCTTGCAGCCGTAGCACGAGATGGGCGATACGACTGAGGGCGTAGGGCGCGCCCGAGGCGGCCGCCTCCTTGAGGGTTGACTGCCACTCCATGCGGTGCACGTCCCACGCAGGTGCGCACAGAAGCGGCGGGATCTGAAGCTCGAGAGCGAGGAGGCCGATGGCAAGGCGCTGGAGCGTGTCGGGCCGCAGCAGCGCGCGGGGAGCGTTGAGGGCACAGCTGCTGCATGCGTGCGCAAGCCACTCAGTGAGCCCGCCACGCAGCCGGCGTTCGCATGCGGGGCACTCGAGCTGCGTGAAGCTCGCCTCCTTGCCCACATCTTCCCTCGGGGGTGCCGGCCAGCCAACGCGCCCCGACGGCACCGGCGGACGGCGGTGATGGCGCATGGTTGGCATGCTCTGCTTCTGCAGGTTCTGCTGGTGGTTGCTGATGGCGTTAACGAGGGCGCATTCGCGCACGCCGCGTGTGTCGAGCGCCGCACGCAGCTGAGGGACGGCGCCATCGCCGTGTAGCAGCTCGAACGTGCTCGAGAGCCTCGCACCGCCCACAACACGCAAGCTGCTCAGCGCCGCGATCTCAGCCTCAGGCGGCCCGGCGGAGACAAACTCGGCAGCGTCGGGTAAGGCAGCAGCGGGCTGTGTGGTGGTGGGCTGGGTTGCGATGGGCTCGATGGCGGGGGGCAGGATGGTGGTGGGCTTCGCGGCCATGGGACGGGCAGAGGCCGCGTTCTCGGCGAAAGCCGGCGCGGCGTCGGCTTGAGTCGCGGTTTGGCGCATGATGAGACCAGGTCCCGCGTTCCAGAAGGTGGCATGGTTGCGATCGCGGCCGAGAGGCTCAGGGCGGGGAAGGTGCTGGAGCGATGCCCATTGCAGCACACCCGCAGAAACGGCCGACTCGTAGTCCCACTCCTGCGCCTCAAGGGTGTGCATGCGCGCATCGAGGATGCGACGGGCCGCAAGCGTGTTCGCGGCTGCCTCGCATAGAAAGCTCAGCAAGCGGAGCCGCCCGCCCAGCGTGATGGCGCGGTACTCGCCGCACGCGAGCGCGCGGAGCGTGGATGGATCGTCGTGGCCGAGCTCACGCGCCGCGCGGCGCAGCAACTCCGGCCACGCCTCCGGCACGCGCAGCCCTCCGAGAAGCTCCTTTGCTAGCTCGGGGCGCAGCCGCGTGAACTCGGTGGGCTCGAGCCGTCCGTCGTCATCGTCATCTGTGGGGGGCTCCTCGAGAGAGGTACGCGCAAGGAACTCGAGCACCGCCGTGTGCACTCGGTGCACGAGCGGCACATCACCGTCGGCCATCGCATCGTCGAGAAAACACAGTCCAAGTGCTGCCTCGCTTGGCACGCCATCCGAGCCGTTGCCAAGATTCAGAGCGTCAAGGAAGGAATACAAGAAGTAGTGGATCTGCGCGGGAGGCCGTTGGTCGCACATGGTCAGCATGCCGTGCGCAATGTGCGCGCAATGTGCGCGCCGGGAGTGCAGGTGTGCGCTGGACATGGAGCTGGGCGAGCAAGGTGCACACATGGAGCAAGTAGCTGATCGCTTCCGGTGGTGCCGCGAGTCGCTGCCTATCGGGTTCTGGTTGGTCGATTCGCGGCTGCACAACCGGTGCCAGCTGCACAAGTGAAGATAGTGGCGGCAAAGAGCAACGCTGCATTGGCGACGTCGGAGCCGCCTCAAACCCCGCGAGCCGTGCGCCGCCTGGCGTCGCTGGTGCCGCTGGAGCCAATGCTGCTGCTGCTGCTGCTGCTGCTGCTGCTGGTGATGTCGCCGATGCAGCGACTCCGTCGCTGCATGCGACAGCATGTTCGTCAACTGCCCAAGACGAGTCGCCGACAGCCTTTTCATCGACGAACCGGTCATCGAAGGCCGCATCTTCAGCACCAACCCCGGAGTTACACATGGGGGGCTGGAGGTGATGGACTTCGTCATCGTCTGGCAGACCCTCTAGCTTCTGTCGCCAGATGAGGAGCTGCTCGTCCGACACTGCCGGACGTTGGAGCGACTGTGGTCTTGCAGGTATTTGCACCTTGGGCGGACGGCCCACTTTGCGCTTTGGTCCGTCTTTGCTGGGCGGCCGGCCGCGCTTCCTGGGTTCGGGGTGCTCGTCATCCTCCTCGACCATGGGCGAATCACGAGAGCCCTCATCAAGACCTGCGTAGCTCTTGCGAGCGCCTTGACGGAGCTGGCGCGACATGACGTCGGACATGTGGCAGACGCCTCTCAAGGGCTCTTGTTCACGAGAACGACTCGGAAGCCGTCATTCATGCCCTCAATCGACGTGCGACTGTGAAACGGTGTCGAACTTAACCTTTGGCTGTGAAACGTGGTGCGTGCAAAATGTGGTCTTGACTTGACAGCTGCTAGCTAGTATGTGACCAAATTCCAGTGCGTTCGCGTTGCTTACTCGATAAAAAAGGAAAAAAACCCATTCGTTTACTCTGAGCTGCGACCTACCGGGTCTCGCTAACCTTTGGCTGTGAAACGTGGTGCGTGCAAAATGGTCTTGACTTGTCTTGACTTGAAGTGTGATTCTGCGAACACGTCGGTATTGGTGGTGGTGGTGGTGGCGATGAGTGAAGCGTGCCTCGCCATCTCAAATTCAGTGTTCGACTCCCTGCGTGCCACGAACAGATTTGTGGGCCTCTAGATGGCTCGAGCATCAGCAAAAGATGCGATGCGCGCGGCCATGGACGAGCTGATGGGCAAGACGCGCGACGTTCCGCTCGCGGAGCGGAATGAGGACGACAAGGCGGGCCCGGACTTTCGCTCGCCATCGATTGACCGCTTTTACCTGTGTGGCTGCAGCCCTTACGAGCTCCTCAAGGGCACCAAAAGCGAGAACCTTCCGCAGCTCGACCGCGAGGGGTTCCTCAAGGAGCGCACCGAGGGCCTGCGTATGCAATGGGAAGCGCTCACGCAGGAGGAAAAGGATAAGTTTGGCTTCGAGAGCGAGCTGATGGACTTCTTAGCTGCACTCGTCGAAGAGCAGGACCGCCGGATCGCGGCTGCGAAGAAGCGGTATGACGCGATGAATGAGGCCGAGGCGGAGGTGCCCAAGGAGCTCCTGGCCCAGATTGACGGGATCAAGGAGCAGATCCAGGAGCTGCAGACGCAGTCGGAGGTGCTGGGCGAGGAAGGCGATGTCGACGGCTCGATGCAGGCCTTCCAGAAGGCGGGAATGTAAGGCAGCACACTCGAACGCACGCGGCACGCATGTCTCGGCAGCGCGCCAGCCGCTCAGAGCTCCTCGGGCGCGCCGCGACTCGCGCGTCGTGGCAGGTTACAGGCGCAATTGCAGGAGCTTGAGCGGCGCGCACAACCTAAAGAGACCAAGCGGCAGTTCGTAGACGAGGTCTCTGGCCTCGTCTACTCCTCGACTGATAACGAGGCGCGCCTCGCCGATTTGCAGTCGGGAAAGCAGTACAAGGCATGGAAGAGTATCCGCGAGAAGCTCCTCGAACTCCAAGCCAATCCTCCTGCCCGCCCTGGCGGTGGCGTCGGAAGTATCAGTCGCAGCGGTGTCCCTTATCGTGACGAGCGTGAGCGTGGTGGAAGTTCCGATTGGGACCGTCACGACAGGTACCGCGACGACAGGTACCGCGACGATAAGCACAGGGACGACAGGTACCGGGATGACAGGTACCGGGACGACAGGTATCGTAACGACGACAGGCCTCGCTACGACCCTTACAGACGCGAGCGTGATGACGACCGTCGGGGTGATTGGGACCGCCGCGCTGACTGGGATCGCCGCACAGATCGAGACTACCGCGAGCGACGCTAGTGCGGCCCATTTCGCCACAGTGCCTTTGCTGCATGTGATGAGCTACGCGCCGTTGCTTGCTCGCCCACAGGCATCCGGATGGGAAGCGGGCCGGCGAGGTCCTTTCAAACCTGCGGCGCGCTTCGGCGCGCGCACGTCAGCACGTATCCCGGCCTCGAAGCCGGCCTCGAGGCCAGTGGGTGCCGTTTTTCGAGACGGGAGTTTTCTTGCATGTTCGACAAGCTCTGCCGAGGTGAGCTGAGCGAGGTGCGTACCGCGGCCCCAAACGCAAAGCACGTGCTCGGTCCCGCCCACGTGCGCCGAACACAGTTCACAGCAGGGCACAGATGAGAGGCGAGTGGAGCGACGACAGGGGCGCGCAGGCCCGCGCCGCACCGCACGCGGAACTGCGGGTGGCGGGAGAGTTCACTTGGATCGGATCTTGGCGGATGATGCCTCAGATAAAACGGGGCGGCGGAGATGAGAGAGTGGCCGCCTGACTCGGCCAGAGGAGAGACCGCGAGAGAGGCGCGGAAGATGCGCGTGTCGATGCGCGTGTGCCACGCCACGACGCCAGAGCGGGCGGAGTGCGTGGACCTGCGGATGCGCCATGTGTGGTCTACGGTGCGATCCGAACATGCCGATCGGATCATTCTTTGCCCGACAATCACGGCCGAGCGATCATGCCGCACGATCGTGGCTGCTTCGTGGTTGCTTCCGGTGCCCGAGCGGGGCCCCCCGCGACCCGCGAGCGCGCACATGCCACATCGCAACCGACTGTAGATGTCGATCGGCTCCGAACGTCACATAATGTTTATCAGCACAAACGTTTTGTCACAGGGACACGCAGCCGAAGCGGCGGCAGTACTTACGACGGAAATACGAGGAACGAGCAGCGGCGACGTCCGACGTGCTGGTGGGCAGGCGCGGCGGCCTGCACCGTCCGCACGGTCCACGTCCGCCAAACGGCGAGACTAGTGCTCAACCATCGTGCACCGACCATGGGATCTAAAAAAAGACCATGTGCAAGTGTGGCCGGTGAGGCAATGGGAACGGCTCACATCTCAACGGGCGAGAGGAGATCGGCCGCTTGTGCGAAGTCGGCGAAGGTGAAGCTTGTGGCGGTGTCCTTCTGGAGCTTGCTCAGCACTGAGCTAATGGCCTCTTCAGTGGGCGCCATACCCACCTGCTGGAAGGCCTCAGCGAGCTGCCCGCGGCTGAGGGCGCCCTTGCCGGGTGCGTCGAGGCGCTCGAAGGCAGCCCGAAGAGCCTCGAGCTCCTCGGGTGTGAAGTGCTCCTCGAGGTTGACGCGCTTCGCGCGGTGCTGTGCACGCTCGGCGCGCACTTCGGCGAGGCGCGAGGCGAGCACCCCCTCGGGATCGATCAATTGCACACCGGGTAGGGGATCGGGGCACTGCGAATCGGGCGCGAGCGCATCGCGGGGCATCTCCGTGTATGCGCCACATTTTGGCACGTCGTCGACCCACTCGCCGTCGTACCGCTTCGAGTGGGCTTTATGCGCGGCGCTGAAGTAAAAATGCACGCCTTGGCCCTCCTTGCTGTCGTCCACCCAGTGCCCTTCGAAGTGGTCGCCGTTCGGGTAGTCGTACACTCCGAAGCCGTGCCGTTTGTCCAGCCACCACTCGCCTTCGTAAACACCACCCGCGGCATACGTGCAGATGCCGACACCATGCCGCTGGCCCTTATCCCAGTCGCCGACAAAGACGTCTCCATTAGCATAGTTCATCGTGCCGCGACCAGTCTGCACATCGTTGACCCAGTGCCCGCTGTAAACCTTTCGCAGGGAACCATCTTTATGCCGGTGCCAGAGGGTACCAACACCATGGCGCTTTCCATCCAACCACTCGCCGACGTAACGGGTCCCATCAGCCTTCTCTAGCGTGCCCTTGCCATCCCACTTGTTGTTCTTCCACTCGCCAAGGTACTGCTGCGTCCGTGCGTACCGTTTCTCGCCAGTGGGAGGGCCCTCATCGGGCAATTGCTTGGTGAAGTAGACCGTCCTACGCGGGCCGTCCTTGCTCGCCAACTGCTCGATCTGACCCGATGTCAGCAGCCGAGCCGGGTTTATCTGCGGGCAAGCGCAAACATGTCGACCGTAAGCAAGCTGGGCGTCGACCTTCAACCGATCGGGAGCCTCTTACCTGCGCCATTACTCTCAAAAACGGAAAACCGGAACAACGCGAAGTCGGCAATGGGAAGTACAAAAGACTGAGAGCGATACCGATACCGGTAAAAAGACACCGGGGGGAGCCGGGACACACACGGGACACACGGGACACGCGGACGCACAAAGGCACACAGACCAATCTCACAACCAGCCAAACCATACCGATACCGGTACTTCACGTCGTGCCGGGGAGAATTTGGGGAGAATTTGTTGTCGTCATGGTAAGTTTTGCGGACGAAATTGGCGGTGGTCCTCCTCGCTCCTGGGTCCGCGGCGGCGGCGACGTCCGGGCCGAACGCCTCGCCCGTAAACGTTCAATTTAAGCATTGATCCGCCGAGCCCGATCTCGTGTGTGGCAGTGAGTTGGCCGAGGATTGCAGCCGGCGCTCAGTAGGGAGCTGAACCACGTTGAGGTGGTGTGAGAGCAAGGAGGCACACCCATCAGTGCACGGGCTCTCGCTGTCCATGCGCAATCGACGTCCTAGTTGTTGGAACGACGAATGGCATAGGGTGGGAGCGCCAAAGCGATTGAAAGACAAGCTGCCGTTGCCGGATGTGAATGGGTTTGCGATAGGCATTCCACTGCTGGGCTGGCCGTTGGATAGAGGAGACGTGAATTGGCCGGGCGGGGATGGGGAGGGATTGGAACGGAGGGTGGAAGATCGACAAGCATGCACACACAACATAACTCAATTTTTTTACAGATATATCTTTTTTATAATTTTTTAAAATATTAATTAATACTTCTTCTTTACCAATATATAATAATATCTAATTTCATTTTAGTCAACGTATCTTTAATAGCTTCTAAATTATTTTCTAACTTAATATGTTTTGCATTACCATATGTTCTATATATCCTTTTATATGTCATTATCCATGGGAATACACATTAAAATGGGGTGTTAGGGTTAAGCGGGAAAACGACGATTCTACTACGATAGAGGAATTTCCAAACTATGAGAAAGCATGACATGTAAATAATTTTAATATTACCATCAATAATTTCAAATATTTCTCTATCTTTATCTTTATTATTACCATGTAAAGCAGATACAGGTACGAAATGATCCAAAATATATACCTAGTAAAAATAAGACAACTTATGTATGTATTAAGACTGAAGAAGATATAATTAATCGTATTAAAGTTAAAGTTGATATTATTTCAGATATTTATACAGAAGAACTATTTATTGCAAAAAGAATTGCAACTAATTTTTGGGGGCTGTGGCGTTTGTGAACGTCGAGTCAAGTGGGATAAACTCCGGAACCCCGTAACACAAACACTAACCCTAGCCCTAACCCTAAGCTCTAACCCTCGAACGTACCTCAGCGAACGTACGTCAGCGGCGGAAATCAATCCAGATTCCCAAAATAGACCTACGGCCCTGACTAAAGGCGACCCAAGGCTATATGAGGCTTGGATCTATACAGTCCGAGGTCGGACTAACCCTAACCCTAACTCTAACCCTTCGGGACTGGGAGCAACGAACACTGAAAAGGTTGGCACGATCTCTCAGAGGTTACTGAAGCTCACTACCATCGTCCCGGGCGGGAGTGCCAGAAGTTCAGTGCCCCAAAGAAGGCACTGGTGTTGCGCCCCCAACCGCGAGCGTCGCGCTGTGCGAGGACCGTTGCGGTGTACGTGGACGGCAGCGTGCCGACAAACGCGTCGGCCATCGCGCACAAAATCAGCTCAATGTGTGGCACCCACTCCGGGGGCATCGTCGGCGGCGGCTGCCAGCGCACCACCGCAGCCGCCGCATGCAGCGTGGCTAGCTCGACGGCATCGATGCTATTGGTCGCGAGCAGCACACGCGAGAGGGAGTGGCGGCGGAGAGCCGTGTGGATGGCCTCAATGGCCTGCGTTATGGACGGGAAGCACATCGACGGCGTAATTGCAACGCCGAAGCGCCGGCGGCCGTAGCGTGCCAACCCACCGCCCGCGCAGTAGTGCTCGTACCCATCCCGGCGCAGGTGAATGGCGAGGTACCGTTCGCTGCCTGGCAGCATCTCCTCGCGCGCCGCGAGCGCGAGTGCATGTAGGGCGGGGCGGAAGACGACGGCACGCTGGATCGCCTCGAGCTCGGCATCGAAGGCGAAGCAGTCGAGGTTGAAGTTGTACGCGGGCGCAAAGTCGAGGACGAGGGCGTCGGGCGCTTCGTGGGTGGGGCTCGCCGCGCGGTTCATCTCGCTCGGAGGGGGGTGGCCGCGCAGCTGGGGATGCTCTGCCGCCAGTGGCGACCACTGCTGCAGTTCGGTGGCGTGGTGCGTGAGGAGATCGACGAGGCGGACGTCGGCATCGCCCGTGTGAAATGTGGTTGGTGGATCGTGCTCGGCGAGCTCGGCGAGCTCGGCTTGCTGGCGGTCCAGATGCAGCGCCGCGGCGGCCCAAAAACCAGTCCCCTCGAAGGGCGCATAGCCCTGGATGCCGCGGCCGCTCGTCGACTGCTGCATCTCATCAAACGGCGAGGCGACCCTCGGGGCTCGGAAGCGGAGGCCACGCGTCTTGAAGAACTCTCCATTGAACGCGGTGGCGCCCGCGCCACCGAGCAGGTAGGGCGGATGCGCGTAGCGCGAGAGAACACCGCCAGTCTGCAAGCGCACTGCTTCCACGAAGTCCTCGAGCTCGACCACTGGCTGACGCCGCCGCAGCGCGCACACGTCGAGGAAGTGCGACGCACGAAACCAGCGCTGCTCGTTGGCGCTCTGGTTGGCCATCCACAGGAAGGGCGGCAGCACCAGCGTGCGCTGCATCGCACGCGCGACGGCCATCGCATGCCAGAGCATGTGCAGCTGGTTGTTGAATTGGCCGAGGCAGTACGATGGGCCCTCGAGGCCCACCACGCACGGGCTGTACAGCAGGTACCGCTGGGCGCTCGCGCCGCGGCCAAGGGCGTCGGTGGCACCGCCGCGCACGCCAACTTCCCTGACGTCGACATCATGCAGAGAGCCGAGCCACGCGTCAGCTTTGGCGTCGCACCGCGTGGACGGTGGAAAGGCGTCGGGCGTGTCAGAACCGTCGAGCACGCTGGCATCGGCGTCGGCGACGTCGGCGTCGGTGTCGATCGCACCCAACCGCCGGGGCCGGGGCTGCGCGGCGCAGTCGTGCACGAGGCCGTCGGGGTTGGCGGAAGGGGCGGCGAGGTGGATAGAGCAGCGGAAGGCGGGAAAGTCGGCGCGCACAAAGTGCAGCAGCAGCACCAGCGCGTGCTCGCCTCCGCGCAGGCAGCACGGGCGCCAATGCAAAAAGTCGCGGCCCGCAAAGAAGACGACGCTCGCCGTCAGGTTGGCCGTGTGAGTGCGCGCCAAGGGGTTGTGTGCAGGCGCCGAGATGAGTCGCAGCGGCCACGCGGCACCGGCGCCAGGGCTTGGCGGCACGAGCGTCAGCGAGATGGACCAGAGATTTTGCACCTGGTCGCGATGAGGGGGCAACTTGGAGCCTGCAGTGTACCACGCTGCCTTGACAAAGCCGGGCCGGGCCGCCACGCCGGTCACGCGGCTGACGACGGTTGCGATGCGCTCAGCGAGGAAGAGGCCGAGCGGGTCGTTATCGAGTGCCCACCGGTCCTTGGCCAGGATCGAGTCGTGCTCGCGGTCGTGCGGGCTCGGCTCATCTCGATAGAAGCCGCCGCGCGAGCTCCGCGCCAGTGCCTCGTAGTGGTGGACAGCATACGCGAGCGCGTGCCGGTCGAGGAGCGGCGGCAGCTCGGCATAGCCTCGCGCCTGGAAGGATGCGCGAGCGCGCCGTATGGCCTCCGCACTGACCATCGGTCGGCACAGTGACGCAGGCGGCAACGGCGCCGCGCCATCTGCGGCCGTGCGCTCGGCGTCATGCAGCGCCAACAGCTCGCGCATGCGTGAACACGGCACGCGGCGGCGCTCGGGCAAGCCATTGTGTGGCGCGCGGCGCAACAGCTCTGTGTGAGCGCTTCTGGCGGCCGCCTCGTCGCCAAGCTGATGCAGCACCTCCTCGAGCGAACGGTAGGAGTCGATCGCCCGCGCGGAGTTGGCCGAACGACGAAAGTGGTGCGCCGCGCGGAGTAAGATTTGCCGGCGAGCAGCTGGAGAGTTCAGGTATCCCGAGGCGCCGGCATCGTCAGCCAGCATCTGAAAGCAGCGGCCGAGATTGAAGTGCGCCTGTGGGAAGCTGGGATGCAGGTGAAGCGCCGAAAGGTAGGCTGTTGCTGAGTCGCGATGCCGTCCGAGATCCTTCAGGGCGATGCCGAGGTTGAAGTATGCGGCTGCGGCCATCTCTCCGTCTGGCATAATCGTCAGCGCTCGACGAAACAGCGACGCCGCCACGCCCGCGTTGCCAGAATTGAGGTGCACGATCGCGGCGTCGTTCAAGGAGGTGGCGTCCATGAGCAGAGCGGCGGTGTGCAGCAGGGCAGGAACATCACCTTAAGAAAACACAAGTTTAGTCAAGAAATGTCAAAAGATTCCCAATAGAAATGCATCGATCACTGGGAAATCTCTGGGAACGACGGCGTCACACCCCATGCTACCTGCGATTTTGCACATTATCATTCAGAGCGCATCATCCTCCAAGTGTCGGGTCCGTGCGTTTTCTCGCTGCTTGGTCCCTGCAATGGCGCATGGCCCAACGGGTCGTCAGCTGCGAGCACCTCCTCGAGGTCAGCGATGATGGCACGCGCTGCCGCGGGGATGCGCGTGCCCGGGCCGAAGATCTGCCGCACCCCGCGCTCGTGCAGGAACTCGTAGTCGTCGCGTGGGATGACGCCGCCGGCGACGACGATCGCTGACGAGCCCAGCGCACGCAGCTCGTGCACTAGCTCGGGGACGAGCGTCTTGTGCCCGGCAGCCAACGAGCTCACCCCAACGACGTGCACGTCGGCGTCGAGCGCCTGTAGAGCCACCTCGGCGGGTGTGGCGAACAACGGCCCGACGTCGACGTCGAAGCCGAAGGAGGCGAAGGCGGAGGCGATGACGTTGGCGCCACGGTCGTGCCCATCCTGCCCCATCTTCGCCACTAGGATGCGCGGCCGGCGGCCGTGGGCCACCTCAAAGTTGTTGGCGGCCGACACGGTCTGCTGGATCTCGTCGGCCGAGTGGCCGTACTCGTCAAAGTACGCCCCGCCCGAGAGCGCAAAGTCGGGCGTGTACCGCCCCCACACCCGCTCGAGCGCGTCGGAGATCTCGCCCACCGAGCATCGCGCACGCGCGGCCTCAATGGCAAGGCCCATTAGGCTGCCCTCGTAGCTCGATGCACATGCCTCGAGAGCTCTGAGCGCCGCCTTGGCCGCTACCTCATCGCGGCCGCCGCGCAGACGCGCCAGCTTGTCAACCTGTTGCAAGCGCACCGCCGTGTTGTCGATGACGCGCAGCTCGGGCGCCGGCTGCGCCCGCCCCGGGTCAGGCACGTACTTGTTCACGCCGACGATCACGTCGACGTTCGAGTCGATGCGCGCCTGCTTGCGCGCCGCACACTCCTCGATGCGCCGCTTGGGCATGCCGCTCGCAACCGCTTTGGCCATCCCGCCGATGCTCTCAACCTCGTCGATGATCTCCATCGCGCCGTCGACGAGCGACGCCGTGAGCGATTCCATCATGTACGAGCCGCCCCACGGGTCCACCGAGTGCCCCAGGCCGCTCTCCTCAGCCAAGATCAGCTGCGTGTTGCGCGCGAGGGACGCCGAGAAATCGGTGGGAAGGCCAATGGCCTCGTCGAACGAGTTGGTGTGCAGCGACTGCGTGCCGCCCATCACTGCTGCCATCGCCTCGACCGTCGTACGGATGATGTTGTTGTACGGCTCCTGCGCCGTGAGCGACCAGCCACTCGTCTGGCAGTGCGTCCGCAGCAGCAGCGACTTGGGGTTATTGGGCTTGAACTCGCGCTTCATCAGGCGCGCCCAGAGGACGCGCGCAGCGCGCAGCTTGGCAACCTCCATGTAGAAGTTCATCGAGATGCCCCAAAAGAAGGAGATGCGCGGCGCGATGTCATCGACGCCGATCTGGCCGGTTGCGACCGCCGCGCGCACGTACTCAATACCGTCCGCGATCGTGTAGGCGAGCTCGAGCTTGGCGTCCGCGCCGGCCTCTTGCATGTGGTAGCCGGAGACGGAGATCGAGTTGAACTTGGGCATGTGCAGCGCCGTATACGCCATTATGTCCGCCACCACCCGCATCGACGGCGCGGGCGGGTAGATAAAGGTGTTGCGCACCATAAACTCCTTGAGGATGTCGTTCTGAATTGTGCCCGAGAGCTTGGACTGTGAGACGCCCTGTTCCTCGGCGGCAACGACGTACATGGCGAGAACGGGCAGCACCGCGCCGTTCATCGTCATCGAAACCGACACCTTGTCCAGCGGGATCCCATCGAAGAGCTCCTGCATGTCGAGGACCGAGTCGATCGCCACGCCGGCCATGCCCACGTCGCCCGACACGCGCGGATTGTCGGAGTCGTACCCGCGGTGGGTGGCGAGGTCAAACGCCACAGACACGCCCTGCTGACCAGCCTTGAGGTTGGCGCGGTAGAACGCATTCGACTCCGCTGCCGTCGAGAAGCCGGCGTACTGCCGGATGGTCCACGGCCGGTGGGTGTACATGGTGGCGTACGGCCCACGCAAGTACGGAAATTCGGCCGGATTGGACGCCATCGCCTGGGCGGCGTCGGAGTCGTGTGGTGGCAAGTCGGCCACCGTGTACAGCGGCTTCATGTCGATGCCCTCAGCCGTCTTGCGTGTCAGGATGGATACGTCCTTGCCATTGAGCTCCTTGCTCGCCGCTACCACCCAAGACGGAGGCAACGTGCACAGTAAGCGCCGACGCCGTCTGGAGCTGTCAGCCACACATCGTACAAATATCCTTTGCATGGAAAAATTCGTCAAACGTGTCTTCACAGGTGTGTTGCTGTGAATATTTCGTGAAGTTTTCGGATCGGCGCAACTGAAGCACGGAAGATTGGAGACGACTGTCGGTTCTCAAAAGTTAGGCAAGTTTCACTCACGGTCGAGCATCTTCACAACACGCGCTTCCCGATCAATTGTTCCCGATGGTCATGTTCACACATCTTCGAGCATCCGCAGCATGTCTACGGTCTCAGCGATGGCGACGCAGAGCGCGTCTATCTCATCGTGTGTGTTGTAGAGATAGAGCGAGGCACGCGCCGAGCCCGCCGCGCCGAGCTGATGGTGGAGCGGCTGCGTGCAATGGTGGCCGGCGCGGATGGCGATGCCTTCCTGATCGAGGAAGGTGGCGAGGTCCGAGGCGTGCACGCCCTCGATGTTGAAGGCGCAGAGAGCTGCGCGGTGCGCATGCGTGGCGGCGGCGTCTGTGGCCACGTCAACTGGAGGTCCGTAGATTCGAATGCCGGGGATCGCGGAGAGGCCTCGGTGCAGGTGCGCGGCGAGCTCGTGCTCGTAGGCCTGGACCTCGGCCATGCCGATCGTGCGCAGGTAGTCACATGCCGCCCCTAGCCCGATGGCTTGGGTGATGGCGGGCGTGCCAGCTTCGAATCGGCCAGGCGGCAGCGCGTACGTCACGCCCTCGAGGGTGACCGTGTCGATCATCTCGCCGCCGCCCTGCCACGGCGGCATCGCCTCGAGGAGCTCGAGTCGCCCCCACAGGAAGCCGATGCCGGTCGGGCCGCACATCTTGTGGCCCGAGGCGACGAGGAAGTCGCACCCGAGCTCACGCACGTCGATCGGCATGTGCGGCACGCTCTGGCACGCGTCCACCAGAAGCTTGGCCCCCACGGCGTGCGCGAGAGCCGCAATCTCCTTGACGGGGTTGACACAACCTAGTGTGTTGGAAACGTGCGCGATCGAGACCAGCCGCGTCCGCGGGCCGAGCAACGAGCGCAGGTGCTCGAGGTCAAGCCGCTCCAACGCATCGAGCCGCGCGTACTTGAGGATCACGCCACGTGATTTCGCCAGCTGCTGCCAGGGCACCATGTTGGAGTGGTGTTCCATCACGCTCAGCACGACCTCATCGCCGGCACCGAGCTCGGATACGCCCCATGTGTTCGCCACCAGGTTAATCGCCTCAGTCGCACCGCGCGTGAAGACTATCTCCCGTCGGTCGGCTGCGCCTACGAACGCAGCGACCTTGTCGCGCGCCGACTCGTATGACGCCGTCGAACGAGTCGCCAGTGAGTGCGCACCACGGTGCACGTTGGCATTGTCGCGTTCGAGGTGCTCTGTCATCGCACGCACGACCGACGCCGGTTTCTGCGATGTGGCTGCTGAGTCGAGGTACACGAGCCGCTTGCCCTCCCATATATCTTGGTCAAGCAGCTTGAAATCGGACCGCACGCGCGCTCCGAGCGACGAGGCGGCCACTGCGGCGCCGGCGGTGCTGCTGGCAGGCAGTGCGATGGATGCGTGAACAAGCGCCACGAACATTTTCGTCTGCTCCTTCCGGGAGATGTCTTTCGTTCGTTACGACATGCTCAGTAGGATCACGCACAGTGTGAAATGTCTTTCGGTTTGCATGTGCTGGATAGGCGTGAATTTACCTTTCTAGTTCCGCGCGGTTACTTGTGTGTTTTCGTGACCTTAGGCTCGACTTTGCATTCTAGAAGTCGGGTCCTAGAACTCGCTCCGCCCGGGGGCAAGTGAGTTCTAGAGTGTCCCCAAGAGATTTCGTTTTTGCATTCGCGCCCTAGAACTCGCTTCTAGAACTCGCTTCTAGAATTCGCGGCACTCGCTCACTCCTCTCGGAGGCTACGTCGGCGCGAAGGTGGGCTGCTGACGCCTCGCACGTTGGCGCTCCGGGTCCGCTCCGAGCG
>Ga0210247_100027_pt1 | contig 108185 bp, 100 predicted proteins | sample ChrtobMetP3_16mM_FD_155449 | JGI IMG/M metagenome (GOLD analysis project Ga0210247, IMG submission 155449) | Chrysochromulina tobin associated microbial communities from unialgal haptophyte culture, Seattle, Washington, United States - P3_16mM | ecosystem: Host-associated > Algae > Haptophytes... | reverse complement strand
TGATCATCTTGTCGCGCACCAGGGCCCAGCCCGCGGTCTTGGTGACTTCGACGTTGAGGCCCTGCTTCTGGTAGAAGCCCAGCGGCGCGGCCATGATGAGCGGCGTGGCGCAGGTGATCGGGATGAAGCCGATCTTCAGGTTGGTCTTCTCCAGCGAGCCCTGTTTTTCCTGGGCCATGGCCTGCAGGCTGGCCACCGGCAACACGCTGGCGATCGCCGCCATGGCCGTGCCCTTGCCCACCGCGCGCAGAAAGCGGCGGCGCACCTCGTCGTGCGGGAACAGCGCCTTGACCAGCGTGGCTTCGATGAACTCGTTGCTGTAGGCCTCGAACTCGGCGGTCTCGCTGCGCCGGCGCAACTCGATGGCCGCGCCGTCGGCCGCCACCTCGGCGTGGTGATCAGCGATCGTGTGGTCGCGTCCGCAGCTGCACTTGAGCATGAGCGGACGATCGGCGTTGTAGGGATCGAAGAATTCGGACATGGCGCGCACCTCGTGAGTTGATGGACGAGGTGGACGTTGCAAGCACCGGGCCAGATGCGGTGCCGGGGGCGCTCTGGGCCGCAGCGCAACGCAAGTCGCGGGTCGCCGACCGACGCGGTGTAGGGCCACCCCTACAAGAACCGGGCTTCCAGGACGTGTTCAGGTGGATTTGGGCGCGCGTGCGTGGCGTTCGGCGTACAGCGCGAGTTCCACGTCGTTCTTCGCACCGGTCTTCTCCAGCACGCGTGCACGGTAAGTGCTCACCGTGTTGGCCGCCAGGCCGAGCTGCGCACCAATTTCGCTCACGGTGCGGCCCTGGGTGAGCAGGCGGTAGACCTGGTACTCGCGGTGCGAGAGCGCCTCGGGTCCGGTCTGGGCACCCGCGCTGCCCACCGCAGCGGCCAGCGCTTCGGCCGTGGCCTGGCTCACGAACACGGCCCCGCCAGCGGCCTTGCGCACCGCTGCAATCATGTCGTCGGGGTCGGCGCTCTTGTTGAGGTAACCGCACGCGCCCAGGCGGATGCAGCGCACCGCGTACTGTTTTTCGGGGTAGGTGCTGAGCATGAGCACCGGCAGGCGCGGGTGCTCGCGCTTGATCGCCTGCAGCACGTCCAGCCCGTCCAGCCCGGGCATGGCGATGTCGAGCAGCACCAGGTCGAGTCCCTCGCTGCCGTGGAAGGCCCTCACCACGTCGAGCACCTCCGGGCCGGTCTGCGCCTCGGCCACCACCTGCACGTCGGGTGCGTCGGCCAGGATCTGCTTGAGCCCCTCGCGCACGATGCGGTGGTCGTCACCGATCAGCACGCGGATGGTTTCGGTCATCAGGTCGAATTGCGTGTTCAAACCAGGTCTCCCGGGGGCAGCGTCACCGTCAGGCCCATGCGCGTGCCCTGTCCTGGTGCGCTGTCGATGTGAATGTCGCCGCCAAAATGCCGCGCCCGCTCGCGCATGCCCATCACGCCATAGGCATCGGCCGCTTCGAACGCCTGGGCCGGCGCGCCGACGCCATTGTCTTGCACGGTGAGTTGCAACGACGTCCCCCGCACGACGATGTGCACGCCCAGGCGGTCTGCGCGCGCGTGACGCCCCACGTTGCTCAGCATCTCCTGAAAGATGCGGAACACCCCCATGGCCAGCGGGTCGGGCGGATCGGGTGCGTCGTTCACCTCCATGCACCAATTCAGGGACATCTCGGCCGACTGCACGAATTCCTGCGCCTGCCATTCGAGCGCGGCCCACAGGCCCTGGTGGTCCAGGATGCTGGGTCGCAGGTCGGTGATGATGCGGCCGACGTTGTCCACCGCGTTCTCGATCAACCGGCTCATGTTCTGGCACTTGCAGCGCATGCGGGAGCGCATGTCGCCGGCGGCTTCCAGCGTGCGCTGCTCCTGCTCGGACAGGCGCTTGTCCAGCCAGTTCACGTCCATCTTGAGCGCCACCAGCAGGCTGCCGAGCTCGTCGTGCACCTCGCGCGCGATGCGCGTGCGCTCTTCCTCGCGCACGGCTTCGGAGCGGGCCGCCAGTTCACGCACCTGCTTGAGCGCGGTGGCCAGCGCGAGCGTGCGCTCACCCACGCGCTCTTCCAGCTCGTCCTTGGCGCGCTGCAGGGCGTCGGCGGCGCGCTTGCGCTCGGTGATGTCGACAAAGGTCACGACGGCGCCGCGCACGGTGCCCTCGTCGAGGATGGGGTGGCTGGAATACTCGACGGGAAAGCTGGAGCCGTCGCGGCGCCAGAACACCTCGCTGTCGATGCGGCAGGGCAGGCCTTCGAGAAACGCCTTGAAGATCGGGCAGTCTTCCACCGGGTAGTGCGCGCCATCGGCGTGCGAGTGGTGGGTGAGGTCGTGCATGTTGCGGCCCAGCAGCTCGCCGGGCTCGAAGCCGATCATGCGGGCGCCGGCGTGGTTGATGAACACGCACAGGCCGTCCAGATCGATGCCGAAGACGCCCTCGCCGGTGGAGGCGAGCAGCAAAGCCAGCGGATCGCCCCAGGCGCGGGTGTTCGGTGTGGGTGCGTCGATCTGCATGCACCCGTTGCACGCAATGAATGTGCCAAAGCGGTGCATGGCCGGGGAGCGACGACAATGGGGCCCATCCCCGCAGCCCACCGGTAGTGCCCATGGCCCTGTTCGACAAACTGTTCGGCGAGCGCTCCACCGCCGCCAGCGCGCGCAAGCGCCGACACCAGCGGGATGGCCAGTCCAACACCGCCCACCGGGCTGCCGAGCTGCTGCGCTCCAACACGGCACTGGTCCAGTTGACCGAAGCGGAGGCGCTGACGGTGGTGGCCTACATGGAACTGCGCCACTGCGCCGAGGGCGAGGCCATCATCCGCCAGGGCCACAGCGGCGGTGACGACGGCTTCATGGCGCTGGTGATCGAGGGCGAGATCACGGTCGAAGCCGTCACGGTGAGCCGCACCGAACCGCTCACGGTCAACGTGCTCGGCCCGGGGCACCTCATGGGCGAGATGTCGCTGATGGACGGCGAAGCCCGCTCGGCCACCTGCACCGCCAGCACCGAGGTGCGCTGCGCCGTGCTCACCCGCGCGGCCCTGCAAAGCCTGATGGCCGAGGAAGCCACCACCGCCGCGAAGCTGCTCAGCGCCGTGGCCCAGCGCCTGAGCCAGCGGCTGCGTGAGACCGACACCAAGCTGCAGCTCTACGGTCAACTCGTGCTGTCGATGCAGCAGGAAATTGACCGCTTGATTCCCGAACAGTCTTAGGTGTTTGGAGCCGTTTTCGAGCTCCAGATCATGGTGATGGCCAGGATGGAGAGCACCACGCCGAGCGAGATGGCGACGGGAATCTTGAACACGTCGATCAACAGCATCTTGGTGCCGATGAAGACCAGGATCACGGCCAGACCGTAGTTCAGCAGGTGGAAGCGGCTGGCCGCGGCCTGCAGCAGGAAGAACATGGCGCGCAGGCCCAGGATGGCGAACACGTTGCTGGTCAGCACGATGAACGGGTCCTTGGTGATGGCGAAGATCGCGGGGATGGAGTCCACCGCAAAGATCACGTCGGTCAGGCCCACCAGGCAGATCACCATGAGCAGCGGCGTGGCGATGCGCTTGCCGTTCTCCACGGTCCAGAACTTCTCGCCGTCAAAAGACTTGCTCACGGGCAGGATCTTGCGCAGCAGCTTGAGCGCAGGGTTGTCGTCCAGGCTGGGTTCCTGTCCAGCGGCCCACCACATCTTCAGGCCGGTGAGCACCAGGAAGGCGCCGAACAGGTACAGGATCCAGTGGAACTGCGCCAGCAACCAGCCGCCCACCAGGATCATCACCGTGCGCAGCACGATGGCACCCACGATGCCGATCATGAGCACGCGCTTCTGATAAGCCGCGGGCACGGCGAAGTAGGTGAAGATGAGCAGGAAGACAAAGATGTTGTCGACCGCCAGGCTCTTCTCGATGAGGTAGCCGGTGAGGAACTCCAACGCCTTTTCGTTGGCGATCTCGGACGAGCCCGTGGTGTCCTTCACGGCCCACCAGAACAACGCATTGAACATGAAGCTCAAGGCCACCCAGACGAGCGACCAGCGCAGCGCTTCCTTCACGCCCACCACATGGGAGCCCTGCTTGCTGAGCACGACGAAATCGATGAACAGGGCGGCGATGACGATCGCGACAAAGACGACCCACAGCCACAACGGGGCGATGCTTTCCATGAGAAACCTCAGAATTGGTGTTGAAGGAACACCCCAAGGTCTTGCCATGGCCGCACGGTGTGCGGTTGGGGATTTCCGGCGACCGTCAGGCCGCGTATTGACGAAAATCCCACCCGCCGAGGCCCGGCTGTGCGCCGGGTGGCAGGTTGACTACTCCCCTTGAAGGGAAGAGCGATTGTGGTGGCGAAACACAAGTTCCACCAACTGAACCACCCTCAGGATTTTCCTGAAGATCGAACTTGAATCAAGCGGCTTCCTTGTAAAACAGCTCGCGCTTGAGACTGCGCGGGGCCAGCGGCTCCACGCTCTGGTGGATGGCCGCGATGTGCTCCGGTGTGGTGCCGCAGCAACCCCCCACGATGTTGACCAGACCCTCGGCCGCGAACTCGCGCAGCAGTCGGCTGGTGTCTTCGGGGGTTTCGTCAAAGCCGGTGTCGCTCATGGGGTTGGGCAGGCCGGCGTTGGGGTAGCAGCTGATGAAGGTGTCGCCCGCGACCTTGGCCAGCTCCTGGATGTAGGGGCGCATCAGCGCGGCACCCAGCGCGCAGTTCAGGCCCACGGCCAGCGGCTGCAGGTGGCGCACGCTGGCCCAGAAGGCGCTGACGGTCTGGCCGCTCAGGATGCGGCCCGAGGCGTCGGTCACGGTGCCGCTGATGATCACCGGCAGGCGCTCGCCGCTGTTCTCGAAAAACTCGTCGATCGCGAACAGCGCGGCCTTGGCGTTGAGCGTGTCGAAGATGGTTTCCACCAAGAGCACATCGGCCCCGCCTTCGACCAGCGCCTCGATCTGCTCCAGGTACGCGGCGCGCAGCTGCTCGAAGGTCACATTGCGCGCCCCGGCGTCGTTCACGTCGGGGCTGATGCTGGCGGTCTTGGGCGTGGGGCCAAGCGCGCCGGCCACGAAGCGCGGTTTGTCGGGCGTGCTGAACTTGTCGCAGGCCGCGCGCGCGATGCGCGCCGAGGCCAGGTTCATTTCGCGGGCCAGGTGCCCCATCTCGTAGTCGTCCTGCGCGATGGTGGTGGCGCCAAAGGTGTTGGTCTCGATCAGGTCGGCACCGGCGGCCAGGTAGCCCTCGTGGATGTCGCGGATCACGTCGGGGCGCGTGAGGCTCAGCAGCTCGTTGTTGCCCTTGACATCCTTGTGAAAGTCCTTGAAGCGCTCACCCCGGTACTGGGCCTCGCCCAGCTTGAACCGCTGGATCATGGTGCCCATCGCGCCGTCGAGGATGGCGATGCGGTGTTTCAGGATCTCGGGCAGCGCCTGGGCGCGGGTGTAGGCAGGGGAAGTCATGCCCGGATTGTAAGAACCGGTCGGGTCGGGAGGGCGCAGCCGGATGGGCGGCCTCGGGCTTTCCCCGACAATAGGCGGCATGAAACACCTCTCGCCCACACAGGCCTGGGCCTGGTTGCAGGCCGAACGCGAGCAGCGCGAAGCCCGCGGCGACGCCCCGCCGCTGTTTGTGGACGTGCGCATGGAAATCGAATCCCTCTACGTGGGCCGCCCGCCCGGCGTGGAGAACATTCCCTGGTACGAATACCCCGACCTCACCCCCGACCCGGCGCGTTTTGCGCAGGCGGTGGAGCGCGAGGCCGGCGACAAACAGCGCCCGGTGCTGCTGATCTGCCGCAGCGGCAAACGCACGCTGGACGCTGGCAAGGCGCTGGAAGCCGCCGGCTTCAGCGAAGTGGCGCACGTGGTGCACGGCTTCGAGGGCGAGCTCAACGAGGACTTCAAGCGCTCCAGCCTGAACGGCTGGCGCCACGATGGGTTGCCGTGGGAGCAGATGTGATCGACATCGCGCCGGAGAGCGAGATCCTGGAGGCCAGCGTCGGCGTTCTGCAAGAGGTCTTCGGGTTTGAGGCCTTCCGCGGCCCGCAGGCCGAGATCGTGGCGCACGTGGGCGGTGGAGGCGACGCGCTGGTGCTCATGCCCACGGGCGGTGGCAAGTCGCTCTGTTACCAGGTGCCGGCGATCGTGCGCGAGCGCAGCGGTCAGGGCCTCACGGTGGTGGTGTCGCCGCTGATCGCGCTCATGCACGACCAGGTGGGTGCGCTCCTGGAAGCCGGCGTGGCCGCGGCCTTCCTGAATTCCAGCCTCTCCAGCGAAGACGCGCAGCGCGTGGAAAAAGAAATGCTGCGCGGCGAACTCACGCTGCTGTATGCGGCGCCCGAACGCCTGACCACGCCGCGTTTTCTGGCCCTGCTCGACTCGCTCAAGGAGCGCGGCAAGCTCGCGCTGTTCGCCATCGACGAAGCCCACTGCGTGAGCCAGTGGGGCCACGATTTCCGCCCCGAGTACCGGGGCCTGGCCGTGCTGCACGAGCGCTTTGCCGGCGTGCCGCGCGTGGCGCTCACCGCCACCGCCGACGACCTCACGCGCGCCGACATCGTCGAGCGCTTGCAGCTGCAGGACGCGCGCACCTTCATCAGCAGCTTCGACCGGCCCAACATCCGCTACCAGCTGGTGGAGAAAAAAGACGCCACCGCGCAGCTGCTGCGCTTCATCCGCGACGAACACACCAGCGGCGACGAACACGACGCCGGCATCGTGTACTGCCAGTCGCGCCGCCGCGTGGAAGAGGTCGCCAAGCTGCTGTGCGACGCGGGCCTGAACGCCTTGCCGTACCACGCCGGGCTGGACGCGGCCGTGCGGCAGAAACACCAGGACCGTTTCCTGCGCGAAGAGGGCCTGATCATGGTGGCCACCATTGCGTTCGGCATGGGCATCGACAAGCCCGACGTGCGTTTTGTGGCCCACCTGGACATGCCGAAGAACATCGAGGGCTACTACCAGGAAACCGGGCGCGCCGGGCGCGACGGCGAGCCGGCCAACGCGTGGATGGCCTACGGCCTGCAGGACGTGGTGAACCAGCGCCGCATGATCGACGAGAGCCCGGCGGCCGAAGAATTCAAGCAGGTGATGCGCGGCAAGCTCGACGCGCTGCTGACCCTCGCCGAGGCCAGCGATTGCCGCCGCGTGCGCCTGCTTTCTTACTTTGGTGAAGAGAGCGAACCCTGCGGCAACTGCGACAACTGCCTGCACCCGCCGCAGCTCTTTGACGCCACCGAGTCCGCGCGCAAGCTGCTCTCGTGCATCTACCGCGTGCAGCAGTCCAGCGGCACGGCCTTTGGTGCCGGCCACATCATGGACATCCTGCGCGGCAAGGTCACCGAGAAGGTGACGCAGCACGGGCACGACAAGCTCTCCACCTTCGGCATCGGCGCTGATTTGTCCGAGACCCAGTGGCGCGCGCTGTTGCGCCAGCTGATTGCCCGCGAGGCGGTGCAGGTGGACGCGGCGCACTACAACACGCTGCACCTGCAGGACGCGGCGCGCGAGATCTTGAAGGGCCAGAGCGCCGTGTGGCTGAAGTCGCTGGCCGAAAAGGCCGCCGGCTCCGGGCGCGTGAGCCGCCCGCGCAACGCCCGCGCCGCGGTGGCCGACGACGGCCAGCCGCTCACCCTGGCTGCGCGCGACAGTCTGGACGCGCTCAAGGCCTGGCGTGCCGGCGTGGCGAAGGAGCACAACCTGCCCGCTTTCGTGATCTTTCACGACGCCACGCTGCGCGCGATCGCCGCCCGCCAGCCCCGCACGCTGGCCGATCTGGACGGCATTGCCGGCCTGGGCGTCAAAAAGCGGGAGGCCTACGGCGACGAGGTGTTGCGGGTGGTGAGTGCTTTCGGTTGAGCGCCGGGTCGGGCTTCAGGCCCCGACCACCACCATCGGCTGACACGCCCGACCGCTCATCGCAAGCGGCCGTTTTCAGCCCTGTCATTGCTCAAGAACGCCCCCCACATGACGATGCTTGAGGTGTACCCGGGGAACGGTCCCCTCACCCCGAACATCTCGAACGGAGCACTGCATGTTTTCCTGGCTGCCCTGGATTGGCAAAAGCAAAAGGGTTCAGTACCACGACACGCAAGTGCTGGAGCTGGATTTCCTGGTGGACGAGTTCCACGCCGCGATGGCCGACATCCAGGACCCGGTGCGCGTGCGCATCCACGCCGCGCTGCTCTCCTGCCAAAGCCCCAAGGACCTCTGGTTCCTGCGCAGCAAGCTCTTTGGCCTGATTTCCAAACACCATTGCGAGAGCGTGGCCAACACCCGCATCGGCCGCCTCGACCAGAAGCTGCGCTTCTTCGTGGAACACCACCCCGATTATTCGTCGGACGAGTTGCCCAGCAAGCCCATGATGCTGGTTCACTGAACCCCCCGCGCCGCCTGCGGCGTCACCCCCCTGGGGGCGTCCGCTGTGGCCCGTCCCGAGCCTGTCGAAGGGCGGTTCCACGCTGCCCTGGATGAGAAAAGGCCACCGCGAGGTGGCCTTTTCTTTGGGCGTGCGCCCTCAGTGGACGAACCCCATGCCACGCGCTTCGCGCACCTCGGGCTTGATGCGGTGCTCGGCTTCCAGCTGGGCGATGAACTCCTCTGGCGCCAGCGCCTCGGCGAGGATCTCCACCTGCCGTTTCACGGCCGCGAAGTCGCCTGGGCAGAGCTGGTCGAGCTTGCCCAGCCGTGCGGCGTGCGCCGCCTCCAGCCGCGACGCATCGCCCTCCAGCGCCTCCACCACAAACATGGTTTCGCGCTGCTCGGCGGTGAGCGGCTTGAAACGGATCTTGAAGGTGAATCGCCGCAGCGCCGCCTGATCGATCCTGTCCATCAGGTTGGTGGTGCAGATGAAAATGCCGGCGAAGCGCTCCATGCCCTGCAGCATCTCGTTGACCTCGGTGACCTCGTAGGTGCGCTGAGCGCCGCGGCGGTCTTGCAGAAAGCTGTCGGCCTCGTCGAGCAACAGCACGGCCTTCTCGGCCTCGGCCTCGCGGAACATGGCCGCCATCTGCTGCTCGGTCTCACCCACAAACTTGCTCACCAGGTCGCTCGCGCGGCGGATCATCAACGGGCGCTCCAGCTGCTGGGCCAGGTGCTCGGCCAGCGCGGTCTTGCCGGTGCCGGGCGCGCCGTGAAAACACAGACAGCCGTGCCCGCGCGCCTTGAGCGCGGCGATCACGCGCGGCAACTCATAACGCGACTCGACGTTGAGCATGTCCAGGCTGTACTGCGTGACGCTGGGGCGCTGCACCAGGTCGGGCTTGCGGCCCAGCGCGAGATCGGCGTTTTTCAGCTGCCGTTCGATCAGCTCGTCGAGCATGGGTGCCGCTGCGAGACGGGCTTTGGTGGTGCGACGCGTGGCGGGTTTGGCGGGGCTGGCAGCCAGCTCGGCGAAGCGCACCGCGGTGCGGATCTGCGCGGGCGTGAGGCCTTTGCGCTCGGTGAGTCGCGCCACCAGCGCGTCGGACACCGGCGCGCCTTCCAGCGTCTTGCGCACCAGCTGCTCGCGCGCTCCGGGCGGCGGGCTCTTGAGTTCGAGGTGGTAGGCAAAGCGGCGGCGAAACGCCGGGTCGATCTGCTCGATGCGGTTGGTCACCCAGATCGTGGGCACGGCGTTGGTCTCCAGGATCTGGTTGACCCAGGCCTTGCCGCTGACACTGCCGGTGTGCGAGGCCGCCACATGCTCGGCGCGCGCCATGATCTGCGCGGCTTCGCTGGAGATCGGCGGGAACACGTCCTCGACCTCGTCGAACAGGAGCGCCGAATGCGCCGTGCCCTTCAGGAACACCTGCGCGATCTGCAGCGAACGGTATCGATCGCGGCCCGAGAGCGCATTGCCGTCGCGGTCGGCGTATTCCACTTCAAAGAGTTCCAGCCCGGCGGCCTGCGCCACCACACGGGCGAGTTCGGTCTTGCCGGTGCCGGGGGGCCCGTACATCAGCACGTTCACGCCCGGCTCCTTGCGCGCCACGGCTTCGCGCAACAGGCCGCAGAGCAGGCGCACGTCTTCGCCCACGTAGTCGAAGTCTTTGGGGGTGAGCGCCGAGCGCGCGGCCGGGCGGGTGAACACCGCCATGAGCTCGCTCTGCGTGCGGTACTCGCGCATGAGCACCGGCGGCAGTTTTTCGCTGACCTTCATGAGGTCGGCCAGGTCGGTGATGTTGTGCTCGGAGATGAGGTTTTCCACCATGCCGATGCGCTCCAGCCGCGAGCCGGCGCGCAGGGCCTCGCCCACCTCGCTGGCCTTCACGCCGGCCACGTCGGCGATGGCCGCGTAGGCTTCGGGCGCGTTGTTCACCTTGAACTCCACCAGGATGGAGCGCAGGTCGCGCTGGTAACGCGCGAGCGTGCCGTACAGCAGCAAGGCGCGTTCGGCACGGTTGAGCTGCAGCAGGCCGGCGAGCGCGTCGATGTTTTTCTCGACCAGCGTGGATTGTTTCTTCAACGAGTGGCTGAGCCATTCACCGGTGACGGCCAGCACCGAGAGCAGGTCTTTGGGCGACTCCTTGGCGTACTCGTCGAGGTAAAAAAACAAGGTGCCTTCTTCGTACGGGCCACGCCACACACCGTAGCGCTCCATGAAGGCGGTGGTCGGCAGCTTGTCGTGGCCGCTCCAAAGCTCGTTGTCCTTGCAGCGGCGCTCCAGAAATTCGCGCAGACGCGACAGCACCGTGAGCGGCCAGACCAGATGGCGACCAGCGAGCGAGAGCAGGGTGTTGAGGTCGCGCCGCACGTTGAAGCGCGGGCCCTGGCGCGCGGCCAGGGTGAGCACGAAATGCGAGCACATCAGGTCGAGCACCGGGGCCTGACGAAGGCCGTGCGGCACGAACACGCGACCCTCGCCCACGAAGGGCGCTCGGCCCTCGCGAGGGTCGGTCGGGGTGCGGCCAGCGGTGATTGCAGGCTGCACGGAACGCTTGCTCATCCAGACACCTCCAGAACGTGCTTCCAGTGACGCCGTACCGGGACATCCGGTATTCAAATGGACCATAACCCAGCTTGATGATTCATGGAAGTGAGTGATGGTCGGTGTTTGTGGGATTTGTCCGGCTTTGAGCCCATGCGCCCAGCGTGCTGCCGGTTCACAATCGCGCGATGCTGGAACTCCAAGACATTCAAGCCGCCGCCGCCCGCCTGAGCGGGCAGGTGCTGGACACGCCCTTCGTGGAATCGCGCACCATCTCGCAGCTCACCGGCTGCCAGGTGTTCCTGAAGTTCGAGAACCTGCAGTACACCGCCTCGTTCAAGGAGCGCGGGGCCTGCAACAAGTTGGCGCAGCTGGGTGCCGAGGAGCGCGCGCGCGGCGTGATCGCGATGAGCGCGGGCAACCACGCCCAGGGTGTGGCGTACCACGCACAGCGCCTGGGACTGCGTGCGGTGATCGTCATGCCGCGCTTCACGCCCGGCGTGAAGGTGGAGCGCACGCGTGGCTTCGGCGCCGAGGTGGTGCTGCACGGCGATTCGCTGGACGAGTCGCGCACCCACGCGCGCGAGCTCGCGACGCAGGAAGGCCTGGTGTTCGTGCACCCCTACGACGACGAAGACATCGTGGCTGGCCAGGGCACGGTGGCGCTGGAGATGCTGCGCGAGCAGCCCGACCTGGACACGCTGGTGGTGGCCATCGGCGGCGGCGGGCTGATCGCCGGCATGGCCACCGCGGCCAAGGCGATCAAGCCGGGCATCGAGGTCATCGGCGTGCAGACCGAGCGCTTTCCGGCCATGGTCAATGCCATCAAGGGCACCCACCTGCCGCAAGGCACGAGCACCATCGCCGAAGGCATTGCGGTGGGCACGCCGGGTGTGATCACCGAGGCCATCGTGCGCCAGAAGGTGGACGACCTGTTGCTGGTCGACGAGGGCGACATCGAGCAGGCCATCGTGATGCTGCTGGAGATCGAGAAGACGCTGGTGGAAGGCGCGGGCGCCGCCGGTCTGGCCGCGCTCATCAAGCATCCGCAGCGCTTTGCCGGCAAACGCGTCGGCCTGGTGCTGTGCGGCGGCAACATCGACCCGATGCTGCTGGCCTCCATCATCGAGCGCGGCATGGTGCGCGCCGGTCGGCTCGCGCGCATCCAGGTGAACGCGCGCGACGTGCCGGGCAACCTCGCGCGCATCACCGCCACCGTGGCCGACGCGGGCGCCAACATCGACGAGGTGCACCACCAGCGCGCCTTCACGCTGCTGGCGGCGCAGAACGTGGCCATCGAACTGGTGCTGCAAACGCGCGGGCGCGAGCACATCGCACAGGTGATCGAGCGCCTGCAGCAGGCGGGCTTCGAGACCGCGCTGTTGTGAGTCCCGGTGCCGCTGGCGGTTGACGCTGGCGACAGCGCTCTGCATCATGGTCCGGGGCCCGACACACCAACCGGAGGAAGACCATGAACACCAACGCCTTGTGGGACTCGCTGCAAAACAACCTGGGCACCCACATCCCGCAGCTGCTCGGGGCGCTGGCCATCTTCATCCTGGGCTGGCTGATCGCGGTGCTGGTGCGGGCGGCCACGCGCAAGACGCTGGGCTTCAGCGGCGTGAACCACCGTTTCGGCAAGCTCACCGGCACGGGGGTGGACATCGAAGGCGCGGTCGCGCTCGCCTTGTTCTGGCTGGTGATCCTGCTCACGCTGGTGGCGGTGTTCAATTCGCTGAACCTGGCCATCGTCTCCGGTCCGTTCTCGGCCTTCACCACGCAGCTGTTTGAATACGCGCCGCGCTTGCTGGGCGGCCTGGTGCTGGCGCTGGTGGGCTGGCTGGTGGCCAGCGTGGTGCGGGCGCTGGCGCAGAAACTGCTCGACAGGACCACGCTCGACGACCAGCTCTCCGCACACGCCGACATGGCGCCCATGAGCGAGAGCCTGGCGGGCGCGCTGTTCTGGCTGGTGATCCTGCTGTTCGTCCCGGCCATTCTGGGCGCGCTGCAACTCGAAGGCCTGCTCGACCCGCTGCGCAGCATGGTCACCAAAGCCCTGGACATGCTGCCCAACGCGGTGGCGGCGTTCGTGATCGGTGGCGTGGGCTGGATCGTGGCCACCGTGCTGCGCAAGCTCACCACCCACCTCAGCCGCACGGCGGGCATCGACCAGCTGGGCGGGAGCGCGGGTCTGGGTGAAACGGTGCAGCTCTCCAGCGCCATCGGCCTGCTGGTGTTCATCGCGGTGTTCCTGCCTTCGCTCATCGCCGCACTTGATGCCTTGAAGATCGAGGCGATCTCGCGCCCGGCCACCGAGATGCTGGGCAAGCTGATGCTGGCCGTGCCCAACATCGTGGCCGCCGGGCTGATCCTGGTCGTCACCTGGCTGGTTGCCCGTTTCGCCAGTCAGTTGCTGGCCAGCCTGCTGGGCGCCCTGGGTTTTGACACCCTGCCCGCGCGCGTGCAGCTGGCCCACGCGTTCGAGACAACCAGCGCATCGCAGACGGTGGGCCGGGTGGTGCTGTTTTTCGCCATGCTGTTCGCCACGGTGGAGGCCGCCGCTCAGCTCGGCTTCCGCCAGGTCAGCGACATCGTGGCCAGCTTCATCCGTTTTGGCGGCGACATCCTGCTGGGCTCGACCATCCTGGTGATCGGCTTCTGGCTCGCCAACGTGGCGCACGACGCCATCGACCGGGCCAGCGGCGCGCGCACGCAGGGCCTGGCGCGCCTGGGCCGCTACGCCATCCTCGCGCTGGTCATCGCCATGGGCCTGCGCGCCATGGGCATCGCCGACGACATCGTCAACCTCGCCTTCGGGCTCACGCTCGGGGCGGTGGCGGTGGCGTTTGCCCTGTCGTTCGGCCTGGGCGGGCGCGAGGCGGCTGGCAAACTCATGGACCACTGGCTCGCCCGTTTGCGCAAAGAGGACTGAATGCCCCATTCGCCATCCCCCGTCTCGGTTCAATCGCTGCAGGATCTGCTGTCCGCGTGGTTCGCGCCCTGGGTCCAGGGCCTGGGATTGCAGGTCGAGTCGTTTGCCGACGGCGAAGTCACGCTTCGCCTGCCGCAAAGCGACCAGCTCGCGCGCGTGGGCGGCATGCTGTGCGGCCAGGCCATGATGTCGGCCGCCGACACCGCGATGGTGCTGGCCATCGTGACGCAACTCGGCGACCAGCGCCCCATGACCACGGTGCAACTCAACACGAGTTTCCTCAAACCGCTCTCGGGCCAGGACGCCCGCGTCACCGCGCGGGTGATTCGCGCGGGCAAAAGCCTGGTGTTCGGCGAAATCGACATCGCCGGCGCCACCGACGGGCGCAGTGTGTGCCGCGCCAGCACCACCTATGCCCTGCTGTGAATGGTCTGCCTTAAAATCGCCGGAGTTTTTTGAACCACCCAGCGGAATTCACCATGTCCCAGCACGACCACCACACCCCCAGCGACCAGCCCCACGACGTGGTTGAGTCCATCGTCCCCATGATGCCCATCGTGCTGCCCATCGCCGGCGGCGTGCTCATGTTCCTGCTGGCCTTCATCGCCGTGTTCATGGCCTGAGCCACCCGGCTCCGGCACCCAGGCCGAACGCCCCAGCGGGCATTCGGCCTTTTTTGTGGGCTGGCGCGGTGTTGCCCACCGACCGTTTAATGCATCACGTTATGCGGGTTTTGCATGTAACCAGTTCGTAACCCGCCGCACGGTTTCATAAAATCAGGGCTTAGGACGACACACGGACCGAGCCGCGGGCACACCAACCCGCCCCTTGTCCCTCTTGCCGGGAGGCGCCAACCGCCTCCCGACCACCGCGCCGACCACCCTTTCAAGCACAAGGGGACCCCTGACAGCCGCCCAGCTGCATGCTCTGCAGCCCGCGGCTGTTGGCGTCTCTGGCGCTCACCGGTTATCAACTTCAGGAGTCTTTTCCATGAACTCTCCCGTGATGCAGGGCCTCACCCTCAACACCCCGTCCTATGTGAAGAACGCCCGGCTGATCGCCTGGGTGGCCGACATGGCCGCCTTGTGCAAGCCCGACAACGTGGTCTGGTGCGATGGCAGCGATGAGGAGTACGCGCGGCTCTGCGACCAGCTGGTGGCGGCCGGCACGATGAAGCGTCTCAACGCAGCCAGGCGCCCGAACAGCTTCCTGGCCTGCTCCGACCCATCCGACGTGGCCCGCGTGGAAGACCGCACCTTCATCTGCAGCGAGAAGCAGGAAGACGCCGGCCCGACCAACAACTGGAAAGCCCCGGCCGAGATGCGCGCCACCCTGCAGCCGCTGTTCGACGGTTGCATGCGCGGTCGCACCATGTACGTGGTGCCTTTCAGCATGGGACCGCTGGGCAGCCCCATCGCCCACATCGGCATCGAGCTCTCCGACAGCGCCTACGTGGCGGTCAACATGAAGCTCATGACCCGCATGGGCAAGGCCGTGTTCGACGTGCTGGGCACCGACGGCGAGTTCGTGCCTTGCGTGCACACCGTGGGCGCGCCGCTGGCGGCGGGCGAGACCGACAAGACCGCCTGGCCTTGCAACCCCACCACCAAGTACATCGTCCACTACCCCGAAACCCGCGAGATCTGGAGCTACGGCTCGGGCTACGGCGGCAACGCCTTGCTGGGCAAGAAGTGTTTTGCGCTGCGCATCGCTTCCACCATGGGCAAGCGCCAGGGCTGGCTGGCCGAGCACATGCTCATCCTGGGCGTGACCAATCCCGAGGGCAAGAAGTACCACGTGGCCGCGGCCTTCCCCAGCGCCTGTGGCAAGACCAACTTCGCCATGCTGATCCCGCCCAAGGGCTTCGAGGGCTGGAGCGTCACCACCATCGGTGACGACATCGCCTGGATCAAGCCGCACGCCGACGGTCGCCTGTACGCGATCAACCCGGAAGCGGGTTATTTCGGCGTGGCGCCGGGCACCAACACCCTGACCAACCCCAACTGCATGGCCAGCCTGGACCGCGACGTGATCTTCACCAACGTGGCCCTGACCGACGACGGCGACGTGTGGTGGGAAGGCATGAGCGATGCACCGGCCCACGCCATCGACTGGCAAGGCAAGGACTGGACGCCGCAGATCGCCAAGGAAACCGGCGCCAAGGCCGCCCACCCCAACGCGCGCTTTACCGTGGCCGCGACCAACAACCCCGCGCTCGACCCGGCCTGGGACGATCCGTCCGGTGTGCCGATCGACGCCTTCATCTTCGGCGGTCGCCGCTCCACCACCGTGCCGCTGGTGACCGAAGCCCGCAACTGGACCGAAGGCGTGTACATGGCCGCCACCATGGGTTCGGAGACCACCGCCGCCGCCTTCGGCGCGCAGGGCGTGGTGCGCCGCGACCCGTTCGCCATGCTGCCGTTCGCCGGCTACAACATGAGCGATTACTTCCAGCACTGGCTCGACCTGGGCGCGAAGCTGCAGGGCCAGGGCGCGACCTTGCCCGGCATTTTCTGCGTCAACTGGTTCCGCAAGGACGAAGCCGGCAAGTTCGTCTGGCCCGGTTTTGGCGAGAACATGCGCGTGCTCAAGTGGATGATCGACCGCCTGGAAGGCCGTGGCCAGGGCACCGAACACGCATTTGGTGTCAGCCCGCGCTATGAAGACATCCACTGGGATGGCCTGAACTTCTCCACCGAGCAGTACAAGACCGTGACCCACATCGACAAGGCTGCGTGGACACAGGAACTCGCGCTGCACAGCGAGTTGTTCACGCAGCTGGCCCATCACCTGCCCAAGGAGCTCGAGGAGACAAAAACGAAGATCGAGAAGCGCCTGGCTGCCTGAAGCCGGCAGCCCCCGACACGGCCAGCGGCACGATCTGCCGCTGGCCGAAAACCCCCCGGGTCATGAAGCCCGGGCGAAAAAAAAGCCACCGGACCGGGTGGCTTTTTTGTGGACGCAGGGCCCGCGGGCCCAGGCGTTCAGATGTAGCGGTTGTGCAGGTGGCGCGCGGCACGGGCTTGACCGAGGCGCTCCCAGTACGACACGTCGGGTGCCACGGCCGCGGCTTGCACCGGCAATCCCAGCGGCGCCAGGGCGTCGTCGAAGGCGCCGACCGGCTCTTCGACATCGGCGCGGGTGCGGGCCAGGGTCAGCTCGCTCATCAGGCGAGGATCGTGTTTGGCCATTTCCCACAGGCGCGTTTCGGCGCGGGCCTCGGCCATCGACTGCGACCAGCTGTCCAGCACCACGATGCCCCGGCGGGCCACGCGGCGGGCCGAGTCTGCGAACAAGGCCAGACCAGCGAACACCACCACCCAGAGGAACACCCAGGCCAGCAACAGGTGGCCATCGGCCCAGGTGCTGATCAAGCGGTCGGCGAGGACCACCATGGCCGCCACCACAGCGGCCAACAACATGGCGGCCAGGCCGCGGGCGCCGTCGGCATTGCGTCGGGCTGGTTGGGTCGACGGTGTGCGACCGAGGCCCAGAGAAACGGAAGAAGAGGTGGATGCGAGGGTGCTCATGGCGGGCTCCTGAGGAGGAAGTTATGTCTTTTGGACCACGCAATACTAGGGTTAACCCGCGCATATTCCCAATTTATCTTTGTGATGGATTACATTCGCCACGGTGATAAATAGCCTGAACTTTCGAACGCTGGACCTGAACCTGCTCCGGGTTTTCGACGAGGTCATGACCGAGCGCAATCTCACCCGTGCCGCGCACAACCTCGCGATGACCCAGCCGGCCGTGAGCAACGCACTGCGCCGGTTGCGCGAGGTGGTCGGTGACGATCTGGTGCGGCGTTCGGGTTACGGGGTGGAGCCCACGCCGCTGGCGCTGAGCCTCTGGCCCTCGGTGCGGGACGCGCTGCACCTGCTGCGCGAATCGCTGGCCCCGGGCACCTTCGACCCGCTGAACGCCCACAACGCCTTTGTGCTGACCATGGCAGACGCCACCGCCGCCAAGCTGGTGCCTGGTCTGATGGACATTTTTGAAACCGAAGCGCCCGGGGTGAACCTGCGGGTGCTGCCACTGACCACCCGCGATCCGCGCGATCTGCTCGAAAGCGGCTCTGCGGATCTGGCCATCGGGCACTTCCCCGGCGTGCTGGCCGAGCTGGGCGCGCTGCACCTGCAGGAGAACAGCCCGCAGTTCCTGCACCAGCGCCTGTACGACGGCGAATACGTGGTGGTGATGCGCAAAGGTCACCCGCTGGCCGGGCAACCCCTGAGTCTGGACACCTACTGCGAGGCGCGACATTTGCTCGTGAGCTTCTCCGGGCGGCCCTTTGGATTCGTGGACGAGGCTCTGGCTGCACTGTCGCGCCAGCGGCGGGTGGTGCTGACCGTCAACCAGTTCTTCACGGCCGGGCGCGTGGTGGCCACGACCGACCTGCTCACGGTGCTGCCTCGCCACTTTGTGGGCGCCACCGGCATGGAACACGAACTCGCCCTGGCCGACCTGCCCCTGCCCATGACGCCGGTGCATGTGGATGCGCTGTGGCACCGGCAGGCCACCCACAACAGCGCACACCGCTGGCTGCGTGAAGCCGTCGAGCGGGCCTCGGCGATCGGCTTTCGCAACGTGAAGGCGGCGCTGGGGCCGCCGAAAGCCCGCCAGGCGCGCATGCGCGCCACGGACGCTGGTTGACAATGGCCGCATGAAGATCCAGCTGCTCAGCGACCTGCACCTCGAGGCCAATCCCACGTTCGTGCCCGAGCCGGCGAGCGGCGCTGACCTGCTCGTGCTGGCCGGCGACATCGGTTCGTACCAGGTGCGACGCGATGGCAGCGTGATGGACGAGCCGGACTGGGGCCTGCAGCGCTTTTCGCCCCTGCCCCAACACGCCAGCTGGCCCACGCCGGTGGTGTTCGTGCCGGGCAACCACGAGTACGACGCACTGGATCTGGACCAGGCACACGCCGATCTGCGCAAGGCTTGCGACCGGCTTGGCATCCAGTGGCTGGAACGCGAAACCTTGCAGATGCAGGGCGTGCGCCTGATCGGCACCACACTCTGGAGCGACTACGACGCCTTGGGCGAGCCAGCTGCGGCGCCCACACCACCGCGCCATGGCCGCGCCGGTGCGGTGGCACCCAGGCGCACAACCGATCCGCTGACCCACCGGCTGCAGCAACGCGAAAAGGCCTTTCGCGCGGCCAATCACTACCTCGTGAAGATGGGTGGCCAGCGAGGGGGCCGCCTGTTCGACGCCGAGGCCATGCGTGAACTGGGACTGGAATGTCAGGACTGGTTGCGCCGCGCGCTGAACGTGCCGTTCGACGGACCCACCGTGGTGGTCACCCATTTCGCACCCACGCTGCACAGCATGGACCCGCGCTATGGCCGCAGCCCGGGGACGGCGGGCTTCTGCAATGGCCTGGACGACTTGCTGCCGCTGGCCGACCTCTGGCTGCACGGCCACCTGCACTGCCCGACCGATGTGCAGGTGGGGCGCTGCCGCATCAAAGCCAATCCGCTGGGGTACCACGACAAACAAGAGCAAGCGGCCTTCGTGCCCGCGCAATGCATCGAGGTGAACGCGCGCAGGATGGCGGGCGACCACCCGCAACCTGTTTGAGCCAGCGCAAGGAAATGGCCTGCGATGCCTCTAAACTCCAAGGCACCCGACGAACCACTCAAGGAGACCCCATGAAGATCCTGCTCGCCGTTGATGGCAGCGCGTACACCAAGAAGATGCTGGCCTACCTTGCCACGCACGACGAGATGTTCGGCACCAACAACACCGTCACGCTCGTGACGGTGCAGCTGCCCCTGCCGCCGCGCGCGCGCGCCGCGGTGGGTGCCGACATTGCGAATGGGTACTACGCCGATGAGTCGGCAAAGATCACAGCCCCGGTGGTCAAGTTCCTCAAGCGCCACGGCATGGAGCCGACGGTGGTGTCCAAAGTGGGCTCCCCGGGCGAAGCCATCGCCAAAGTGGCCAACGACGGCAAATACGACCTGCTGGTGATGGGCTCCCACGGCCACAGTGCGCTGGGCAACCTGGTCATGGGCTCGGTGGCCACGAAGGTGCTGGCGCATTGCGGCGTGCCGGTGTTGCTGGTTCGCTGAACCCGCTTGCGCAGACAAAAAGGCCGCGATTGCGGCCTTTTTTCTTGTGCGTCGAACGCTGGCGATCAGCGCGATTTCAGTCCATCGAAGCAGGTGCTGAGCACCATCTCGATGATCTCGTCAACGCTGTACTGGCCTGAGCCCTTGAGAAAACCCAGCACCGGATCGCAGGCCCGTGCAAAGAGCGTGTAAAGCACGGCGACCGGCGGCAGGGCGTTGTTGAGGCTGCCGTCGGCCTGCGCCTGCGTGATCCAGCCACCCAAACGCTCGCTCACGTCCATGAGTCCGTCCACATAGGCTTTGTTGGTGGTGAGCGAGGCGCGCAGACTGGAATTGGCACTGGGCAGCGATGGCATCTCCCCCGCCAGCTGCACCTCCATGGTCCAGCGGGCCACGGCCCTGAGCTGCTCGATCGGCGCGCTCCCGACGCGGCCTTCCAGGCTGTCGAGAAAGGCGCGAGCGCGCTCCATCACACGCACCATGGCCGCGGCGGCCAGGTCTTCCTTGCTGGGAAAGTGTTTGTAGAGGCTGGCCTTGGCGATGCCGACTTCGGCGGCGACCTCATCCACCGTCATGGCGTCAAAGCCTTTTTCAGCCAGCAACCGGTTCACCGCGGAGACGATCGCGTCCTCGCGCGCCAGGTGCATTTGCTGGCGGAAGCTGCGTTTTTGCGGGGTTTCGGGGGGCGTTTTTTCGACAGCGCTGGTCATGGGGCAAGCCTTTTGGTACGGGTTGGATTCTGCCCGATACCGACGAATTCGTCGATATCCCTACCGATAAGTATTGTTACATACTCATTGGTCACATTTTGACTTGTGAAGGTAGGATTGCGGCCAAGCAGGGGCAAACGCCTCTGCCCCGGTCTCCCGTCTCTTCAACCCCTCTCAAGGAAATCACCATGAAAAAGACACTGCTCGCATCCCTCCTGGCTTTCGGCGCACTCACCTCGGCCCAAGCCGCCGACATCGTGGACACCGCCGTGGCCGCGGGTTCGTTCAAAACCCTGGTGACCGCTGTTCAGGCCGCCGGCCTGGTCGACACGCTCAAGGGTCCCGGCCCGTTCACCGTGTTCGCACCCACCGACGAAGCCTTCGCCAAGATCCCCAAGGCCACGCTGGACGCCTTGCTGAAAGACAAGGCCGCCTTGACCAAGGTGCTGACGTACCACGTGGTGCCCGGCAAGGTGATGGCCAAGGACGTGAAAGCCGGCATGGTCAAAACCGTGCAAGGCAGCTCGATCACCGTGGCCACCGCCGGCGGTGTGAAAGTGGACTCGGCCAACGTGGTCAAGACCGACATCGCGGCCGACAACGGCGTGATCCACGTGATCGACACCGTGATCATGCCGAAGTAAGCGGGCACTTGCTTGCAAAAAGCCCCGCTTCGGCGGGGCTTTTTTGTTTCAGGTGGCCGGGCGCAAGTTGTCGGAGGCGGCGTTGCGCAGGGCCTTGCTCAGGGCGTCGAGCACGTCCGAACTCAGGTTCCAGCAGTGCCAGTACAGCGCCACGCCCAGCCGGTGGCGCGGCGCCAGGTTGACCAGTTCGCCCGATTCGATGAGCTCGCGCACCCGCAACTCGGGCAGCACGCTCACGCCCCAGCCGGCCTGCACCGCGCGCACCTGGCCCTCGCTGGAGGGCACGAAGAGCTGTTTGAGCATCACCCGCGGCAGGCCAAAAGCCTTCATCACGAAACCGTGCTGCAGGTTGTCCTTGCGGTTGAAGGCCACGAACGGGACCTGGTGGAAGTTGTGCGCGTTCAGGCCTTTGGGGCAATGCTCGGCGGCGAAGTCGGCGCGCGCCACGGCCACGTAGTCCATGCAGCCCAGCGCCTCCATCTTGCAACCGCGCAGGGCCTGGCCGAGCGAGGTGACGCAGCCCAGCACCTGGCCCTCGCGCAGCCACTCGTGGGTGAACTCCTGGTCGTCGGTGATGATTTCGATCGGCAGACCGTTCTGCGCCAGTTCGTCCAGCGCGGGCAGTGCCCAGGTCGCGATGCTGTCGGCGTTGATGGCCACCGAAATGCGCTCTTCTTCGCGGCCGCTGCCGGTGGAGCTCGGGGCGAGTTCCTTGAGGTCTTTTTCGAGGTCGGCGCGCAGCAGCCGCATCATCTTCGCGTGCTTGAGCATCAGCTGGCCCGCCGGCGTGGGCTTGAGCGGGCGGCTGCGCACGATCAACACGGTGCCGACTTGCGCCTCCAGCGCCCGCAGCCGCTGAGACACCGCCGACTGCGTGATCGACAGGCGCTGCGCCGCGCGCTCGAACCCGCCCTCTTCAATGATGGCGGCCAGGCATTCGAGGGCGTCGGGATCGAAGGTGCTCATGGTTGCTCGCTGGTCATATAAGCAGATCTGATGCCCAAAATTTTAGTTTAATTCCGCTTCACTTCGAAGCCGCTTCTTTCGATACTGCGATCAGTTTCATTCCTTTGAGGAGCAGGTCATGCAGGTCACCATTCTCGGCGCGGGCATCATCGGCGTCAGCACGGCGTGGCACCTGCTCGAGCGCGGCCACGAGGTCACGCTGGTCGACCGCCAACCCGATGCGGCGCTGGAAACCAGCTTTGCCAACGCGGCGCAGATTTCCGTGAGCTACTGCGAGCCCTGGGCCAACAAGGACGCGCCGCTCAAGACCCTGAAGTGGATGTTCTCCGACGAGTCGCCGCTGCTGTTCCGCCCGCAGCTCGACTGGGCGCAATGGCGCTGGGGCCTGCAGTTCCTGGCGCAGTGCAACGACGCCGCCTTCGAACGCAACGTGGCGCAACTGGTGGCGCTGGGCTCCTACAGCCACAGCGCGCTCAAGGCCGTGGTGGCCGCCACCGGCATCGACTACCACCGGCTGGAGCGCGGCATTGCGCACTACTACACCGACCAGAAATCCTTCGACGGGGCCGCCGAAGCGGCTGCCGTCATGCAGCGTTTCGGCGTCAAGCGCCGGGTGGTGTCGCGCAACGAATTGCTCACCATCGAACCGGCGCTGCAGGCTTTCGCCGACCGCATCAAAGGCGGCACCTACACGCAGAGCGACGAGTCGGGCGACGCGCGCAGCTTCACGCAACAACTGGCCGCCCTGTGCGGTCAGCGCGGCGCGCGGCTGATGTTCGGCCACGACATCGAGCGCCTGGACAGCGACGGCCAACAGATCCGCGAAGTGCGGGTGCGCGACCGCCAGAGCGGCAGCGCGCACGTGCTCAAGGCCGACGCCTTTGTGGTGGCCAGCGGCTCCTACACCACACCGCTGCTGCAATCGATCGGACTGAGCGTGCCGATCTATCCCGGCAAGGGCTACAGCGCCACGTTGCCGCTGCTCCAGCCCGAGAAAGCGCCCAGCGTGAGCATGATCGACGACCAGCTCAAGATCGCGGTCTCGCGCCTGGGCAACCAGCTGCGCGTGGCCGGCACCATCGAGCTCGGCGGGTTTGACCTGTCACTGGACACCCCGCTGGCGAAGAAGCGCTGCGAAATGCTGGTGCGCCGCATCGAGCAGGTGTTTCCGGGTGTGGCCGACACCCGCACGCCCGAGCAAGGCGGCGACCCCCAGTTCTGGTGCGGCCTGCGCCCGGCCACGCCGACCAACATCCCGCTCATTGGCCGCCTGCCTTTGAAAAACCTCTGGATCAACGCCGGCCACGGCACGCTGGGCTGGACCCACGGCGCGGGTTCCGGCAAGGCCCTGGCCGAGCTGATCAGTGGAGAACAACCGGCCATGGACTTCGGCTTTCACGGCATGGCGCGTGCGGCACACGGTGCGTCGACCTCGGCGCGCCTGCGGGTCGCCCAGCCGCCCGGCCAGGCCTGAATCGGCTCAGGGCCGCAGGCGCTCCACCATCCAGCCCTGCAGGTCCATCCACATCTGCCGCATCTCGCTCTCCAGCGGTGCGCGAAAGGCGTTGGGCAGTTCGATCGTGACCACCGGCATGCCACGGTGCACGCCACCGTAATTGCCCAGGCTGCCGGGGAAGATGCCCACCTGGTCCAGGTAGAGCCGCCCGAGCTTGGGCGGTGGTGCGCCCGGGCCATCGAAATCGAGCACGCCGTAAGGCGCGTGGATGCTCACGATGAGGTGGGGCTGGAAGCGCGCCATCTCGTCGTGCAGGAAGCGCGACTCGGGCTCCGACAACGGGCTGGGCCCGGGCCAGCGGCGCGGGTCCTTCTTGGTGCGCTGCTCCCAGTACACCTTGGCATCGCTGGCCCAGTTGGGCGTGGGGAAATTGCGGTTGAGGTCCACGCCGCGGGCGTTCACGCGCCGGGCGGGCCGGGCCAGCAGGCCGTCGGGGTTGAGCACGGGAATGAAGCGCCAGTGGGCGTCGGCGGGCTCCTTGAGCGCGTGCTGGATCCAGTGCAGCGCCACCGAGGCCGATGACATTTCGTCGCCATGCATGGCGCCCACCACCAGCACGCGCAGGCGCGCCTGGGGCGCCACCACGTCGCGCGCGTAGAGCGTGCGGCCCCGCGACGAACGGCCTTCGGTGGCCACCAGTTCGGCCGCATCACACAACGCGCGGCCCATGTGCGGCAGGCGGGCCGAGAGGTGCACGCAAGGCGGCGCGCTCGCGGGCACGGTGGTGCGGTGGTGCGGCGGACCACGCAAAGGCGAAACGGCCCGTGCATCGCTGGTGCCCAGCCAACCCGCGACCAGCAAGGCGAGCACACCCCAGGCAGACAGGCGGCTCGAAGGGAGCAAAGGGCAGCAATGCATCACGGCATTCTAGGGAGGCCACCGACCCAGGCCACCGATCACCGAGAATGCAACCACCACCGCTCCAAGCCATCGCTCCCGATGCCCTCTGACCGCTCCCCCGCCCTTCAGGCCCGCGCACCCGATTTCTCAGCGCGCGAGTTCCGCGCCTCGCTGGGCATGTTCGCCACCGGCGTGACCATCGTCACCGCGCGCACCGACAGCGGCGAGCTGGTGGGGCTCACCGCCAATTCGTTCAACTCGGTCTCCCTGAGCCCACCGCTGGTGCTCTGGAGCCTGGGCCGCTCGGCCGGCTCCATGGCCGCGTTTTCCAACGGACGGCACTACGCCATCAACGTGCTCGCCGCCGACCAACAGGCGCTGGCCGAGCAGTTCGCCGCCAAGGACACCGACCGCTGGGCCGGCGTGGCGTTTCGCGAGGGCGGCAACGGCGCGCCCTTGCTCGAAGGCGCCGCCGCGTCGTTCGAGTGTTTCAACCGCAGCCAGTACGCCGAAGGCGACCACGTGATCTTTGTCGGCGAGGTGGAGCGCTGCAGCCACCGCGCCGACGCCTCACCGCTGCTGTTCCACGGCGGGCGCTTCTACACCGAACACCCGCTCTGACCGGCGCGCGCACCAGCGACAGGGCGCCGCGCGCGACCTCGCGACAATGCGCGCATGAGCCCGTCCAACGCCCGCAAGACCCACCTCGACGCCCTCGCCATCACGCTGCTCGTGGTGTGTTGTGCCTTCTGGGGGTTTCAGCAGATCCTGATCAAGTCCACGGTGGGCGAAGTGCCGCCGCTGTGGCAAGCCTCGCTGCGCTTCTGGGGGGCGGCGGTGCTGCTCGGGCTGTGGTGCGCGGTGCGTGGTGTGCCCCTGTTCCAGCGCGACGGCACGCTCAAGGCCGGCCTGCTCGCCGGCGCCCTGTTCGCGGGGGAGTTCGCCTTCATCTACCTCGGGCTGATGCACACCACCGCCTCGCGCCTCACGGTGTTCCTCTACACCAGCCCCTTTGTGGTGGCGCTGTTGCTGCCGCGCGTGGTGCCCGGCGAGAAGCTGCGGCGCATCCAGTGGGTGGGCCTGGTGATCGCGTTTGCGGCGGTGGCGCTCGCGTTCGGCGAAGGCTTCATGCACGGCTCACCCGTGGCCGGCGCGTGGCTGGGCGATGCCATGGCGCTGGCGGCGGGTGTGCTCTGGGGCCTGACCACGCTGACCATCCGCGCCACGAAACTCGCCAGCGCCAGCCCGGAGAAAACCCTGTTCTACCAAGTGGCCGTGACGGCGGCGGTGGCGCCCTTCATCTCGCTCGCGCTGGGTGAGGTGTGGTCGCTGGATTACTCGGCGCAGGCCTGGGGTTCGCTGGCCATCCAGACCGTGGTGGGCGCGTTCGCGAGCTACCTCACCTGGATGTGGATGCTGCGCCACTACCCGGCCACGCAGATGTCGACCTTCACCTTCCTCACGCCGGTGTTCGCGCTGGTGTTCGGCGTGGTGCTGCTGGGCGAGCCGCTCACGCTGCAGCTGGTGCTGGCCCTGGTGGGCGTGGCGGTCGGCATCGTGCTGGTGAGCAAACGATAGCCGTCAGCTCTTTTTCGACAGGCCCAGTCGCTCGATCGTCGCTTTCTCCGCCGCAAACGTGCGCGCCGCATAGGCCGTGTAGTCGGCGGTGTTCATGTAGATCGTGGGCTGGTAGAACTTGTCGAAGGTGGCCTTGACCTCGGGGTCGTCCAGCGTGCTCTTGAAGGCGTCGTGCAGCACCTTCACCACGGCCGGGTCCATGCCTTTGGGGCCGCCGATGCCGAACGGCGATTCGGTGATGGTGTCCCAGCCGCTTTCCTTCACCGTGGGCACGTCGGGGAAGGCCTTGTTGCGCTCCCGGCCCAGCGTGGCCAGCAGGCGCAGCTTGCCGCTCTGCACGTGCGGCGCAAACTCCGTGGTGCCGCTCATCATGCGGATGTGGCCCCCGAGGATGGAACTCATGATTTCGGCCGAGCCCTTGAACGGGATCGGGTTGAGCTGGATGCCCGCCTTCTCGCTGAACTCTTCAATCGCCAGGTGCGGCGTGGTCCCGGTGCCGGTGTGGCCGTACTCGAGCTTGCCCGGGTTGGCCTTGGCGTAAGCCACCATCTCCTTGAGCGTCTTGAACGGTGCGTCGGCCGTGCAGGCCAGGCCGAAGGTGTAGCCGGTGAGGCAGACGATGTGGGTGAGATCGGTCACCGGGTTGAAGGGCATGGTCTGCATGTGCGGCAGGCGGTAAACGCCCAGCGGCAGCTGCGTGAGGGTGTAGCCGTCGGGCTTGGCCTGCACCATGGCGCTGGCGCCCAGCGTGCCACCCACCCCGGGCTTGTTCTCGATCACCACCGGCACGCCCAGCGCCTTGCTGGCGCTCTGGGCCAGCGCGCGCATCACGCCGTCGCTGCTGCCGCCGGCGGGCCAGGGTGCGATGAGGGTGATGGGGCGCGACGGAAACTTGTCTTGCGCCCACGCCGCGCCGCTGAACAAGCCCGGTGCGGCCACCGCAGCGGCGCCACTGGCGGCCAGGGTGAGCGCCTGGCGGCGGCTGACAGAACGGTCGGTGGGCTGCATGCGCGTCTCCGGTTCTTGGCGGGATCTCCAAGTTAGCGCAAGGACGGTCGGGCCAACAGCGGGTTAGCCCGAAGGCCGGGCGCTCAGGCCGCCGGGCGGCGCACCGCGAAATCCACGTACCAGTCGAGACAACCCGGGTTGGCCATGGCCTCCTTGTTGATCACTTTTTCCAGCGGCTGGCCCAGCAGCAGCTTCTTGATCGGCAGTTCCTGCTTCTTGCCAGACAGCGTGCGCGGGATCTCGGCCACCTGGAACACGTCGTTGGGCACGAAGCGCGGTGACAGTGCGGTGCGGATGCTGTCGGTGATGCGCGCGCGCACCGCGTCGTCGAGCGTCACGCCGTCGCGCAGCACCACGAACAGCGGCATGTAGCTCTCGCGACCCAGGTACTCCAGATCGACCACCATCGAGTCCATCACCTCGGGCAAGGCTTCGACCGCGCTGTACAGCTCGCTGGTGCCCATGCGCAGGCCGTGGCGGTTGATGGTGGCGTCCGAGCGGCCATAGATCACACAGGAGCCGTCGGGGTGGATGCGCAGCCAGTCGCCGTGGCGCCAGACGGCGCCGGCGCTGGCGTCCAGATCACCGCCGCCGGGCTGGCGGCCGTGGCCTGCCGGGTACATGTCGAAGTAACTGCCCAGCAAGCGCTGGTGGCCGACATCACCCACGAAGTACAGCGGCATCGACGGAATCGGCTGCGTGCACACCAGCTCACCGACCGCGTCATTCACCGGCAGGCCCTGCTCGTTCCACGCTTCCACGGCGCAGCCCATCAGGCGGCATTGCATGCGGCCCGGCGTCTGCGGCAGCTCGCGGTGACCGCCAATGAACGCGCCGGCGAAGTCGGTGCCGCCAGAAATGTTGCACCACCAGATGTCTCCTCCACGCTCCTCCGCTGCGCGTGGTCCGCTGCCCCCCGAGGGGACTGACCCACCTTGGGGCGGCCCGGCGGTGGATCGGTCTTCTGCCGCCCACACCTTGCGAAACTGCTCAGTTCCCCAGTTCTGCGCATCTTCCGACAACGGTGACCCCGTGCTCCCCAGCGCCCGCACCGCCGACAGATCCCCGCAGGTGGACAGGTCCACACCGGCCTTGAGGCAGTTCGCAAAAAACGCCGCCCCCGCACCGAAGAAGGTCACGCCTTGCTCGGCAGCGAAACGCCAGAGCGTGGTCCAGTCGGGCTGGTCTTTGGAACCACCCGGATTGCCGTCATAGATCACGCAGGTCGTGCCACCCAGCAGGCCGCTGACCTGCGCGTTCCACATCACCCAGCCGGTGGAGCTGTACCAGTGGTAACGCTCGCCCCAGCTGTTGGGCTCGTAGCTGCAACCGATGTCGTTGTGCAGGATCTTGAGCGCCAGCGCCACGATGGTGGTGCCGCCGTGGCCGTGCACGATGGGTTTGGGCAGGCCGGTGGTGCCGCTGGAATACACGATCCACAGCGGGTGGTCGAAAGGCAGCCAGAGCGGCTCGAACTGCGCCACGGCCGTGTCCATGCGCGCGGTGGCGTCCGCAAACGCGGTGCAGGGTGCGGCGGCTTGCAGCGCCTGGTCGGCGGCCTGTGCATCGTCGGCGGCCAGGTTGGTGTGCAGCACCACGTGGCGCACCGTGGGCAGGGCCGCGCGCAGCTCGGCCACCACCGCCAGGCGGTCGAAGTCGCGCGCGCCGTAGGTCACGCCGTCGCAGGCGATCAGCACCACCGGTTCGATCTGGCGAAAGCGGTCGAGCACGGCGTGGGTGCCCATGTCGGGTGCGCAGATGCTCCACACACCGCCCACGCTCACGGTGGCCAGAAACGCCACCATCGCTTCGGGAATGTTGGGCAAATACGCCGCCACGCGGTCGCCGGGCTGCACGCCCTGGGCCTGCAGGTGCAAGGCCAGCGACGCCACCTGGCGGCGCAGTTCGGGCCAGCTCATCTCGGTGTGGTGGCCCTTTTCGTTGCGGCTCACGATGGCCATGAAGCCGGCGTCGTGCGCAGGCTGCACGTGGCGCAGCACCTGCTGCGCGTAGTTGACCTTGGCCCCCGGAAACCACCGGGCACCCGGCATCACGTTGCGCTCCAGCACGGCCGTGTGCGGCGTGGGCGAACACACGTCGAAGTAATCCCAGATGCTTTGCCAGAAAGCGTCGAGGTCGGTGGTGGACCAGCGCCAGAGCGCGTCGTAGTTGTCGAAGTGCAAGCCGCGCTGGTCGGCCAGCCACTGCTGGTACAGGCGAATCTGTGGGGTGTGGGGTGGTGTGCTTGTCTCGTTCATGCCGTTGTCCTTTTTTGGCCATCAGGTTAACAGCGCGGGCCCGCGTTCTGGAAGATGGCGAACGCCGGTCTCGCAAAGCCTTGCGACGGACCGCCTGCCCGGTCTGGCCCTGCGCTTGCGGGCACAATCCTTGCGGGCCTCAAGGCCATCCACCACCCACCTCAAGGAGACCCGCACATGGGCCTGTTCCACTGGACAGAAAAATCATCGGCCACGCTCGACAACGGCGGCGTGATCGCCCCCGACGAACGACTGCCCTGGCCGCAAACGACCGTCATGGGCGTGCAGCACGTCATCGCCATGTTCGGCGCCACCGTGCTGGCGCCGCTGCTCATGGGCTTCAACCCCAACGTCGCCATCCTCATGAGCGGCATCGGCACGCTGATTTTCTTCTTCATCACCGGCGGCAAGGTGCCGAGCTACCTGGGCTCCAGCTTCGCCTTCATCGGCGTGGTGATCGCCGCCAGCGGCTACGCCGGCCCGGGCCCCAACGCCAACCTGGGCGTGGCCCTGGGCGGCATCATCATTTGCGGCCTGGTCTACACCCTCATCGGTTTCCTGGTGCAGGCCACGGGCACGGGGTGGATCGAACGCCTCATGCCGCCGGTGGTCACCGGCACCGTGGTCGCCGTGATCGGTCTGAACCTCGCCGCCATTCCCATCAAGAACATGGCACCCACCGGGTTTGACGCCTGGATGCAGGCCATCACCTTCATCAGCGTGGCGCTGGTGGCCGTGTACGCGCGCGGCATGACGCAGCGCCTCCTGATCCTGGTCGGCCTGATCGTGGCCAGCGTGATCTACGCCGTGCTCACCAACGGCCTGGGCCTGGGCAAACCCATCGACGCCTCGGGCATCGCCAGTGCGCCGTGGTTCGGCATGCCCACCTTTGCCGCGCCGGTGTTCCAGGCGCAAGCCATGCTGCTCATCGCCCCGGTGGCGCTGATCCTGGTGGCCGAGAACCTGGGCCACATCAAGGCGGTGAGCGCCATGACCGGGCGCGACCTCAACCCGTATCTCGGCAAAGCCTTCATCGGCGACGGCGTGGCCACCATGGTCAGCGGCGCGGCCGGTGGCACCGGCGTGACCACCTACGCCGAAAACATCGGTGTGATGGCCGCCACCAAGATCTACTCCACCGCCATGTTTGTGGTGGCGGCGGTCATCGCCATCGTGCTGGGCTTCTCACCGAAGTTCGGCGCGCTGATCCAGGCGATCCCGCTGGCCGTCATGGGCGGTGTGTCCATCGTGGTGTTCGGCCTCATCGCCATTGCCGGCGCCAAGATCTGGGTCGACAACAAGGTCGACTTCTCGGACAACAAGAACCTGCTGGTGGCCGCCATCCCGATCATCCTGGGCACCGGCGAGTACACGCTGAAGTTCGGCGAATTCGGCCTGGGCGGCATCGGCACCGCCACCTTCGGCGCGATCTTTCTGTATTGGCTGCTCAGCCGCGGCAAGGCCTGACGAACGTCGCGGGCGAGATGACCTGTGTGTCGGGCCTCAGCTCCGCTCGCACCGCCCCATCGCCGTCGCCTGCCCCCGGAAATCGCTGCTCCAGGTCTGCGCCGCCGTGTCGATCTGGATGCGTTCGTTGTCCACCGCGGTGAGGATCACGGTTTCCTGGATCGCGAAGGTGTAGACCGGCACGCCGTCGATCTGCACCGAGCGCACGCGTTTTTTGTCATAGCCGATGCTCACCGTGCGGGTCCACGTGGTGCGCGCCGGCAGGTAGACCGCTTCGCAGACCAGCGTCACTTCGCTGGCGGGCGAAGCCGCGTTGGGGGACGCCTTGTTTTGTGCCGATGCGGTGAACGGCAATGCAGCGGCCACACAGGCGGCGGTGACGATCGCGGCTTTCATTCAGCCGCACCCTTGGCCATGCGCTCGCTCTTCCAGTACACGTCGTCGCCGCCGTTCATGCGGTTGAGCACGCGGGCCAGCACGAACATGAGATCGCTCAGCCGGTTGAGGTATTGGCGTGGCGTATCTTTCAGCGCTTCCTCGTTGCCCAGCGCCACCACCGCGCGCTCGGCGCGGCGCGCCACGGTGCGGCACACGTGGGCCTGGCTGGCCGCGCGCGAGCCCGCCGGCAAGATGAACTCCTGCAGGCGCGGCAGGGTTTCGTTGTAGGTGGCCAGGGCTTCGTCGAGTGCGAGCACGGCCTCGGGCTTGAGCAACTCGTAGCCGGGGATGGACAGCTCGCCCCCGAGATTGAAGAGCTGGTGCTGGATTTCCACCAGCACGGCCCTCACGTCCGCCGCCATGTCTTCGCACAGCAGCACGCCGATGTTGGAGTTGAGTTCGTCCACGTCGCCCATGGCGTGCACACGCAGGCTGTTCTTGGAGACGCGGGTGTTGTCGCCCAGGCCGGTGGTGCCGGCGTCGCCGGTGCGGGTGGCGATCTGGGTGAGGCGGTTGCCCATGGGAAGTCCTTGATGTGGAGTGGGGTGGCTGGATTGTGCAACTTTGACTGGCCGTAACGGAGCGCAGGGAAATGTGACCGAGGCAACGTCAGGCAAGAACGCTGGCTTTGATCGCCATTGCAAGCGGTAATGGCCCCCTGTTCCACCTCTCAGGAAACCCCGATGACACAACGCCGACAACGACTCGCCGACTTCGAAGCCCGCAGCGTGCAACTGATCGCCGCGTGCACGCTGGGCCTGGCCGGCATGGCCAGTGTGCCGCCGACGCACGCCGCACGCGTCAACGGCCAGGCCGCCAGCCTCACGGGGACCACGGGCCACCCCACGCTCACCGGCAGCACACGTTCCAGTCGGGCGCCGGCCGTCTTGCTGCCAGCCGGGAAAGTCCGCAGCTGAGTGCGCCCGCGCGGGGCGCCGCGCACGCGGCTGCGGGCTTAAACTGGTTGGTCGATACAACCGCGCCGGAGACCGCCCATGAACGCCCCCACCGCCCACAGCCACCTCGCGCCCCCAGTGCACCAGCGCATGGTGCCGCCGGCGTTGATCGCGGCGCTGCAGGCCCGCTTTGGCGCGCAGTGCTCCACCGCCCTCGTGGTGCGCGAGCAGCACGGCCGCGACGAGTCGGTCTACGAGGTGCCACCGCCCGCCGCCGTGGTGTTTGCACAGAGCACGCAGGACGTGGCCGACGCGGTGAAGCTCGCCGCCACCCACCGCGTGCCGGTGATCCCGTTCGGCGTGGGCTCCTCGCTCGAAGGCCACCTGCTCGCGGTGCAGGGCGGCATCAGCATCGACGTGAGCCGCATGAACAGCGTGCTGACCATCAACGCCGAAGACCTCACCGTCACGGTGCAGCCCGGCGTGACGCGCAAGGCGGTCAACGAAGCGGTGAAGAGCGAGGGCCTGTTCTTCCCCATCGACCCGGGGGCCGACGCCTCCATCGGCGGCATGGCGGCCACGCGCGCCAGCGGCACGAACGCGGTGCGTTACGGCACCATGCGCGAGAACGTGCTCGCGCTCGAAGTGGTCACGGCCCGTGGAGAAGTCATCCGCACCGGCACGCGCGCCAAAAAATCGTCGGCCGGCTACGACCTCACGCGCCTGATGGTGGGCAGCGAAGGCACGCTGGGCGTGATCACCGAGGTCACGCTCAAGCTCTACCCCTTGCCCGAAGCCATCTCGGCGGCCACCTGCTCGTTCCCGAGCATCGAAGCCGCGGTGCGCACCGTGATCCAGGTGATCCAGCTCGGCGTGCCGATCGCGCGCTGCGAACTGATCGACCACAACACCGTGCGCATGGTCAACGCCCACAGCAAGCTGGGCCTGCGCGAGGAAAACATGTTGCTCATGGAGTTCCACGGCTCGCCCGCTAGCGTGAAGGAACAGGCCGAGACGGTGCAGGAGATCGCGGGCGACTTCGGTGGACAGGCCTTTGAATGGGCCGACACACCCGAAGAACGCACCCGCCTGTGGACCGCGCGGCACAACGCCTACTTCGCCGCCATCCAGAGCAAGCCCGGCTGCCGCGCCATCAGCACCGACACCTGCGTGCCCATCAGCCGCCTGGCCGACTGCCTGCTCGACTCGGTGACCGAGGCCGACGCGGCCGGCCTGCCCTACTTCCTGGTCGGCCACGTGGGCGACGGCAACTTCCACTTCGGCTATTTGATCGACCCGACCAAGCCCGAAGAGCACGCCCTGGCCGAGCAGCTCAACCACCAGCTGGTGGCGCGCGCGCTGAGTCTGGAAGGCACCTGCACCGGCGAGCACGGCGTGGGCCTGCACAAGATGGCGTTCCTGCTCACCGAGGCCGGCAGCGGCGCGGTGGACATGATGCGCACCATCAAGCGCGCGCTGGACCCGGACAACATCATGAACCCGGGGAAGATTTTCTCGATGTGAACGCCTCAGCTCCGGTGCCGAGCCTGCGGCATGGGAGGCTGTTCAGAACCGCTGGCGTGGATACGATGAAACTTTCATCTCACCACGTTATGGAGGTCACATGGCAGGCTGGTACGAAGTCAACAAGAACGGCCAGGGCGCGTTTTCCTTTGTCCTGAAAGCGGCGAACGGCGAGGTGATCCTGCGCAGCGAAAGCTACGACTCGCGCGCCGCCGCGGACAACGGGATCGCCTCGGTGCAGAAGAACAGCCCCAACGAAGCCGCTTACACCCACAGCGACGCGTCGGACGGTCGCTTCTATTTCAACCTCAAGGCCGCCAACCACCAGGTCATCGGCACCAGCCAGATGTACAAGACGGCGACCGCGCGCCAAGCCGGCATGGCGTCCGTGCGCACGAACGGACCCACCACGGTGATCAAGGAAGGCGCCTGACGCGCCGACGGGGTAGCGGCTGACGCAGCCGCTCCCCCTTCAATGCCCGCCGCGCAGTTTGTCGATCAGGCCGTTGAGCGCGTCGAGCGAACCGAACTGGATCGCGATTTCGCCCATCTCCTCGATGCGGCCATGGCGCTTGAGGCGCTTCTTCACCCGCACCTCGACCTCCGCCATCAGCAGGTCGGCCAGCTCTTCCTCCACACGACGGATGTCGCGCGACTTGTCTTTCTTGAGCTTCTGCGGCGACAGCGCAAACTCGGCGCCGAGCTTTTTGACCAGGCTCTCGGCCTCGCGCACCGACATCTTTTTCGCCGCGATCTGGTTGCCCGCCGTGATCTGATGGGCCTTGTCCAGCGCCAGCAGCGCGCGTGCGTGACCCATGTCCAGGTCACCGGCCATCAACATGGTCTGCACCGGCTCGGCCAGCTGCAGCAGGCGCAGCAGGTTGCTGGCGGCGCTGCGCGAGCGGCCCACGGCCTGTGCGGCCTGTTCATGAGTGAGCCCAAACTCTTTCACCAAACGTTGCAGACCGTGGGCTTCTTCCAGCGGATTGAGGTCTTCGCGCTGCATGTTCTCGATCAGCGCCATCGCAGCAGCCGACTCGTCGGGCACGTCGCGCACCAGCACCGGCACGCTCTCCAGCCCGGCCAGCTTCGATGCGCGAAAACGGCGCTCGCCCGCGATGATTTCGTATTTCCCAGCGTCCGGACCAGCGGCGAGCCGGCGCACCAGGATCGGCTGCATCACGCCCTGGGCCTTGATGCTCTCCGCCAGCTCGTACAGCGCGCCCTCGTCCATGTGGGTGCGCGGCTGGTACTGGCCGGCCACCAGCTCCGTGAGGGGCAGGTTCGACGGCAGGCTGTCGGAATCGGCCGGCGCGCTGTCGACCACTTTGGGGCCCAGCAAGGCTTCGAGTCCGCGGCCGAGGCCCTTGGGTTTTTTGGTGACCATGGGTCGTCTTTCGAATGTCAAAGGTTCAGGAGTTCGGCGAGCACCGCGTGACCGGTGGGCCAGTCGCCCAGGCCGGACTCGGCGTTGATGTGGCCAGCCTCGCCCAGGTCGACGAAGCGCGATCCCCAGGCGGTGGCGAAAGCTTGCGCGCGCTCGAAGCTGCAATACGGGTCGTTGCGGCTGCCGATCAGCACGCTGGAAAACGGCAGGCGCTGCATCGGAATGGGCGACCAGCTCGGCAGCACCGGGCGCATCTCTTCGCGTTCGGCATCACCGGGCGCCACCAGCAGAGCGGCCTTGACGCGACCGGTGTTCAGGGAGTGGGACGCCCATGCCGCCGTGTGCAGGCAGCCCAGGCTGTGGGCCACGAGCACAGCGGGTTCGTCGCAGGTGAACAGCACCTCTTCCAGTCGGGCGATCCAGTCGCCGCGCCGGGGCTGCAGCCAGTCGTGCTGGTCCACCCGGCGGTAGCCATGGGTCGTTTCCCAACGGCTTTGCCAATGCTCGGGCCCGCTGTTCTGCCAGCCGGGCAGGATGAGGACGTTGTGAGGTTTCACGTGAAACAACCGGACTTCAGAGTTTGTCGATGCGATCGACCATTTCCTTGGCAAACGCGACGAAGGCCTGGCTGCCGCGGGCAGCGGGGTCGAACACCACGCCGGGCAGACCGTAGCTCGGGGCTTCGGCCAGGCGCACGTTGCGCGGGATCACGGTGTCGAACACCTTGTCGCCGAAGTGGGCCTTGAGCTGGTCGCTCACCTGCTGCTGCAGCGTGATGCGCGGGTCGAACATGACGCGCAGCAAGCCGATGATGGCCAGATCCTTGTTGAGGTTGGCGTGCACCTGCTTGATGGTGTTGACCAGGTCGGTCAGGCCTTCGAGCGCGAAGTACTCGCACTGCATGGGCACGATCACGCCGTGCGCGGCGCACAGGCCGTTGAGGGTGAGCATGCTCAAACTCGGCGGGCAATCGATCAGCACGAAGTCGTAGCTGTCCAGCACGTCGGCCAGCGCGGTTTTCAGTCGCTTCTCGCGCCGCTCCACCTCCACCAGCTCCACTTCGGCGCCCGCCAGTTCGCGGTTGGCGCCGAGCACGTGGTAGCCGCACTTCTCGGAATACACCGCCGCCTCGGCCACCGAAGCCGACTCCAGGAGCACGTCGTACACGGAGAGCGCCATCTGGCGTTTGTCAACGCCCGAGCCCATGGTGGCGTTGCCCTGGGGATCAAGGTCGACCATCAGCACCCGCTGACCCACCTTGGCCAGGCCGGCGGCCAGATTCACCGTGGTGGTGGTCTTGCCGACGCCGCCCTTCTGGTTCGCAATGCAAAAGATCTTGGCCATGGGTTCTTCTTATTTGGAGATGGCCAGCTTGATGCCGAAACCGATGAGAAAAATGCCGGCGACTTTTTCGAGGACTCGGCCGATGACCGGGTTGGCCCGCATGCGCTCGGCCAAAAAGTGGGTCAGCAAGGTCACGACCAGGCCGTAGGCGAAGGTGAGCAAGGCGATGGTGGCGGCCATGGCGCCGAAAGTGACCAATCCCTGGTGGCGCGCAGGGTCCACGAACAGCGGGAAGAAAGCCATGTAGAACACCACGGCTTTGGGGTTGAGCAGGGTGATGACGATGGCCTGTTGGAAATACTGGCGCGGGCGGATGTTGAGGATGGGCGCATCACCGGGCTTGGCCGTCAGCATCTTGAAGCCCAGCCAGGCCAGGTAGCCGGCGCCCAGCCACTGCACCGCACTGAAGGCGGCCGGATAAGCCGCCAGCAAAGCCGCCACGCCGGCCACGGCAAGCCACATCAGCACCTGATCGCCGGCCATCACGCCCAACGTGGCCGCCAACCCACCCCGGACGCCACCTTTGCTGGTGGAGGTGACCAGTGCCAGATTGCCTGGCCCCGGGATGAGCAAGAACACGACAATGGCGGCGGCGAATGCGCCGTAATCTGCGATGCCGAACATGGAGAACCCCCGGGAAGTGGAGGGTCGAGTTTACGTGAAGGGTGTTGGCGTCACGGGCGCCATCCGCGCGCCACGTTGCTCAGGCCACCGCGGCAGGGCCGGGACGCATCCAGACGATGCAGCGCTCGGCGTCCAGCCCGGGCACGTGAAGCTGTTCCACGTGAAACACATCCACGGCAGGCGCCTCGGCAGCCAGCGTGGCCAACTCGTCACCGGGGTGTTTGCCCTTCATGGCCATCCAGACGCCGCCTTCGTTCAACGCGCCGCTCGACCAGTTCGTGAAATCCACCAGCGAGGCAAAGGCGCGCGAGCACACGACGTCGAAGCCCTGCCCCGACAAGGCGTTGAGGCTTTCCACGCGGGCGTGCAGCCCCCGCAGGTTGGGCAGCTTGAGCGTGGCGGCCGCCTGCTGGATGAACGCCGCTTTCTTGGCCACCGTGTCCACGCAGGTCACGTCGATCTGGGGACAGGCGATGGCGATCACCACGCCGGGCAGCCCACCGCCGGACCCGACGTCCAGCAGTTTCACCGGTCGTTCACCCACCTGTTGGAGCAAAGGCCGGATGGCCGCGAGGCTGTCGAGCAGGTGGTGGGTCATCATCTCGGCCGGGTCGCGCACGGCCGTGAGGTTGTAGACCTTGTTCCACTTCTGGAGCAGGCCCAGGTAGTCAAGCAACAGATCGACCTGGCGCGCGTCGAGCGCGAGCTGGAGCGACTGCAGCCCGGCCTGCAGGGTGGTCCTCAGGTCGCTCATGCCTCGGCGTCCGCCGCCACCGCCAGGGTGGCGAAACCCTTGAACCCGCCCTTCTTGAGGTGGATGAGCAGCAGCGAGATGCTCGCTGGGGTGATGCCCGAGATGCGCGAGGCCTGGCCCAGCGTTTCGGGCCGGTGCTTGGCCAGCTTCTGCCGTGCTTCAAACGACAAAGCCGTCACCTGCAGATAGTCCAGGTCGGTCGGGAGCTTCAGGCCTTCGTAGTGCGACGCCCGCTCCACCTCGTTTTTCTGACGGTCGATGTAGCCCGAGTACTTGGCGGCGATCTCCACCTGCTCCACCACCACGGCGTGCAGATCGCCCAGGGTTTCACGTGAAACATCCGGGTGCATGTGTTGATGGCCGTTCATGGCCATCAAGGCGTCGTAGTGCACGCCCGGCCGACGCAACAGGTCAAACAGGTTGTGCTCGTGCTCGATCGACTTGCCCAGCACCCGCTCGCTCTCCACCGGCGGCAGATTGCGCGGGTTCACCCAGGTGGCTTTCAGCCGTTCTGTTTCACGTGAAACAGCGTCGCGCTTGCGGCAGAAGGCGTCCCACTGCGCGTCGCCCACCAGACCCATGCGGCGGCCGGCTTCGGTCAGGCGCATGTCGGCGTTGTCTTCGCGCAGCTGCAGGCGAAACTCGGCCCGGCTGGTGAACATGCGGTAGGGCTCGGTCACGCCCTGGGTGATGAGGTCATCGACCAGCACGCCCAGGTAGGCCTCATCTCGCCCGGGCAGCCAGGCGCCCTCGCCCCGGCATTGCAGCGCGGCGTTGATGCCGGCGAACATGCCTTGCGCCGCCGCCTCTTCATAGCCGGTGGTGCCGTTGATCTGGCCCGCGAAAAACAGGCCCTGGATCTGTTTGGTTTCGAAGCTGCTCTTGAGCGAGCGCGGGTCGAAGTAGTCGTATTCGATGGCGTAGCCGGGCCGCAGGATGTGCGCGTTCTCCAGTCCCTTCATGCTGCGAACCAGCTGGTACTGGATGTCGAACGGCAGACTGGTGGAGATGCCGTTGGGGTAGACCTCGTGCGTGGTCAGGCCCTCGGGCTCCAGAAAGATCTGGTGGCTGTCCTTGTCGGCGAAGCGGTTGATCTTGTCTTCGACGCTCGGGCAGTAGCGCGGGCCCACGCCCTCGATCTTGCCGGTGAACATGGGGCTGCGGTCAAAGCCGCTGCGGATGATGTCGTGCGTGCGCTCGTTGGTGTGCGTGATCCAGCACGGCACCTGCTGCGGGTGCATCGCCGCGTTGCCCATGAAGCTGAACACCGGCACGGGCTGGTCGGCGTTCATGCCGCCGGGCACCCCGTCGCCGGGCTGTTCGGTGCACTGGCTGTAATCGATGCTGCGACCGTCCAGGCGCGGGGGCGTGCCGGTTTTGAGACGGCCCTGTGGCAGCTTCAGCTCTTTCAGGCGGGCCGACAGCGACACCGCCGGCGGGTCGCCCGCGCGGCCCGCGGCGTAGTTGTTCAGACCCACGTGGATCTTGCCGTCGAGGAAGGTGCCGGCGGTCAGCACCACCGTGCGGCTGCGGAAGCGGATGCCCACCTGCGTCACGGCACCCACCACGCGGTCGCCCTCCACCATCAAGTCATCCACCGCCTGCTGGAACAGCCACAGGTTGGGCTGGTTCTCCAGCATGCGGCGGATCGCGGCCTTGTAGAGCACGCGGTCGGCCTGGGCGCGGGTGGCGCGCACGGCCGGGCCCTTGGAGCTGTTCAAGATGCGGAACTGGATGCCACCCTCGTCGGTGGCCAGCGCCATCGCGCCGCCCATGGCGTCCACCTCTTTCACCAGGTGGCCCTTGCCGATGCCGCCAATGCTGGGGTTGCAACTCATCTGGCCCAGCGTCTCGATGTTGTGGGTCAGCAGCAGCGTGCGCTGGCCCATGCGGGCGGCGGCGAGCGCGGCTTCGGTGCCGGCGTGGCCGCCGCCGACGACGATGACGTCAAATTCCTGGGGGTACAACATGGTGGTTTTCGCTTCCGGGGTGCTGCTGGCCCGGCGCCCCGGGCAACCCGCGATTGTCCCACCGTTGGGCCTTTTCTGCCCCACCAGGCCATCGGGCCGTGCACCGGGGCCTGCACACCCTAACGCGCCGCGCGGATGGTGGCAGCCCACGCCCACGCCTAACCTGAGCACGAGCCCAAGTCCGGGCGGGCAACAGGAAGGATCCCCGATGAAAACCACCTGGCTGGTGGCCAGCTCCACCGCGCTGGCCTGTTTCAACGCACAAGCCGCCGGCTTCATGTTCGGCATCAGCCACAACATCGGCGGCGACACCGGCGTCACCTTCAAGATCCTGTCGTCCGACCGGCGCAACCGCCCGGTGCTGGCCGCGGGCGTGAGCTTCTTCCCGGGCGAAGGCCGGCGCATCGGGCTGGATGTGGGCGTGGGCTACAACTTCGGCCGGACCACCATCACGTTCAGCCGCGATCTGAACATGGAGCGCTTCCAGATCGCCTGGGGACTCGGCAGCCGCCGCTGTCCACCCGCCCCGGCGGCCGCGCCACCTTCGCCACCTCCGCCTCCACCGCCGCCGCCACCACCGCCGCCGCCGCCACCACCCGATTTTTTCGACAGTTCGTTCTGAACGAAGGCGCCACAATGGTGGCATGAGCACACCCCCATCCCTCCTCGTCTTCGCCGGCAGCACACGCGCCAAATCCTTCAACCGCCAACTCGCCACCGCCGCCGCCATTTACGCCGGTACCGCCGGCGCCCAGGTCACCCACCTCGAGCTGGCCGACTTCGACCTGCCGCTCTACAACGCCGACCTCGAAGCGCGCGGCACGCCCGCCGCCGCCGTCAAGCTCAAAGAAATCTTTCATGCCCACCCGGCCTGGATCATCGCCTCGCCCGAGTACAACGGCAGCTACACCGGCCTGCTGAAAAACACCATCGACTGGGTCTCCAGCCCCATCAAAGGCGACCCGCTCTGGTCCAGCGGCACCAAGCCGTTTGCCGGCAAGGTGGTGGGCTTGCTCAGCGCCTCGCCAGGCGCACTGGGCGGCCTGCGAAGCTTGTCCCAACTCGCTCCACTGCTATTGAATTTGCAGTGCTGGGTGGCACCGAAGCAGTTTGCGCTGTCCCGCGCGGGCGAAGCCTTCGACCCCGACGGCCAGCTCTCCACCGAGGCGGCACGCAACGCGGTGCACGGCGTGGTCGACCAGGTGCTGTGGGCCGGCCAGCGCCTGCAAGCCTGAGATCGACCCAACCCCATGGCCTCAACCGCCCAGGCCTGCCGCCCCGGCTGCGCAGCCTGCTGCACCGCGCCGTCGATCAGCAGCCCCCTGCCCGGCATGCCGCACGGCAAACCGGCCGGCGTGGCCTGCCCGCAGCTGGACGCGGACCTGCGCTGCCGCCTGTTCGGTCTGTCCACGCGCCCTGCGGTGTGCGGCTCGCTCGCGCCCGGCCCCGAGATGTGCGGCGAAACCCGCGAACACGCCATGGCCTGGCTGACCCGGCTGGAACACGCCACCCAACCCCGCACCCGATGAACACCACCGACTGGCAAGCCCTCGCCCAGCTGTACCCCGCGATCGGGGAAGCCGTCCCGGCGCCCGACGCCCTGAGCGTGGTGGACGTGCCCACCGGCACCACCCTGTTTCGCGAGCAGGAGCGTTGCGGCGGTTTCCCGCTCCTGCTCAGCGGCGAGGTGCGGGTCTCGCGCTCGGCCAGCAGCGGGCGCGAGCTGGAGCTCTACCGCGTGGTGCCGGGCGAGATGTGCCTGGTGTCTTCGTCCTGCCTGTTTGTCGACCAGCCACTGAGCGCGCACGGCGTCACGGTCAAGCCCACCCGGCTGGCGCTGCTCTCACCCGCCGCGTTTCGCGACGCGCTCGCCCACACCGGTTTTCGGGACTTCGTGCTTGGTCTCTTCGCCGCGCGCCTGGCCGACCTCACCGGCCTCATCGAGGCCATCGCCTTTCAACGGCTCGACAGCCGCCTGGCCGCCGCCCTGCTGGGCCACGGCACGCAGGTGCACGCCACCCACCAGGCGCTGGCCGACGAGCTGGGCACGGTGCGCGAGATCGTCACCCGGCTGCTGCACCGATTCGAGCGCGACGGCTGGGTCGAACTCTCGCGCGAGTGCATCACCGTGCGCGACAGCGCCGCCCTGCGGTCGCTGGCCGCGCTGCAGCCGCGCTGAAGTCCCACCGCCCGGCTCTGTGACCCAGGTCACATACCCAGGGCAGACATGAAGGCCCAATGGCTGCACCCCACCCGTTTCTGCGGTGGCCTCAGTCAACGGAGCAACACCATGACCCAAAACGTCGGCGGCATCGACCGCATCCTGCGCATCACCATCGGCCTGGCCCTGATCGCCGCGGCCGCCACCGGCACCGTGGGATGGTGGGGCTACCTCGGCGTCGTCCCCTTGCTGACCGGCCTCATGGGCTGGTGCCCGCCCTACGCCCTGCTGGGCTTCAACACCTGCTCGATGAAGAAGTGAACGAGGCCTTGGGGCTCACCAGCGTGGGCTGAGCCCCCGGCCAACGCCTTTGCGTGCAGCCCAGCGCGTGTGGTCCGCACACCGCTTGGCCAACCTCACCGTTCGTGTCAATCCTTCCGCAGCGCTGGGCGTGCGGGTCAGGGTTTGGTCACACGTTTTCATGCCGGAACATCCAGACTGAAGTCCCGCCGCCACCCGCTGCGGCCCTTCACGAAAGGACGCTCCATGTACGGCCTGCTGGTCTCAGACCCCACCCAACTCAACCCGAACCTGCGGTTCATGTGGTCGACTTACCACTGCGAATCTGCACCTGAGCCAACCACTCCGGCCGCCGTCCAGCAGATCACCGCCATCCTCACGCAGCACCAGCCCGCGCTGGACCCTGCTGCCCGGGATCGCATACGTGCCGAGCTGATGGCGCTGATTCCGTGGGTGTCGGATTGCTCGGGTGAGCTGCTCGAATTCGTGCTGCTGGTCGCCCTGCAGCACCACTCCCTGCCCGCAGGCGAAAGAGCCCAACGGGAGGCCCGGATCAGCACGGTCCTGACCAACCATTTCGGCCCACCGGCGGGTTGGACACCCGACCGGGCCGCCACGCTTGACGGCGTTCGGCGAACCGCTGTGCTCACCCCCGACGACCTGCTGAACAACCACCTGCGCTCCGTGTGCGGCGCCATGGAGACCGTGTCGGCGCAAGCCAGGTTCAAACCCACGGCGGTGCTGACGCCGGCAGAAACGGCAGAGCGCGATGCGCAGTTCAAGTCCGACATCGCGAGCGCGGGCGGGCAGGTGACCGTGTACCAAGCCCTGCTACTCTTTTACAGCCACGCGTTGCCTGGTGAACGGCAGCAACGGCGCGATCGCGTGAACCGGATCGCCGCCTCCACCAAAAAAATGCGTCTGTACGAGTACATCAAGTCCGTCAGCGCTGCCGAGACGAGCGGACCCATGGTCGTCCGCCTCGATGCCCTGTGGGAAGCCCTGACCGCGCTGGAGGAGTGGATGGGCCAGCCGGACCATGACCCCAGGACAGACCTCAGCACCGAGCTGATCGACCTCGCCATCGCCCGCATGCAAGCGCGCCAACTCGCCGCAGAACGGCAGGCGCAGTCGGTCACCCTGGCGGCGCTGCGACGGGGCGTGAACCTGGGCCAGCTGGGTCGCCAGTCGTTGCTGAACGCACAGGCCGTTGACGCATGGGTTCTCGCGTTGTCCACCAACTGGACACCGGCCCTCCTGAAGGCGGGTGCGGCGACGCCAGCCCCCGCAACGCCACGGCGCCTCACCCTCACCGTGGAGCCGCCGCGCGAAGCGGCCCGGACCTGGCGGACCAAACGCAGCCTCGAAATTTACAAAGGTCCGGTAGCGCGGCGGCGAACCCCCGCCCAGCAGACGGTCAACCGGGCAGCGGCACGCCAGCAACTGCAAGACCGGGCCCTCAAGGTCCGCAAACCGGTGCAAACCAAGCCGCCCACGGTCGTCGACACATGGACCGACCGCGACGTCGACCAGCTGCTGCGCGACACGCTCCTCCAGTCGGCCAACTTCTACCTGGCCGAGGCCAACGATCTCATCGAGCTGGCGCGAACGCTGGGCGCACCCGAGCCAGCCATCCACGCCTGCACGGTCGTCGCGGAGTCACTGGTCGCCATCATCAAAGCAGAAGCCGACGACGAGCTGCAGGCACGCGACATGTTTGCCCAGGCTGAACAGGCCATCACCGATCTGCGCAGGCAAGTGACCCTCGCCGAGGCCGAGGCCAGACTGCGCGGGCGGTTTGACCAATGCCTCACGCTGGCGCTCGCTCGCGAGGCGATGGTCCATGGCAAGGCCCACGGCGGCGTGATTGCGCAACCCCTGGGGCCCAAAGACTGGAGCTGGGTGCAGGCGAGTTACCACCGGCGCTGGCTCAGCGGCATCACCCGCTTCACCACCGAAGACGGCATCTCCACCGCCTTGCCCGACGACTGCGCCCTGGCCCTGCACGTCACCGCCAAAAGCCTCAGCGGCTACGCCTTCGACATCTCGGTCCACCTCTGGTACCGCCAGCCCGACAAGAGCAGTGCCCCGAGCACCAGCACCGAGCCCTACCCGCCCATGAACGAAGACGACTGGTACGACAGCTTCATTCCCTGCACGGTGCTGCACATCCCGCACGCAACCTGACCCGGCTCCGCAACCCTCCAAGGAGAAACACACCATGTACGCCTGGATTGAAAAAGCACCGCCCGACGACAAGCTGCAACTGCGGTGGTGGACATTGGACTGCACACGCACACCCGCCGTACCATCGCAGGGGCTTGAGGCGATCCGTGCGCTCCTCGAAGAACGGCGGCGCGCACAACCCAACGCCGAACAGACGCACCTGCAGACCGCGTTGGAGGCGATGCTGCCGTGGCTCCCGACCGAACCGGTGGCGCTGGAGCACGGACTGCGCCTGGGGCTGCTGCACCACAGCCAGCCCGCTGCTGAGCGTGCCCAACGGGAGCAAACCATCGCGCAGCACATGGCCGAAGTGCTCGGACCACCTGCGCAATGGCCAGCGAGTCGGCGCGAGGCACTGCAAGCCGTGCAACGCATGGCCGTGCTCACCCCCAACCCGTTCATGCACGACCACCTGCCCTCGGTCATCTATACCCATCTGGCCGCTGACTTCAGCGCTCGCAGCAGCATGCAGGCACTGACGAAAGATGAGCAAGCGTTGGAGCAGGCCGTCAACCACATCATCGAGGTCTGTGGTGGGCGCCACGTCCCTTGCGCCAAGTCAACCCTGATGGCAGCCTCGCTGCTCGCACCCCCTGGACTTCGGCTGAGCATGGTCGCAATGCTGCTCGATTTCAAAAACGCAGGACGCGCAGATTGGATCAACGCACTGTTGACAGGGGTGTCAGATCCTTCGTTTCCCGGCTACATCACAGCCCGCTGCGATGCCCTCAATCAGGGAATGATGCAGCTCAGGCACATGGTTGACAACAAGCTGGAAAGCCCTGCCGAGGCCGCCGAGATCGCCGCCGCGACCGGCCAACACATGCACAACGGCTTTGTTCAGGCTGCAGCAAAAGCCTTGAACGAACTCGCCAACGCACTCGACCAGGGCGTGCCCATGGGCCAGCGCGGCACGCAGGTGCTGCAATGGCGTGCCGAGCAAGCGCAACGGGAGCAGGAACAGGCCGTGGCGCGAAGCGGCGGCTGGCTTCGCCGCCAGGCCGTCGGCAACCGCCCCCCCGAGACCGCGCCGCTGCCAGGCGCCATGTCGTCCGACGACGTGACCACGGCGTGGATCGACCAACAAACCGTCGACCTGCTCGAGGGGCCTGTGGCCACCACAGAAGAAGCTCCACCCCTCGACCGCCGCAAAGCCCGGGAAAAACTGCAGGCCCGCAACACCCGGGCACGCACACCATCCAGCGTGGTGCCCAACACCCCCCGCCAGACCCAACCCGCTGCGCCGGCCAAACCCACAAAAAACGACGACGACTGGACCGACAACGACGTCACCCTGCTGCTGCAGCAAGCCCTGAGCCACTCGGCGCACTACTTCCGCGACGAGATCAACGACCTGATCGAGCGCGCGAAGTTGCTGGGCGCGCCCACACCGGTGATCGAACAAGCGCATTCGCTGGTGCCCACGCTGGACGCCATCGCCAAAGACCCGCCTGTGCGTGAGTCGGGTCCTCGGCGCACCTTTGCACAAGCCGAGCTCGTCATCCAGGCCATGCGCCAGGCCATCAAGAAGGCCGAGGGCGACGAGCGCCTTCGCGAGCAGTTCGACCGGGCCCTGACCCTCGCACTGGCCCGCGAAACCCTCAAGCGCGGGCGGCGTTCGGGTGGGCAGATCGCCTGCCCCCTGAGTCCGGCCGATTGGGGCTGGGTAGAACAGCGCTACCACCGGCGATGGCTCAGTGGCGCGTCCACCCTGGTCACAGAAGACGGCGTGGTGACCCCGCTGCGCAACAACGAGGCCTTGGCGCTGCACGTCACCGCCAAAAGCCTCAGCGGGGCCTTGTTCGACGTGTCGGTGCACCTCTGGCGCCGCCACGGCGCAGCCCGCAGCGCCCCCAGCGACAACCAGGAGCCCTATCCACCCATGAACGAGCACGACTGGTACGACACCTACATCCCCTGCACGGTGCTGCACATCCAGCCCAAGTGACGCAGGGAATACCTGTCGTCGCCGCGACCCCCACGGGCCGCGCAGGTGCGTACAGTGAAGCGGCCACGGCCATCCGCTGCCGTGCCACCGGAGACACACCATGCACATCCCATCCCTCAAAGAAGTCGTCAGCGCCGAAGAATGGGCGCTGCGCTGCGACCTCGCCGCCTGCTACCGGCTGGTGGCGGCCTACGGCTGGAGCGATCTGGTCTTCACCCACATCAGCGCCAAACTGCCCGACTCGGTCACCGGCGGTGAACACCACTTCCTCATCAACCCCTACGGCCTCATGTTCGACGAGATCACGGCGAGCAGCCTGGTCAAGGTCGACATGGCCTGCAACAAACTGCTGGACTCGCCCTTCCCGGTGAACCCGGCCGGCTTCGTGATCCACAGCGCCGTGCACGAAGCGCGGCCCGAAGCCGGCTGCGTGATGCACACCCACTCGCGCGCCGGCGTGGCCGTGAGCGCGCAGAAGGCCGGCATCCTGCCCATCAGCCAGCAAAGCACCTTCGTGCTCGCCTCGCTGGCGTACCACGGCTACGAAGGTGTCGCCCTGCGGTCCGAGGAAAAGGTGCGCTTGCAGGCCGACCTGGGCACCGCCAACCACCTGGTGCTGCGCAACCACGGCCTGCTCACCGTGGGCAAAACCATCCCCGATGCTTTCCTGGCCATGTACACGCTGGAGAACACCTGCCGCATCCAGATCGACGCGATGGCCGGCGGCACCGAACTCACCCAGGTCGACCCCGCCATCCTGGCCGGCATGGCCGACGTGATGCGCGTGGCCACCGCCGGGCTGGGCTCGCAGCTGGCCTGGCCGGCGTTGTTGAGGAAGGTGGAGAAGCTGGATCCGGGGTACAGGACCTGAGAGACTCTGATTGGCCAGATGCGGACATTCAACGGCGCGGTCCTTTTACTCGTTGAGCTGTGACTGCCACCTCATTAATGACTGGATAGCAGACGGTTTGAGCCTGTTTGCTGCCAAATTTGTGCAGTCTGTGCATGGGGTGCGTTTCAACAGGATGCCCGAGGCTTCAATCTCTACCGTTAATCAATATGGGCGCTGCTCGTTGGGTCTACGTTTCGCTAGCCGTTGCACTGGTATTCGGCAGTGGCGGTGCCCTTTCTGAGGTGTACCGCTGGAAGGACAGCAACGGCAAAGTCCACTTTGGAGATCGGCCGGACTCCACCGATCCGCAGGTCGTGAAAGAGGTGGTTGTTCCCACCCCCAATCTGGCAAAGGGTTTTACAGGCACGCCGTCCACAACTTCCGTCGCCCCGACCAAAACCATTTCGAGCGGCGAGGGCACCGTTCCGGCAGTTCCCACAAGAGCCGCGCAAGGCCCCAAGTCCAAACCCGGCTTTGCCGCGCAAAGCCAAGACCTATGCAAAGCGCAAAAGGCGGCGTACAGGGCCAGTCGTGCCTGTTTCGTCGCTTGCGGCCGACCTATCTTTGGACGCGGCCAGGACAACACGGGCTGTGAACACTGCAACGACCAACCGATGCCCAATTGTTGAAGGGCTGCGCGGTCTGGGCTACCCGGCAGCTACCGAACTCTGAGACCCTGTCGAAATCGGTCTTGTCGACATGGTTCGCATCGCTGCGGTTTGAAAATCAGAGACTGTTGTGGGCCCAAAGTGAGCCTTCACTGAAATGGGTTCCGGAACTGCCGCAACCGCAGTGGGTGGTCAAACAGCCGGCGCCACGAACGCTGTCATGCCTTCGAGCACCGTGCGCAACCGCATCAGTTCGCGCGAACCGTCCAGCCGGGGTGACCACGACGCCAGCTTCGACACCCAGCCCAGGCGCGGCAGCAGGTGGGCGATGAAATCGCGCAGCGCTGGGCCGCCGGTGCCGGCGTCGGCGTAGGCCTGCAGCACGGCGCGCACTGCATCGGCCCCCAGCGGCTGCAGGTAGCGCGCCAGGGACAACAGCAACTGCAGCGCGTCGTACACCTGCACGGTGGCCAGCGCCATGCCGGGTTGCAGGCGCTCTTCAAAGTCAAGCCGGGCGAAGTGCTCGCCGTTCCAGGTGAGGTTGCGGGTCTGGGCGCCGCCGTGCCAGTGGCCGCGCGTGTGGAACGCAGCCAGGTCGGCGCTGGCCGCGCACATCAGCGCCAGGCGTTCGGCCTCGGGCAAGCGGTGCAGCACGTGGTCCAGCGTCTCGCCGATGTCGCTGGTGGTGAGCGAAAACCCGTCGAAGGCCAGCACGGTGGGCACGCGTTCGCCGGCGGCCGCCAGGGCCAGCAGGCGCTGGTGCTCAAAGGCCAGCAGCTCGGCGCCATCGGTCTGGCGCACCGCGTGCCACGGCACGGGCACGCCCACGACATGCGCAAACACCCAGATGCTGGCGGACTTGCGCCAGCTGCGCAGCGGCCGGTCGGCGGTCTTGGTCCAGGTCTTGGCGGACGCGGTGGGGGCGGCAGTGGCGGCGGGGGTGTTCAAGCAGCCGGATTATCCAGAAAGCCAGAGCACCCGCGGAACTGGCTTTGCCAGGCCGCAGGGTGCGCCCCCTTGAGGGGGTGACGCCGCCGGCGGCGCGGGGGGGTGCATTTGATCAGGGCGCGTTCGCGTAGCGCTCCAGCTCCCAGTCGCTCACCTGCTGGCTGTAACTGGCCCACTCGGCGTGCTTGAGCGCGAGGAATTCGGCGCAGAACGATTCGCCCACGGCGGCACGCAAGGGCGCGTCCTGCGCCAGCGCCTGCAGCGCGGCGAACAAATCGCGCGGCAGCCGCTCGGGCAAGGCCTCGCCACGCCCATGCAGCTCATAAAGATCGTCCGCACAAGGGTTGGCGGCGGGCAGCGCCTGCTCGATGCCCGAGAGGCCAGCCGCCAGCGTGCCGGCGATGGCGGCGTACACGTTGCACGACGGATCGGGCAGGCGCCATTCGATGCGCCCGGCCACGGTGCGCACGAGGCAGGTGCGGTTGTTGTCGCCCATCGCCTTCCACACCGGCGACCAGGTGGTGCCCGAGGCGCTGCGGCTGGCGGCCAGGCGCTTGTAGCTGTTGACGGTGGGCGCGCACAAGGCGGCGAGTGCGTCGGCGTGGTGCAGCAGGCCGGCGGCGAACTGGTGGCCGGTGCGGCTCAGGCCCAAGGCGCCGGCCGGATCGGCCATCACGGCGTTGCCGTTCGCATCGGTCAGGCTCAGGTGGAAATGCAGCCCGCTGCCCGGCGCGTGCGCCAGCGGCTTGGGCATGGTGGAGAACACGGTGCCGTGTTGGGCCGCCACGGCCTGCGCCGTGAGTTTGAACAGCTGGTAGCGGTCGGCCGCGGCCAGCGCGTCATCGTGCTGGTAGTTGATCTCGTACTGTCCGCAGGCGTCTTCGTGGTCGATCTGCTGCAGCCCGAAGCCCAGCGCGGTGAGCGTCTCGCGCATGGTGTCGAGAAACGCGAAGTTGCGGCCGATGGCCTGCAGGTCGTACGAGGGTTTGGCGTGCGTGTCCAACGCATCGGCCACCTGCCAACGGCCCTGCGCGTCGCGCTTGAGCAAAAAGAACTCGGGTTCGATGCCGACCCACAGCGTCCAGCCGCACGCTTTCAAACGTTCCACCTGACGCTTGAGCACCTGGCGCGAGCAGGTGTCCAGCGGCTCGCCGCCGGCAAAGCCGTCGCACACTGCGTGCGCCACGCCAGGCATGAAGGGCAGCGGGCGCAGGCTCTCGGGCACCACGCGGCCCATGTATTCGCTGCGCGGGCCCATGCGCGGCAGGCCGGTGCCGCTGATGCTGGGGCCGGAAAACCCCGCACCGCTGCTCACCGCACCGGGCAGGCCATCCAGCGGCACCAGCTTGCCCTTGGGGCCGCCGGGCAGGTCGGTGAAGGTGGTCAGCACCGAGTGGATGCCCTGCGCGCGCAAGGCCTGGATGCGCTCATCCAGCGAATCAGCAAAACCTCCGTGCTCCGCACTGCGGTGCGAGCTTGCTTGGGAGCGGCCCGGCGCTGCGCTCAAGCGAGCACCTCGGCCAGCGCAGCGTCAAACTTGGCCAGGCCTTCGGCGAACACGCTGTCTTCAATGGTGAGCGGAAAGAGGAAACGGATCACGTTGCCGTACACGCCGCAGGTCAGCAGCAGCAGGCCGCGCTTGAGCGCGGCGGCCTGCACCTTCTTCGTGGTGTCGGCGTCGGGTGCACCTTTGGCGTCGATGAACTCGCAGGCCACCATGGCGCCCAGACCGCGCACATCGCCCATGCGCTGGGGGTACACGGCGCGTTTGGCGATGAGGTGGCCGATGAGCTGGTCGCCCAGCTTCTGCGCGCGTTCGGGCAGGCGCTCCTCCGCCATCACATCCAGCACCGCGTGCGACGCGGCGATGGCCAGCGGGTTGCCGGCGTAGGTGCCGCCCAGACCGCCCGGCGCCGGGCCGTCCATGATGGCGGCCTTGCCTGAGACGGCCGAGAGCGTGGTGCCACCGGCCATGCTCTTGGCCATGGTCATGAGGTCGGGGCTCACGCCGTAGTGCTCCATGGCGAACATCTTGCCGGTGCGCGCAAAACCGGTTTGCACCTCGTCGGCCACCAGCAGGATGCCGTGCTGGTCGCACAGCTCGCGCAGCCACTTCACGGCCGCCGGCTGGATGGGGTTGAAACCGCCCTCGCCCTGCACCGGCTCGAACACGATGGCCGCCACGCGGCTGGGCTCGATGTCGCACTTGAAGAGCTGTTCCATCGCGTGCTTCGTGTCGTCGAGCGACGCGCAGTGGCACGGAAACGGCACGTGGTAAATCTCGGGCGGGAACGGGCCGAAGCCGGCCTTGTAGGGCTGCACCTTGCCGGTGAGCGCGACCGAGAACATGCTGCGGCCGTGGAACGCGCCGCCAAACGCAATGACACCGGTGCGCCCGGTGCTGTAGCGCGCGATCTTCATCGCGTTCTCGATGGCTTCCGCGCCGGTGGAGAAAAACGCGGTCTTCACCGGGCCTTCAATCGGCACGATGGCGTTGATGCGCTCGGCCAGCGCCACGTATTCCGTGTACGGCACCACCTGGTAACAGCTGTGCGTGAAGCGCTGCAGCTGCGCCGCAATGGCCGCCTGCACCTTGGGGTGCACATGCCCGGTGTTGAGCACCGCGATGCCGCCGGCAAAGTCGATGAAGCGGCGGCCCTCGATGTCCCAGAACTCGGCGTTCTTTGCCTTGTCGATGAAGAAGTCCCCCATCACCCCCACGCCGCGCGGGGTGGCGTCGAGCCGGCGTTGGTGCCAGGCGGCGTTGGTGTTGTCGGTCTTGAGTTCGTTCATGGCATTCATGGGTGTCTCCTTCAAACGGGTGAATCGATGCGAATCCAGGTGGTCTTGGTCTCGGTGTACTTGTCGAACGCGTGCAGCGACTTGTCGCGCCCCACACCGCTCTGCTTGAAGCCGCCGAACGGCACGGTGATGTCGTCCTCGTCGTACTGGTTCACGTGCACCGTGCCGGCGCGCAGCGCACGCGCCACGCCGTGCGCCTTGTTGATGTCGCTGGTCCACACGGCGGCCTGCAGGCCGTACACGCTGTTGTTCGCCTCGCGCACCACCTCGGCCGCGTCGGTGAAGCTCAGCACCGAGAGCACCGGGCCAAAGATCTCTTCGCGCGCGATCGTCATCTGCGGCGTCACGCCGTCAAAGATCGTGGGCAGCACGTAGTGGCCACCAGCCACCGGCATCGACGCCTCGCCACCGGCGAGCAGCGTGGCGCCCTCGCTCTTGCCCGACTCGATGTAACGCAGCACCGTGTCCATCTGCACCTTGTCGACGATGGCGCCCATGACAGTGGCCTTGTCCAGCGGGTTGCCCGGCTGGTACTGCGGCACCAGCTTCAAGGCCTTCTCCAGGAACGCGTCCTTGATCGAGGCCTCGATGAACAGGCGCGACGGTGCGTTGCAGCTCTCGCCCTGGTTGAAGAAGATGCTGCCCACGGCCGCCTCCACCGCGCGGTCGAGGTTGGGGCAGTCGGCGAACACGATGTTGGGCGACTTGCCGCCGAGCTCGGTCCAGGCGCGCTTGAGGTTGCTCTGACCGGCCATCACGTGGATCTGCTTGCCCACGCGCGTGCTGCCGGTGAAGGCGATGCAGTCCACGTCCATGTGCAGCGCCAGCGGGCTGCCGGCCTCCGGGCCGTAGCCCGGCACCACGTTGAACACACCGGGCGGAATGCCCGCCGCCAGCGCCAGCTCGGCCAGGCGCAGCGCGGTGAGCGGGCTCTTCTCCGAAGGCTTCAACACCACCGAATTGCCGGCGGCGAGTGCGGGCGCGATCTTCCAGGCCGCCATGATCATGGGGTAGTTCCAGGGCACGATCACGCCCACCACGCCCACCGGTTCGCGCGTGATCATGGCCAGCGCATTGCGCCCCGTGGGTGCGATCTCGTCGTACACCTTGTCCACCGCCTCGCCATACCAGCGAATGCAGTTGGCCGCGCTGTTCACGTCCACGCCCTTGGCGTACTTGATGGGCTTGCCCATGTCCAGCGTTTCGGTCAGCGCCAGCTCGTCGGCGTGGGCGGTGAGCTGCTCGGCGAACTTGATCATGATCCGCTTGCGGTGCGCCGGCGCCAGGCCGCTCCAGCGGCGGTCTTCAAACGCGGCACGCCCGGCCGCGACGGCGGCGTCGATGTCGGCCTCGCCGCAGCGCGCCACCGCCGTCAGCAGGCGGCCGTCCACGGGTGAAATGCAGTCAAAGGTCTGGCCGTCGCGCGCGGCGATGCGTTCGCCGTTGATGAAGGCGCGGCCGTCAAAGGTCGGGGTGGTCATGGATCGGTGTCTCGGGTGTGCAGGGAAGCCGCAAGTGGCCTCATGCTACGCCCGAAACCCGGGCCGCAGAGCATCCACTTGCCCTCACCCACAGCGATCCAGTGACCCCGGTCGCGCCCCTCAGTTCGGGTTCAGCGCCACCAGTTCGGCCCGGGTGGCCGCCGCGATCTCCCGCTCGCGCCGCCGCGTGGAGCGCGCCACCCACACCGCGTACGCCACGATGCCGATGGTCACCGTCACGATCAGCAGCGTGGCCGCCGCGTAGATGGTCGGGTTGATGCCGCGCCGGGCGTAGCCGAAGATCACCTGCGGCAGCGTGTTCACGCCCGGTCCGGAGAGGAATTCGGAGATCACCACGTCGTCGAACGAGAGCGTGAACGCCAGCAGGAAGGCCGCCAGGATGCCCTGGAAAATGTTGGGCAGCGTGACGAGAAAGAAGACCTGCAGCGGCTTGGCACCGAGGTCCATGGCGGCCTCCTCGATGGCGCGGTCCATCTCCATCAGGCGGCTCTGGATCACCACCATGCCGTAGGCCATGCCCAGCAGCGTGTGGCCCAGGATGATGGTGAGCATGCCGCGCTCGGGCCAGCCGAACGCGTTCTGCGCGCCCACCATGAGCAGCAGCAGCGACAGGCCGATCACCACCTCGGGCATCACCAGCGGCGCGTTGACCATGCCGCTGAACACGGTGCGGCCCGGGAAGCGCCGGTAGCGCACGAGCACGAAGGCCGCGAAGGTGCCGAGCACCGCCGAGAGCACGCCCGTGACGGCCGCGATCTTGAGCGAGAGCCAGAAGCCCTCGACGATCTTGGTGTCGCGCGTGAGCGCTTCGTACCAGCGCAGCGAGAAGCCGGTGAAGTTGGCGTCCTGCCGTGTGCTGTTGAAGCTGAACACGATCATGAAGAACAGCGGCAGGTACAGGAACAAGTACACCGCCGCCAGCCAGAACTTGCCGAAGTGTTTTTCGAGGAAGGGTTTCATGCTCGGCCTCACTTGCGGGGTTCGGCGGCTTCGCCGGTGTAGTGGTAGTAGATGGCGAGTGGCACAACGATCAGCGCGATCATCACCACGGCGAGCGCGGTGGCACGCGGCCAGTTGTTGCTGGTGAACATTTCGTCCCAGACCACGCGGCCGATCATGATGTTCTCCGGCCCGCCCAGCAGCGACGGAATAACGAACTCGCCCACCGAGGGAATGAACACCAGCATGAAGCCGGCCACGATGCCGGCCTTGGACAGCGGCACGGTGATCAGCCAGAAGGCCTTGAACGGCGTGGTGCCCAGGTCGTAGGCAGCCTCCAGCAGGCGGAAGTCCATCTTCACCAGCGTCGCGTAAAGCGGCAAGATCATGAACGGCAGGTACACGTAGGTCATGCCCACCAACATGGAAACGTTGGTGTAGAGCATGAGGATGGGCTCACTGGTGATGCCCACGGCCATCAGCAGCTGGTTGAGCACGCCCTGGTCGGCCAGGATGCCTTTCCAGGCGTAGACGCGCAGCAGGAACGACGTCCAGAACGGCAGCATCACCATCATCAGCAGGGCCGGGCGCACGCTGGCCGGCGAACGCGCGATGAAGTAGGCGAACGGGTAACCGAACACCAGGCACAGCACGGCCGTCCAGAGCGCGTACCAGATCGAGCGCAGGTAGGCCTCGATGTAGATGGTCTTGAACAGCACGCCGCCTTCGTCGCGGAAGATGGTCCAGTAGTTCTCGTACTTCAGACTGAGCAGGCCGGTCTGGCTGTCCCAGATCGGCTTGAACGGGTTGATGCTCTCGCCCATGTCCACGAAGCTGATGTACAGCAGGATCAGGAAGGGCAGGAGGAAGAAGACAAACAGCCAGACATAGGGCACGCCGATGACGAAGCGCTTGCCGGGCATGAGGGGTGAGCTGCTCATGGTGGCCTCCCGCTCAGTCCCGCAGCACAACGCCGGCCTTGTCGTTCCACCAGAAGAAGACGTTGTCCTCCCAGGTGATGTCCGACAGGTCCTGGCGGGACGTGTTGGCTTCGGTGATCTTCACGCGCAGGCCGTCGCTGGCCTGCACGATGAAGGTGTTGTACGAGCCGAAGTAGGCGATCTCCTTGACCGTGCCGGTGAAGAGGTTCACCGCCACGCCCTCGGGGCGCTGCTTGCTGATCTCGATCTTTTCGGGTCGCACGGCCAGGCCCACCGCCATGCCCAGGTGGCCCGGCACACCATGCCCCACCTCGATCTGGCCGATGGCGGTGCTCACCGCGCAGCGGTTGGGCTCGTCCACACTGAGCTTGCCCTCGAAGAGGTTCACGTTGCCGATGAAGTCGGCCACGAAACGGTTGGCCGGGTGCTCGTAGATTTCTTCGGGCGTGCCCACCTGCAGCACACGCCCCTTGCTCATGATGGCGATGCGGCTGGCCATGGTCATGGCCTCTTCCTGGTCGTGCGTGACCATCACCACGGTCACGCCCACCTTCTCGATGATGTTGACCAGCTCGAACTGGGTCTGCTCGCGCAGCTTCTTGTCGAGCGCGCCCAGGGGTTCGTCCAGCAGCAGGAGCTTGGGCCGCTTGGCCAGGCTGCGCGCCAGCGCCACGCGCTGCTGCTGGCCACCCGACAACTGGTGCGGCTTGCGCTTGGCGTAGGGCGTGAGCTGCACCAGCGCCAGCATCTCGTCGGTGCGCTGTTGCACCTCGGCCTTGGGCAGGCCTTCGCGCTTGAGGCCGAAGGCCACGTTCTCCCAGATGTTGAGGTGCGGGAACAGCGCGTACGACTGGAACATCATGTTGACCGGCCGCTCGTAGGGCGGCATGGCCGCCACGTCCTGGCCACCCAGCAGGATGCGCCCGGAGGTCGGCTTCTCGAAACCCGCCAGCATGCGCAGCAGCGTCGATTTGCCGCAGCCCGAGCTGCCGAGCAGCGCAAAGATCTCGCCCTTGCCGATGGACAGCGACACCTCGTCCACGGCCACCGCCTCGTCAAAGCGCTTGACCAGTTTTTCGGTGACCAGATAACCCGCCTGGGTGCCCGTCTCTGCCATGTTCGTTCCTTGTGATTGTCGGGAAAAGGATCAACAAAAAGGGCTGTTCATACGGTGCGTACGAACAGCCCTGGGTCGGGTCTGAAGGAAACCGGACGCCTTATTTGCCTTTTTTGAAGCCGTTGTAGGCGTTGGCCATGGCTTCGCGCGCTTCGTTGGTGAAGCTGCTGGGCGGGATCATCTTGGCGAAGTAGTCGGACTCGACAAAGATCGTCTTGTTGCCGGCGATCTCGGGGTTGATCTTGTCGGCCGCCGCCTTGTTGCCGGTGGGGTAGGTCATCTCGTTGGCCATGGCCGCTGCGTTTTCGGGGCGCAGGTAGAAGTCGATGAAGGCCATCGCGTTGTTCGGGTGCTTGGCGTCCTTGGTCACGGCCATGGTGTCAAAGAAGATCAGCGCGCCGGTGCTCGGCAGCAGGGCTTCGATCACGTCCTTGGAACCGTTTTCCTTGGCGCGGCCGGCCGCGATGTTCACGTCACCCGACCAGGCCACGGCCACGCAGGCCTTGCCGCCCGCGATGTCGTCGATCATGGTGGAACTGAACAGGCGCACGTCCTTGCGCACTTTCATCAGCATCTCGTTGGCTGCCTTGTAGTCAGCCGGGTCGTTCGAGTACGCGTCCTTGCCGATGTAGTGCAGCGCCACCGGGATGATCTCGGTGGGCGAGTCCAGGTAAGCGATGCCGCAGGACTTGAGCTTGCTCGTGTACTCGGGCTTGAACACCAGGTCCCAGGCGTTCTCGGGCATCGGCATGCCGCCCAGGGCCTTTTCGACCTTGGTCTTGTTGATGCCCACGGTGGTGAAGCCCCAGGCCCACGGCACCAGGTGCTTGTTCTCGGGGTCGGCTTTGGTCAGCGTGGTCATGATTGCCGGGTCGAGGTTGGCCAGGTTGGGGATCTGGTCCTTCTTGAGCGGCTGCAGCAGGCCACCTTCGATCTGGCCCTTGGCGAACACGGTGCCGGGCACGACGATGTCGTAACCGGTGTTGCCCGCCACCAGCTTGGCGTGCAGGGCTTCGTTGGTCTCGAAGGTGTCGTAGTTGACCTTGATCCCCGTTTCCTTCTCGAAGTTGGCGATCATGCCTTCGGGGATGTAGTCGGGCCAGTTGTAGATGTTGAGCACCTTCTCGTCGTCGAGCACCGGGCCGGCGGGCACGGGTGGAGCGGCCGGCGCGGCGGCGACCGGCGCCGGCGCGGCGGGTGCTGCCACAGGCTCTTCTTTCTTGCCGCAAGAGGCCAGCAGGATGGCCGACATGGCAATAACCAAAACGTGTTTCTTCATGGTGGTGCTCGCTCCTGAGAGGGGTTGATCAACGACAAATCGAACCGGAAGGCGTGGAAAGGACTCGGAAACCAACTAGCAAGTTCCAGACCCGCCACCGCCCGAACCGCACCTCATCGGTGCGTTGCGGGGTACCGCAGGGGGCATTCTATTCACGCGTGCTGGCCAGCGGCCCGCAGCTGGGCCAAGGTGGCGTCCAGGCAGGTGTGGATCAGCGCCATCATCTCGTCGATCTGGGCCCGCGTCATGATCAGCGGCGGCGCGATGATCATGCGGTCGCCCACGGCGCGCATGATCAGACCGTTCTTGAAGCAATGGGCGCGGCACATCATGCCCACGCCCAGGTCGGGGTCGAAGGTGGCCCGGGTGGCCTTGTCCTTCACCAGCACCAGCCCGGCCACAAAGCCGCAGGTCTCGGCCACCCCCACCAGCGGATGGTCGTTGAGCTCGGCGAAGCGCTCGGCCAGGTAGGGACCGATGTCGTCCTTCACGCGCCCGGGCAGGTTCTCGCGCTCCATCAGCTCGATGTTGGCCAGCGCCACCGCGCAGGCCACCGGGTGGCCGCTGTAGGTGTAACCGTGGTTGAACTCGCCACCCTGCTCGATCAGCACTTTCGCCACGCGGTCGCCCACCATCACACCGCCAAGCGGGATGTAGCCGCTGGTCACGGCCTTGGCGAAGGTGATCAGGTCGGGCCGGAAGCCGAACTTCTCGTAGGCAAACCAGTGGCCCAGCCGGCCAAAGGCGCAGATGACCTCGTCGCTGATGAGCAGGATGCCGTACTTGTCCACGATGCGCTGGATCTCGGGCCAGTAGGTGGCCGGCGGGATGATCACGCCGCCGGCGCCTTGCACCGGCTCGGCAATGAACGCGGCCACCCGGTCGGCGCCGAGTTCCAGGATCTTCTCCTCCAGCCAGCCGGCGGCGCGGACACCGAAGGCATCCTGGCTCTCGCCGGGCAGCGCGTTCTCGAAGAAGTAAGGCTGGCCGATGTGGGTGATGTTGGGGATGGGCAGGTCGCCCTGCGCGTGCATGCCGCTCATGCCGCCCAGCGACGCGCCGGCCATGGTGGAGCCGTGGTACGCGTTCAGGCGGCTGATGATGACCTTGCGCTGCGGCTGGCCGAGCAGGTCCCAGTAGCGGCGCACCATGCGCACGTTGGAGTCGTTGCTCTCGCTGCCGCTGCTCGAATAGAACACGTGCTCGAAGCTGCGACCACCGATGGTCGGCGCCAGCGACGCCAGCTTGGCCGCCAGCTGCACGGCCGGCAGGTTGGTGGTCTGGAAAAAGCTGTTGTAGAAGGGCAGCGTCATCATCTGCTGGTGCGCGGCATCGGCCAGCCCCTTCTGGCCGTAACCCGCGTTCACGCACCACAGGCCGCTCATGGCGTCCAGGATCTTGTTGCCTTCGGAATCCCAGATGTAGATGTTGTCGGCGTGGGTGATCACACGCGCGCCGCGCGTGGCCAGGTCACCGTGGTCGGTGAAAGGATGGATGAAATGCGCGCTGTCCAGGGCCTGGATGTCCTGCGTGCTCAGGTGCTTGGGATCGATCGGTGCGTTCATGGGGCTCTCCGGATAACGGTGTTCAGACGTGCAGCAGCAAATGTTCACGTTCCCACGGCGAGATCACCTTCATGAACTCGTCGAATTCGAGCTCCTTGATCTCGGTGTAGATGGTGATGAATTCCTTGCCCAGCACGTCGTGCAGGTCGGTCTCGCGGCGCAGCCAGTCGAGGGCCTCGCCCAGGCTGCGCGGCAGCGCATAGGGCGAAAGGTAAGCGTCGCCCTTCATCTCGGGCTTGGGCTTGATCTTGTTCTTGAGGCCCAGGTAACCGCAGGCCAGCGTCATGGCCATCGCCACGTACGGGTTGGCGTCGGCGCCGATCACGCGGTTTTCCACGCGGCGCGCTTCGGGGCTGGAGATCGGCGAGCGGATGCCCACGGTGCGGTTGTCGTGGCCCCATTCGATGTTGATGGGGGCCGCCGTGTGGCGCGAGAGGCGGCGGTAGCTGTTCACATACGGCGCCACCAGCACCATGGCCGCCGGGATGTAGCGCTGCAGGCCGCCGATGTAGTGATAGAACGATTCGGACGGTGTGCCGTCGGCGTTGCTGAAGATGTTCTTGCCGGTCTTCTTGTCAAGGATGCTCTGGTGCACGTGCATCGCCGAACCCGGCTCACCGGCGATCGGCTTGGCCATGAAGGTGGCGTACATGTCGTGGCGCAGCGCCGACTCACGCACCGTGCGCTTGAAGAAGAACACCTCGTCGGCCAGACCGAGCGGGTGGGCGTGGAAGAAGTTGATCTCCATCTGCCCGGCGCCGGCCTCGTGGATCAGCGTGTCCACGTTGAGCTTCATCTTGTCGCAGTAGTCGTAGATCTCTTCGAACAGCGGGTCGAATTCGTTGACCGCGTCGATGCTGTACGACTGCCGCGAGGTCTCGGCGCGGCCGCTGCGACCGATCGGGGGTTTGAGCAGCGTGTTCGGGTCGGTGTTGCGCGCGGTCAGGTAGAACTCCAGCTCGGGCGCGACCACCGGGTCCAGGCCCTCGGCGTCGAAGAGTTCGCACACATGGCGCAACACGCTGCGCGGCGCAAAGGGCACCAGCTTGCCGTCGTGGTCGAAACAATCGTGGATCACCTGCGCGGTGGGGTCGGTGGCCCAGGGCACGATGCGCGCGGTGGTCGGGTCCGGACGCAGCTGCATGTCGCGGTCGGTCGGCTCGATCACGTCGTAGTACGGCCCGCTGGCCGGGAATTCGCCGGTGACGCCCATGGCCACGATGGCCTGCGGCAGCCGCATGCCGCGGTCTTCGGTGAACTTTTCGCGCGGCAGGATCTTGCCGCGGGCCACGCCGGTCAGGTCGGGCACGAGGCACTCGACTTCCGTCACGCGGTTCTGGTTGAGCCAGTTCTCCAGATCGTTGAAGGTCATTTTCTTGTCAGTGGCTGTCATGTGCCGTCTCCTGCGGTGTGTGGTGTGAATCGATCTGGGAATGGAATCAGGCGCTTGAGCTCGCCGCGCTGCGCGACAGGTCGGCGGCCTGCAAACGCAGGCTGTTGCGCGAGCGGCAGGCGCGGCCAAAGGCCTCGAAGATGGCGGCATAAAACGGCGTCTCCCAGCAACGCCATTCGGGGTGGAACTGCACGGCGTAGGCAAAGGTGCGCGCACCGCGCACACCAAAGGCCTCCACCACACCGTCGGGTGCGTGGGCCAGCGCCTCCAGGCCGTCGGCCAGGCGGTTGATGCCCTGGCCGTGCAGCGAATTCACCGGTGTCTCGGGGCCACCGGCCCATGCCTCGAACACGCTGCCGGGCGCAAACCGCACGCTGTGGCGCGGGGCGTACTGCTCGTCGGGCGGCGCGCTTTTGGGTTCGCGGTGGTCCATCAGGCCGGGCACCTCGTGCACCCGCTGGTGCAGCGTGCCGCCCAGGGCCACGTTGATTTCCTGGAACCCGCGACAGATGCCGAGCAGCGGCACGCCCTCGCGCACGCAGGCCTTGACCAGCGCCAGCGTGAGCAGGTCGCGCTCGGCGTCCAGCGGGAGGCTGGGGTCGGCCACGTCTTCGGCAAAGTGCGAGGGGTGCACGTTGGAAGGCGAGCCGGTGAGCATCACGCCGTCCACCAGCGCCAGCAGGTCGCCGATCTGGTCGGTGTCGGCCAGCGGAAACATCACCGGTTGGGCGTTGGCCCCCACCTTGACCGCCCGGGCGTACTTGTCGCCGAGCAGCAAAAAGGGCATTTGATGACCGTGGTCACCCATGAGGCGGTGGTCGGCGGGCAGCCAGACCATGCACGGCGGCTTGTTCATGTTCTCTCCAAGGCAATGGATGCCATTGTGAAGACACAATTGGTTCACACTGAGGGCCAGTTGAGCCCACCCCGTGGTGCCACTTCACGATCCAATCACCATGCTGTCCGAATTCCTGCTCGCCGAAATGAACCGCCTGGGCACCCAGGACGCATTGCCGCTGCACCGCCAGCTCTACGAAGCGCTGCGCCGCGCCATGCTCGACGGAAAGCTCGGCGCTGGTGAACGGCTGCCCTCCAGCCGCGACTTGGCCGAAGACCTCTCGCTCTCGCGCAACACCGTGGTGGCCGCGATCAACCAGCTCAGTGTCGAGGGCTATCTCGCCAGCCGCGTGGGCAGTGGCACCTATGTGAACGACAACGTGCCGCGCGCCGCACCCAGCCGGGGCGCCCGCAGCGGCGGCCAACCCGCCACGCTGCAGGCCGGGCGCCTGTCCACGCGCGGCGTTGCGCTCTCCACCACCTTCTGCGCCACCGAGCTCGAAGTGCAGCCCTTCACCCCCGGCATGGTCGATTTCAGCGCCTTCCCGGTGGCGCTGTGGCAGCGGCTGCAAAACAAGCACTGGCGCATGACCTACCCGGACATGCTGGACTACAACACCTCGGGCGGCTACGCGCCGCTGCGCCGTGCCGTGGCCGACTATTTGCGCGTGTTCCGCAGCGTGCACCTGGAGGCCGACCAGGTGGTGATCACCAGCGGCACACAGCAGTCGCTCGAACTCTGTGCCCGCCTGCTGGCCGACCACGGCGACACCGTGTGGGTGGAAGACCCGGCCTACTGGGGCGCGGTCAAGGCCTTCATGGCCACGGGTCTGGCCATCCACCCGGTGCCGGTGGACGAACAGGGCATCAGCCCGAGCGCGGCAGACAGCACCCACCCGCCGCGCCTGATCTACGTGACGCCCTCGCACCAGTACCCCACCGGCGCGGTGATGACGCTGCCCCGGCGCCACCAGCTGCTGGCCACGGCGCGCGCCCACGACGCCTGGGTGCTGGAGGACGACTACGACAGCGAGTACCGCTTCAGCGGCCCGCCCATCTCCAGCCTCGAAGGCCTGGACACCGACGGGCGCGTGCTCTACATGGGCACCTTCTCCAAGGTGCTCTACCCCGGGCTGAAGCTGGGCTACCTGGTGGTGCCAAAACCCCTGGTGGTGGCCTTCAAGCAGGCCCACTACGACCTCAACCGCCCGGGCCAGATGCCGGTGCAGGCCGCGCTGGCCGAGTTCATCGAGATGGGCCATTTCGCCAGCGCCCTGCGCCGTGCGCGGCAGAACTACGCCGAGCGCCGCCAGTGCCTGCTGGAAGCCCTCAAGCCCGTGCTCACGCCGGGCGGTCCCTTCATCAGCGGCGCCGAACAAGGCCTGCACCTGTGCCTGCGCCTGCCCGGTCACATCGACGATCAGGCGCTGGCCCAGCGCATCGCCCAGCAAGGCCTCACCGTGCGCCCGCTCTCGGCCTACTGCCTGCAGCGCACCGATCTCCAAGGCCTGGTGATCGGCTACGGCTACGCGCCGCTGGCCGACATTGAACGCTGCGGGCCGGTGCTCGCGGCGGCCGTGCGGCAAGCGCTGAAATCTTGAACAAGGTGCCGTAAATCACGCTGCCGGTATCTGTCGGGTAAAGACCCTGCGAAGTCCATGTTTTGCACCACATGGGGGTGCGGCAACGCACAGACCACGTTCGGGCCAGCCCCCAGTCTCGCCTCCACCCCCACAGGAGACGTTGACATGAAACAGATTTTTGGCCTTTTGCTCACCACCGCCGCCGTGGCCTTCAGCGCCCAGGCGATGGCCCAGGCCACCCTTTACGCCAACGACGGCTTCACCGGACAGTCGCTGCGCATGAGCGGCGACACCCCCAGCCTGCAACGCTACAACTACAACGACCGCGCCTCGTCGGTCGTGGTGGTCGGCAATCGCTGGGAGGTCTGTGAAGACGACAACTTCCGCGGCCGCTGCACCGTGCTGCGCCCGGGACGTTACGCCGCGCTGTACGACATCGGCCTGGAGGACGGCATTTCGTCGGCGCGAATGATCGCCACCAACGAACGCGTGGCCGACAACCGCTACGCACCCCTGCCGGGCGCCGCACCGGCCACCGTGAACATCACCTTCTTCGACGACGAACGCTTCCAGGGCCCGTCCTACGTCGCCACCGGTCAGATCCCCAACCTGCGCCGCACCGGCTTCAACGAACGCGCCTCGTCGGCCGTGGTCTCGGGTGAGCGCTGGGAAGTGTGTGAGAACAACCGCTACAAAGGCCAGTGCATGGTGCTGCGCCCGGGCCAGTACCCCTCGCTGGCCTCGATGGGCCTGAGCGGCGAGATCTCGTCGGTGCGCGTTCTGACGCGCAGCTCGCGCGTGGCCGACAACCGCTACGCTCCCGCCCCGATGCAGGCCTTTGATGCCCGCCGCCGCAACGGCGAGCGCCTGTATGAAGCCGACATCACGTCTTCACGCGCCGTGCTGGCCACCTCGGGCCAGCGCTGCTGGGTCGAGAGCACGCAAGTGCCGGCCGAGCGCAGCGGCGCCAACATCCCCGGTGCCGTGGTCGGCGCCCTGCTGGGCGGCATCCTGGGTCACCAGGTCGGCAACGGCACGGGACAGGACATCGCCACGGTGGGTGGTGTCGTGGCCGGTGGCGCCATCGGCGCGCAGTTCGGCCGCGACGGCAAGCCCACGACGCAGGACGTGCAGCGCTGCGAAAACGTGCCCGGCGGCGCACAACCCGCGTACTGGGACGTGACCTACAACTTCCGCGGCACCGACCACCGCGTGCAGATGGCCTCGGCACCCGGCGACCGCATCACGGTCAACGAACGCGGCGAGCCCCGCGCGCAAGACCCGCAGCGCTGATCCGGCTCAGAGCACGTCGCGCAAGCGGTGCCAGAGCATGCCCAGCGCCAGGCTGGGCGTGCGCAGCAGCGGCCCGCCGGGAAACCGGCGGTGCTGCAGCCGCGCAAACACATCGAAGCGCCCGGCCTGCCCGGCCACCGCTTCGGCCACCAGCTGCCCCGCCAGCCCGGTGAGGGCCACACCGTGGCCGCTGAAGCCCTGCAGGTAGTAGACGTTGTCGCCCAGCCGCCCGAAGTCGGGTGCGCGGTTCATGCTGATGTCCACGAACCCACCCCACACAAAGTCGATCGGTGTCTGCGCCAGCGCCGGGAACACCTCGCCCATGCGTTGTGCCATCACGGCGGACAGGTTGGCCGGTGTGCGCGTGGTGTAGCTCACACGCCCGCCAAACAGCATGCGGTGATCGGCGCTGAAGCGGAAGTAATCGAGCACGAAGTTGTTGTCGCACACCGCCGCGTTGCGCGGGATCAGGCGCGCGCAGAGCGCCGGGTCCAGCGGTGCAGTGCCCACGATGTAGGTGCCCACCGGCATGATGCGCGGCGCGATCTCGGGCGCCACCGCCGGGCCGTACTCGGGGAGCATGCAGTTGCCCGCGAGCACGGCGAAGCGCGCCGTCACCTGGCCTTGCGCCGTGCGCGCCACCACCGTGGCGCCGCGCTGCAGACCGGTCACGGGCGAGTGCTCGAAGATGCGCACCCCGGCGGCCTGCGCAGCGCGCGCCAGACCCAGCGCGTACTTCAGCGGGTGCAGGTGGCCCGAGCGCTGCTCGCGCGCGGCGGCCACATAACGCGGACTGTTGATGAGGCGGGGCAAATCCGCGCCCTCGGCCCAGTCGATGTCGATGCCGCGCCGCTGCAGGCCTTCCATTTCCTCGTGCAGGGCGTTGCGCTTGCGCGCTGAATCGGCCACGTACACATAGCCGTTCACCCGGTCGCAGTCGATGCCGTGCTGTGCGATGCGCGCATCGATCAGGTCGATGGCTTCGAGCGACATGTCCCAGGCCCGCCGGGCGTCGGCGGCGCCCAGCTGCGCCTCGAACGGCTCCTGGCCACTGGCGAAGCCCACGATGGCCTGGCCACCGTTGCGCCCGCTGGCACCGCTGCCGACGCGGTCGGCCTCCAGCACGACCACGGAGAGCCCGCGCTGCGCGAGCTCGAGCGCGGCGCTCAGGCCGCTGAAGCCCGCACCCACCACCACCACGTCCACGTCGAGCGACTCGCTCAACGCTGGCGACGCCGCCGGGCGCTGCACGCTGGCTTCGTAGTAGCTCTTCTGGTTGAGCTGGGTGTCGGAGCCGATCAACGAGGCCATGCTCAGGCACCTTTCCGCTTCGCCACCTGGCCACTCAGGTAGGTCCAGACAAAGGTGGCAGCCGCGTTGCTGGAGAGCTCGGCGTGGTCATAGGCCGGGGCCACCTCCACGCAGTCCATGCCCACCCAGTTCAGGTCGGCCAGGTCTTCCAGCAAGGTCAGCACCTGCGAACTCGTCATGCCGCCGGGCTCGGGCGTGCCGGTGCCGGGCGCGAACGCCGGGTCCAGGCAGTCGATGTCCAGCGTGAGGTACACCGGCCGCTGGCCGATGCGCGCGCGGATCGCATCGATGGTGGGCTGCAGGCCCGCGCCGTCCCGGCCACGCAGGGCGCGCGCGGTGAAGATCTGCCCGCCCTGGTCGGCCACGTATTCGCGCGCGCCTCGCTCGCCGCTGGAGCGGATGCCGATCTGCACCGTGTGCGCCGCGCTCACCAGACCCTCCTGCAGCGCTTCATAGGTCCAGGTGCCGTGGCCCGAGGGTTCGCCGAAGTGGTCGCTCCAGGTGTCGCAGTGCGCGTCGAAATGCACCAGGGCCAGCGGCTCGCCACCGTGGCGGGCTTTCAAGGCGCGCAGCAGCGAAAGCGTCACCGAATGGTCGCCGCCGAGGAACACGCAGTGGTGCCGTGCCATGAGCGCCGCGGCCTGCGCCTCGATGTGGCGGCGCACCTCGGGCAGGGGCGAGGCGTTGGGCAGGCGCATGTCGAGCGCGTCGCCCAGGTGATCGATGGGCGAGACGTTGAACACCGGGTGGATACCGTCGCACAGCATCAGGCTGGCCGAGCGGATGGCCTGCGGGCCAAAGCGCGCGCCGGGCCGGTTGGTCACCACGCCGTCAAACGGCACACCGGCCACCGCAAACGGCTGGTCGGCCAGCGGCGCGCAGCCCAGGAAACGGTTGCTGTTGTTGGCGTATGCGAACTGACCCATGGCCATGCTTGGTCCTCGGTGGGGTGGGGCGAAGTGGAGCCAGAAGATACCCCCGGGAGACCGGGCGCGTGAGTCCAATTCCCTCGGGTGAACGGCGTCCACCCCGGCGCCCGGCTCACTTGCCGAAGAGGTCTTTCAAACCTTCGCCGAGACGGTCACCCAGGTTGGCGCCCGCCCCGGTGCCCACACCGGGCATGAGCGCGGTGCCGATCGCCGCGCCCAGCAAGGCCGAGCGGCTCAGGCTCACCGAGGGGTCGTCCACCGTGCCGCCCACCACCAGCGGCACACCCACCACGTCGCCACCGGCGCCGCGCGTCACGTCCACCCGCACCCGGCCCGACAGGGCTTTGGAGGGCGCCACCGTCACCTCGCCGGTGGCGGCCAGCACACCGGAGCTGGCCACGAGGTTGGTGAGCTCCACCAGCTGCCCCCGCGTGCGCACCTGGCCGGCCAGTGTGTCCAGCGCGGTGCTGCCACCGCGCGACAGGCCCACCGTGGCCACCGCCTTGGCCAGATCCACGCCCTGCAACACCGCGTCCTTGACCGTGAAGCGGGTTTGCGTGCGCAGCGCATCCGTCACCGACGCGGCACCCGCCTTCGGGTTGATGCGCGCCGAGAGCGTGGTGCTGGCGTCCAGCCGACCGGTGAGTGTGCGGCTGGGCGCGGTCAGCGCCGAGACCTCCACGCCGCGCGTCTCCAGCGTGCCTGCAAACACCAGGTCGCGCGCCTGGGCACCGGGCTCGGGCAGCGTCACCTTCAGTGGCCCCTGCAGCGTGCCGCCACCCACGTCCACCTTCAAATTCCACGCCGTCGCGTTCTCGGCTTCACGTTGCAGCTCGCCCTTGGCACCTTCCAACGCGCCACGCAGCACCGCCACCGTGGCCACCGCCGGCCAGCCGTCCTCGTCCAGCGCCAGTTCGGCCTGCACCGTGCTGCTGCGGCCCTGTGCGCCGATCCAGGTCACGTCGTCGAGCACGATCTTGCGCGGCAACCAGCTCAGGTCCGTGGCTTCGTCATCGGGTCCGGGTGCGCCGGGCTTCCGGGCGGGGTCCTGCATGCGCGCACCCAGCAGCACGATGGTGGTCTGCGGCAGCACCGCCTCGCGCACGATGAGGGTGGACACCGCGAGCCGACCCATCAGCAGCGCCGACCACACGGGGCGGGCTTCGACCCGCGCCAGCGTGAGAGCCGGTTTCGCCTGGATGTTCAGGCCTTCGAGTGCCACCGCCGGCAGCGGGAACACCTCCACCGCCACGCGCGACAGCGTCACCGGCACCCCGAGCGCGACGGTGGCCTCGCGCTCCACGCGCTGGCGAAAACCGTCGCTGCCGGTCCATTGGCCCAAGGCCCACACGGCCAGCAACAACACCACCACCACCAGCCCGAGACCGGCGCCTGTCCAGATGAAGATTCGACGCATCGGGCTATTGTGCGCAGGCGTTCACAGCGCGCGCTGGCGCAGTGCCAAAACCGCACCGATCCACAGCGCGACGGCGGAAAACACCAGGCCCTCACGCAGGCCCTGTGCGCCACTCGATCCGTCGGCAATGAAGCCGACCACCGTGGGCCCGACGATCTGCCCGGCCGCGAACACGATGGTGAAGGCGCTGATGCCCGCGGCCCACTGCGCGGGCGGCAGGTTGTGCCGCACCAGCGCGGTGGTGGAAGCCACCACCGAGAGGAACACACCACCAAACAGCAGGCCCGAGGCCATCACCAGCCAGGGCGAACTGGTGAGCGCCGGCACGATGGCCGCGAGACCCAGCAGGGCGTTCAACCGCGCCAGCGCCTGGCCGCTGCGGTGGCGGTCCAGCAGCCCCGCCCAGATGCGCGAGGAAGCGATCACCGCCAGGCCGAGGAGGGCGTAGAAGGTGGTGATGGCGGTGGGCGAACTGCCCTGTTCGCGCAGCAGCGCGATCACAAAGGTCATGTAGCCGATGTAGCCCACACCGAAGCCGGCATAGCCCGCGAGCGCAAACCCGAAGTCGCGCACCCGGAACACCCGGGCAGACCCGGCCACCGTGCTGGCCACCGGCGGCGACTGGTTCGCCAGCACCCGCGCCGGCCACGCCATGAGCGCGGTGGCCAGCAGGCACACCAGCGCCAGTGCCCACCAGGCCCAGGCCCAGCCGTGCGGCTGCTGTGCTGCCGCGGCCAACACCGGTGGCACCCCCAACGCCGAGATCACGATGCCCAGGCCGGTGCCGCCGTAATAGATGCCGAGCAAAAAGCCGCTGCGCTGCGGCTGCCGCGCGCCCAACCGCGCGGCGAGCAGACCGCCCGCAACAAACACCCATGCGCTGGCCACGCCGGCCAGCAGGCGCTGCGCCAGCAACGGAGCGGCCGCCGTGAAAAAGCCGCTGAGCGCCATGAACAGCGAGGCGCCAAGGGAGCCGGCGATCAACAGCACCATCGGCGACAACCGCCGCATCAACCACGGCGTGGCCATCGCGCCCATGAGGTAACCCAGGGCATTGAAGGTGTTCATGGCACCGGCCAGCGTGTAGCTCCAGCCGAGGTCTTCGCGCATGGGTGGCAGCAGCAGGCCGTAGGCAAAACGCGTGATGCCCAGCGACACGGCCGCGCCCAGCGACAAGGCCAGCGCCAGGCGGAGGTAGGGCGTGGGATCGGTGGTGGGGTCCAAACGGTTCATGGCCACACCATTGTCGGTGCCAATTCCGTGCGGGCCGAGCCCACCACTGCCCCGCGGGCGACCACCAAACCCGCACCCCGCTTAAGCTGATCACCATGACCGACTTCGTCCACGCGACCCTGCGCGACCTCCAGCACACCGAGCGCGAACGCTTCATCGCGCGCCACCCGCAATCCATCGCGCTGGCCCGGGACGCGCAACAGCACTACCTGTTCGGCGTGCCGCTGCACTGGATGCGCGACTGGCCCAGCCCCGCCACGCTGTTCGTGGCGCAGGCGCAAGGCGCCACGCTCACCTGCGCCGACGGTCTGGTTTACGCCGACTTCTGCCTGGGCGACACCGGCGCGATGTTCGGCCACAGCCCCACACCGCTGGCGCAGGCCATGGCCAGGCAAGCGGCGCAGGGTCTCACCTGCATGCTGCCGGCCACCAACGCGGCCACCGTCGGCGAGTTGCTTTCCAACACCTTCGGTTTGCCGATGTGGCAGATGGCCTTGTCTGCCAGCGACGCCAACCGCTTCGTGTTGCGCTGGGCGCGCGCCATCACCGGTCGGCCCCGGTTGCTGGTCTTCGACGGCTGCTACCACGGTGCGGTGGACGACACGCTCGTGGACCTGGACCCGGTGACAGGCCACACCTTGCCCCGCCGTTCGGTATTGGGCCAGGTTCACAACCACGCCGACTTCACCCGCGTCGTGCCGTTCAACGACCTGGGTGCGCTGGAAGCCGCGCTGACACAGGGCGACGTGGCCTGCCTGCTGGCCGAACCGGCGCTCACGAACTTCGGTCTGGTACCGCCCGCGCCCGGCTACTGGGAACAGGCGCGCGCGCTGTGCCGCACCCACGGAGCGCTCTTCGTCTGCGACGAGACCCACACCATCTCCACCGCCCTGGGCGGCTACGCACGCGCCCACGGGCTGGAACCGGATTTCATGGTGGTCGGCAAGGCCGTGGCCGGGGGTCTGCCGTGTGCGGTGTACGGCTTCACCCAAGCCGTCGCCGAACGCATGGTGATCGCCAAGAACGCCGCACCCGAAGGCCACAGCGGCATCGGGACCACGCTGGCAGGGAACGCGCTCACGCTGGCCGCGTTGCAAGCCTCGCTGGAGCACCTGCACACCAGGGCGAATTACGCTCACATGCTGGACCTGGCCGCGGTGCTGGAACACGGTCTGCGCGAACGCATCGCCACCGCCGGGTGGTCATGGACCGTCACCCGGCTGGGCGCGCGCATGGAACTGCAGTTCATGCCGCACACACCCAGCAACGCGCAAGACGTGCGCGACCACGCACAGGGCGAACTGGAAGCCCTCACCCACCTTTTCATGCTCAACCGGGGCGTGCTGCTCACCCCCTTCCACAGCATGATGCTGGTGTCACCGGCCACCACACACGGCGACGTGACGCGGCTGCTGGGTGTGTTTGACGAACTGCTCGCTGCGCTCAGGTCTCTCCCACACCCACCGGCGCCGGTGCCCGCATCACGATCCGTGTGAAGAGCCGGTCGAACTGGGGGTCGCGCGCCAGCTTGTCGTTGAGCGGGTCGCGGTGGGTGGCAAAGGCCACGTTGAGCGCATGCCAGTCGGCCTCAGTCAGACTCTTTTCTGCCTCGGGCAAGAGCACGGATTCTTCCAGCCGCATGTGGTCGAGGTAGAACTGCACGTAGCGCGTGGCGTCGGCCTCAAAGGCCGCGCGGCGCGTCTCGCCCAGGTACTCCCAGGCCATCAGCAGGTGCATGAGTTCACGCACCCGCACCTCGCCGGTCATGTGGTCGCTCTCCAGCCGCTCGATGGTGGCCATCACGTGCGGCGCCGCGCGCGCGATGCGCGGAAACAGCAGATCCGACTCCTTCGGGTGGTGCAGCTTTTCCGGGAACTCGTCGATGTAAAACAGCATGGCGCGCAGCACATCGAAGTACTGCTCGGGCGCGTGTTTGCCATCGGCATCCGGACCGCGTTTGATCATTTGCAGCATCGACTTCAGCATGGCGGCCAGGCTGGCGTGTTCGTCGCGGATCACGCGCAGGGCAGAGTGGTTCATGGGGCGTCTCCTCGGGCCTCGTTCGGGTCGCACAAGCTTCGCTCAAGAACCAGGAAAAGGCATTGACCTGCATCAACCAGCGAACCTGCACGCTCAGCGCTGCGGCGGCTTCCAGCGCTTGAGCAGCAGGGCATTGCTCACCACGCTCACCGAGCTCAACGCCATGGCCGCACCCGCCACCACCGGGCTCAGAAAACCGAGCGCCGCCAGTGGGATGCCGGCCACGTTGTACGCAAACGCCCAGAACAGGTTCTGCCGGATCTTGCTGACGGTGCGGCGCGATATGTCGAGTGCCGCCGCCACCATCAGCGGGTCGCCGCGCATCAGCGTGATGCCGGCGGCGTGCATGGCCACGTCGGAACTGCCGCCCTGGCTGTGGCTCATGGCCATGCCGACGTCGGCCGACGCCAGGGCGGGTGCGTCGTTGACCCCATCACCCACCATCGCCACCACGTGGCCCCCCTCTTTCAAGCGCCGGACCACCGCCGCCTTGTCACCCGGCAACACCTCGGCGATCACCTCACCCGCGTCGGCACGCAGGCCCAGCCGTGCGGCCATGGCCATCGCCGCGCCCTGGTTGTCGCCCGACACCATGAACAGCCGCATGCCGGCCGCGCGCAGCTCCGCAATGGCGGCCGCCGCTCCGGCCTTGGGTTCATCTCCAAAGGCCATCAGGGCCAGGGGCGACCACTGTGTGCTGCCCGCTGCCTGGCTGGCCAGCACCGACACCGTCGAGCCTTGTTGTTGCAAGGCCTGTGCACGCGCCGCCAGCGGACCCAAGGCCACCGGGAGTTCGTCCATCCAGCGCAGGCTGCCCAAGGCCAGGCGGCTGCCTTGCACCGTGCCCTGGCTGCCCCGCCCCGACACGGCCTGCACATCGGTTGCGGCATCGGGCAGCACCACCAGCGAGCGGGACTTGGCCGCTTCGACCACGGCGCGTGCCAGGGGGTGTGCGCTCTGCGCCTGCAGCGCCGAAGCCGCTTGCAGCACCGCGAGCTCGTCCACGCCCGCCGCCGCCTCGATCAGCAGCAAACGCGGATGCCCTTCGGTCAACGTGCCGGTCTTGTCAAACGCCACCGTGTCAACCTTGTGCGCGATCTCCAAGGCCTGCGCGTCCTTGATCAGGATGCCGTGTTTCGCCGCGACACCGGTGCCCGCCATGATGGCCGCCGGTGTCGCCAGTCCCAGTGCACACGGGCAGGCAATCACCAGCACCGCCACCGCGTGGATCAGCGCCTCCTCCATGGGTGCACCGGTCCACAGCCAGCCCAGCATCGTCGCGAGCGCAATGACCAGCACCACCGGCACGAACACCGCCGCCACCTGGTCCACCAGGCGCTGCACCGGCGCCTTGCCGGCCTGCGCGTCCTGAACCAGCGCGATGATCTGCGCCAGCACACTTTGCGCACCGATGGCACGCACCTTCACCTCCACCGCGCCTTCGCCGTTGAGCGAGCCACCGGTGACACCATCGTCCACCTCCTTGGGCACCGGCATCGCTTCACCGGTGAGCATGGATTCATCGGCCTGCGTGCTGCCCTGGACCACCGTGCCGTCGGCCGCAAAACGCTCACCCGGCAGCACCCGCACCACGTCACCGGGCAGGAGCTCATCCACCGCCACATCGGTGATCTCGGTGCGGCGCACACCATCAGGAAGCAGGTGAGCACGTTCAGGCCGCAACGACTGCAAGGCCCGAATGGCGCTGGTGGTCTGGCGCTTGGCGCGCGCCTCCAGCCACTTGCCCAGCAGCACCAACGTGATCACCACCGCCGAGGCCTCGAAGTACAGGTGCAGCATCTCGCCCGGTTCCGAGCGCCACCACAACCAGGTGGAGAGCGCCCAGGCCGCGCTGGTACCGATGGACACCAGCAGCTCCATGTTGCCGGTGCGCGACTTGAGCGCATGCCAGCCCGCGCGGTAGAAGCGCGCACCCAGCACAAACTGCACCGGTGTGGCCAGCACGAACTGCATCCAGGCCGACAGCATCCAGTGCTTGCCGATCAGGTCGCCCACCATGGGCAGCACCAGCGGTGCCGACAGCACGATGCCGATCAGCACGGGCAGGAAGTCCACCGACACACCCATCCAGCGCGCGTCGGCCGCCGCGTCCATGGCTTCCATCGAACGCGGCTCATAGCCGGCGTCGCGCACCGCGCGCTTGATGCGCGCCAGCGATTCGGGCGCTTCACCATCGACCATGAGCACGCGCGCCGATTCGGTCGCCAGGTTCACCGTGGCTTCCGACACCCCGGGTTGTTTCTTCAATGCCTTCTCCACGCGCAAAACGCAGGAGGCACAGGTCATGCCGCCGATGCCGAGGTCGATCTGGGCGGGCGAAACGGGTGGGGTGATCGTGTTCATGCACGCAGCATAGGCTTTACCACCATGGGAAGGTCAAGCACCCCGCCTCGCTTGACCTTCACACTGTGTCAAGGATGACAATGGATTTTTCCAACCCATCCAGGAGTTTCCATGAACGAAGTCTTCACCGTGCAAGGCATGACCTGCGGCCATTGCGAAAAAGCCGTGACCACCGCCATCAAGCTGGTCGATCCCCAGGCGCAGGTCGCGATCGACCGGACACAGAACCGGGTCGAAGTCACCACCACACAGCCCCGCGACACGCTGGCGGCGGCCATCCGCGAAGAGGGTTACCAGGTGGCGGCCTGAACGCCATGAAAGACGTCGACATCGACCGGCTCACCACGTGGCCGGTGAACATCGGCAAGGCCGCCGAGCTCAGCGGCATCTCGCCCAAGATGCTGCGCCACTACGAAACCCTGGGTCTGCTGGGCGATGTGGTGCGCACCGACAGCAACTACCGCCAGTACAGCCTGGCCGACGTGCATTCGCTGCGCTTCATCCGGCGCGCACGCGACATGGGTTTTGGCCTGGACAGCATCGCCGAGCTGGTGAGCCTCTGGCACAACCGCAAGCGCAGCAGCGAGACGGTCAAGCGCATCACCCGCAAACACCTGGACGAACTCGCACAACGCATCGAAGCCCTGCAGGCCATGCAACGCACGCTGGGCGCCTTGATGGCGCTTTGTCCGGGTGACGGCCGGCCCGACTGTCCGATCCTGGACGACCTCGCCCACCCGGCAGAACCATCCGCCGGTTCAGCGAAAAGCGGCACAAAACTTTACAAGCCCGCCACATCGGCCGCACCGCGCAGAAACACCCCCCGACCACACTGAAGCCATTCCACAGCCCACCGACCCAAGCTGTGGTGATTCTTCTTCAACGGTCACAAGGAGTGAACATGACATCGATGCCCAAACGCGCCCTGATGGCCGCCGCCCTGGCGGCGGCTTTCGCCGGCCTCTCGGCCACCGCCATCGCGCAGAACACCACGGCGGCTCCCGCAGCACCCGCCACCACCCAACAGGCTCAGGAAGGTGCCCAGGAAGGCCAACGCGACGCCAAACGCGCCGAGCGCATGGCCCGGATGCAGAAACACATGGCCGAGCGCCAGGCGGCCCTGAAGGCCGAACTGAAGATCACCGCCGAACAGGAACCCGCCTGGAACGCTTTTGTGGCACGCACGGCGCCCGAAGCCCGCCCGGCGCGCCAGGGTCCGCGCGAAGACTGGTCCAAGCTGACCACGCCCCAGCGCCTGGACAAGATGGCAGCCATGAAAGCCGAACGGGATGCCCGCATGACCCAGCGCCACGAAGCGATCAAAAGCTTCTACGCAGCGCTCAGCGCCGAGCAGCAAAAGGTGTTCGATGCGAAACAGCTGCAGGGTTTCCAGCGGGCCGGCATGAAGGGCCACGGCAACGGCCACCACCACCACGGCGGCCACCACCGCATGGGTGGATCGGTCTGACCGGCTCCCAAGCCGGTTGTCTTCTGTGTTTCTTGTTCTTATAAATTCTTTTAATTCAAGATAGCAGTAGTAGTAGAGGGCGCTGTCCGCTGTGGACAAGCGCCCTTTCTCTTTTTCGATCAAGGACTTGCAGGCGTTTGAAGTCTGTGTGAAGGACCCCGGCGCGGTTCAGGCGAAAAAAGGACAACTGCCCGAAACACGCCGAGCCTGTGAATAAGTCATGGCTTGTTCAAAAGATATACACAGGGTTGTTGAGCCAGGTCCGGAAACATGCCCTGACACCTGGGCACAAGCGCTTGCCGGCCGCTGTGGACCCGGCTGTTAAACTGCGCCGCTTCCTGACCGACCTCGCTGCTTTGCGGCGCCTGTGTCGGCTGCTTTTTTTGTGAGCCTGTTTCGCCCATGTCTGTTGCCCTCGCAGGAAACGCGCCCACCACCTTCGAAATCAAGAGCGCTCACCTGCCCCTGGTGGCGCTCATGCTCAAGTCATCCGATCTGAATCGCCTGGCGCAGGAACTGACCCAGCGCTTTGGCGACATGCCCGACTTCTTCGACCACGATCCGCTGGTCATTGACCTGCATCCGCTGAACGTGGCTGAGGCCAACGCCCTGCCCGATTTCGCTGCCTTGCAGGCGCTGCTGCGCCAGTACCGCTTGGTGCCGATGGCGGTGCGCGGCGGCACCATCGAACAGACCCGGCTGGCCCTGGCCGCCGGCCTCACGAACGCGCCCGACGCGTCGGTGCAGCGCGCGGCGCCTGCGGTCGTCCCCACCGAGATGGCGTCCACGCCCGAGCCCGTTCAGCCCATGGCACCCCTGCCGGCGCCCGGCGCGCTGGTCATCGACAAGCCGCTGCGCTCCGGCCAGCAGGTGTACGCCCGCGGACGCGATCTGGTGGTCATGGCGATGGTCAACCCCGGCGCCGAGGTCATTGCCGACGGCCACATCCATGTGTACGCACCACTGCGTGGCAAGGCCATCGCCGGTGCGCGTGGCAACGCCGACGCGCGCATTTTTGCCCTCGGCATGGCACCCGAGCTGATTTCCATTGCCGGCATCTACCGCACCAGCGAAGTGGCATTGCCCGAATCGATTCAGGGCAAGGCGGCGCAAGTGCGCCTCGTGCCCGGACCCGACGGCGACAAGCTGCTGATCGAGGCCATCGGCGCCTGATCCACTCCCCATTTTTCGAACAGAAGGACCTTCACCATGACCAAAATCGTTGTCGTCACCTCCGGCAAGGGCGGTGTGGGCAAGACCACCACCAGCGCCAGCTTTGCATCGGGCCTCGCCTTGCGCGGTCACAAAACCGCGGTGATCGATTTCGACGTCGGCCTGCGCAACCTCGACCTGATCATGGGTTGCGAGCGCCGCGTGGTGTACGACCTGATCAACGTGATCCAGGGCGAAGCCAACCTGAACCAGGCGCTGATCAAGGACAAGCAGTGCGACAACCTGTTCGTGCTGGCCGCCAGCCAGACGCGCGACAAGGACGCACTGAGCCAGGAAGGCGTGCACAAGGTGCTGACCGACCTGTCCGCCATGGGCTTCGAATACATCGTGTGCGACTCGCCCGCCGGCATCGAGACCGGCGCACTCATGGCCATGCACTACGCCGATGAAGCGCTGATCGTGACCAACCCCGAGGTCTCCAGCGTGCGCGACTCCGACCGCATCCTGGGGATGCTGGGCAGCAAGACACAGCGCGCCATTGAAGGCAAGGAACCCATCAAGGAACACCTGCTGATCACGCGCTACAACCCCACGCGCGTGGCCGACGGCCAGATGCTCTCGCTCGAAGACATCCAGGACATCCTGCGCATCAAGCTGATCGGCGTCATCCCTGAGAGCGAAAACGTGCTGACCGCGTCCAACCAGGGCACGCCGGCCATCCACCTCAAGGGCACCGACGTGGCCGAGGCTTACAGCGATGTGATCGACCGTTTTCTGGGTGCGGACAAGCCGCTGCGCTTCATCGATGCGCAGAAAGCCGGCTTCTTCAAACGCCTGTTCGGGGGGAAATGACGCATGTCGATCTTTTCCTTTCTGCTCGGCGAGAAGAAAAAAACCGCCAGCGTCGCCAAGGAGCGGCTGCAGATCATCCTGGCCCACGAGCGCAATGGCCGCAGTGCGTCGGAACCCGACTATTTGCCCGCGCTGCAGCGTGAGCTGGTCGCTGTGATCAGCAAGTACATCAAGATCAACCCGGACGACATCAAGGTCCAGCTCGAGCGCCAGGACAACCTGGATGTGCTCGAAGTCAAGATCGAACTGCCCGACAGGAAATAGCTTGGTCTGCGCCGGCGCGTGAACCGCATCGCACGCAGCAACGCCTGTCCAGAGATACCGAGGAACCGGCTTTGCCGGGCCTCTGGTGTCGCTCCCCTTGCAAGGGGGGATGCGCGCAGCGCGGCGGGGGGTCCTATCATCCCCTCATGCTGATCGAAACGCTGGGCGCCGCCCGCGACATGGGCCGACTCAACACCATCCTGGGTGTTTTGATCCGCCATGGATTCGGCGACAGCGTTCGCCGCCTTGGACTGGCCGATTCGCTGGAGCGCGCCGGGCACGCCCTCAAGTGGGACCACGCAGCCGATCTCGCCCGCCTTGAACCGCCGGTGCAGGTGCGCCTGGCCCTCGAAGAGCTGGGCCCTGCGTTCGTGAAACTGGGTCAGATCCTGGCGGGGCGGGCCGATCTTTTTGGTGCCGACTGGATCGCCGAGTTCGAAAAACTGCACAGCCAGGTGCCCGCCGTTCCGCTGGACCTGTTGCGCCCCCAGTTGCGCGAAGACCTCGGCGGTGAGCCCGAAGCGGTGTTCGCCCGCTTCGACACCGAGCCCCTGGCCGCTGCTTCGATTGCGCAGGTGCACCGCGCCCAGCTGCACGATGGCACCGAGGTGGTCGTCAAGATCCGCCGGCCCGGCATCACCGAGACCATCGACGCGGATCTGCGCCTGCTGGGCCGCCTGGCGGTGCTGGCCGAAGACCAATTGCCCGCCCTCAAGCCCTACCGGCCCCAACAACTGGTGCGGGAGCTGGCGCGCTCGCTGAAACGGGAGCTCGACCTCGCCAGCGAATGCCGCAGCGCCGAGCGCATCGGCGCCAACCTGGTGGGCTTGCCCTGGATCGTGGTGCCGCGCGTGCACTGGGCCCACACCACCGCCCGGGTCAATGTCCAGGACTTCGTGGCCGGCGTGCCGGGGCACGCACTCGACCGGCTGGACAGCGAGGGCTTCGATCGCCCGCTGCTCGCGCGGCGTGGCGCACAGGCGGTGCTCAAGATGATCGTGCAGGACGGCCTGTTCCACGCCGATCCTCACCCCGGCAACGTCTTCTACCTGAGCGAGAACCGCATCGCCTTCATCGACTTCGGCATGGTCGGGCGCCTGTCGCAGCGCCGCCGCGAAGAGCTGCTCCAGTTGCTGCTGGGTCTGGTGGAACACAACCCCCAGGGCGTGGCCGAGGTGCTGATCGACTGGACGGGCGATGAACACGGCATCAACCTGTCGATGCTCGAGACCGAGATCGAAGCGTTTGTGGACCAATACCAGGGCGTGCCACTGGCCCAGCTCAGCCTGGGCCAGATGCTGGCCGACGTGACCGCCATCCTGCGCGAGCATCACCTGGCCTTGCCACCCGATCTGGCGTTGCTGATCAAGGCTTTCATCACACTCGAAGGCATGGGCCGCGGTCTGGACCCCGGATTTCACATGGCCACCGAGGCCTTGCCCCTGTTGCGCGAGGTGGTGCGGGCGCGTTACCGGCCCAGGGCCATGGGTGCACGGGCGTGGCAGACCTTGCGCCGCACGCTGAGCGTGGCCGAACAGTTGCCACACGATCTCTCGCGCCTGCTGCGCAATGCGCGCCGCGGTCGGGTGCAGGTCGGTATCGAACTGGCCCACCTCAAGCGCGTGGGCGACCAGATCGATCGCGCCGCCAACCGCCTGGCCATGGCCCTGGTGATCGCGGCGCTCATCATCGGCTCGTCCATCGTCATGACCGTGCAAGGCGGCCCGACCCTCATGGGCCTGCCGCTGTTCGGCTTTCTGGGCTTCACGGGTGCGGTGTTGGGCGGGCTGTGGCTGGTGCGTGCGATCTGGCGCAGCAGCAAAGGGCGCGACGCCGCCGACCCCTCCTGAGTGGCTCGGCGCAAATCACCACCACGTGTTATCATGCGCAGTCGCCTTGAGCGACCAGCCGCGCCCAGACCCCCAAGTCCAAACGCACCGCCCCCGGCAGAGGGGTTGCTGGTCCAGCCCCTACAAGGTGCGCCACCCCGCTCTCTCACAGCACCGTGGCCTTTCCCTCCCTGCTTTGCCTGAACCCCTGCCGTGGTTCGTGCGCCGGTCCCGGTTGATGGCTTCTTGCATCGACCCGTGTCCGGATCAGGCGGTGAGACACCCCGGCGCAGGGGCTGCCAATGGTTTTTGATTTTTGATTCGGGTCTTTCCGACGCAGTGGCGAACGCCGCGCGCCCTGGCCCCACGATGTTTTTGATGATTCACACGATTTCCACGATTCCGACCACGACTCCCTCCCCGCTCACCTTGGGCAAGTACCGCATCGCGGCCTTGCCGCGTCCCCTGCCTTGCGGCCAGTTTGCCGCCCAGGTGTCCATCGCCAGCGGCGTGGGCAGCGCGTCCACCGCCCGCGTCATGCGCTTTGACAGCGCCTTCCCCACCCACGCCGCCGCGGCCGACTACGGCCTGGCGCAGGGCATCGACTGGGTGCACGACACCACCCGTCTGGCGGCCCGCCCGAACTGACCGATACACTTCAAGCAAAGGAAACACCATGGCCAAAGAAGAACTGATCGACATGATGGGCATCGTCAACGAGGTGCTGCCCGACACGCGCTTTCGTGTGACGCTGGACAACGGTCACCAGCTGATCGCGTATTCCGCCGGCAAGATGAAGAAGAACCACATCCGCATCCTCGCGGGTGACCGCGTCTCGCTTGAACTCTCGCCTTACGACCTGACCAAGGGCCGGATCAACTTCCGCCACATCGAAGGCCGCGGCCCGATGGTGCCGCGCAAGCCGCGCTGATCTTTTCCTGAGTCGGTGATGACAGCGCCCGGGCCGGCGCTGTCTTGCTTTGTGCGCCGCCTCAGGCGGTGGCGCTGCCACGCACCCGGCGCGCCCGCACGGCCGCCGCCAGGCCCTGCAACACCGGCACCGTCTGCTCGAACCCGATGCAGGCGTCGGTCACGCTCACACCCGGGCGCAAGGGCTGCCCCGGCACGATGTCCTGCCGTCCCTCCTGCAGATGGCTTTCGATCATCACGCCCACGATGCGTTGGTCGCCCGCCGCCACCTGCGCCGCCACGTCGGCCGCCACCTCGATCTGCCGCTGGTGCTGCTTGCTGCTGTTGGCGTGCGACACGTCCACCATCACCTGCTCGCGCAGGCCCGCCTTGTGCAGCAGCGCGCAGGCCGCGTTCACGTCGGCCGCGCTGTAGTTGGGCTGTGCGCCGCCGCGCAGGATCACGTGGCAGTCGTCGTTGCCGCGCGTCTCGAAGATCGCGGCCTGTCCCATCTTGGTCATGCCCATGAACGCGTGTGAGGCCTGGGCGGCCTGGATCGCGTCGGACGCCACCTTCACACCGCCGTCGGTGCCGTTCTTGAAACCCACCGGGCAGCTCAGCCCGCTGGCGAGCTGGCGGTGGCTCTGGCTCTCGGTGGTGCGGGCACCGATGGCGCCCCAGCTCACCAGGTCGCTGATGAACTGCGGGCTCAGCAAATCCAGGAACTCGGTGCCCACCGGCAGGCCCAGCGCCAGGATCTCGAGCAACAAGGTGCGCGCCATCTCCAGCCCTTCGTTGATCGCGAAGCTGCCATCGAGGTGCGGGTCGTTGATGTAGCCCTTCCAGCCCACGGTGGTGCGCGGCTTTTCGAAGTACACGCGCATCACCACCAGCAGGTCGTCCTGCAAGGCGTCGGCCTGTTCCTTCAGCCGGCGCGCGTAGTCGATGGCCTGCGCGTGGTCGTGGATGGAGCACGGTCCCACCACCACCACCAGGCGGTCGTCCTGCGCGTGCAGCACGCGGGAGATGGCTTCACGGCTGTGCTGCACCAGGGCCTGGGCGTCGGTGTTGGCGGGTTGCCATTCCTGCAGCAAGGCGGGCGTGATGAGCGGGCGAACCGCGCCGATGCGCAGGTCGTCGATGCGGGTGGTGTCGAGGGTGGATGGGGGCGTGGCGTGGGTTTTCATGGAGATGGGCGGGCCGCCAAAGGGGAGGAGCGGCAAAGGCTGCGATTGCGGGGTGATGGGTGCCTATTTTGCGGCTTGACCGATTCAAGAAGGGCCGGCGCGAGACCGAAACACAGGAACCACGTTGCCGTTGGTGCAACGCGTTTGAAAGGCCCCTCATGAAAACCCTCTTCACCACCGCCACCCTGTGGCTGACCCTGGCGTTCGGTTCACCCGCAGCCTGGGCGGAATCGTCGGCCACCACCTTGAACCTCACGCCGGTGTCCACCGCACAGCTCTGGCTCAATGTCGGTGGTTTCTCGCGCCACTTCCACCGCGACGCCGGCTACAACGAAAACAACCTGGGCATCGGCATCGAATACCGGACCAGCCCGGAGTTGTCGTACATGGCGGGCAGCTACTACAACAGCGTGCGCAAGAACACGGCCTATGCGGCGGTGAACTGGCAGCCCTGGATGGTGGGCCCGTTCAAGCTGGGTGCGGCGGTGGGCCTGATGAACGGCTACCCGGCCATGAACCGGGGCGGTCATTTCTTTGCGGCCCTGCCGATGGCGACCTACGAGGGCGAGCGCTTCGGCCTGAACGTCGGGCTGATCCCGTCCATCAAGAACGTGGATGGCGCGGTGATCGTGCAGTTCAAGCTGCGGGTGAACTGAGCGCCCCGGGCGTTCGCTGCGCGCTGAAGAAACGCGGCAACTGGTTGCGCGCGCAACGCTGCAGCCCCATCAGGAAACCGTGGTCGGGCCGGACCACACCGTGCTGCACTTGCAGGTCGTGCTGGATGCGCGCCAGCAGCGCCGCCGCCATGTTGGCGTCGGCCATGGCGCGGTGGGCTTGCCCGGTGCGAGGCAGGCGGAAAAAATCCACCAGCGAGCCCAGCTTGTGGCTGGGTGCCTGCGGGTACAGCCGGCGCGAGAGCAGGACGGTGCAGGCGAAAGCGTGTGGCGCGGGCTCGCCGGCGAGTGCCAGCTCGGCCTGCCAGTAGCGACGGTCGAAAGACGCGTTGTGCGCCACCATGGGCACCGACCCGACAAAGCGCGCTGCGTCGCGCATCACCACCTCGGCGGCGGGGGCATGGGCCACCATGTCGTTGGTGATGCCCGTGAGTTGCGTGATGAACGACGGAATGTGCACACCGGCGTTCATGAGGCTCTGGAACCGGTCCACCACGCGACCCCCTTCGGTGATCACGATGGCCACCTCGGTCGCACGGTCGCCCATCGATGGCGAGATGCCGGTGGTTTCAAAGTCAATGACGGCGATCGGTGAGGACATGTCGGTGGCGGTGGCGGTATCCGGGGAGGCTGCGAGCTTAGCCTTGTTGTGCCGACCCGCTCGAACCCATTTCCATGGGCGCCCCGGTCTGCGCCTTGCAGGGCAGCTCGGCCGCGATGTGCGTGCCCTGCCCCGGGCTGCTGTGGATGCTGAGGTGCCCGGCGTGGGATTCCACGCGCACGCGCATGCCGATCAGGCCGTGGTGGCGGGCGGGTACGTTGTCCGCGTTGAAGCCGCAGCCATCGTCGCGAACGGTCACCCGCACCCAGTCGCCCCGAGGCTCCAGGCTCACCCAGACCTGCCGGGCCCTGGCGTACTTGCTGATGTTGGTCAGCGATTCCTGCACCAGGCGGTACACGGTGAGCTCGCATTCCTTGTCCAGACTCACCGCCTGCAGCGCCGTGTGGACGGCAATGCCCAGGCTGCCAGCGGCGTCCTGGCACAGACCCTCCAGTGCCGACACGAGGCCCAGCTGGTCGAGCGACGACGGGCGCAGGTTTTCGATGATGCGGCGTTTCACCGCGATGCCTTCGTTCAAGCGCTGTTCGATGCCGCCCATGCGCTCCAGCGCGGTGGGCGGTAGCTCGGTCACGCGGCGCAGGCGCGCCAGTTCCAGCTTCATGGCCGTGAAGAGTCCACCGAGTTCGTCGTGCAGCTCGCGCGCCAGGCGGCCGCGTTCGTCCTCCCGTGTCGTGACCAGGTGTCCCGCGAGCTCACGCAGCTCGGCGGTGCGCAGCGCCACCTGCGATGCGAGGTACTCGCTCTCGCGCGCTTTCTGCTCGTCGCTGTCACGCAGCTGGCGCGTGAACAGCACCAGACCCAGCACCGAGATCAGCACGAGCAGGTGCAGCGCCACCCGGTTGATCATGATGGCGTCAAAGAGCGACACGCGCGCGGTCTGCTGCAGGGCGGCGGCCCGCTTGAGCACCAGGTCGAACTCGGTGCGCAGGCTGGCATAGCTGGAGCGGCCGCGGTCGCTGCTGGCCATCAGGCGGGCCTGCGTGCGCTGGCCGCGCTCGGCGGCGTCCATCCATTGCTCCATGGCGGTCACACGCGCCTGGATGGCCATGCGCACCGCTTCCACCGACACCGTGCGCTGCGGGTCTACGTCGGCGATCAGCTGGAAAGCCCCGCTCTGCGCTTGCGCCAACGCGGCGATGGATGCGCGGTGGTCATCGCGGTCGGCCGCTTGCCCGTTGATGAGGAAGGCGCGTGCGGCGGTTTCGGCGTCCGTGAGGTGCTGCAGCACGCGCCCGGCCTGCAGGCGCGCGTCGGTGAGCGCAATGCCTTGAGTCAATGTGGTGCGCGAATGCTGGAAGGCCCCTTCAATGACCACCACGGCGATCACCGCCAGTGCCAGCACCACCGGCATCACGTACCGCGTGCGCGCCACGCGCTCGATCGACGACTTGATCATTCCGGCTCCGCTGGCCCTGCGTGCCGCGGGCCTTGTGGTTCTGAATCTAACGCAGCTCTCCCGGCTGGGTGGACGAGCCATCGGACACCCGGGCGCAATAGGCAATCAGGTCATCGAGCTCGCACGACTTGTCGAACACACGGTCAGCCCCCAGCACGGCGCAGCGTTTGCGGATGTCGTCGGTCGCGTAGTTGGTGAGCACCACGGTGCGCGCGCCCAGGTGGGCCTCTTGCGCCGCCTTGAGCACGCCCAGGCCCGAACCCGAGCGCAGGAAGATGTCGACGATCAGGAGATCGAGCGCGGCGCCATCGTTGCGCAGCCAGCGCACCGCGCCCGGTTCGTCCACCGCATGCCCCACCACCTTCACCTCGGTCAGCTCCTGCAGCGTGGAGACCAGGTTGTCGTAGATGACCGTGTTGTCTTCGACGATGAAGGTGTTCAGGGGAGGCATGGTGGTGGGTGGTGAAAACAGGGCCAGGGCGCCGAAGCATCGCTGCGTCGGGCGCCCGGCAGAGCGTCGTTGAAAAAGCCCGTTGTGTCTGTAGGCGGCTTCCTACATCGCGCAGGGCAGGGCGTTGTCAGCGCACCAGGATGTCGTTGCGCACCGCTTGCACGCCGGGGGTGGTCCGGGCGATCCGCTCGGCGGTGGCGCGCTCATCGGCGGACTTGGCGAAGCCCGACAGCTGCACCGTGCCCTTGAGCGTCTCCACGCTGATCGAGGTGGCGCTGACCGACTTGTCCTCGGCCATGCGCGCCTTCACCCGGGTGGTGATGGTGGCGTCGTCGATGTAGGAGCCCACAGTCTGCTGGTCGCGGGCGACCGCGCAGCCGGTGAGTTGAACGAGAGAGACGGTGGCGGCAATGGCCAACACGGCGTGAGCGATTTTCATGGGGTCCTCCAGGTGTTGTTGCGCCGTGCTCAGCTGTTCTTGGCCACGGTCAGGCGGTTCTCGACCGTCACCACGCCATCGACAGCGGCGGCCAGGGTGGTCGCGCGTTCGCGCGAGGCCTCGTCGGGTGCGGTGCCGGTCAGCGCCACGTTGCCGGCTTCGGTGTCCACATCGATCTTCAAGGCGCTGAGCTGGTCGTCAGCGGCCAGCGCTGCGTTCACCTTGGTGGTGATGGCCATGTCGGTGGCGCTCTGGGTCGCGCTGTCGGCGGCTTTGGAGCCGGCGGCCTGCATGTCGCTGGCAGCCACCTGGGCGTCGTTCTTCATCTCCGTGGCGGCGGATTGCACCGTGGCGGTGGCGTTGTCGACTTGCTGGCCGACGGTGGTGTTGTCGACCTTTTCGCCGCAGGCGGCGATCAGCACGGTCGCCGCGGCGGCGGCAAAGAGGGCGGTGTAGCGGTGGGTGGATGTCATGATGTTTTCCTTTGAACAGCGTTGTGAACGGTGCGCCGGCGGGCGCTGGCGCGGGTGTTCAGGTTTCAGGTTCTGGCGTGGTGGTCGGTGCGCTTCAAACCTTGTCGGTGGGGCGTTTGGTCAGCTTGTCGAACCAGTCATCACCGGCTCGGCGTTCCCATTCGGTCACCTGGCGCTCGGCTTCGTCCTTGGCCACGCCGTAGCGTTCCTGGATCTTGCCGGCGAGCTGTTCGCGCCGGCCGTTGACCACATCAAAGTCGTCGTCGGTCAGCTGGCCCCATTGTTCGGTCACGCGGCCTTTGAGTTGTTTCCAGTTGCCTTCGATTCGGTCCCAGTTCATGTGCTTCTCCTGTTGAGGTTGCGAAGTGTTGGAGCGGTGGGTTCACCGTCCTCGACCCGGTGCTGAAGGTCAGCGTCAAGCCGTGCCTTCACTGTAGGCGGGGGGTCACCGCCAGCGTGTCGGGCGGTGCGCCGTCGCCTTGTAGGACAACGCCCCTGGTCCCCACGACCGTGTGTAGGCGTTGTCCGACGCGCCCCTGGTGCCCGGCCTGTTAGATTTCCGGCTCCACCCGAAGGCAACCACCCTTGCGAGACCCCCATGATCAGAATCGGCATCGTTGACGACCACGCCATCGTGCGCACCGGCCTGCGGCAGTTTCTGTCCGAGCATGTGGACCTGCGCGTGACGGGTGAAGCCAACAACGGTCGCGAGGCGCTCGATCTCGTGCGCGGGGGCGAGGTCGACGTGTTGCTGATGGACATTTCCATGCCCGAGCACGGCGGCGTGGACGCACTGCAGGCGATCAAGGCGCGCTTTCCCGATCTCGCGGTGCTCATCCTGAGCGGTTTCCCCGAAGCGCAGTACGCCACCACCCTGCTGCGCTTTGGCGCCAGCGGTTACCTCAACAAGGAATGCGCGCCCGAGGACATCGTCAACGCCATCCGCACCGTGTCGCGCGGTCGCCGTTACGTGAGCCCGGCGGTGGCCGAGTTGCTGGCCGACGGGGCCGCCGGTGCGGTGGAGCAACCGGCGCACGAACTGCTCTCCGAACGGGAGATGCAGGTGTTCCTGCGCCTGGCGAAGGGCGAAACCATTGGCCACATGGCCGAGCAGATGTTCCTGAGTGTGAAGACCGTGAGCACCTACCGCTCGCGCGTGCTGGAAAAACTCAAACTCGCCAGCAACAGCGATCTCACGTACTACGCACTCAAGAACGGCCTGATCCAGTGATGCCCGCCTGAGGGTCTCAGAGCATCCGCTCCATCAGCCGGCTCAGCGTTTCCATCGCGCGGTCGTCCAGGCCGCGCCGGCGCCATGCCTCCAGCGTGATCGCTTGGGATGCGTCGCGGTCGCGTTCGAACAAGCGGTTCATCTCGGCGCCGAAATCGTCGCCCAGCACGATCACGTTGAGTTCGCTGTTGGCCACAAAGCTCAGCCAGTCGAGGTTGCTCGACCCCACGGTGGAGAACACGCCGTCGATCACGGCGGTCTTGGCGTGCATCAGCGCGTGTTCCATCTGGTAGATGCGCACACCCGAGCTCAGCAGGTCGTCGTAGTAGGAGCGCCCGGCGTGGAACGCCAGCGTGGAGTCGCTGCGACCGGGCAGCACCATCTCCACCACCACGCCGCGCTCGGCCGCCTTGCGCAGGGCGGTCACGAAGTCGTTGCCGGGGGCGAAGTAGGCCATGGTGAAGCGCACGTTGACCTGCGCCGCGTCCACCGCGGCCAGAAGCGTGCTGTAGATGCGGTTGTCCTTGTCGCGCGGGTCGCTGGCGATCACCTTCACCACGCGCGTGCCGGGCTCGGCCGCGGCCTTTTGCGGGGCCGGTTGTCCCAGCTCGCCTGGGCAGCCCTGCTCGCGCCAGGTGGTCTCGAACACCTGGCCGATCACCGGCACCACGGGGCCGCGCAGTTCGATCTGCGTGTCGCGCCAGCCGTCGTCGAGCGCGCCTTCGCCGGTGGGTTGGCCGCGGCGGCCGAACGAGCTGGAGCCGTACACGCGGCTGATGTTGATGCCGCCGGTGAAGGCCACGTCCTCGTCGACCACGAGCAGCTTGCGGTGGTCGCGGTGCGTCAGGCCCCAGAAGCCGGGGCGTTTGGTCGGGTTGATCGGGTTGAAGGCGCACACCGCCACACCGCCGTCCACCAAACGCTTGAAGAACGCATCGGGCGTGGTGATGGAGCCGACCGCGTCGTAGATCATGGCCACTTTCACGCCCTGCGCGGCGCGTGCGAGCAGCAGCTCGGCCACCTCGGCCGCCACGCCTTCGTCCTCCACGATGTAGCTCTGCAGCAGCACGCGGCCGCGCGCCTGTGCAATGGCCGCCTTCATGGCGCCGAAGGTGGCGGGCCCGTCGACCAGCAGGCGCGTGCGGTTGCCCTGGTAGAGATCGGCATCGCCGGTGGCGGTGAGCGTCTTCAGGTGGTGGATCGCCAGATCCTTCTTGCCTTCGTTGACCATGCCCTGCAGCGCCTTGCGCTCGGCCGTGGCCGATACCTGGCCGGCGGCCCCGCTCACATTGACCGTGCCGGCCTGTTCCACGGGCAGGTCGGCGGTTTTGGGTGGCAGGCTGGAACACCCCACCACCGCGAGCAGCAGGCCCGAGAGGACGAGGCCGCACAGCCGGCGCAGGCCGGGCGTTTGGGGTGAGCGAGTCTTGTGCATGGGTGCTATGGGTGAAGGGATGACCGGGGCGCCACGGTGGCGCAGACCCTAGTGTGCTCGTGCCGGGGCCGGGTGTGCGTCGGCGGGGGCAATGTGGGCGTGTCGGACCCGGCCGACAACGCTGGCTGTCTCCCGCGCGGCTTCATGGTGTGCCGGTGATGCGCTGGGCCAGGCGCCAGAGCGCCAGCCGGTGGCCCGCGGCCAGGGCGTCGGGCGAGCGGTCGGTCAGCGCGGTGTCGATCTCGGCGGCGCCGGTGGTGGGGGGCGTTGAGGGCGGGTCGTTGGTGAACCACCAGCGCGCCCGCAGGCGCAGCGTCTGGCGTGTTTCATCCGCCACCAGCGTGTCGATGGCCACGCGCAGCCGGCGTGCCACCACCACGCCCGCCGGCGCGGGTGACAACCACACCAGGTCCTCGCCGCGCAACAGCGCGAGATCGGCCGCGAGCCGCATCGGAATGCTTTCGCGCAGCGGCACCACCCAGCGGTGGCCCGGCAGCGGCACCACGCCAGCCGCGCCGCTGGCCACCACCAGCGTATCGCGCTCCAGCGCGTCGGGCAGGGGCAGGCGGCCCGAGAGCTCCCACACCGCGCCGTCACCGGGTCGGGGCGCGGGCACCGCCTCGGGTGGCTCGCTTTTGAGTTCGTACCAGCGCGTGGGCGCCTGGGTGGAGGCGCAGCCCGCCAGCCACAGCGGCACCGCACCCGCACACGTGAGGATCCGGCGGCGCTTCATGGCGTCATCCTTCGGCCGCGCAGCACCGAATCGGGCTGCTGCTCCAGTGTTTCGGCCAGATCGCGCAGGGCGCGCGCGGCGCGCGAGAGGTCGTCCAGCGCGCGGTCGGCGCCCAGGCGCAGGCTGGAGTCGTCGGCGGTGGCTTCCCGCAACGACGCGGCGCTGCGGCCCACCTCGTCCGCGGCGCGCTGCAGGTTCTGCACCAGCGGCGCGTTGGGCGCGAGCAGCTCGCCCACCTGGTCCGAGGTCTTGTTGATCGACTGCGCGGCTTCGCCCAGGCCGTCCATGGCCTTGCGGGTGGAGGTCAGCGAGCGTTGCAGCTCGTTGGCCACCGGGTCGATGCGCTGGTCCAGCTTGGTGGCCACGCGGTTCACGGTAGCGGTGATCGCGGCCAGGTCGGTCAGTGCCTGCTTGAGTTCGGGGCCGGACACCATGGCGCGCGCCGAGGCCGCGATGGCCGAGAGGTCTTCCGCGATCTTGCGGAAGTCCATGCCTTCGAGCTGGTTCTTCAGCGCCTGGATGGCGGTGGCGGTGGTCGGGATCTCGGTCATGTCGCGGTAGGTGCCGCGCAGGTCGCCCGGGCGCTCGGGTCTCAGGTCCAGGTCGACATACAACTGCCCGGTCAGCAGACTCTGCATCGAGAGCTGGGCGCTCAAGCCGCGCTCCACCAGCGCGGGCAATGCCAGCCCCACGCCCTGGGTGCGGCGGCCATCGAGCCCGCTCACCGCGTCGCCTTCGAGCCCGACCACCACGGGAATGGAGAAGTCGTCGGTCTTGCGGTCGTAGAAGACCGCGATCGACTCCACGCTGCCCACCCGAACACCGCGAAACACCACCGGTGCGCCCACTTGCAGGCCATAGACCGAGCCTCTGAAAAACATGACGGCTTTCTCCTTGCGGGTGAAGAGGCTGTTGCCCGCCAGCGCGATGACGGCGGTGGCGATCAAGGCCAGACCGACGACCACAAAGGTGCCGATGAGGGTGGGGCTGAGCTGGCGCTTCATGCGGCTTCGGTCTCGGATTCGGTGGCGCCGCGGCGCAGGAAGGCCCGCACGCCGGGCGGGCCGCGGTGCAGCAATTCGTCGGGGGGGCCGAGGGCGGTCATGGTCTTGGTCTGGGCGTCGAGAAAGAGGATGCGGTCGGCCAGCGCGAAGAGGCTGCCCAGCTCGTGGCTGACCATCACCACGGCCGTGCCCAAGTCGTCGCGCAGGTGGCGGATCAGATCGTCCAGGTGGGCCGAGGACAGCGGGTCCAGGCCGGCCGAGGGCTCGTCGAGAAACAGCAGCGGTGGGTCGAGCGCGAGCGCGCGCGCAATCGCCGCGCGCTTGCGCATGCCGCCGCTGAGCTGGGCGGGTTCGGCCTCGAAGCTGCCGCCCAGCCCCACCAGCGCGAGCTTGAAGCGGGCATCCTGCTCGCAGGCCTGCGCATCGCGGTCGGTGAACAGCTGCATCGGCAGCATGACGTTCTCGCCCACCGTCATGCTGCTCCACAGGGCGCCGGCCTGGAACGCCACACCGAAGCCCTGGCGCAGCACGCCCAGGGTGTTGGCATCGGCCGTGTACAGGTCTTGCGTGCCGTGCAGCACCTGGCCGGCGGCGGGCGCCTGCAATCCGATGAGGTGGCGCAACAAGGTGCTCTTGCCGCAACCGCTGCCGCCCGCGATGGCCAGCACCTCGCCGGGCAACACGTCGAACGTGAGGTCGCGCTGCACGACGTGGTCGCCAAAGGCCATCGTCACATCCTGCACGCGGATCAGGGGAGCCGTCATCGCGTCACCAGTCCAGTTGTTGAAAGACCACCGTGAGCACCGAGGCCGCGACCACCATCCACACGATGGCCTGCACCACCGCGGCGGTGGTGGCGTCGCCCACGGCCTGCGCGCTGCGCCCGGCCGACATGCCTTGCAGGCAACCAGCGAGTGCCACCAGCACCGCGTACACCGTGCCCTTGAGCAGGCCGATCAGCACGTGCGGCAAGGTGAGGGCCTGCGCGCTGGCGTAGACGTATTCGAGCGGCGTCACGTTGTAGAGCCCCACCGCCACCAGCCAGCCCACCGCCATGCCCACCAGCGCGGCGAACGCCGTGAGCAGCGGCCCCACGATGAGCAGCGCCAGCACGCGCGGCAGCACCAGGAAGTCGACCGGGCTCACACCGAGCGTGGTGAGGGCGTCCACCTCTTCGTTGGCCCGCATGCTGCCGATCTGCGCGGCAAACGCCGCGCCCACGCGGCCCGCGAGCACGATGCCCACCAGCAGCGCCGCCACCTCGCGCACCACGCCCACGGTCACCAGATCGGCGATGTAGTTCTGCGCGCCGAAGCGCTGCAGTTGTGCCGCCCCCATGTAGGCCACGATCAGGCCGACCAGAAAACTCACCAGCGCCACAATGGGCAGGCTGCGTGGGCCGGTCTGTTCCACCTGCCAGGCCAGGTCGCTCCAGCGCATGCCGCTGTTGCCGCGCAGCCAGCGGCCCACCGACAGCAGCACCTCGCCCACAAACGTGAGCGAGCGGCGACCCTCGGCCCACCAGGCCTGGGTGCTCGCCCCCAGGCGGGCGATGCGGCCCGGAGCGGGTGCCGCGGCTGCGCCCGCGGGTGTCTCCACCAGCGCCATCGAGAGGATCTCGCGCAGGCCTTCGGGCAGGCCTTGCAGGTCGATGGTCACCGGCGGGCGCGCCAGTCCGCTCAGGCGTTGCCACAGGGTGGAGGCGAGCGCCACGTCCCACGAAGCCAGTGCCGTGGTGTCAAAGCGCACCTCGCCTTGCACCAAGGCGGTGGGTGCATCCGGCAGCGCGGCCCGGTGGCCGCGCCATTCCCCGACGATGCCGAGCACCCAGGCGTTGCCGTGTTGCCCCCATTGCGCACCCGCCGCGGACCGGACGCCGCCGGGCGCTGCTGCGCGCGGTTCGGTGTTGGGAAGCGGTTCGGTCATCGCCACAGACTAGGCGCGCAAAGTGCCCCGGTCGGTTCGCTGCCACACATACGCCGCGCTCTCGGGCCTCCACAATGGTTTGCATGACCCATTTGAGCAACACACCGTGCCGTTGAACCCCGGCGCAGACGCCCCTCCCATGCCCGCCCCGGCCGGGCGCTGGCCCCGCCCGGCTTGGGTGGTGGGGGGATTGGCCGGGCTGTTGGTGCTCGGTGTGGTGGTGGGTGAAACGACCGGCTGGCCCGTGCTGCGCCAACCCATGGAGCGCGCCATGACCCGCGCAGCCGGCGTGCCGGTGGTGCTGCAGGGCGACGTCCAGCTCCACCTGATCTGGCGCCCGCGCCTCGAGGTGGGCGGCCTGCAAGTCGCCTCCGGCGAGCGCTTCGAGGTGCCGCACCTGCTCGACGCGCAAGGTGTGGAGCTGGCCTGGACCTGGGGCGATGTGTGGCGCTGGCGCCAGGGCCAGGTCTTGCGCATTCACAGCCTGCAGGCCGACGAACTCGACGCGCAACTGGTGCGCCTGAAGGACGGCAGCGCCAACTGGCAGCTCGGTGCACCCCAACCCGAAGACGCCGAGTCCGATCCGTTGGCGAGCCTGCCGCGATTCGGCACGCTGCTCATGAAACAAGGCCGCATCGACTGGAACGACGCGCTGCAGGACGTGGACCTGAAGGTGGCCGTGCAGGGCAGCGAAGGCGAGGCCGTGTCGGGCGCCGACGCGGGCTACGTGGCCAGGTTCAGCGGCCGCTACCAGGCTTTGCCGCTCAAGCTCGACGTGCGCGCCGGCAGCACCCTGCCCTTGCTGCAGGACGCTGAGGGTGCGGCCGCGGCGCCGTGGGTGCCGCTGCGCGTGGAAGGCAGCGTGGGCACCTCGCGCCTCCTGTTCGACGGCCAGGCCGCCGCCCTGCTGGGCACCCCGCGCCTGCAGGGCGAGATCCGGTTCAAGGGCCGCTCGCTGGCCGCCGTGGGCGATCCGCTGGGCATCACCCTGCCCCAGACGCCGCCGTTCGACCTGCGCGGCACGATCGACCACGAAGCCGGTGCCTGGCGCTTGAAAGCCCAACGCGCGGTCATCGGCAGCAGCCAGCTGGCCGGCGACCTGCTGTTCGACCAGCGCGAGAAGCCCGCCAAACTCTCGGGCCAGCTCACCGGCAGCCGGCTCGCGCTGGCCGACCTGGGTCCCGCCATCGGTGGCCAAGGCGGCGACACCACCCGGGACGACGCCACCCCACCGGGCCGCGTGCTGCCGCAGCGCCGCTTCGACCTGCCGTCGCTCAAGGCCATGGACGCCGATGTGCAGGTCGACATCGCCCAGCTGGACTTCGGCACCACCGCCATGGCGCCGCTGCAAGGCGTGAAGACGCGTGTGCGCCTGGCCGGCGGCGTGCTGAAGCTGGACGACTTGAAGGCCTCGGTCTCGGGCGGATCGATCGCGGGTTCGACGCAACTCGACGCCAACGCCAGCCCGGCCGCCTGGGTCGCCAAGCTCGACTTCAAGGCCATCGACATGGCGGGCTGGCTGCGCGGCCTCAGCACCGACGGCCCGCCCGCCAGCGCGCCGGCGGCCAAGGGCGCGGCCACCCTGAAGAAAGAGCGCAACCAGGCCCGCCAGGGCGGCGACCAGGCCGTGCAGAGCTACCTCACCGGCCTGCTGTTCGGCAGCGTGCACGTGCGCGGCGCGGGCCGTTCCACCGGCGAGATCCTGGCCAGCCTCGATGGGCCCGTGCAGCTCACCCTGCGCGACGGCACGTTGTCTCACCTGGCCACCGAAGCCATGGGCCTGGACGTGGCCGAATCGCTGGGCGTGCTGATCCGCGGTGACCAGCCCCTGCCCCTGCGCTGCGCGCGCTTCGACATGATCGCCCGCAACGGGGTGGTGGCGCCCACGCTGGCGGTGATCGACAGCGCCGACAGCACCATCCGCATCACCGGCCAGGTGAGCCTGCGCGACGAGTCGCTGGCGCTGCGCGTCGTGACCCGTTCGCACGACTGGTCGCCGTTGTCGCTGCGCACGCCCGTCACCGTGAGCGGCACGCTGGCCGACCCGCAAGTGGGCATCGAGGCGCAGGGCCTGATCGGTCGGGTGCTCGGTGCGGTGGCGCTGGGCGCGGCGGCCGGCCCGGCGGCCGCCTTGCTGCCGCTGATCGAGCAAGGTTCCACCCCGAAGGTCGACCCCTGCACCGTGGCCGCAGCGCCGGCCCAGACAGAAGCCCAGCCAGCGGTGCCCCGCAAACCCTGAGCGGGCGACGGGCGTCGGCGTTTTCCTACACCCGGTCAGGGCATCGGCTGGCCGTCGGCCGCGTCGACGCTGCCTACATTGGAGGCATCGCAACGGTCGTCGTTGCGCCCCACCAGGAGCCTCGCATGCTGCATTACGCCGTCGTCTTTTTCGTCATCGCCCTGATTGCGGCCGTGCTGGGCTTTGGTGGCCTGGCCGCGGGTGCCGCGAGCATCGGCAAGGTGCTCTTTGTCATCTTCATCGTGATGGCCCTGGTGACCATCGTGGCCGACATCGTGCGCCGCCGCTGAGCATGCCCGCTCAACGCGTGTCGGCAGACAGCAGGGCCTTGGCGGCTTCAATGCGCAGCGCCAGCGGCGCTGTGGGGTCGTTCATCACCGTGTGCAGGAAGGCTCGGGGTTCCACCGGCGCCAGGCCCACGGGCAAGGCCTGCTGAGGACGGGCCGCCGGTTCGGCAGGACGCAGGCACTGCAGGGCGTGGTTCCACGCGTCGGCCGAGATGCATTTCTGCCGCGACAGCAAATCGGCTTGCTGGTCCAGACCGGGTGCCGTGTCCAGCCACGGGTCTTCGCCGAACACGGCGGGCAGATCCGGACTCACAAAGGCCGACCAGTTGCCCGTGAGCGGCTGGTGCGCAGGCACCGCCGGCGCGCTGCGCACAGCGTCGGGGCAGGCGGGGTCGGCGGAAGGCAGCCGCTGAACGCGCGAGATCGCCACCTCCGGCAGGTAGCGCAGGCGCAGCTGTTCCAGGAAGTCGTGGGCCTGCGCCAGCGAGATCGGTTGTGCCAGCGAAAACCACAGCTGGTAGCTCTCGCTGCCATCGACCGCGATGGCCGGGGCAGGCAGTTCCAGCTCGGCCTGGACGCCCTGCCACACGTTGCGCAGCACGGCCCAGTCGGCTGGCCGCGCCAGTCCCAGCACCATCGCGCGCGTGTGGCCGTCCGGGCTCCCGCCAAAGAGACGTTGCTGTTCGGCGTCGAGCCGGTTCACAGGAAACGCTCCAGGTAGCGCCGCGACGCCCGGTCAAGCTGGTTGCGGTCGGGGATGTCGAACACCACACCGTGCGCGCTGGTGATCAGCAGGCGGCGCTGGCCGGGCAGGCGGCGGATGTCCTCCTCCACCTTGAGCACGAGTTCGGTGGGGCCGCGATCGGTGTCCACCTGCCAGGTGCTGGGCGTGCCGAACGTGCTGACCTCGCGGATGCGCTGGATCACCGGCGAGAACTCGCGCTCGGCCAGGGCTTGCGCCACCGCCGTGCGACGCGTCTCGTCCAGTGCGTCGAGCCGCGCCACGAACACCAACTCGTGCCCGTCGGGGCCGACGATGGAGATCGACTCCATGGGCGCGCTCAGCGGAAACGAGCGCACCACCTGCACGCCCACCTGTGGCTCGGCGCCGGCCACGCGGCACACCCAGCGGCCCTGGGCGTCGCAGAAGAGTTCGAAGTTGGCCAGGATGGTGGTGTTCATGGCGCGAGGTTGCCGGTGTGGGCCGAGGGCTGCGGCAGGTGGTGGGCCAGGGCGTTGTCGACGTGGTCCGGGTCTTCGGCGGCGGCCTGGCGGGCCTGGGCTTCGTGCAGGCGCCAGTAGTGGCCCTGGCGCGCCATCAGCTCGTCGTGCGGGCCCACTTCCACCACCTCGCCACGGTCCATCACCACCAGCCGGTCGGCCTTGCGCAGCGTGGACAGTCGGTGCGCGATGGCGATCGTCGTGCGGCCCTGCACCAGGTTGTCCAGCGCCTTCTGGATCTCTTTTTCGGTCTCGGTGTCCACCGCCGAGGTGGCCTCGTCCAGGATCAGGATGCGCGGGTCGATCAGCAGCGCGCGCGCGATGCTGATGCGCTGGCGCTCACCGCCCGAGAGGCCCTGCCCGCGCTCGCCCACCAGCGAGTCGTAGCCGTGCGCCAGCCGCAGGATGAATTCGTGCGCGTTGGCCGCACGCGCGGCGGCCACGATCTCCTCGCGCGTGGCGCCGGGTTTGCCGTAGGCGATGTTGTCGGCCACGGTGCCGAAGAACAGAAACGGCTCCTGCAGCACCAGGCCGATGTGGCGGCGGTAGTCGGCCACGGCAAAGCGGCGGATGTCGGTGCCGTCGAGTTCGATGCGGCCTTCGCTCACGTCGTGGAAGCGGCAGATCAGGTTGACCAGCGTGCTCTTGCCCGAGCCGCTGTGCCCCACCAGGCCGATCATTTCGCCTGGCCGGATGCTCAGGCTGAGGTCGCGGATCACCGAGCGGTTGCCGTAGCGAAACGCGATGCCGTGAATGGCCAGCCCGCCCTGCACCCGCACGTCCTTCACCGGGTCGGCGGGCTCGGGCACGTTGGACACGTGGTCCAGGATGTCGAAGATGCGCTTGGCGCCGGCGGCGGCCTTCTGCGTCACCGAGACGATGCGGCTCATGGAGTCGAGCCGGCCGTAGAAGCGGCCGATGTAGGCGATGAAGGCGGTGAGCACACCGACCGTGATGTCGCCCTTGGCGATCTGCCAGATGCCGAAGGCCCAGACCACCAGCAGGCCCACGTCGGTGAGCAGGGTCACGGTGGGGGTGAACAGGCTCCAGGTCTTGTTGATGCGGTCGTTGACCACCAGGTTCTGCGCGTTGGCCTCGTGAAAGCGCCCCGACTCGCGCTTTTCCTGCGCAAACGCCTTGACCACGCGGATGCCGGGGATGGTGTCGGCGAGCACGTTGGTCACGTCCCCCCACACGCGGTCGATTTTCTCGAAGCCGGTGCGCAGGCGGTCGCGCACGCGGTGGATCATCCAGGCGATGAAGGGCAGCGGCAGCAGCGTGACCAGCGCCAGCCAGGGGTTGATGGAAAACAGGATGGCCGAGGTCATGAGCAGCATGAGCACGTCGGTGGCGAAATCGAGCGCGTGCAGCGACAGGAACACCGAGAGCCGGTCGGTTTCCGAGCCGATGCGCGCGATCAGGTCGCCGGTGCGCTTGGCGCCGAAGTAGTCGAGCGAGAGACCCAGCAGGTGGTCGAACGCGCTGGTGCGCAGGTCGGCCGCGATGCGCTCTGACACCAGCGCCAGCAGCCAGGTGCGCGCCCAGCCCAGGCCCCAGGCCACCAGCGCCGCGCCCAGCAGGCCCGACAGCAACAGGGCCACATAACCGGTGTCGATCTGCTGGCCGTTCTGGAACGGGATCAGCACGTTGTCCATCAGCGGGATGGTCAGGTAGGGCGGCACCAGCGTGGCGGCGGTGGACGCCAGCATGAGCAGGAAACCCGCCAGCAGCTGCCAGCGGTACGGCCGCGCAAAGCGCCACAGCCGCAGCAGCACCCAGGTCGACGGTACCTCGGCCGGCTGCCGCGCACACACCTCGCACGCCTCGCTGTCGGGGTGCATGAGCGACTGGCAGGTCGGGCAGCGCTGGCCTGCCTCGGGCACGGGTGCCGGGCCGCCCTGCAGGCGGTGGATCGCCAGGTCGAACTGGCGCACCAGGCGCAGCGCGTCGGGGTTCTGGGCCAGGGTGAAGCGCCAGCGCTGGCGCAGGCCGCTGGCGTCCAGCAGGTCCAGCGTGGCCACGCCGGCCAGGTCCGTGTGCTGCAGGCGCTGCGCGCGGTCCAGGGGCCAGGCCTGGCGGCCACCGTCCGCGTGCCGCTGCACCAACCCGGTCGGGGTGAGCAGCAACTCGCCGCTGGCGAACTGGCCTCGGGCGTCCAGATCGAGGGCCATGCGGGCCAGCACGTCCGCGGGGGAGGCATCGGCCGTGGCGGGGCCGAGGGCGGCGGAACGGGGTTGGGCGGGCGTGGTTTGCATGAACCGGAAATTGTGCGCCAAGTCACCGGCCTTGCCGGTGTGACATACAGCCACAATTTGTCGTGCCCGGCTCAGCCGCGTGTCGCCGGGACGGCGCAGAATGCGGGGGTTGGTGGTCGCAGCCGCCGACGCGGGTGGCGCTCCAGTGCGCGCACCCACCGTGACAGCCGGGTCCACTGCCCGGCTTTTGTGTGTCCAATCCCGGGTTTTATGGATTCAAACCGTTTTGCGCTGACCGTGCTTCGCCACCGTTTCCTCGGAGGTCCGAACGTCTGGACTTACCGCTCCACGATGGAGGTGTGGCTGGATCTGGGGGCACTGGAGCAACGACCCTCCCACACCATCGAGGGCCTGACCGACCGCCTGCTGGCCCTGTTGCCGGGTCTGGCCACCCACCACTGCGGCGTGGGCGAGGTGGGCGGTTTTGTGCAGCGCTTGCGCGAAGGCACCTGGGCCGGCCACGTGCTGGAGCACTGCGTGATCGAGCTGCTCAACCTGGCGGGCATGCCCACCGGCTTTGGCCAGACGCGCAGCACCAGCCAGCCCGGCGTCTACCGCATGGTGTTTCGCGCGCGCAACCGCGCCACCGCCGAGGCGGCGCTGACGCACGGCCACGCGCTCTTGCAGGCGGCGATGAACAACGAGGCCTTTGACGTGACCGCTGCCGTCAAGGCCCTGCACGACGTGGTCGACGCCACCTGGCTGGGTCCCTCCACCGCGGCCATCGTGAACGCGGCCACCGAGCGCGGCATTCCGCACCTGCGCCTGACCGACGGCAACCTCGTGCAACTGGGCCAGGGCGCGCGCCAGCGCCGCATCTGGACGGCCGAGACCGAACTCACCAGCGCGATCGCCGAGAACATCGCCAGCGACAAGGACCTGACCAAAACCCTGCTGCAAAGCTGTGGCGTGCCGGTGCCCGAGGGCCAGATCGTGGCCAGTGCCGCCGAGGCCTGGGAAGCGGCGCAGGACATCGGGCTGCCGGTGGTGGTCAAGCCCAGCGACGCCAACCACGGGCGCGGCGTCTCGCTCGAACTCAGCGAGCAGGCCGACATCGAGCGCGCCTTTGCCATCGCCGATGCCGAGGGCAGCGACGTGATCGTGGAGCGCCACATCCTGGGCAACGAGCACCGCGTGCTGGTGGTCGGCGGGCGCGTGGTGGCGGCCAACCGGGGTGAGAGCCTGTGGGTCACCGGCGACGGCGTGGCCACGGTGCGAACGCTCATCGACCTGCAGCTCAACAGCGACCCGCGCCGCGGCGAGGCCGAAGAATTCCCGCTCGAGACGATCCGCCTGGAGCGCGAACCGGCCATGGCCCTGCTGCTGGAGCGCCAGGGCCTGGGGGCCGACGCCGTGCCCGCCGCGGGCCAGCGCGTGCTGGTGCAGCGCAACGGCAACATGGCTTACGACTGCACGGACGACGTGCACCCCGAGGTGGCCTACATGGCGAGCCTCGCGGCACGCGCCGTGGGCCTGGACATCGCCGGCATCGACATGGTCACGCAGGACATCGGTCGCCCGTTGCACGAAGTGGGCGGCGCCATCGTGGAAGTGAATGCCGGCCCCGGCCTGCTCATGCACCTGCGCCCGGCCATCGGCCAGCCCCGCCCGGTGGGTGAGGCCATCGTGGCGCAACTGTTCGACCCGGCCACGCCCATGGCCGGGCGGGTGCCCCTCATCGGCGTGAGCGGCACGCGCGGCACCGCCCTGCTGGCGCGCGCGGCGGCCTTCCTGCTCGATCTGGCCGGTGCCCCCGCCGGTCTCGCATCGAGCGAAGGCATCCACATCGGACGCCGGCGCATCGAGCGCGCGGGCGCCGATTACTGGGAGCAGTGCCAGCGCCTGCTGATGAACCGCGAGATCCAGGGCCTGGCGGTCGAGACCGCGCCCTCGCTCATCCTTGACCACGGCCTGCCCTACGACCGCTGCCTGGTGGGCGTGGTGACCGATCTGGGTGGCTGGGAAGGCCTGGCGCACCACGACATTTTCGACGCCTCGGGCATGCCGCGCGTGCTGCGCACCCAGGTGGACGTGGTGCTGTCGGAAGGCGCCTGCGTGCTCAACCTGGACGAGCCGGGTGTGGCCGACCTCGCCGTGCATTGCGATGGCAGTTGCCTCGGCTATGGCGCCGGACCCGTGCCGGACGGTGTGGCCATGCCGCGCACGGTGCGCTGGCAAGACGGCGCGGTGTGCCTCCTCGACCACGGCGAGGTCCTGGCCCGCGCACCGCTGGCCGACCTGGCCGATGCCGGGACCGCGCACACCCTGTGCGGTGCCGCGGCGGCGGCCTGGGCCGCCGGCCTGAGCCCCGCGCTGGTGGCCGCCGGCCTGCAGCGTTTTGACACCCTGCCCCGCGCCTGAAGCCCCGCGACACCCACCGCACCCCAACCGAATTCCGACATCCGCCATGGACATTTCCCGCATCCGTGCCCTGCGTGGTCCCAACCTCTGGACACGCCAGACCGCCATCGAAGCCATCGTGCATTGCCAGCCCGACGAACGCTCACTGAGCTCGTTGCCGGGCTTCGAGGTGGCCCTGCGCGAGCGCTTTCCCCAGCTTGGGCGCTGGCCTCGCCCGGCCGCCGAGCTCTCGCTGGCCAACGTGCTCAAACTCGTTGCGCTGGGTCTTCAGGCCCAGGCCGGGTGCCCGGTGAGCTTTTCGCGCTGCACCGAAACGGTGGAGCCGGGCACCTACCAGGTGGTGGTGGAGTACACCGAAGAAGCCGTGGGGCGCGAAGCGTTCAAGGCGGCCGAGCAGCTGATTGCCGTGGCGCGTGGCCAGGGCGACGGGACGTTCGATGTGGATGCGGTCATTGCCCGCCTGCGCGAGCTGGACGAGGACGTGCGCCTCGGTCCGTCCACCGGCGCCATCGTCAACGCGGCGGTGGCGCGGGGCATTCCGTTTCGCCGCCTCACGCAAGGCTCGCTGGTGCAGTTCGGCTGGGGCTCGCACCAGCGCCGCATCTGGGCCGCCGAGGTCGACAGCACCAGCGCGGTGTCGGAGAGCATTGCGCAGGACAAGGACCTCACCAAGAACCTCTTGCGCGCCGCCGGCGTGCCGGTGCCGCTGGGGCGCCCGGTGGACAGCGCCGAAGAAGCCTGGAGCGCGGCGCAATACATCGGCCTGCCGGTGGTGGTGAAGCCGCGCGACGGCAACCAGGGCAAGGGCGTGACGGTGAACATCGTCACGCGCGACCACCTGGAGCTGGCCTACCGCGTGGCGGCCGAGTACGGGCAGCCGATGGTGGAGAAATACCTGCCCGGCAGCGACTACCGCCTGCTGGTGGTGGGCGACCGGCTCATCGCCGCGGCGCGGCGCGACCCGCCGCAGGTGACCGGTGACGGTGTGCACACGGTGGCCGAGCTGGTGGCCCAGGTGAACGCCGATCCGCAGCGCGGCGACGGCCATGGGACGTCGCTCACGCGCATGCGCATCGACGAGATTGCACTGGCGCGCCTGCAGATCCAGGGCCACACGCCCGACACCGTGCCGGCCAAGGGCGAACGTGTCGTGTTGCGCAACAACGCCAACCTCTCCACCGGCGGCACCGCCACCGACGTGACCGACGACGTGCACCCCCAGGTGGCCGCGAGTGCCGTGGCCGCCGCCCGCATGGTGGGCCTGGACGTGTGCGGCGTGGACGTGGTCTGCGAGACCGTGCTCACCCCGCTGGAAGACCAGAGCGGTGGCGTGGTGGAGGTGAACGCCGCGCCCGGCCTGCGCATGCACCTGAGCCCGTCGTACGGCAAGGGCCGCGCCGTGGGCGAGGCCATCGTCGACCACCTGTTCCCGCCCAACCAGAACGGCCGCATCCCGGTGGTGGCCGTCACCGGCACCAACGGCAAGACCACCACCGCACGCCTGATCGCGCACCTGCTGCATACGCAGGGCCTGCGCGTGGGCATGACCAACACCGACGGCGTGTACGTGAACGGTCGCCAGACCGACAGCGGCGACTGCGCCGGCCCGCGCAGCGCGCGCAACGTGCTCATGCACCCCGAGGTGGACGCGGCCGTGTTCGAGACCGCGCGCGGCGGTGTGCTGCGCGAAGGCCTGGGCTTCGACCGCTGCCAGGTGGCCGTGGTCACCAACATCGGCTCGGGCGACCACCTGGGCCTGAACTACATCACCACGGTGGAAGACATCGCGGTGCTCAAGCGCGTGGTCATCCAGAACGTGGCGCCCACCGGCTACGGCGTGCTCAACGCGGCCGACCCGCACTGCATCCGCATGGCCGAGGTGTGCACCGGCCAGGTGATCTTTTTCTGCAGCGACGGCAACAACCCGGTGCTGGCCACTCACCGCGCGCAAGGCCGCCGCGCCGTGTGGGTGGAAGGCGGGAACATCATTGCCCTGCAAGGCGAACGCCGCCACGAGGTGGCCCTGACCGAGATCCCCATGACCATGGGCGGGCGCATCGGTTTCCAGGTGGACAACGCCATGGCGGCGCTGGCCGCGGCCTGGGGTCTGGGCATTCCGTGGGCCCGCATCCGCAAGGGCCTGGCCACGTTCCAGAGCGACACCGCCAGCGTGCCCGGCCGCTTCAACCTCATGACCCTGCGCGGCGCCACCGTGATCGCCGACTACGGCCACAACCCGGACGCCATGCGCGCCCTGGTCGCGGCCGCCGAGGCCATGCCGGCCCAGCGCCGCACCGTGGTCATCAGCGGCGCGGGTGACCGGCGCGACGAAGACATCCGCGAGCAGACCCGCATCCTCGGCGCTGCCTTCGACGAAGTCATCCTGTACGAGGACGCTTGCCAGCGCGGCCGCACCGAGGGGGAGGTCACGGGGCTGCTGCGCCAGGGCCTGGAAGGCGCCACACGCACGACCCGCATCGACACCATCCAGGGCGAGTTCAACGCCATCGACACGGCGCTCGCGCGCCTGCAACCGGGCGATCTGTGCCTCGTGCTGATCGACCAGGTGGAGGCTGCGCTGGCTTATTTGCGCGAGCGCTGCGATCCCGTTCCCGCGGCCAGCGCCGCCGCCTGAGCGGGCTCGCCGTTCGGGCGCGCCCGGCCGAGCCGGCCCAGGCGCTGCTCCACCCCGTGGTGAAAGGCGGCGCCGGCGAGGTTGCACGCCAGCCAGGCCACCAGCACGCCCAGTGTCTGCACGCCCGCGTCGGCGCTGGCGTAGCGCGTGAACCAGGCGTTCACCACCAGCGCCACCGGAAAGTTGAGCAAAAACACCCCGTATGAAATGCGGCCCAGGTAGCCCAGCACCCGGCTGCGCGGCCAGGTGAACAACCAGCCGCTGCGGTGCGCCCAGGCCAGCGCCAGCGCCACGCCCAGCGCCAGTGCGATGCGGGTGCGCCAGTCCATCGCGAGTGCCAACCCGGTCAGCAGCGCCATACCCGTCCACCACGCGGTGGCGCCGTGACCGGCGTCGGCACGGCTCAACCAGTACGCCAGGGCGCCCAGACCGTAGGCGCCAAAGAAGTAGATGGCCCAGTTGTCCCAGTCGCTGTCCAGGTTGAAATAAAACAGCGAGGCGAGCGCCACGGCCGCCACCAGCAGCGGCGCAGCCCAGCCCAACCGCCGCCCCAGCCACAGCAGGCCGAGCAGCAGCGCAAACAGCTGCACGTCGATGGCCACATACCAGACCCCCGCCGACAGCGAATCCACCCCCAGCAGGCTGTGGACCAACAGCGCGTGCGCCACGAACTGCCACAGCGTGGGCGGCGCTGGCAACGAGTCGTGCGCCATCCAGTACCGCGCGAGTTCGGTGCACACCATGGCCAGCAGCAGTGCGACCATGAGCGGCAGGCTCACCCGCACAAACCGCTGCCACAGCAGGGCGAGCGGGCGCTCGCTGCGCAAGCGGCCGTCGGGCGCCAGGCTGCGCGCCGCCAGGAAACCCGCCACCACCAGAAAGACCTGCACCGCGATCCGCGCGTGCTGGCTGAACCACGCCACCAGGTCGGGGGCGAGCTGGTGCGTCCCATCCGACAGGGGGCCGTAGAACGCCAGGTGGTGCAGCACGATGAACTGCGAGCCGACGGCCTTGAGCGCGTCGATGAAGGGCATGCGCTCGCCAGTGGGCGCGCGAAACGTCGGGGCTGACATGGATGGGTACGGATGGGACTCAGGGCGCGTCGCTCAACGGAGAAACGCCGGCCGCCGCCGCGCTGCCTCCCCCGCCGCCGTCAGCACCGCCGCGCCCACCACGGGCTTCGGCGCCGCCCGCGCGCCGCGCGCCTGCGCCACCGGCATTCACGCGCAACGGGCCCTGGTTCGGAATGAGGTCGGCCGGGGCGGGCGTCAGGTCCAGGGCCTGGCGGATGAAATCGCGCAGCGAGATCACCAGCGGGGCCACCTCCACGTAGCGCCCCGCCACCATGTCGTTGGCGGCTTGTGCGGCCAGGCGCACCTGTTCTTCGGTGCCCAGCAGGACGACATCGGACAGCGCGGCTTCGACGGCATCGCGGATGCGGCGGCGGCGCTCGGAAGCGCTGGCCTGGGCATCCATCTCGACATCCTCTTCGGTGACGGCGTCCCTGCGCTGGTCACGCCGGTGTGCCGGATCGACCGTCAACACGCCGGTGAAGGAGCCCCCCAAGGTTTTGTAGGCCGCGATCAGCACCTTCAGGCGCTCGTTGATCTGGCGGTTTTCGCGCTCGCGCCGGCGCTGAAAGGTCTGCATGAACACCAGCCGGATCCCGACCAGCACCAGAGACACCACCACAAGGCTGAACAGCGTGGTGAGCACGGTGGACCACGAGCTGAAATCGAGCATGCCGCGCAAGAAAGGACCTCAGAAGCGGTCGCGAGGGCGTGCGAACTCAAACATCGATGTTCCCCGCCCGCAGCGCGTTGGCCTCGATGAAGTCCCGACGCGGCTCCACCTCGTCGCCCATCAGCATTGTGAAGACGCGGTCGGCTTCGATGGCGTCGTCGATCTGCACACGCAGCAGGCGGCGCACGGTCGGGTCCATGGTGGTTTCCCAGAGCTGGGCCGGGTTCATCTCGCCCAGGCCTTTGTAGCGCTGGCGCGCGGTGGTGCGCTCGGCTTCGCTGATGAGCCAGCGCATGGCCACGCGGAAGTCGGCCACTTTTTCTTCTTTCTGTTTCTCGCCTTCGCCGCGCATGACCTTGGCGCCTTCGCCGAGCAGGCCGCGGAAGGTCTCAGCCGCGGTGGCCAGGGCCGCGTAGTCGGCGCCGTGCACGAAGTCCTGCGTGAGCACGCTGCTCTTGGTGTTGCCGTGGTGGCGGCGGCTGATGCGCAGGATGGGTTTGTCGGTGCGCACGTCGAACTCGGCCGCCACTTCGGCGGGCACGCCGGTGGTGGTGAGTTCGCGCAGCTTGGCCTGCAGGGCGATGGCGCTGACCTCGGCCTGCTCCACGGAGTCGAGGTTGAGCGACACACCGTCGGCGATCGAGCGCAGCGCTTCGGCATCCATGAAGTTGGACAGGCGCGCGATCACGCTCTCGGCGATCTGGTGCTTGCGCGCCAGCTCGCCCAGGGTGTCGCCCGTGAGCGTGGTTTGGGTGGCGCCACCGGTGAACACGCTCGCATCTTTGAGCGCGATGCGCAGCAGGAAACCGTCGAGCGCAGCAGCGTCTTTCAGGTACAGCTCTTCCTTGCCGGACTTCACCTTGTAGAGCGGTGGCTGCGCGATGTAGATGTGGCCGCGCTCCACCAGCTCGGGCATCTGGCGGTAGAAGAAGGTCAGCAGCAGGGTGCGGATGTGCGCGCCGTCCACGTCGGCGTCGGTCATGATGATGATGCGGTGGTAGCGCAGCTTGGCGACGTTGAAGTCGTCCTTGCCGTCACCGTTGGCGCTTTCACCGCCGGCCTTGCCGATGCCGGTGCCCAGCGCGGTGATGAGGGTCAGGATTTCGTTGGAGGTGAGCAGCTTTTCGTAGCGCGCTTTCTCCACGTTCAGGATCTTGCCGCGCAGCGGCAGGATCGCCTGGAACTTGCGGTCGCGGCCCTGCTTGGCCGAGCCACCGGCGGAGTCGCCCTCCACGATGTAGATCTCGCACAGCGCCGGGTCTTTTTCCTGGCAGTCGGCCAGTTTGCCGGGCAGGCCCATGCCGTCGAGCACGCCTTTGCGGCGCGTCATTTCGCGTGCCTTGCGGGCGGCTTCGCGGGCACGGGCGGCGTCCACGATCTTGCCGCAGATGATCTTGGCGTCGTTCGGGCGCTCCTGCAAATAATCGGCCAGCAGGCGGCTCACGATGTCTTCGACCGGGCCGCGCACTTCGCTGGACACCAGCTTGTCCTTGGTCTGGCTGCTGAACTTGGGCTCGGGCACCTTGACCGACAGCACGCAGCACAGGCCTTCGCGCATGTCGTCACCGGTGACCTCGACCTTGGCCTTCTTGGCGAAGTCGTTGTCGTCGATGTACTTGTTGATCACCCGCGTCATGGCCGCGCGCAGGCCGGTCAGGTGGGTGCCGCCGTCGCGTTGCGGGATGTTGTTGGTGAAGCACAGGACTTGCTCGTTGTAGCCGCTGTTCCACTGCATGGCCACTTCCACGCCGATGTTGGTGCCCTGGTCGCTCTGGCGGTCGCCCAATGCGTGGAACACGTTGGGGTGCAGAACCGTCTTGCCCTTGTTGATGAAGTCGACAAAGCCCTTGACGCCACCGGCGCCGGAGAAGTCGTCTTCCTTGCCGCTGCGTTCGTCCTTCAGGCGGATGCGAACGCCGTTGTTGAGGAAGGACAGTTCGCGCAGGCGTTTGGACAGGATCTCGTAGTGGAAGTCGGCGTTCTCGCGAAAGATGTCGTAGTCGGGCAGGAAGTGCACCTCGGTGCCGCGCTTCTCGGTGTCGCCGGTCACTTTCATGGGCGAGATCTCGACGCCGCTGGCGGTGGTCTCGACGATGCGGTTCTGCACGAAGCCGCGCGCGAACTCGATCTGGTGCATCTTGCCCTCGCGGCGCACGGTCAGGCGCAGCCACTGGCTCAGCGCGTTCACGCAGCTCACGCCCACGCCGTGCAGGCCGCCCGAGACCTTGTAGCTGTTCTGGTTGAACTTGCCGCCCGCGTGCAGTTCGGTGAGCGCGATCTCGGCCGCCGAGCGCTTGGGCTCGTGCTTGTCGTCCATCTTCACGCCGGTGGGGATGCCGCGGCCGTTGTCGGTGACGCTGATGGAGTTGTCGCTGTGGATGGTCACGACGATGTCGTCGCAGTGCCCGGCCAGGGCTTCATCGATGGAGTTGTCGACCACCTCGAACACCAGGTGGTGCAGGCCGGTGCCGTCCGACGTGTCGCCGATGTACATGCCGGGGCGCTTGCGCACCGCTTCCAGGCCTTCCAGGATCTGGATGGAACCCTCGCCATAGCCTTCGCTCGCGCCGACCTGGTGGGCGTCGATGGTGGGCTGAAAGTTGGAGCTGTCGGCGTTGGCCGCACCGGTGTTGACGGCTTCAGAACCGGGTTCGGCAGGCTTGTTGGCTTCGGACATAGGGGACTTTTCTCAATCGCTAGAAAGGCCAAACCCGCTGGGCAGCGGGTCGGGCTTGGGGGAGAGGGGATCGCGGCCGATCAGATCCGCATCGGCATGACGACGTACTTGAACGCGTTGTCGTCGGGGTTGGTCACCAGCGCGGAGCTGTTGCCATCGGACAGTTCGATGCGAACCATCTCCTGCGACATGTTTTGCAGCGCGTCGATGAGGTAGGTGACGTTGAAGCCGATCTCGATGGTGTCGCCGCCGTAGTCGATGTCGAGCTCGTCGACCGCTTCTTCCTGCTCGGCGTTGCTGGAAGCCACGCGCAGGACGCCGGGTTCGATGTTCAGGCGCACACCCTTGAACTTCTCGCTCGTCATGATGGCGGTGCGCTGCAACGAAGCCAGCAGCGGCACCCGGCCGAGTGTGACGATGTTCTTGTGGTTCTTCGGGATCACGCGGTTGTAGTCGGGGAACTTGCCTTCGACCAGCTTGGTGACGAACTCCATGCCGTCAAAGCTGAACTTGGCCTGGTTGGCGGCGAACTGCATCTCGATCGCGCCTTCCTTGTCGGACAGCAGGCGCTGCAGTTCGAGCACCGTCTTGCGCGGCAGGATCACCTCTTGTTTGGGCACTTCCACGTCGAGCGTGGCCGAAGCAAACGCCAGGCGGTGACCATCGGTGGCCACCAGGCTGAGCTGCTTGCCTTCGGCGACGAACAGGATGCCGTTCAGGTAATAACGGATGTCGTGCACCGCCATCGAGAACGACACCTGGCCGAGCAGGCTTTTCAACGTCTTCTGCGGCACCGAGAACACCGGGCCGAAGCTGGCGGATTCCTGCACCAGCGGAAAGTCTTCCGGCGGCATGCTCTGCAGCGTGAAGCGGCTCTTGCCGCCCTTGAGGATGAGCTTGCCTGCGCTGGATTCCAGGCTCACGCTCTGGTCGCCCGACATGGTGCGCAGGATGTCGATGAGCTTGCGCGCGCCCAGCGTGGTGGCGAAGTTGCCGCTGTCGCCGTCGAGCTCGGCGGTGGTGCGGATCTGGATCTCCAGGTCGCTCGTGGTCAGCTGCACCTGCGAGCCGGTCTTGCGGAGCAACACGTTGGCCAGGATGGGCAGGGTGTGGCGCCGTTCCACGATGCCGGCCACCGATTGCAGCGCGGCCAGAACCTTGTCCTGGGTCGATTTGAAAACGATCATGTCAGACTCTTTCGTCTCTGGTTGCTTGTGGTCCGGGGGTTGCCTCCCCGGCGGGCCCT